>Ga0194110_10005864_pt1 | contig 14492 bp, 13 predicted proteins | sample TA2Kig1200mmetaG_FD_146192 | JGI IMG/M metagenome (GOLD analysis project Ga0194110, IMG submission 146192) | Freshwater microbial communities from Lake Tanganyika, Tanzania - TA2015032 Kigoma Deep Cast 1200m | ecosystem: Environmental > Aquatic > Freshwater > Lake | place: Tanzania: Lake... | reverse complement strand
TGAACTCTGCGGGCGATGGCGGGGCGAGCCGCCAGGCCTGCCCCACCCAGAACCAGGCAGTTTCTTCGCGTGCCGGGAAGAAATCGGACGTGGGCAGCACAGCGGTCGCGCTTTGGCATATACTATGCGTATCCCGGGCACGGCCCGGTTGCAGATCAAACGGGAGTACCAAATGCTGAGATACGCGCTTTTCGCTCTGGTTTCCGCCGCGCTGGCGCTGGCCCAGCAGCCGCCGGTGAACCCCGCCATCCAAGTGGTTGTGAACGGAGCTTCCTTCGATAACCGTCTCGCGCCGGGGGTGATGGCCAACGTGTTCGGTGGCAACCTCGCGGAGAAGGCCCAGCCCTCCACCTCCGTCCCTTTACCCACCGTACTGGGCGGAGTCTCCGTCCTGGTGGGTGGCAAACCCGGGGCGCTCGCCTTCATCTCGGCAAGCCAAGTCACCTTTCAAATCCCCGTGGACCTGCCCACCGGCCCTGCTACGGTTCAGGTCGAGCGCAAGGTGGACGGCCAGACGCTCCGCTCCGCCCAGGTGAATGTGACGCTGGATAAGTATGCGCCGGCGCTATTCACTGTGGCTGGCGGCGGGAAGGGGCTGGGCGCGTTCATGCTCGGCAGCGGGCAAGTTGTCGGAGCCGTCACACGCGCGAATCGCTGCGACGTGATTTCCGCCTACGCAGTGGGCCTGGGCCCCACCAACCCGGTGGTGCCGACTGGCGCGGCCGCGCCCAGTTCCCCTCAAGCCCAGACTGTAGCCCAGCCCAAGGTCACCGTTGGTGGCAAGGAGGCCCAGGTGGTTTACTCGGGTTTGGCGCCGGGTATGGCAGGGGGCATGTATCAGGTGGACTTCCGGCTCGCGGCGGACACTCCCCCCGTTGATCAGCCGGTGTTGCTTGAAATCGAGGACCGCAGGAGCCAGGACGGCGTCATCCTACCAGTAGGCACGCCCACGAAGCTGGCGGTCACCCTGGCGGCCACCGCCAACCGCGCTGACGCCGTAATCTCCAGCGGCTCCTGGATGAGCATCTACGGCTGCGTTTTGGCCCCGACGACCCGCATCTGGCGCGACCCGGAGGAGATCATCAACGACAAGCTCCCCACCTCGCTGGACGGCGTCAGCGTCAAGGTGAACGGCAAGAGCGCCGCCGTTTGGTACATCAGCCCGGGGCAACTCAACGTGCAGGTCCCCACCGACACGACGGAAGGCTCGGTGAAAGTGGAGGTCGCCGGCCCGGCCGGACAAGGAACCGTGAACGCCACTCTGCGCCGCTACTCGCCGTCGTTCTCCCTGTTCGACCCGGAGGGGGGCAAGTACCTGGCGGCGGCGCATCTCGACTGGGTCTACGTCGGCAAGGCCAGGCTGTTCGGCGAGGCCGCGGCGACCCGCCCGGCCAAGCCTGGGGACATCGTGCAGCTTTTCGGCACCGGGTTCGGCCCGACCAACCCGGCGGTGCCCGCCGGGCAAGTGTTCCGCGGAGCTGCTTTGCTGGCCGATCCCAGCCAACTGTCGGTGAAGATCGGGAACGTGGCGGCACAGGTGCAGTTCGCCGGACTGACCGGCGCCGGGCTGTACCAGATCAACGTGATCATCCCCGACGTGCCCGCCGGCGATCAAGCAGTAGTCGCCACCATCGCCGGCAACAACACCCAGACGGGCAAGTACCTCACCATCGAGCGCTGAGCCGCCGCGCCGCGCTCCCGCGTTTCAAGCCCCTTAAAACAAAGGCATTCGACTTTGATTTGCCGCTCTGCTATCATAGGTATTAATGGCACTCCGTACACCGTTTTCCCAGGGCGCCCAGGTCGAACACGGCAAGTTCGGTTTCGGCACCGTGCTCTCCTCCTCCGAAGAGCACATCGTCATCAAGTTCGACGACTTCGGAGAGAAGAAGTTCGTCACTCCCATCGTACTGCCCGCCCTGAAGAAAAGCGACCGCCAGCCGCCCGAGCCCAAGCGCAACTCGCGCCGCAAGCCCAAGGCCGTCGCGGCCGCCGCCCAGTAGCCGGTGACGAAGGCGGGGAAACGTTCCGTCTGTCCCCGCGTTACTGCTACACTCAGATTCTCCCATGCGTTTCGGTGTAGTGGTCTTCCCCGGCAGCAATTGCGATCATGACGCCTGGTACGCGGTGCGCGCCAACCTGGGCAACGCGGCCGAGTTTCTATGGCACAACGACCCCACGGTGGGCCAGGTGGACGCGGTCATTCTGCCCGGCGGTTTTTCCTACGGCGATTACCTGCGCTGCGGGGCCATCGCCAAGTTCTCGCCGATCATGGCCGCGGTGAAGCGCTTCGCGCGCGAAGGCGGGCTGGTGCTGGGCATCTGCAACGGCTTCCAGATCCTGGTCGAGTGCGGGCTGCTGCCCGGCGCGCTGATCCGCAATCGCAGCCTGCGGTTCATCTGCCGCGAGGTGAAGCTGGAGACTGTCACCACCATCTCCCCGTTCAGTCAAAGCAGCGAGAAAGGCCGCATTCTGCGGATCCCCATCGCCCACGGCGAGGGCTGCTACTACGCCGACGAACGCACGCTGGACGAACTCGAAGCCGAGGACCGCGTAGTGTTCCGCTACGTGGACAACCCCAACGGATCGCTGCGCGACATCGCCGGCATCCTCAACCGGGAGCGCAACGTGATGGGCATGATGCCCCATCCGGAGCGGGCCAGCGACCCGCTGATGGGCTCCATCGACGGGCTGGCGGTGTTCCAGTCCATGGCGGCCGCCCTGGCCGTGAACCAGCCTGCCACTGCTTGCCATGACCACCCTCACTCCTGAGATCATCGCCGCTCACCAGTTGACCGAGCAGGAGTACGAGCGCATCGTGACGCTGCTGGGCCGCGAGCCGACCTACACCGAGCTGGGCATCTTCAGTGTGATGTGGAGCGAGCACTGCTCCTACAAGAGCTCGCGGCTGCACCTGAAGAAGCTACCCACGGAAAGCCGCCTGGTGGTGCAAGGCCCGGGGGAGAACGCCGGCATCATCGACATCGGCAACGGCCACGCCATCGCCTTCAAGATCGAGTCGCACAACCATCCCAGCTTCATCGAGCCCTTCCAGGGAGCGGCCACCGGGGTGGGCGGCATCCTGCGAGACATCTTCACCATGGGGGCGCGCCCCATCGCGGTGATGGACTCGTTGCGCTTCGGGCCGCTGGACGACCCCCAGGTGGGCGCTCGCAACCGGCGCATTCTCTCCGGAGTGGTTGCCGGCATCGCCCACTACGGCAACTGTTTCGGGGTGCCCACCGTGGGCGGTGAATGCGTCTTCGACCCCAGCTACAACGGCAATCCTCTGGTGAACGTCTTCGCCCTGGGCATCTTCCGCAAGGACGAGATCTTCTACGCCCGGGCGCGGGGCGTGGGCAATCCGGTGATCTACGTGGGCGCCAAGACCGGCCGGGACGGCATCCACGGGGCCTCCATGGCTTCCGCGGAGTTCACCGAGGAATCCAAGCAGAAGCGGCCCAACGTGCAGGTGGGCGACCCATTCATGGAGAAACTGCTGCTGGAAGCCTGCCTGGAGGCCATGCGCACCGGCGCGGTGGTGGGTATCCAGGACATGGGCGCGGCGGGGCTGACTTGCTCGACCTGCGAGATGGGCAGCCGCGGCGGCACGGGCATCGAGATCGAGCTGGCGCGGGTGCCGCAGCGCGAGACCGGAATGACGCCCTACGAGACCATGCTCTCGGAATCGCAGGAGCGCATGCTGCTGGTGGTCGAGCAGGGCCGCGAGGAAGAGGTCTTCCAGGTGTTCCGCAGGTGGGGCCTGGACGCCGTCACCATCGGTGTGGTCACCGGCGACGGCCTGTTGCGGGTAAGGGAGAACGAGGTGGCGGTGGCCGAGATCCCCAACCGCGCGCTGGCGGACGAAGCCCCCATCTACGACCGGCCGCACACCGCGCCGCGGCGCACCGCCCCCATGGAAGGCCCCAGGTTCTCGAGCCGCAACCTTACCAACGACCTGAAGACGCTGCTCGCGGCCGGCGACCTGTGCTCGAAGCGCTGGATCTTCGAGCAGTACGACTACATGGTGCGCACCAACACCACCCAGGGTCCGGGGGGCGACGCCGCGGTGGTGCGCATCAAGGAGACCGGAACCTCGATCGCCATGGCGCTGGATGGCAACGGGCGGTACTGCTGCCTCTCGCCGCGCGAGGGCGCACGCCTGGCCGTGGCGGAGTGCTGCCGCAACCTCTCGACCGTGGGCGCGCTGCCGGTGGCGGCCACCAACTGCCTGAACTTCGGCAACCCGGAGAGGCCCGAGATCATGGCGCAACTGGTCGAGGCCATCGAGGGCATGGCGGAGGCGTGCAGCTTCTTCGACACGCCCATCACCGGCGGCAACGTCAGCCTGTACAACGAGACACTCGGCGAAGCGGTCTACCCCACGCCGGTGGTGGGCATCGTGGGTTTGATGAAGACCGCGCAGCCGGTGACTATCGACTTCAAGCTGTACGGGCGCCCAATCGTGCTGCTGGGCGGGCTGGGCAGGTGCGACGCCGCGCGCTTCGGCTCGACGCAGTATGCCAAGGTGATCCTGAAGCGGCTTTGGGGCCTGCCGCCCGCGCTGGATCTGGACTACGAGAAGCGCGTCCAGACGGCGGCGCGCGACATCGTCAGCGCGGGACTGGCCGGGGCCGCGCACGACGTGAGCGACGGCGGCCTGGCCGTGGCTCTCGCCGAGTGCTGCTTCGGGGCCAGCGGCGTGGGCGCCGCCGTGGACCTGGACAGCGACCTGCCCCCGGAGATCCTGCTCTTCCACGAAGGCCCTTCCCGCATCCTGATCGCGACCGCCCAGCCGGAGCAGGTGGCGCGCATCGCCCGCAAGTATCGCGTTCAGGCGCCGGTCATCGGCGCTACCATGCGGGGGAGCCTCCGCATCCGCCGCAAGGGCGTGGTGCTGGTGGACTGCGATGTCAAGTCGCTGCGGGCCATATGGGAGGGGGCGCTGGAGAAGGCGCTCGAGGGTTAGCAGGGTGTTCGACCGTTTCCGTGAGGAATGCGGCGTCGTCGCGGTCTGCGGTCATCCCGAGGCGGCCAACCTGGCCTACCTGGGACTGTACGCGCTCCAGCACCGCGGGCAGGAGAGCGCCGGCATCGCCTCCAGCGACGGCCGGGAAGTCCGCTGCACGCGGGAAATGGGCTACGTGGTGGATGTCTTCACGCCGGAGCAGCTCGCCCGGCTGCCCGGCCACATGGCCATCGGCCACACGCGCTACTCGACCGCCGGCAGCACGGTGCTGGCCAACGCGCAGCCCTTCGCGGTGGTGTGCAACAAGGGCCGCATCGCGGTGGCGCACAACGGCAACCTGACCAACGGCGCGGAACTGCGCCGGGAGCTCGAGCAGCAAGGCTCCATCTTCCAGTCCTCCAGCGACACCGAGGTCATCCTGCATCTGGTGGCGCTCTCGCGTGAGCGCACTCTCGCGGGCGCCTTGCGCGAAGCCCTGCTCCAGTTGGAGGGCGCTTTCTCGATGGTCTTCCTGGCGGAGGACCGCGTGATTGTGGCCCGCGATCCGCATGGCTTCCGTCCCCTGGCCATGGGACAGATGGAGCTTTCGGGGGGCCGCACTTGCTGCGTGTTCGCTTCCGAGACCTGCGCCTTCGACCTGATCGGCGCGCTGTACATGAACGAGGTGGAGCCGGGCGAGATGGTGATGGCCGGCCCGGAGGGCCTCACCCGCGAGCGCTACGTGCCGGAACAGCCGCGGGCGCACTGCGTCTTCGAGCAGGTGTACTTCTCGCGCCCGGACTCGATCGTTTTCGGCCGGCCGGTGGAGCAGTCGCGCGAATTGCTAGGTCGCCTGCTGGCGCGCGAGCACCCGGTCGAGGCGGATGTGGTTGTGCCGGTGCCCGACTCGGGGGTGGCCGCCGCGCTGGGCTACGCGGACGAGTCCGGCATTCCCTTCCGCCACGGGCTGATCCGCAACCACTACATCGGGCGCACTTTCATCGAGCCTTCCCAGGCCATCCGCGATTTCGGGGTGAGGCTGAAGCTCAACCCGGTGCGGCGCCTGTTGGAAGGCCGGCGGGTGGTGCTGGTGGACGACTCGATCGTGCGCGGCACCACCAGCCGCAAGATCGTGCGCATGGTGGGGCAGGCCGGGGCCCGCGAGGTACACCTGCGCATCGCCTGCCCGCCTACCATCTCCCCCTGTTTCTACGGCGTGGATACGCCCACCAAGCGCGAGCTGATCGCCGCCAACTCGAGCGTCGAGGAAATCCGCCGCTTCGTCGAGGCCGACACCCTGGGCTACTTGTCCCTGGCCGGTCTGCGCGAGGCCGTCGGCGACGTGGAGCGTTGCGCGTACTGCTACGCCTGCTACACCGGCGACTATCCCACCGAGCTGCTCAACCTGGAAGAGCTGATGCAAGCAAGAACGCGCCGCTGACCGTTATGCCTCAAGTCGCCCCCTCCGCTCGACGCGTGCCCTACTCCCGGGTCCGCGAGCTGGCCGAGATGGCCATGGCCCGGGAGGGCGTGCTTAAGTTGTACTTCGGCGAATCCAATCTGCCCACTCCGGAGTACATCAAGCGCGCCGCCCAGAAGGCCATGGCCGACGGTTACACCTTCTACACCGAGAACGCCGGCCTGCCGTCGCTGCGCCGCGGCCTGGCCGAGCACTATCAGAAGCTGCACGCCCTGACGCTCGATCCGGACAGCGAGATCGTCATCACCGCCTCGGGCGTGCAGGCGCTGAACGTCACCATCCGCTGCGCATTGGATCCCGGCGACGAGGCCCTGGTGCTGACCCCGGCCTGGCCCAACGGCGCCGCCAATGTGATGATCGCCAGCGCCGTGCCGCGCGAGATCCCGCACCTGCTCAACGGTGGGCGGTACGGCGTGGACTTCGCCGCGCTGGAAGCCGAGGTCAACCCGCGCACGCGGCTGCTCATCTACACCTCGCCGTCGAACCCCCTGGGCTGGGTGGCCACTGAGGAGGAACAGGACCGCCTGCTCGAGTTCGCGCGCCGGCACAACCTGTGGCTGCTGGCCGACGAGGTCTACGAACGGCTGTATTACCGCACGGCGAGGCTGGGCGAGCCGGCGCCCTCGATCCTGCGCAAAGCCACGCGCGAGGACTCCGTCATCGTGGCGCAGTCGTTCTCCAAGAGCTACTGCATGACCGGCTGGCGCGTGGGCTGGCTGGTGGCCCGGCGCGATCTGGCCCGCAAGGCCGCCGAGTTGAACGAGTTCATTGTCTCGCACGCGCCCAGCTTCGCCCAGCGCGCCGCCGAGACCGCGCTGGTGTGGGGCGAGATCGAGCTGGGCCGGATGCTGGCGCGCCTCAAGGAGAACCGCGACTTCTGCCTGGCCGCGCTGCGCCGGATGCCCGGCGTGACAGTGCCCGAGCCGGAGGGCGCTTTCTACGTGTTCCCCAAGATCGACGGGCTCAAGGACTCGTTCGACTTCTGCCGCCAACTGCTGGAGGAAACCAACGTGGGCGTGGCGCCGGGCGTGGCCTTCGGCGCGGGCGGGGAGGGTTCTCTGCGCATCTGCTACGCCGCCGAGCGCGCCATCCTGGAACCGGCCCTGGAGCGGCTGGGCTGCTTCCTGGGGGCGCGTTGAAGACGGTGCTGAAAAACTCGCTGGTCAAGCTGAAGCTTAACCCACAGGGCACCTATCTGCTTCAGCATGCGTGTGGGACATGCTTCAGCTTGTCCGTCCAGACCGACGGAAGCGAGTTTTTCAGCACCGTCTGAAAGATCCCGTCCGGCCTTACCGCGTCACCGTGATGTACTTGTCGGCCTGGCTCTTCTCCCCGCCGATTTCTGCCACTACAGCATGGTCTCCGTCGGGTAATTCCGGCACCACCACGTTGAACTGGTAGAGGCCCACGCCGGTCAGTCCGGCGAAGTGAACCGCGGCCTCGGCGCCGCCGATCCGGATGGTGAGCTTGGAGGGGTCGGACAGCGGCGCGGCGCCGCTGAACACCTGGCCGGAGGGAACCGCCGGGGTAGTGGAGCCGAAGCCGGTGCCGTACAGCAGAATGACATCGCCGGGCCGGGCCGGACGGGCGGGCACGGATTCCGGCAAGAGACCCGCCTTGGCGACATAAGACCCATCGGCGTGGACCGCAACCACGTAACGGAGTCTCTCCGGCGCGAACAGGAACAGGCCCGGGGAATAGGCCTTCATCAGGGCATACGCTCTCACAACCCCCTGAGCGTTCCTAACCTCGACCATCACCGAGCCCAACCTGGAATCCGTGGGAGCCTGCACGTTGATCTGCCGCGGACTGATGAAGCTTATGGCCGCCAGCTTGCCGTTAATCCTGACGGTTACCCGATCCAGTTCGGTGGGAAGCAGATCCCCGGAGATGGCGCCGGTCCAGTCGCGCGTCGAGGGGGCCAGGTTCTTCCCGTAAATCGAGACCCACGAACCGCTCACAATGCCGGGGGCGCCGCTGGCCGTGTTGGCCACCGCGCCGATGGCCATTCTGCCCACCGGCAGGATCACGCCCGGCTGGCTCTTCCTGCCGCCCACCTCGACCAGAATCGGCAACTCTCCCAGCGTTGTTTCGGCGGGCAGCCGGAAGACGATCTGGTACACCGCATGCATTTGGGGCACGAGGCCCGCCAGGAGGACTTCGCAGGCGCGGCCGCCCACCGTCACCTTGGGAGCGCTTACGGTCAGGGCGACCGGGTTCGCCGGCGAGAGGACGCCGGTTGTCACCACCGGGTTTGTCGCGCCGAGGCCAACCGCGTAAATCCCCGCCGCCTCTCCGGGGCTTACTGGGTTCCCTAAGGAAATCAGCGACCCGTCGGCGAAGACACCCAGCGCCATACCACTCGCGGAACCGTCCACCGTGAACAGCCCCGGGCTGTGACTATAGAGCGTGATGCTGAACGGCGCGGAACGCAGCGTCGCTCCACCCGCCTTGCGCTCGACCACCAGGGTGGTCGCCCCAGGCGTTGACTCCACCGGAATCTGAATCCCGATCTGGTTGGGGACTACGTAGCTCAGCGCCGCCGGACGGCCTCCCACGCTTACCGAAACGCCGCCGCACTCCACGGGCCACCGGCCATCCGAGGCCGCCACGCACTGAAAACTGCCGCCGCTCAACTCCGCGCCGGATACGACCGCCGGCGCCCCAGGTGACAGCGAATCCGCAAACCAGGAGGCCGCGTTCACCACGGTGTGCACCACCGGATTCCGGGGTTCCTGGCCAACGCCCGGCACACCGCAGAGCATTCCGAACAGGGCCGCCCCCGCCAGCTCGCGGGCCCTTACCATGCCACCTCGGTCTGTCGCGTCACTCAGCCGCAGTTTACCACGTGGAGTTGGCGCGTGCCGTCGCGGGAGTCCAGCGCGTCCACGCAGACAGCGGTGCCGGTCCGGTCCCAGCGCGGATGAAGATCGCAGCGCAGGTCGCCGCTCTGGAAGCGTTGTTCACGCATCGGGAAGCGGGCCAGCAGACGGCCCTGACCGCTCTTCAGGCTGAACAGCAGCAGGTGCTTCTCCAGCCGCACCCCCTCGTTGTGGTCCACCGCGATGCGGTCGCCATCCGGCGCAAAGGTGGGGTGCCCGTCGCCGGTGAGAAAGCCCTCTCCGATGGCGCGATGGTCCGCCTCCCCGTCGGTGAACAGCACCAGCTTCATCCGGGCGTCGTGCAGGCGAAAAGTGGCCAGAATCTCGCGCTGGTTGCGCCACTCGAAGTGCGAGACGCCCTTGCCGAAGAGGATGACCTCGCGCAGATCGGAGCCGTCCCGGCCCGCGGTGAACATGGCCGATTCGAGCCGCCGGGCGGGCTCGGGCGTCCAGCAGCGCGCCAAAAAGAAGAAGCGCGACCCGCCGGTGTTGAACACCGTGTGGTTGAACCACATGTGGCGATCCTGCAGCTCCGGATGGCGCTTCACCAGCCGCCGGTAGACTTCGCCGATGGAAACCACCAGCCGACTGCGGCCCGTGACCAGATCCATGACGAAGACGCCGTCGTTGTCCGGGTGTGGGGACTCGGGATTGGGGTCACGTGTGCCAACGTACCCCACCACCGGCCGCAGGCGGGTCAACCGCCCGTAGGTGAGGCAGAGACCGTAGCGCCCGTCCCGGCTGATGCCGTTGATGGCGCGAGGCAACTCGCGCCGCCGGCCGGTCTCGACATTCAGCACGACCGAAATGATGTCGTCGCCCTTGCGGTCGTTGAACAGGACCTCGGTCTCGGGCCTCCGCGGGTTCCAGTGCAGCATGGCGCCCTGCTGGAAGTTCCAGGCGCGCGTCTGAGCCACCTGGCGGAACTCGCCAGTGCGGGCGTCCACCACGCCCACGGCGGCCGCTTCCTCGGGCCGCGGCAGGTGATCCTGGAACTCGCTCTCCAGGCACACCAGCCAGCGCCCCGACTGGTTCCACGGGCAGATCCCGTAGTAGCCGAAGAAGTGGTGCCGGGGGCCGTGAGTCAGGGCCGGAGCGGCGGGGGACGCCGGGTGCTGGAGGAATCCGCCTGAGAGGGCCAGTAGTTGGCGGCGGGTCGGGTGCATCCCAGTATCGTAAGTTGTACAATCCCGACATGCAAGCCATTCCAAGATTGCTTCTCTCCTCGACGCTCGTAGCCTGTGTGTGGGCGCAAACCGGTGTCCTCAGGGTGGACCCCGCCATGAATCACATCGTTGCACCGTCGGCCGTCATCGAGAAACTGGCCGGTGGTTTCGCGTTCACCGAAGGCCCGGTGTGGATGCGCGACGGCAGCGTGCTGTTCAGCGACATCCCCAACAATGCCATCCAGAAGTGGACCCCGGACGGCAAGGTGACCCTGTTCCGCAAACCCAGCGGCTACGATGGAACCGACGCGCCGGCTGGCGCATTCATCGGCTCGAACGGCCTGACGCTCGACCAGCAGGGCCGGCTCATCATCTGCGAGCACGGCAACGGGCGCGTCACCAGGCTCGAGAAGGACGGCAAGCTTACCGTGCTCGCCGCGCGCTTCGAGGGCAAGCGTCTCAACAGCCCCAACGACGCCGTCTACAAGTCCGACGGGTCGCTCTACTTCACCGACCCGCCCTACGGCTTCGTCAAGCAGGACGAAGATCCCAAGAAGGAGCTTAAGTTCAACGGCATCTACCGGCTGGCGGGGGGCAAGCTACAGTTGCTTTCCACGCGGCTGAACCGTCCCAACGGCCTGGCCTTCTCGCCCGATGAGAAGTTCCTCTACGTGGCCAACTCCGACCCCAGGCGCAAGATTTGGATGCGCTTCGAGGTGCAGCCGGACGGGATGATCGCTAACGGCAAGTTGTTCTTCGACGTCACTACGCGCACCGAGGACGGCCTGCCGGATGGGCTGAAGGTGGACCAGAAGGGTCACGTCTACTGCACCGGCCCCGGCGGCGTGTGGGTGTTCTCGCCCGCGGGCAAGCATCTGGGGACCATTCAGCCGCCCGAGACGCCCGCCAACTGCGCCTTCGGCGACGCCGACGGCACGACGCTGTACATCACGGCGCGCACGGGCTTCTACCGCATCAAGCTGCTGATACCGGGGATCCGACCGTGAGCCGGCTCACGCGCCGGTGACTTCTTTCACCTTGGCGAAGAACGCCCGCTTGCGCTCGGTGGAGAGGCCCCAGTTGACCGGCGGGCACTGGTAGCCGTCCTGGTAGTCGTTCTTGCCGGGGTCGAAGTAGCCCCAGGAGCAGTACTCGGAAATGGCCGCCAGCATGTTGTAGCTGGGCTGATCGAAGTCGAAGTGGTCGTCCTCGTTGAAGAGGACCGGCATGGGGCGGTAGCCCGACACTTGCCGCGCCTCACGCACCATGGCGGCGATGCGCGCGGGGTCCTTCACCCCGTTGCCGTGCATGAGCAGGAAATCCGAGGCGCGCACCACGTTCTCGCGCGGCACCGCGCCGCCGCCGTAGCTGGTGCTCACCAGCAGCCGCCGCCCGCCGCGCCGCCGGGCCTTCACCCGCCCGATCAGCTCGTGGACGCGGTCCGGCTTAAGGATGGCGTGATCGTAGGCCCGCACGTCGCACTCGTTGTTGACCTCGATCAGGACGTTGGTGTAGCCGCGCTCGAGCACCCAATCCACGGCGTGGTCCAGCGCCCGGATGACGGCCGCCTCGTCCCGCACCCGCTGGTCCTGGCCGAAGTAGAAGATCCCCAGGATCACAACCATGCCCAGCTCGTCCGAGCGACTCAGGATGCGCTCCAATCGCGCCATGTACTCCGGCCGCAGTTCACCGGCCTCAGTGATGCCCGAGTTGTGCCAGGGCTGCGCTTTCGAGTAGCCTTCGGGGCTGCCGCCTTGCAGGTTGATGGTGAAGGCCAGCAACCCGTGGCGGCGCCACTCCGCCATGGCGGCGATGAACTCACGGGTGTTGCGCTCCGCGTCCCAGCGCCCGGTGTCGGGATAGGCCCAGCGGGACCGCGTCTCCGGGTTGAGATCGTCGAAGATGCCCTGCACCATTCGCGAGTTCAGCAGCAGGCCCTCGATGCGGCGGCCCTGCCAGACACGGCCCTGGTAGGTCGGCCGTCCGTTGATCAGGAACTTGTCGGCATCGATCGAGACGGCGGTCTTGCGCGCGGGGGCGGCTTTCGCTTCGGCCAGCCCGGCCAGCGCTATCGAGAACTCACGGCGGGAGAGTGGGGTGCTCATGCGACCAGTGACTGTATCAGGTCAACCTGGTGCCCGGGGCGGGAGTTGAACCCGCACGGGAGTTGCCCCCCAAAGGATTTTAAGTCTGTCCCTTTGTTTCCAATGAGTTAGCGTGAGATGCTAAGACGTTGACTGAGTTGCACTTTGCGGCGAACCGTCTTATACTGAGATAGGCCCAGAATGGCGAAAGTCGCGGAGTTCGCACACTATGCGCACACACCGGACCCGCGATTCGGACGCGCGCCGTACTACGATCCGCGTGCGCTGAACTTCGTTCAGGTAGATGCGCGGCGACGTTTCATTGAAGCCTTGAACGACCTGGCCCGGCCCGCCCTAGAGTCGCTGCTGGAACTGGCCGGGGCGTGTGACTGCGACGCCGCTACGTGTCCCTTCAATGAATGGGCGCGGCAGTTTGGATTGACCAAGAATGGGACCATCGCAGACTGGCTGCTATATCCCGCGCGGCTGACTGTGCAATTGTGGCGGGCAATCCCCGCGACGCGGGTGCCGTTCCTTCTGAACTTCCAGGCCGTAGAATTGTCTGTGTCGCTATCGAGTCTACCGCCCGAAACCTGCCGTATCACGTCCCCTGAGGTAGCCTGGAATCCCCTCGGGCCGGCCTTCAGTGTGCCTGGAGCCGTGCCTGGCGAGACTCGCGCACAGTGCCGGGAGCGCATCATGGCGCTGGTGGATGCGGAGCTTGGCCGCATCGAGAGATCCATGAAAGCACGGCGGCTGCGGCCCTGCCCAGTCAAGAGGGGCGATCAACACTTCGAGTGGGCCGTCCGATTCCAGGTGAACGCCGAGCCGATCCGCGCGCTGGCGACCACCTTGGAGCACCAGCGGACGGTTCGGGCGGCCATCACCGGCCTGCTGTCGCTGATCCTGCTGGACCAGCGGATCGACCGTCCCGGACGCCCGCGCGAGACGGCAGAAATGCGGTAATTCTCACCGCGCGTGAAAACTACCTTGTAGATCGTGTGCCTTTGCCTTATAACTGGGGCGAGGTGAAAAACCTTGACCCAGTTACTAAGACTTGAAGAGGCCGCGAAGATCCTGAATGTAACTTATTTCCGGGCTTGCGAGTTGGTGCGCCGGGACATCTTGCCCGCCGTCAAACTCGGGCGACAAGTGCGCATCGACCCCGGAAGGCTTCAGCACTTCATCGAGAACGGCGGAAAGTCCCTGCCCGGCGGCTGGCGGCGGAAGGTGGAAGCCGAGGCACCGTGACCGCCGAGCACATCGCTCGATCCCTTGGCGGCCGGCGGTCTGGCCGCGGCTGGATGGTGAAATGCCCTGCGCATGACGACCGCAACCCGAGTCTGTCTGTCCGCGACGGCGAGGGCCGCCTGCTCGTGCACTGCCATGCCGGATGCACACAGGCAGCCGTCATTAATGCGTTGCGCATCAACAACCTATGGCCCGAGGGCGAGCGGCGCGAGTGGACACCGGCGGAGCGGCGTGACTATGCGCGGGCGCGGCGGGAAGCGAAGCCGATCGCGCGGGCTGCCCTTTGGTGGTGGCGAGCGCGGTTGTCTGAGCTTGAGGACTTGAAGCGCGGATCGTTCCACGGCGGCGGCGTCAACATCGACTCACTGGCGGCGGCATCTAGCGCCGTCTACCGCCTTCAGAGCCTTTCGGCGGATGGCATCGTGGCCGCCTATTTTCATGCGCGGGCCGCAGAGCCGCACGCGGCGCGGGAACTTGTGCGGATCGGCAAAGCCTGGGAGGCCGCGTGCAAGGCGGTGGTGATGGCCGTGCTCACCGGGGAGCGGCGGGAGGCCAAACATGCAGCCTGATCCGACGGCGGTGGAGCGAGCGGCCACTTTGCGCGTCATGGAGCATCCCGAGCCGCCCATCGACGGCGTGATCCGCACATTCCGCGAATGGCTTCATCTGCCCGATCCTGGC
>Ga0194110_10005860_pt1 | contig 14497 bp, 3 predicted proteins | sample TA2Kig1200mmetaG_FD_146192 | JGI IMG/M metagenome (GOLD analysis project Ga0194110, IMG submission 146192) | Freshwater microbial communities from Lake Tanganyika, Tanzania - TA2015032 Kigoma Deep Cast 1200m | ecosystem: Environmental > Aquatic > Freshwater > Lake | place: Tanzania: Lake... | reverse complement strand
CTGCTGAAGACTGACCCGCGCGTGGGCGACACCTTCAAGATGATCTACCCCACGCCGTGGCCCGGCGAGGCGTTCACGCGGCCCTGGCTCTACTTCCTGCTCGACGACCGCCCAGCCGTCTTCTTCAGCCCTAACGACGACGGCTGCGCCTGGGAAATCTCGACGCCGCCCACCGCCTCCAACCCCATCGGCGAAGGCATCGGCCACGGCGGCGACAACCGCTACCGCGAGATGATCTACCAGCAGTGCACCAACTGGATCCTCTTCGCCCTCACGCATTGAGACAAGATGAAGCCTCTTTCAATCGTCCTCGTCCTCGTCGTCGTCCTCGTCCTCGAAACCCTTGCGGGCGGGGCCGAGGTCGAACTGCGCCTGGTGGCCCACGACCAGCCCGACCTGACGGTTGACAAGCTTGAGCGGCAGCGGCCCATCACCAACATCGTCCCCACCGAACGCGGGATGGAGACGGTCAAGGTCGGCCTCGACCTCGTCTGCTGGGCGCGGAACGTGCTCCTCGACGGCGAGCCGGTCTTCGAGCGCTACCACGAGAAGAAGTACATCGGCCGCGTGCCGGTCGCCCGGGCCACGCTCAAGCCCGGCCCGCACACCCTCTGGCCAGGCGACCACGTGTTCACCGTGGACAAGGACGGCAAGGTGGCCACAGCCGACCCTGAGCTGGCCGTGGACGGCCAGGTGGTGCGGATCAAGTGCTACCCGGTCACGGTGCGGGCCTTCCGGGCCAATCCCGACGAAGGCGACCTGCCGATGACGATGCGGGTCACGCCCCTGCCCGACCTCACGATTCGTGAGGCAGATGACCACGAGAAGAACGTCCCGACGAAGAAGGGGGAATCGAGCAAGGCGCGCGAGCTGCTGCCGGTCTTCGACAAGTTCGCCCCGCTCACGATCTGGTTGCCAGCGAACAAGGCGGGCAAGGGCTACATCGCTCACCCCCTCGGCCTCACGTTCCACTTGGGGCCTGAGGGGGTCAAGCCCGGCGCCGGCGGCGGCCAGAGCGTCGAGGGGCTTCGCGTCGAGCGAGGCACCATCGAGGTGCCGCTTTATGGCTTCCCCGTCGAAGGACCGGTGGGCGGCAAGCTCGTCGTCCCTGGCGTCGAGCAATTCGTCTGGGGCGGCCACGACAAAGGCCGCAAGTTCCTCACCAACTGGTATCCGAGGCAGCATCCGTACAGCATCCAGCTCTCGGAGGAGGGGCCGACGCTCGAGGTGTCGGGCGACCTGCGCGCGCTGCCTTTCAAGAGCCTGCGAATGGACGTGCCGGACAAGGCGGCCGGCGTGCCCCGCGTCGTCGTCGTCGAGTCGGCCACGCGACACCTCAGCCCCGGCGGCACGCTCAATGCGCGGGTGCGTGCCGCTGATGCCTCTGCTCTCATTGTGGCTCCGGGATTCGCACAACTAAGGCCGTACGACGGCAGCCAATGGACGGACCTCAAGCTTGAGGCCGGCCAGGATGGCGGCGTGAAGGTGGCAATCGGCGAAGTGCCCGATGGCGTGTATCGCCTGCGTCTGGGCATCCCCTCTCTCTTCACCGACCAATGGGTCTCCGTCACGCGCAAGCGCCCTGTGGGGCTTGGCCTGTTCACCCAGCGGGGCCGCGACGCCTTCTTCCGCGGCGAGGCATTCTGGATCGGCCTGGGTATCATCTCCATCGGTGGCACAGGCATCCTGCCTGTGGGCTCGCCTGTCGAGGCAGACCTTGTGGATTCGACCGGCAGGCGCTTGCCCCTCCTGCGCGAGAAGGCGGCCAAGGCCATCGAGAGGCGCGAGAGCTTCATCATCCGCGTGGACGCCGCGGCGAGCCGCGCCCTCGCACCAGGCCGCTGCCGCGTCGAGGCGAAAGTCGGCGAGCACGCCGCCCGGCCGCTCGCGCTCGACATCGTGGACCCCACGCCCCGCACCCACTTCGCCAACGTGCTCTACGGCAAGTACAACGTCATGGGCGAGCAGTACCAGCGGGTGCTGCGCACGGGGGAGGGCGCGGAAGAGCTGGCCCGCGAGATTGCCGCGATGGGCTACAACACCTTCATCGGCATGGCCTACGACATCAGCCGCGTGTCGCGCCGCGACGCCGACCTCGAGCAGCTCGTCCGCGAGCGGCCTGAGCTCGGCCCAGCCGAGAGCTACTATCAGCCGAGCGGACGCGACCGCTTCCTCAACGCCTGCGTCCGCCACAACCTGGCCTTCTACGAGAACGTGTTCACCTACAACGACACCATGCTGCCGCGCGAGCCTAAGACCCTCGACGCCTGCGAACGCTACATCAGCCTCGAGACGGCCGCCGTGCGGCACAGCCCGGCGCTCAAGGGCCTCTGCCTCTACGACGAGTTCTACGACACTGCCGACACGGGCACGGCGATGTCGCAGATTTTCCTCAAGGCCCAGGAGGTGGCCTTTCGCGAGAAGCACAAGGGCACGGCGAGCGCCGACGCGCTGAAGGCCCTCGACCGCTTCGTCGGCCGCCCGGCAAGCCAGCGGCGGCCAGAGGACCTTGCCGCCTTCCGGGCCTGGGCCGAGCACATGGACGCCTACTGGCGCGACTTCTCGGCCCGCATGTCCGCCGCCGCAAAGGCCGTCATGCCCGCCGCGCGGAACCTCACCCTCCAGCGCTTCTGGGGCGGCAACGGCGGCAACATCGCGCCAAACGGCACGCCCGACGACGCCTTCGCCGGCCTCGACATCGCCGCCTGCGTGATGTACAAGGACGGCGGCTACGGAGACCGCCCCGTCTTCGCGCCCATGCAGGCCGACGTGATGCGCGTCCGAGACGGACTGCCCGTGTGGACTCAACTGCACACCTTCGGCTCGCCCCCGCTCTTCAACGACCACATCCTCCGCCAAGCATTCTTCGCCCTGTCACAGAAGGTGGACGGCTTGGCCTTCTTCACGATCCCGCACGACTACGAGCACCCCCAGGCGATTGACAACCGCGACGTCGTGCGCGACATCACCGACAAGCTCTGCACCCGCTACGGCGACCTTTTCACCAAGCTACAGCGGGGCCACCGCAAGGTCGCCGTCTACTACTCGCGCCAGGCCGACCACCTTGCCTCGCGCAAGCCCGAGAACTTGTCGTGCGCATGCGAGGGGCTCTGGGTCGCCTGCACGCGGGCCGGCTTCCCCGCCGACTTCCTCTACGACCAGCAGATTCGCGAGGGGCGGGGGATGGACTACGAGGTCGTCTTCGCCCCCGGCTTCACCATCGAGGGCGAGACGCCGCCCGACCTCCTCGCCGCGCTCGCGCGCCTGGTGAACGCCGGCAAAACGGTCGCCGTCGAGCGCGCCAGCAAGCTGCCCATCGAGGGGATCGTCCGCCTCGATTCCGACCTCGACGAGTACGACGACAAGCTCGGCGGCTCATTCCCACGCAACATTGATTTCGAGTTCGAGTCGGTCTTCGACCAGACCGAGGAGATGACGAGACTCGTTCGCGCCTTCCTTGCGAAGCGCATCGCGCCCGCCGCCGAGCACAACCTGCTCGTCGGCCCCGACTGGCTCCGCTGCGGCAAGGCTGAGTACCTGGTCGTGTCTAACTTCGCCCCCACTAGATTCGCGGGCCTCTACAAGACCCTCTATCAGGCCCCCGACACGCCGACCCTCCGCTTCCCCAAGCGCCCGCCCGTCTGCTACGACGTGCTGGAGATGAAGCGCACCGAAGTCAGGACAGATTCGGCAACTATGACGCTCCAGGCCGACCTCCGGCACTATCCGGGCAAGATATACGCCTTCCTGCCCGCCGAAATCGGCAGCGTGGCGCTCGCCGCGCCCGCCGCCGTCGCCGCCGGCTCCGATCTCAACTACCAAGTGACCATCCAGGACAAGTCAGGCGCGGCCATTGACGCCGGCTTCCCGCTGGAGGTCTCGCTCGTTCCGCCGGCCCCGCAGGCTTCCGGGCCGCCCATCTTCCGGGCCGCAGCGCCCGAGCACCGCGGGACCATCCCGCTGCCGGCGAACGTGCCCGCAGGCACGTGGAAGCTGCGCGTGCGTGAGCTGATCAGCGGCGCCGCGGCGGAGGCGGCCATCGAAGTCAAGCCCGGCAAGGCGCCCGCCGCCACGCTCGATGCCCGCACCGTGTGGGCCGGCGATGCGGAGCGAATCCGCGAGTTCCTGGCGGCCAAAGGCCCCGTCACCATCGCCGTGGACGATGAGCAGCCCTGGGTGCGCCCGCACGCAGAGGCCCTCGCCAGGGCGCTCGCCGCGCGCGGGCGCGCGGCGAAGGTGGCACCCGTCTCCCAGGCCATCCGCCTGCCCGCGGACTGGGACGACCAGGCGCCCACCCTCGACGGCGCCCGCCTCTGGCGCGGCAACCTGGTTGACCCCGGCTTGTTCGTTGATGCCCCGCTCATCCTGCTCGGCAAGCGATTCGAGAACCGGCTCATCGAGGCCCTCGTGCGCCGCGACGTCTTGGCCACGCCCGTCTCCGCCAGCTTCCCAGGCCCTGGCCGAGCGGTCGTCGCCTGGGTCCGGCGCGGCTTCTCGAACGATCACGACACCATCGCAATCCTCGCCAACGATGGCGATGGGCTTTCTGAGGGGATCGGGGCACTGTGGGACGCGGGACGCGGGACGCGGGACGAGGTGCAGAAGAAGCCCGAAGCGGTCGGCCAGAGCGCTCCTGTCACGCGTCACGCGTCACGCGTCACGGATAGCTTCCGTGATATGATCAGCCGCGAGGACCTCGTCCGCACGATTGACGTTGACGCCGCCTCTGGTCGCGCGCTCGTCGGCACCAACGGCTTTGGCCACAACCTCTTCTGCTTCGGCCGCGACGGCAAGCTCCTCTGGAAGCAGTTCCTCCCCGAGCACAACGTCTACTTCGCCCGCTGGTACGACGCGGGAAAGCGTGTGGTGGCGGCGACGGGCCGGGGCTTCTTCGTCTTCCTGCTCGACGGCGCCGACGGGCGCGTGCTCAAGCGCTTCGCGGCGACCGAGTGGCCCGACTTCCACGGCGGCTTCAACACCTACCAGGAAGGCGCAATCAACACCGAGGTCCAGATAGCCGTCAATCCCCCCCTGCGGCAGATCCTCATCGGCGGACGCACCGGGCTGATAGCCGTGGACTTCGATGGGCGGAAGATGTGGTATCGCGACAAGGCCGAGGCCATCGCGTCGTACCCCGCCGAGGCCGTGCAGTGGGCCGGCGCCGCCTTCGGCAAGTCAGCTCACGTCGGCGACTTCGCCCTCAGCCCCGACGGCAGCCGCCTCGCCCACGGCGAATACCAGGTCTGCGGCTCCACCCGGCTCGACCCCGAGCACATCGCAAACGTCTGGCGCTACGTGCCGATGCTCCTCGACGCCCGCACGGGCGCCGTGCTCGCCGAGAACACCGACGACCCCGGCAACCAGGTGAACCCCAGCGGCTGGCACACCGCCTGGCCCGCGCACTCCCCGACGCCCTGGATTCACACCCAGGGCCTCGCCTTCCCCCTCCTGGCCGATGGCAAGCGCGGGCCACTTGTCTCCTTCGATGGCCGCTGGCTCAAGGATGGCGGACGCCTTGTGATGAAGCCCACATGCGTCGAGCGCTTCGCGCCCGACGGGAAAAGCCTTTGGACCGCCGCGTCCGACCGCATCTTCGTCCCCGGCCTCGACTGCGTGAGCAGCGACGAGATGCGCCTCTATCGCTGTGACCGCGACGGCCTCATTAAGTGCGTTGACCTTGCGACGGGGCGGGCGCTCTGGGAGCACAAGCTCCCCTTCCCCGCCACGCTGTGCGCGACGGCGGATGGCCTGGTGGCCGGCGCGCAGAACGGGGCCGCTGTGCGTCTCGACGCTAACGGCAAGGTGGTTTGGCAGTCGCGGCTGCGCGAGCACCACGAGGTGCCGGGCAGTGACTACCCGGACTACATCCGCGCTGCGCTGGCCCGCGACCCCGATTCGACCGCCGAGCTCTTCCCTGTGGGGGAGGACAAGCCCGGCGAATACGATGGCGTGCTGCGCATGGGCATCGAGCAACTGGCCAAGAAATGGAAGGAATTCCGCTTTGCGCCCGGCCAGCTCGGCACCCGGTCGCTCCAGCGCAAGGTGGTCCCATCGGCTACATACCTGCTCGAGTTCCGCTACTGCGTAGAGGATCGCAACACGCGGCTGGTGGCCGGCGCACTGCTGAAGGGCGCGAAGGAGACGCTCACGGCGTCGAAGTTCGCTGGCAGGCCCGGCGAATGGGCCTTCGGGCGCCTGGCGGTGAAGACGCTGGCCGACACGCAGGCCATCGAGGTCGGCTTCGAGGCCGAGGGCGGGGCCGTGCTGGTGGACGACGCGAGCTTCCGCACCATCCGCTTCCCGTCGGCCAACCTCCTCGCCAATGCCGAGCTCCATGCTGTCGAGCCGACGTTCGTCCGCGACATCCGCGTCCAGTACAGCCGCATTCCGCCGAGCCTCGAGGAGAAGCTCCGCAGCCGCAACCGCGTGGCCGTCCTCAAGCAGGGCCTCGTCTCCTCCGCCACGCGCTTCACCCAGGAGCAGGCGTTCCTGCACAACGGCCGCCTCGACGACATCGGCCCCGTCTGGTTCTACCAGCCCGACGACGCGGGCTTCAGCATCGTCCTCACCCGCGCCGCCTGGGTCTCGCACCTCGTCCTCTACCTGAACAACGCGACGCCCGACAACGCCTACCGCACGATCAGCATCCTGGCGAACGACATGGAGAAACGCATCCCCGTGGCGGTCGCGCTCGTGCGGGGCAACCGGCGGCGGTTCGTCGTCGTCCACTTCCCGAAGCTGCTGCACACCGATTCGCTCAAGGTGCTGCCCGGCCTGCACGGCTCGCGCAAGGAGTGCCTCACCGAGATCGAGGTCTACGGCCCCCCCGGCGGCCCCGAGATGGCCGGGGCGGGGAAGCGGTTCGCCGACGAGCCGGAAGCGACGCCGATGTTCATGGGCGCGCCGTCGCATGTCCCGGGAAAGCTCCCTGCTGACCTCGCCGGCGAGTTCGTCGAGCTTGGCCGCGTGCGGATCGGCGCGCCGGCCTACAACGTCAGCGGCACCGTGGCCGGCGGCGCCTTCGCCTACGGCGAGGCCGGCGGCACCATCCGCTCGCTCCAGGTCAAGGAGCCCGACGCGCCGCGGGGCGGAGATCCGAAATCCGAAATCCGAAATCCGAAATGGAAAGGCGAGGCGGGGCCGGCCTGGGCAATCGGCACAGTGACCCCCACCACCACGCCGGCCCGCTATGCGGGGCGGCTCATTGTGGGCACGGCCGACGGCAAGCTCCACGCCGTCGCCGACAACGGCATGCGCCTCTGGTCGTATCAGACGGGCGGCCGTGTCTACTCCGCGCCCGTGCCCGACGGCGACGAGGTCTACTTCGGCTCCGACGACGGCCGCCTCTACAAGCTCGATGTGGATTCGGGCATCCTGCTCTGGGAGTTCCCCACGGGCGGCAGGATCCGCAGCGCGCCCGCGCTCGCCGGGGGACTGGTCTTCTTCGCCTCCTGGGATGGCTTCCTCTACGCCGTTGACGCCGACAAGGGCACGCTGGCCTGGAAAGCGCAGGTGGCCAGGTTCACACGCTCCAGTCCTGCCGTGCTTGTGGGCGGGGCGTCTCCGCCCCGCGTCTTCATCGGCGACGAGGATGGCCGCATGCACTGCTTCGAGGCCGCCAGCGGCAAACCGCTCTGGTCCGCTGACCTCGGCGGCACAATCTCAACCTGCCCGGCCGTGGCCGCCGATGGCGTGCTCTTCGCCAACGACCAGGGCGATGCGGCACTCGTCGCGCACGACGGCGCCGTGCGCTGGAAGCGCGCCCTCGGCGCGCGCGTGACCGGCCAGCCCCTCGCCACGCAGAGCCAGGCCATCGTGCCCACGGAGAGAGGCGTGCTCGCGCTGCGGCGCGCCGACGGCCAGCCCGACCCCCGCTTCGTGCCGCCCGAAAGCCCGGGCAAGGTCATCTCCGCCGTGCCCTGCGGCGACAAGCTCTTCCTCATCGCCGCCCAGGCCGACGTGGATTTCCGCAACACGCCGCGAACCTATGTGACCTATGAGGGCGCCTCCATCGTGTGGGGGCCGAAGCTGGAGAAGCCAAGTGCAAAGTGAGAAAGGCAAAAGGCAAAAGGCAAAAGGCAAAAGGAGACCTGGAGGAGCGGAGCGGCTCCGCCTCCCGGCCTCTTCGCTTTCCCACTTTTGCCTTTTGCCTTTTGCCCTTTGCCTTCTCCCTTCTCTTCCCGCTTTCCCCGCCGGCTATCACCTCGTCGAGAACTTCACGGCTCAGTTGCCCGGCAACGGCACAGTGACGGCTGCCGTTGACTTTGAGAGCGCCAGGGTCGGCCTGGCGGCCGCCCGCCTAGCCTATGCGCTCACGCCAAAGGTCCAGCAGGCCTGGCTCCAGTTCCCGCACGAGGCCATTCGCATCCCAGGGCCGGGGCAGTTGAGGCTGTGGGTGAGGCCCGATGGCTCGGGCGACGAGCTCCAGCTCAGCGTCCACCACGCCGAGTCGTTCCTCGACGACCGCGGCGAGCGGCGGCTGAAGGACCACGCGCGCGTCGCGCTGCCGCGCGTGAAGCTCGACTTCGCCGAGTGGCGCGAGGTGGTGTTCGACCTGCGCGGCGTGCCAGCGGGCCGGGCCATCTGGCTCGACCGCCTCGAGCTCCACGGCCGCCGCAAGGAGGGCGAGCGGTCCGACGCCGCGGTGTTGCTGGACGACCTCCGGCTCTACCCCGCCTCGGGCGGCCCGCCGGCCACGTCAGCCACCCGCCTCATCGGGCCGCCGACGCGCGACTTCGCCACGAGCGTGGCCGTGGCGCTCGACGCGCGGAGCTTCATCGCGGCGCCGGCCAAGGCCCGCTGCCGGCTGACCATGACCGACCGGAACGGGAACGTTGTGGCCGACCGCGACTTCGACGTGGCCCTCGCCCCCTCGCAGGCGCGGGAGGCCAGGCTCGAGCTCGCCCCCGAGAAGCTCGACGCCTACCTGCCGCCCTTCACGCTGGCGTGCGACGTGGTGTCGGCCGACCTGCCCCAGCTCTCCGCCAAGTCCGAGCACAAGCTCGTGATGGCCAACGGCGTCTTCCTCTTCGACGACATGTCCGACGCGCTCGGCCGCTGGTTCACCGCCGGCTACCCCGGCGACATCCGCCAGAACCCACGCTCCTGGGCGGGCTGGACCCACGGCGAGGCCCAACGCGCAAGCCCCTGGACTCAGACCTCTGCCGCCATCTCCCGCGTCCTCGTGTCAGACGCCGAGCGCCCGGCGGCGCTTCCCGCGCCGTTCGGCCAGTTCGCCCTGCGCGTGGACTACACGGGCGACGCCGCGGTCTACTGCGCCCGCGAGCGCTATCTGCCAGGCAACCCCTTCCGCCTCGGCGTCTGGGTGAAAGGCGACGGCAGCGGCGCCAGACTCTTCGCGCTCTTCCTCGACTACACGGACGCGGCCGACTTCTGGGAGGGCGGCTGGAAGCGCATCTACGACGGCGAACGCGAGCTTTGCACCCTGGACTTCACCGACTGGCGCCACGTCGAGGTGCCTCTGCCCGGCAATGGCCTCGGCAGCAACGCCCCGCGCGGCTCGACCCCCGAGCTCGACTTCCCCCTCGAGCTCACCGCCTTCCGAATCGAGGTGAAAGGGACGAGGGACGAGGGACGAGGGGGGAAGGAGAAGGCCGGCGAGACTCCCTCGCCCCTCGCCCCCCGCACCTCGTCCCTCTTGATTGGCCCCATCGTCGTCCACACGCAGCAGGAGGCCTCGGGCACGCTCGCGCTGCACGTCGGCTACGACGACCCCGAACAGCGGTTCGACCCCAAGCACGGCGCCTGGGCCACGCTCCAGAACGCCTCACCCGTCCGCCCGCGCAAGGTGCGGGCGGCCTGGGCACTCCTCGACCGCGCGAACGAGCTCATCGGCAAGGGCCAGGCGGACGTTGACCTGGCGCCGCGCGAGGCCAAGACAGTTCGCCTCGACTTGCCCAAGGCTGCGCCAGAGGCGGCCCAGCGCCAGGGGCCGCTCCGACTCCAGGTGCTCGCGAGCGACACTGCCGACGCGGGCGTGTCGGCCACGCGCGAGCTGATCATCGCCAAGCCCGACAGCGTGGTGCCCCTGGCCGACTTCGAGGCCGACCGCGGCTACCTGGGGCTGAAGGCCCTGTCGCTCGACACCGCGCCGCCGGCCGGCGCGCCCGCCGCGCTCACCAGCACCGCGGCCGCCCACGGCGGCCGCCGCTCGCTCGCCCTGGCGTGGGACAAGGCGAAGACCCCGCCCCAGCGGCCCGGCCACCCGCCCTCGCGCTTCCTCCTCGTCGCCTCGATTGACCCCCCGTTGCCGGGCATTCCGGTGGAAGTCTCGATGTGGGTCCACGGCGACGCCTCGGGCGCGCTCTTCTATCCCGTCATCGGCGACACCCTGGGAGTCAGCCACGGCGGCCACTTCCGCAACTTTGACCTCTTCCTCGCAAGGGCAGGGGAGGGGAGCCTTCAGAACGCCGTGGCGGTGGACTGGCAGGGCTGGCGACGGCTCGACTTCCGCCTGCCGCCCATCCCACCCGGATGGGACAAGCCGCAGCCCATCCTCGGCTTCGTCCCCAGCTACCCCCTCGGCCTCCATCTCGCGGTGGACCCTCAGCGCGCCGCGGCCGAGCGCGGGACCATCTTTGTTGACGACATCACCGTCCGAACCCATCTCGAACCCGCCCAGAGGCTGATTCTCGCCTGGGACCGGGCGGACGAGTCGAACGTCATCCCTCCCGGCGGCAGCGTGCAAGTGACCATCGCCAACTGCGACCCGGTGGCTCGCACGGCGACGCTCTCAGGCGGGGTGTTCGATTGGCGCGGCCGCCGCGTGGCCGGCCTCGACGAGAAGCTCGCCCTCAAGCAGGGAGAGGCGCGGCCCGTCGTCGTCGCCAGGTCGCTCCCCGTCGGGGCATACGCCCTGCGCCTGCGCCTCGCGGAGGGCACGAACACGGTGGCGTCGCTTGAGGAGGACATCCTGGTTGCCGACCTCAGCCGCATCCTCGGCGAGGCCTGGCGGGCGGCGCTCGGCGACGAGTGGAAGCTCCGAGCACCCGTCGGCGACCGCTACGAGTTCGTAGACGAGGACTGGGACTGGGTGGAGCACCACCCTGGGAACGTGCAGCTCGATTCGCTCCGCGAGCGCGCCCGCCGCGTGGCGGCCGCGGGCGGCGAGCCGCACGTCCTCCTGGGCTACAGCGCCTACTGGGCCGCGGGCATCGGCCTCGAACAGCTCAAGGCCGACGCCTTCGAGCGCCGCCTGCGCGACCAGGGCCACGCCGTGGACACCTTTCTCGTGCCCGAACGGCTCGAGGACTGGGACCACTACGTCTGCGAGGTGATGCGTGGGGCGGGGAGGGAGGTCGCCGGCTTCGTCCTCTGGAACGGCCCCGACGCGGGCGCGCTGGCCGTCGAGCCCGAGCGCTTCGCCAAGATGCTGGCCGCCGCCGGCGCCTGGCGCCGCCGCTATTGCCCGAAGACGCCCCTCCTCATCGGCGGAATGAGCCGGGCCTCTGCCGTCCCCTACCTCAAGAAGCTCGGCGCTCTCGACCACGCCACGGGCGTGAACGTCCGCCTCGACGTCGGCCGCCTCTCGCCCGAGGACGCTCAGGTGCCCGCCTACGTCCGCGAGCTACACGACACGTTGGCCAAAGGCTCGAAGGAGCCGAAGTGCATCCTCCTCACCGACCTCGACTGGGCGGTCGAACGGGGCGACAAGTTCAGCGTCTTCGACCAGGCCGCCTACCTCGCCCGCTCCGACCTGCTCCTCCACCCCGCGGGCATCCGCCCCGCACTCGCCATCCGCAACGACGACTTCGCGCGCCTGGGCCTCGGGCTCACCTATCGCCGCGAGCTCTCCATCCCGCCCCTCACCGAAAGGCCAGCCACCTTCCAGTTCAAGCCCGCCTGGTGGGGCGTGCTGCGTGTGCGGCAGTGGCTCGAAGGGCTCCAGGCCGCCGAGCCAGTCGAGATTCAGGACATCGTTCCCGGCCGCACCCTCTGCCTCGCCGCAAAGCGCAAGGACGGCAAGGCCGTGGCCATCGTGTGGCGGAACGACGACCCCGGCGGTGTGACCTTCGCCCACGCCGGCCTCTCCGTGGAGTCAGCCGAGGACGTCTTCGGCTCGCCCGTGCCGGCGGCGGGCGGCTGGCACGCGGTCGGGAAGATGCCCGTGGCGTTCTTGCTGGCCGAGGCCGACTGGGCTCGTGCGTGCGACGCCCTCGCGAAGCTCTGGGTGCGCGACGCCGCCGAGCCCGCCTGGCCGCAGCGCCTCCTCGCCGTCATTCGGCCCGCAGCCAAAGGTCAAACAGAGCGCTTCTCCATCGCAGTCCCTCAAGGAGCCGGCCTCGTGCTTCGCAAGCGCTTCCTCCTCGAAGGCGAGGGGTTCAAGGCCGAGGTGGTCGCCAATGGCAAGCCTGTGGGCGCGTGGGACCTCACCCGCTCTGCCCCCGAGCTCTCCGGCGGGCCGCGCGAGTGCATTTTCGTAGTCCCGCCCGCGGCCGTTGCCGGCAGCGCGAAGGCCGAGATCGAGCTGCGCGCCGAGCGCGCAATGCCCACCACGCAATGGTGCATCTTCGAATACCGCGGCGGCGACTTTCCCCTGAGCGCCGTGGGCGCCATCCACATCGAGCAGAACGTCGCGCAACCGCGGCTGGGCCGCAACGTGGCCGGCGGCCCGCTCGCCGTCGGGCAGGCCGCCTTCGCCAACGGCATCGGCACGTTCGCGAACTGCCTCCTCGAATACCCGCTCAACCGCCAGTTCGCCCGCTTCACCGCCAAGGTGGGCGTGGACGCCGTCACCGAGGGCAAAGGCTCCGTCGTCTTCGAGGCCTACGCCGACGGCCGCAAGCTCTGGGCCTCGCCCGTCCTGTCGGGCCTCGACGCCGCACGCGACGTGGCGCTCGACGTCACCGGCGTCAACCGCCTCCGCCTCGTCGTCACCGACGCCGGCGACGGCAACAAGTCCGACGCCGCAAACTGGTGCGACCCCGTCCTTCACCGCTGAGGAGAATGGCCAATGAGCAACGGTGTGTCCGCCCGGCTTTTCTTCTCTTGGTCATTAGTCATTGGTCATTGGTCATTTGCCCTGGCTGCCGAGGCGCCTGCCACCATCCCGAAGACGCCCACGCCCATCACGCTTGACGGCGTCCTCGACGAGCCAGTCTGGAAGCAGGCTGCCCCCGTCCGCGCCGACTACCTCCTCAGCAAGACAGGCGTCCTCAGCGGCCAGCCCCGAATGCTCGCGCGTTTCGCCTGGGACGACCACTGCCTCTACGTCGCCTACGAGACCCACGACCGCAACCTCACCGCCGCCGGCACCGGCGAGCTCGAAGGCCCGCCCGCCAACCGACGCGAAGGAGCCGTCATCTGGGACGACACGAAGAAGATCGACGTCGTCGAGTTCTTCATCTCCTTCGGCGACGAGCGTTTCTTCTGGGAGCTCCACCACAACGCCGCCAACCACTTCAACGACGTCTGGATCACCGTCCCCGACCCCGCCTGGCGCGTAAGCGACCTCTCCATCACCACCTGGGGCATCATCTTCGGCCACAGCGCCTTCTTGCAGGACGAAGCCCCGCACACCCTCGCCAAAGCCGTCCGCCTCAAGCCTAAGGCCGACGGCAAGCCGTCCACCATCAACGACCCATCCGATGCGGACACAGGCTACACCGCGGAGCTTCGCCTCCCCTGGCTCGGCCTCGGGGCGCCCGAGAAGTGCCGCACCTGGCTCGAGCGCGACAAGCGCCGCGAGCCCGGCCCCTGGAAGCTGGCCGGCCAGCAGCTCATGATCCTCGCCGTCGTCCAGGACGGCGACCTCTCCGAGCGCTACCACCACTCAAGCCCCACGCTCAAGCGCGACTGGTTCCACAAGACCGCCGCCCACTGGCCCCGCTACACCCTGGCCGCCCCGCCGCCGGAATGAGCTGAAAGACCTCTTGGCATTCACTCCGGGACTCGCTAAGATGCGTTTCGGGTGAGACGCAGCGTCCCTGGGTCGCCAACTCGAAAGGCGGCCATTGCCCGCAACCAGAGGGGATGATTGGATGGATGGATGGATGAATGGATGAATGGATGATTGTCTGAGATTCATCATGGGCGCTTTGGCGATCAGGACGCTTCCGGGGCGGTCCCGCCATAGTGGGCCAACCCTAAACCTGGTCCGGATGGGTATTTCGGCGATCCGGACGCATCCGGGGCCGTTTTGCCCATAGTGGGTCAACTGCGCCCCTGATGTTTGACACACTATGGGCGCCTTGGCGATCCGGACGCATCCGGGGCCGTTTTGCCCATAGTGGGTCAACTGCGCCCCTGATGTTTGACACACTATGGGCGCCTTGGCGATCCGGACGCATCCGGGGCCGTTTTGCCCATAGTGGGTCAACTGCGCCCCTGATGTTTGACACACTATGGGCGCTTTGGCGATCCGGACGCATCCGGGGCCGTTTTGCCCATAGTGGGTCAACTGCGCCCCTGATGTTTGACACACTATGGGCGCCTTGGCGATCCGGACGCATCCGGGGCCGTTCTGCCCATAGTGGGG
>Ga0194110_10005858_pt1 | contig 14498 bp, 10 predicted proteins | sample TA2Kig1200mmetaG_FD_146192 | JGI IMG/M metagenome (GOLD analysis project Ga0194110, IMG submission 146192) | Freshwater microbial communities from Lake Tanganyika, Tanzania - TA2015032 Kigoma Deep Cast 1200m | ecosystem: Environmental > Aquatic > Freshwater > Lake | place: Tanzania: Lake... | reverse complement strand
AGAGAGCAGTTTTTCAAAGTTTATGGTTCAAAGGCGGGTTGTGTGCTTTTAGCGCAAAAGTTTAAAATCAACCCCCAAAGATTGAGCATGCTTATTCCTCGTCCAGAATTCTTGACCGCCATAATGGACATTTCTAACGAAGAAGAGTTTGAAAAAAGGTTCAATCCGTATCCCGTGCGATTGACGTTGAAGGAGATGGAGGTTGTTTTAGAGTTTCTGCAAAATGCGTATAAAGCCGACCCTGAAGCTTTTTTTCAAAGATATGGCAGCCGCTTGGGTTATGTCTATCTGGCAAGAGATTTGGTAGCCGATGGCTTGTGCGAATATATAAACTTGGATGGGCTTTCCTCAATGTTGCGCGACAGCGAGATGGTCTTAAAGCTTCTTTTAAGCTTCCCCGATTTTTTGCAAATTGACAAAAAAACTATATCATCGCAATTTAGCCCTTTGTATATCAGACTTCCGCTTGCTATTTTAGAAGCGTTAATTAAGTTCCTAAAAGAGCGATACAACGAGGATGCTTCTTCCTTCTTTGCTCGCTACGGTGCGGAGAAGGGAGTTCTTGCGCTTGCGAAAGATTTAGAGTTAGAATACGAAAAAAAAATAAATCGTATTCCGCAATTGTCCAAAGTTGTTTCGGATGGAAAAGAGCTTGCCAAATTGCTTCAAATAGAAGATAGTAGATTTTTAGAATGGAATCCTTCTTATAAAGATAGTAGTAAAAAAAAGAGGGATATTGATAAAGAGAGAAAAAAAATAAAAGAAAGGTGGGAGCGTTGGAATCTTCAATGTTATAAGGAGATAGAAGCGCACGGGCTGCTTCCCTTAATGGAAGACTCAATAGACGCTTACAACGAAGGATTAATTGATGCTCACTCCCTGGTAAGACGATTATATTATAGCAATTGCTTAGAAAAAATAGAAAAAATCGGCATCAATATTAACTCCATGGCAACCCTGGTTAGCGCGTTAATTGCGGGTTCAGTTTTCAAAAAAGAGAACACAGGAGAGTTGAATAGAGCCACCGGGGGCTTTGAAATTTATCTTGCATTTCAAGCAAGCGGGCTAATGGACGAGTTTGAAGTAGAGTTTCAATCCTACAACGAAGGGAAGATTAGCGCTTACGTTTTAGCCAGAAGACTTTATCAAAGTGGCATATTGGACAAGGCTAAAGAGATTGGTAGAAACGTCGATTCCATGGGAACCATCGCTCAGGATTTGATAGCCGGGGGTTTGTTGCCCGAAAAAAAGAAAGCGGAGTTAACCTGGGCGTTCAGTTATCTTGACTTCTTTCTCAAGATGAAAGAGAGCGGGCATCTTCTTTTTTTGCAGAGTGAAATTGAAAGTTACAAGAAAGGAAAAATTTCAGTTCAGACATTCGCTTATAAATTGCTTTCATCAGGGATACTTTCTTCTCTACAAGATTGCGGGCAGCCCGTTGATTCTATAAACTCCGTCGTTTTAGCTTTGATTGCAGGCGGTGTTATTGAAGAAAAGAATAAAGTGGAACTTTCCAGATACACCAGTCATCTTGATCTTTACAGATGGTTGGAAAAGAACGGTTTTTTAAACGAGCTAAGAGGGTTGATTGAAGCCTACAAAGCCGGGAAGATAAAAGAACACGCCTTCGTTTCTAAACTTCATCAAAGCAGCATCCTTTCCAAAATAGAAGAGACCAAAAAAGATGTTGATTCCATAGCTACTTTAGCGTGGGCTATTGCTGTAGGCGAAGAGATTCCCCAATCAAAGTTTGTCTCTCTTGGCTGGGAAGCAAGCGCCGTAGACCTTTACAGAGATATGGAAAAAAACGGTTTTATAGAAGAGTTGCGGCCACTGGCCGAAGCATACAACTGTGGAGAGTTTTCAAAATACGCCTTTGTAAGGCAGCTTCATCAAACATCAATTCTATCAAAAGTACAGGGAAGCGGGCGAGATGTTCTTTCCTATGAAACTCTGATTAGCGCCTTGACAAGCGGCGGACTTCTGCCGTATGATAGCAAGACTGGCTTAAAATGGGTTTCAGGCGCCTTTGATGTCTTCAGAGATATCGCTGAAGACAAAAATATATCCGCTTACCTTCAGGATTACTGTGATGTGTTAAACGCAAGAATTGAAGATAAAGAGATAAGCCCTGCGCTGTACGCCCTGCATATCTCTTTGCTTCACAATAGTGTGAATCAGATTTTAAAGCGGAAAGGAAGAAATATTCACGCTAGCATGTTCTTTTACGCTTTAGTTAGTGGCGGCATTATCCCAGAATCCCTCGATAACACGATAAACAGTGCGATAAACGCCCTGAGAAAAGCAGAAGCTTTGGCTCTAAAAAAATTGTACAAGTCAAGCTCAAGTTTTTCCGATTTTTACCTAAAAATGGTGGATAATTGGCATTCGCTTAGAGAGGACCTGCGAAGCACTTATACAAAGGGCGCGCCGCCAGAGAAGCCTTTCTCAAGAAGCTATGCAAAGAATATTTGGCGAGCGTTTTCTGCGATGGAAGCTACCCTTTGAACGATAGTTTTAGCGCTGTCAACGGTAATCTTTTACGGATTTAACGGATTGCTTAAGGCTCTTCCGCACTTTTGGTGATGACGCCGATTTTAGCTAGCGGATTTCTTAAACGGAGATGGTAAATCCTTAGGCTTCGCTCAGAGCTTGTCCTCGAATCCTTCTGTTCCTTCGCAGGCTCAAGACTCAAGGACAGGCTACGTGAAGGAACAGGCTCTAATCCGTTGACAGCGGAAACCTAACATGGAGGGAACAAATGAAAGGCGCGCGCCCTTTTAAGCCATACGAGATTGTTGCTGTTAGCCAATCGTTCCGCGGAAAGTACGCGGTGCGAGATAAATGCCTTTTTTTGTTGGGCATCAATATAGGCGCGCGAGTTTCTGAGTTGACGGCACTTCAAGTAGGCGATGTTTGGCATTATTCAAGACCAGTTGAGGTTTTGACATTGCGCAAGGAAACTGTGAAGGGCAAGAAAGAGTCCTATTCAATTCCGCTAAACGCAACGGCAAAAGCTGTTATTTCGGAAATGATTCAATTGAAAAAGGCGCAAGGCGAGGAGATTTCTCCAAAAGCTTTCCTTTTTGCCTCAAGAAAAGGCAAAGGTCGTTTAAGCCGGGTGCAAGTTCATCGTATTCTAAAGGCGGCGTATGAGAGAGCATTTCTCACCGGGAATGTTACAACGCATTCGATGCGCAAAACCGTTGCAAATACGGTGTATTCTGCAACGAGTGACCTTTTCGTTGTGAAGGAAATCTTAGGGCATAAGAATTTATCCACCACGCAGCAGTATCTTGGGGTCGGCTTTGAAAAATTGCAGGAAGCTATGGAGACTTTAGATGAATGTAACTTTCGAGATAACACGTTACATTCAAATCAAAAAAAGAGAAAAGCGCAAAAAGGTTTTCGCAAAAGAGAAGAGGGAAAAGTGGTGTATTTTGAAAGAGCAGGTAAGTAGTGAACGGAATTGGGAATTCGGAATTACCCCCGTAAGCCGAAGGCTAAGGTTCGCGTAGCGAACATGCTTGAAAGCGGGGGATTCCTTTTAAAAACTAAAGAATGAGGTGAAAACAATGAAAGATTCTCAAGGGAAGTTCGTAAGCGTACCACCGGCCGATACCCCTTTTACTCTACAAAAACGCCGTTTGGAAGCGGTATTCATCCCTTTAGCGCGCAAACACAAATTAGAAGAAAACGAGGCTATTTCCTTCTTGCATGAATTGGAGGAAGCGCTTAGTATTTCGGAAGCAGATGAGCGTTCTTTTGAGGAGACGTTGGACGACGTGCGAAAAAAGTTTGAACAACTGATGATTGCAAAAGTTGAACATCCCGACCTGTCCCAACGAAGACGGGGCGAAGACGGGAAGGATGTTGAGTTTAAAAGGATTCTGACAATCTTTGATTTTTCGGTGGAATCCCTTTTAAACAAGCTTTCCGAACAACCCAAGTATCGGTGCCATTTGGCAGTTCTGTTGCCGAAAGTTGTGAGCGATTGGAAGAGGGCTGAAGACTTCCCACCCAAAGAACAGTTCGAGGCGACAAAGAATCTTTTAGACAAATTGCTTCACAAAGAACCTTCTTTGGATGATGTCATGAAGTGCGCAGATTTTCTGGAGGAAGTCGGCATTCGCACCACTATTCAATCGAATGCTCTTGCTGATGCAATAATTGCATGGGCTGACGAAGGATTCCCAGGGAGGGAATATGGCCAAGATATTTTTGGAGACGACGATACTAATCCAGAGACTCCTTTGTGAACGCTGATATCACAAAAGCCCTTGGTGAACGCACCTGCTGGGCTTTGGGAGATGTAATCATCGCCCTCGAAGCACCATCTGACGCAGAAATTTTTACCGCTGACAGACAGTTCGAAGTAATTTTAAAAGCTATAGGCAAACGGTCGTTTGCTTGACGATAGTTCAATAAACCGTTGAGCTATTTCACGGGTCGGGTAAACGCTGCCAATCTTGTGACGGTTGCTGGCGTGAATGGTGTATTCCTATTTGTTTTAAAGTACCCGCATCAAAGACAGGGACACCTTTTGAATTTGCCTGATTTATACAATTGAACGTCCCCCCATGTCCGCGGCCATCCCACTTTGACAGCACAACATCACCATGGTCAACCAGAGCGGTATTCCGCACATTATATCCCTTTGCGGTGACTTGAGTTGTATCGTTGACAACATTGACGTATTGCGCGTTGTTGACCAGGTAGTCAAGCCGAGCTCTTTGGCTTTCGTTCCAGTATTTCGTATGCGCCCACTGCCCCTTCTCATTATCAAAGGCGAAGGGCATCACCATCACAATGTCCAATCCCGCTTTCAGCGCTTCCTCACCTGCAACCATATCCGTGCCAATAGCACCCCCTACATTGATTATAGCATCAGGATATTTTGCTTTGATTTTGCTCAAGGTGTTAGCGATTTCACTGCGGAATGTGCTTTCATTTATGTCCCTATGCCCCGTAAAGCTGATTTTCTTTGAAGGCGGCGGTGGCGGCTCACCGCCCATTTCAGTTTTTTTCCACCAAGTGGTATAACACCCCATAATCAGAATGGTAACTCCTTTTCTATTTGTGATTTCTCAAAATAAGCCCGATTGCCTACCCGTTTAGCAGGAATAAGTTTCCCTTGTTTGATGTGTCGTCTCACGGTTGAAGCATCTATCCCAAGATTGAAAGCAACCTGTGTAGTTGTGAGAAATTCCTTCTTTTTGGGAATGAGTATGCTTCGCACAGCTTCCGTGAAGCCATCAGTTCCGCTTATCAGATCCAGGCCCCCTTTCTGGAGAAAATGAATTGCATCTATAAAAGCCTTCAGTTTCCCTAAGTCTTTCCTTGAGACCGTTCCAGGGTAGATCTTATTGTTGAGCAGAGATAGATCCTCGCTTTGGTTCTCTCGGTCAAACAGCTTTGTTCCAGGAATTGGAGTGTAACGATTCAAGGCAGGACGGACGCCAAGTTCCAAAAGGAAGCGAATCGTCTCGAGGAGAGACCTTAACGTTTGTGTAGGATGCGAAACGTGAACGTAGACTTTGATGTCGTATCTTTTGAAACCAGCTTTTTCAAGCAGAGAGACGGTGTCGTTGATAACTCGGTATGAAACCCACCATCTACCGAGAAGCTCGGCTTCATGGACTGCATCTACACCAAGCACGATGGGCTTGACTTTCAATTCCTTCATCAGTTCTGCGTTTCGCAAAGTCAACTGGTCAATCAAAAGAGCATTTGGTACATGGAAGCGAGCTTTGGGGAAACACCTTATCGCTTCCCTCGCCCAGAGTTCAAAATGGTTTTGGCTATCCTCAAGTAGGTCATCATCGTAAAGGTGGAATTCTCTGACGCCGTGTTGGTTGTACCTATCATCTATTTCCGCTATTACTTCGTCAACATCCCGCCTTTTGTATCCGCAGTATAGCAACCTGCTTGCGCAGTGGGCGCAATTTCTCGTGCATCCATACGAGGTCAACAACATGGCAAAACCGCGCTTGCTTTCGGGCAAAAGGTCAAACGCCCAGAATGGCTTAGGATTTGGCATCTGTCTTGGATTACCCGTAAGCTCGTTCACCAGCGACAAAGCCTTTGCTTCTCCATCAGGCGCCTGAATTACAAAATCCGCCCCAGAGTGCTTTTTTGCATGCTCATAAGCCAAAGTAGCATAAATCCCACCCAACACAACTGGAACTTCTGGAAAGACTTCTTTTGTAAGAGCGATGGCGTCTCTTATGGAATGCCAACGGAAAGTCATAGATGAAGTCATCAAGAGTACCTGTGGGTCGGTATATTCCCTCAACGCCGCTTTGTATTCCTTATCACCCAAGCCGTAGCGATAGTATCCACCCTCTGTATTTTCAAGCTCTTTTGGCTTCCGTGTTTGCTGGCGTCTGTTTGTCACAGCGTCTAAGAAGGCTACCTCGTAACCAGCGCTTCGCAAGGTTGCCAACACCGATAGTATGCCTATCGGCTGATACTTATAATCGTGGAAGCAATAGTAATCATCAAAAAAGGGATTGATTCCAAGTATCAAAAGCGGTCATCTCCGCTTTTACTATACATTATCTAATAACATTCGTCAATATTTTATTAACAAACGTTACACAAGCGACGGGGGTAGCACTGAGGACAGGTTTACTTCGTAACAACCCCCAAATCCCCCTGCCCCCTTTAAGAAAGGGGGATGCCCTTTGGAAGGGGGACCACGCTTAGGTTTCTTTTCTCAATACTTAGTTTTTGCACGAATATTTTGTAAGAAGTCTGTAACCCAAAGTAATACAAAGGTATTTAGGTATATGAGATATAGAGATAATGACTTCAAAAAAATAAAAAAAGAAAAAGTAACGCCGCTGTAAACGGAACGCAACTTAAAGCTACACGTCACTCCACACACCTTTCTTTGTTCTGTGACGCAGCGCAAACGATAAGGAAAAAAACAGCGAAGGGGCAACCGTCGGACAAAGCAAACACCGAAGTGCAGTCGCCAAGTCAGCGAGCGGGGATTCGCCGTTCACGCACGGGCGTTTGAGCAAAAACCAACGCCTCAACCTCTCCCTGCTCGCTGGCGGCGACTGCGCCGACTGGATGCACAAACGCCACAACCAGACGGCGGAGAGGAAACGGATATCACACCGAAGCGCGACCACGCTGACCACCGAGCACCGCTCTTTCGTTCAAGCCAACGTGACCACCTATCACCGCCAAACCGCCGATCACAAACACCGTTCCTGTCAAAACCAGAGCTACCACGCTAACAAAAACGGCTCGCCTTCTCTACTGCGCAAGACGTTCACCCACCCCTACCCCCTCCAAGGAGGGGAAGACACCGAAGCGGCAGCGCGCTTAAGCGCGCTTTAATCTGGCTTTAGCCAGTCAGTGCGCTTTAGCGTACTTTACTTTGGCTTTAGCCAGACCAGTGCGCTTCAGCGTACTTTACTTGGCTTTAGCCAGAAAAACACCGACAAAAAAAGCCGTGCCTACCAACCCTTGGATTGTCGATTGTAGATTGTAGATTGATGATTGAGAAAATAGACAATCAACAATCATCAATCATCAATCATCAATCCGAGGGTCAGTAGACACGGCTTTGCGGATTAGGATTGTAACGTAGATCCCTCACTCTTGCGGTACTTGTAAGCCGCCCACAACTCATCCCAATCTCTCTGCTTGAAGGAATTGCGCTTTCCGTCTTTCCACTCAGCCCACTTAAGGTAAAGCGTCTTACCGTAACCAGCTAACGCTTTGCCTGTCAAGCTCTGGATTCGGTTGTAGACGGGCAATGCGGACGGTGAGAGCCTATCCTCGATTTTGGGTAGAGGCGCATCATAGACAATCGGATCATTCAACCTATGCCAGCCATAACTGGGGTCAACCATAACCCCATCATCCTCTAATTCATCCCAGTCATCCTCGCTTGGGTCATCATTCCACGATTGGACAAATTTTGGTTTGTACGACTCCGCTTCAGGGTCTTCTGCCCAGTCCAACACCGCTTCCATCTCCGCATCGGGTTCAAACCCAGCAAGATTGTAAAACAGCAGTTCAAGATAATTGAGGGTCTTCTGGAAATTTATCCTAAACCACTTTACCCACTGGTCTTCCATGCGCCGCTCTTTATCAACTATCTCAAGATACTTGGCAATCTTACGGGCTTCCTCGCCTGAACATTTCGTAGCCATCTTAACTCGGCAAGCTATTGAATCACGGTCGCGATAACCTAATTCCTCATGACGCTCAAAGACAACGCCGTTGCTAATGTAGTAATCAGCGGACTGGAAGTAATACTTGAGTTTGAAGGGTGAAACCTGCGCTAACTCGCGCTCCTTGGCTTCGTTGCCTTCAGTCCCGTCGCCGTGACGTTCCATGTCAATCTTGAAGATGCTGGAAAAATATGTTGCATCATCAAAGTAATCTATGGTATCATTATCATTGGAATCGTGAACATCTAACTTATCGTAGATGTTCTCACCGGGAAGAGCTCCCAACTCTTCCCGGCTGAATGCGTCAAATACCAGTTTATGTTTGTGTTTTGCGTACTTGATGCAACCCATCGTACCGCCTTCCTCACGACCGTCCCAGAATGCTATAACCAAATCAGCGTCATCTACCATCCGCTCATTCCGCCTGTAATACAACTTGACGGAATACCAATTACCGCCAACTACCCGCACTTCAGAACGGTCAAGAACCCATCTGAGATTAGCTTTGCTGGCGGAATTCCATCTCGCTGTATGTGTCTCAAACTCAAATGGTAGATAAACCTTGGAACGCAATCCCGCTTTGATTGCAAGCGTCGCAACCAGCATGTCAGTTCCAAGAGCACCACCAGTGATGATTGTAGCTTGTGGATACTTCCGTGCTATCTGTGAAACCCACCACTTAGCAGCGGAAACCGTGCGCTTATCAATGTCCCGATGACCAGTTATGGCGATTCGGATTTCATTCTGGTGAAAGGCGTTGATGTTTTGAGCTATCGCTGTTGGAACCGCAACATTGTTGTGATACCAGCGACCATCCTCACCGCGGTAAGCGTAAAGGAAAATTGGGTCATATTCAAAGCTAAGAATTGCTTTAATTTGTTTGGCATAACCTAAAAACATTGTGAAAACCTCCTTAAACAATTTTTTTTAAATCTCATTGAAAATTCTTAAACCTTAACGCTGGATACTAACTGAACACCCAAGCGACACCCAAAAACACACCTCGCCTCATCCAACGCCGGGTCGCCTACCCTCCCTTGCGGCTATTCGCCTACGGGTTCGTCATCTCCTACCACAGTTCCCCTTCCCACCATTTCTCAGATGGTACTACCATGCGGGGGCACGCAAGTACCTCTTTTAGTTGCAAGAGATGACTGGCGCTTGGCGCTGAAACCACTTATTTTGTGATTTCTAAATCCAAGCTACAATTTCGCAGGGGGATTAACTCCTAAAAAAATTTTTCTCCTCTTATGAATATTTAAAATAAAAATTTTTTGAGGAGCGCGAGGAATGCTTAGAGCCTCTTACGAAAGGCAGTACGCTAAACTTAGAAATTCTCGCGTTTTGAGAGGCGGGTGAGTAGACGACTATTTTAAAAAGTCAAAGTCCTCTGCGTCGTCTACTCATCCCGTCCTCAAAACGCTTTAGAATTTCTTAGTTTGGGCAACTTTCGTTAGAGACTCTTAGCATTCTGAAGCGTCCCCCTGCGAAATTGTATAATTTAAAAAGAAATCACAAAATTTAGTGGTTTCCGTCAAGCGCCCAGTCATCCTTGCAAACTTAAGAGGTACTGCGTCCCCCGAAGGGTTAAGTACCAACGAAGAAATGCGTGGGAAGGGGCAAACAGTGGTAAGGAGATGCACAACCCGTAGATGCGATAGCCAGCAAGGGAGGTTGCGAAACGGTGATGAGGGGAGGAAAATAAAAAACCGACAAAAAAAAGAGCCTCGGTGAGAACACCGAAGCCCGCGCTCGTATTATTAACAAGCTGCTCTTCCCCCGCCTTTCGCTTTCATCGGCTTACCAGAGAAATCAAAGATTTTCCTGAATTTACGCTCAGCGCCCCACTTGGCTTTAAAGTAAGCATCTTCTGACAACCCTGTTTCCTTAACCCAACGCTTCTTGGGCGAGGGTGTACATTTGTGCGGTGGGGAAGCGGAATGGATGTATTCACTACCAATCCAATTCCTCCAACACGTTCCGTGCTTTGTCTCAACCGAACGCTCCTCCAAAGACAACCTAACAAATGTCAACTCAAGCTCCGTCAAAGAATCGTAGAAAAGGTTGAGCATAGCCTGCTTTTCCACGCTGTCTTTTGAACTTGCGACGGCGTACTCAAAAACGTCTTGCCATTCACCAGTCTTTGGATTATAGCATCCGTCCTCTTGCTGGTACGGATGCTGACGCTTCAGTGCATGGGTATCAACTGAAGAGCCAATCCCGCTTATAGCGGTTAGTATCTCACCCTTAGCGCAAGTGATTAAATGGCTAATTGGAGCGTCGGGATTTTGGCAAAGCTTACCGCGCACTGCCAGCATCCCGTGTTGAACCAAATCCTCATCGTTTCTGGCAAAATACAGAAGCTTCGGGTAAGCAGTAGTGTAAAACTCTTCCCAACGGGAATTAACTTTCTCAGCAACCTCAGAAGAAAGCTCATCTGGAGAAGGGCCTCCAAACGGATAGCCGTATCTTGTCAACCCGGTAAAGTCACCTAAACGTATATATAATTGAGGTATTTGTAAACCGAATTTCATCGTAGGCAACCCCCTCTAAGACATAGATTTTTTCAATCTCAATGAAAATCTCTAAGCCGAGGGGTTGCCCTAATTTTTTAGAGCCTGCCCCATAGCTTACGGTTGAGTAGACCGAAGGGCGTATCGAAACCATCGAAACCAAGCGAAGGGATAAGAGCCGATTTTGAGTGGTTTACGAAGTAAACTACGTAGCTTCGCGAACACAGGCAAAAAAAAGCCCCAGCGTCTCCGAAGGAGTCCGAAGACTCCATCGGAGTCCTTCGGACCTGATGCTTAGGACACTGAGGCTTTTCTGTTTGAATAATTCCGGTTACCATTGTTTCTCACAGTCGCTTCCATAGCCACATTTTGAACACCCGTAAACATTCTTCACATTAGGATAAAAAGCACCTGCATTTATTGAAGCTATGACCGCATTGCAGATAGCAAGCGTTCTTGAAATACGTGGCTGTGGGGCAGAAAGAACCTGCATCTTGGGCTTTTTCGTCCTAACAAAATTGACTACCTTAATTTCCGCAGGCGCCTGATTCCTGACTTGCTCGTAAACATACCACTGCAAATCCAAACTCCAATCATACTCTATTTCGGAAGCTGACCTTGATGCGGTCTTGAGCTTGAATATGACACCATCTTTTGATACCAAATCAAGGGTAGATTGAAGGTAAACAGGCGTACCGTTCGTCGCTATTATCTCACCAGTCGTTTTGTCAACCATCTCCGTTCGCATGGAGACCAATGGCTCGGCTTCTATTTCACCGAATTGCTGTTCAAAGTCTTTCAACAGAGTGCTCCCCTGTTCGAGCATTAAGCCTTCCTCCTCTTCATCAGTCCACTCTACTTTGGATGACTTTTCAATGTCCTCACAAAGCCACTTAAATGTTTCAACAAAAACCTTGTCAATATTCATCCCATTCTCAAATGCTTCGACTGCAACTACGATTTCAGGCTTCCACTGTTCCTCGAATGGAATGTCTGGGTTAGGTTCGTAGCCCTTTCCGGCGTAAATGGTAGCTTTCAAGCAACGATCAAAAACCAGCGAGCTTGAAATCGGACCGTAATCAGGAAGCTTCTTTATATGACGGAAATAATACTGCGCTGGACATCGAGTGTAACCATCTAACTGGCTGGACGAAAAAACAGAAACCAAAGCCGGCTTTTGTCCCCACTTGTAGTTCCCATCATTCCGTCTTGCCATGAATTCCTCAAACTCCATCTCCCCTACATCTTGGTCTTTGAGCATAGCTGCGGCGATGTGTTTGCAGAATGGCTGCCCAGCGACCTTAAACCGTTGGAATGCTGGACATTCGCAATTAAACGGATTCAAACTGACGTTATAGACTTGCCCTTCGGTACTTTCAGACGGGACGCGGTAATTTACATCCCCGACCTTTAAAACAGTAGGCAACAACTCAAATGCCTTGAACAGAAACTGCTGTGAATACTTGAAACCAAAAGGCAAACCCAACGCATCAATACCATCGTTTAATTCCTCTTGTGAGAAAGAACAATTACCTTGCTTTAGTTTCTTCTCAATGTTAGTTAGCTTTCTTGACAAAAACATTTATAGTTCCTCCAATGATTAGGTGTAAGCCATCTCTTTTTCAGGCTTCATAAAGCTAAATGAAAATCGAAGGAGGCCACAGATTAAATAAAATAGCAGAAGGGAAGGAAAGAAAAGGGAAAGAGAGAAAAAAAAGGGGCTTCGCGTAGTTTACTTCGTAAACCACCGTATTGAATTGGGGTGGGCAGTTACCGCGAAGTGGTTTACGAAGTAACACCCCCCTGTCCCCCGTAATTTCGGGGGACCGCGTAACTTCGTGAACAAGATTGCTATTTCATCCTTTCGCCGAAAAGTTCAGAAAGTACCTGGATTCTACCTACGGCGATAAGGAACTCTTTGGTAGTAGAGGCGACATCATCGAGGATTCCAACAGAAGGATGAAGGGCTTTAGCTTTAATGCGCTCAACCGTCAATCGCTCTTGCAAAGGCGGGATGTAAAAACCCTCATAAACTCTGGCGTAGTTTCTTTGCCAATCGATGTCTAAAACTTCTATCTGATGTTCAGAGTAAACACGAAACAAGCGTCCGTTGCGAAGCACATGAACCAGTTTCTTTTGTGACAGAGCGTAACACATCTCATCATAAACGCCTTTGCCAAGATGCCCTTGATATTCAGTTGCAACCAAGAACTCTGCTTGGTTGATTAGCCGATACGCTTGATTCATGTCAGTGATTGCTCCATTCGGGTTTATAACCTTTCTTTTGGGAAAGAAAGAAGCTATTTGGGTTAATTCCAACTGCTCTTTTGGAGTGTTGTATATTTTAAGCGAATAGGAGTAATAAATGCCTTTCATTTTAACACCTCCCAAAAAGTATGGCGGCTCACACCGTAGGTGAACCGCCATTCCATCAATCAAAACGGCAATTCATCATCCGTTGCCGGCTCTGAGTATCTTAAAATGTCAGGTGGTTCTTTTGACGAGACAGTTGAACTTAGCTCAAAAGCTATACCATTGTAAGAGACGTCAAAGTAGACCCAAACTGAACTTTCCAAATCCCTGATTGACTTTAAGGTTGGAGTATAACCCAACGACTTCAATTTAAGTTGGATGTCGTTAGAGGTATAACCGTCAGGTTGAATCGAAATGGTATATTCAGGCTTGTCACTATTACGCTTTTCCGCTTTGACTACCATCCAACAATCGGAGAAAGCTTTTGAAATTTCAGAAGCGCATTTAAACGCGGTAGTGCAACCGCTCTCTCCACTGTGAATGATAGGGTTGAAGCGTAAACCGTCATGAATATCCAAAGTATCAGAGTGAAGTTCATCCCCTGAACTCTCAACCAGTTCGGCTTCTACTGAGTAATGTTCGAGAAAGGCGTTTTCCTCTTCTGAGATGAAAGCGTCAATTTCATTTGTCACAATATGAATCTTTGTGAGAAGGTAGCTTGCGACGCTTTCCTTATCCCCAAACGGGTCACGCAATTGTTTATCTGCGGCTTTGTATGCCCGCGATAACATTGACTTAACTTGTTCTAATGTTGTGATCATTTCAACATTCATCTTGAAAACCTCACTATCCTTAGATTTTAATTTCTAAAATCTCATTGAAAAATTTAAGCCACCGAACCATTTGATTGTTGATTGTCGATTGAAGATTGATAATTGAAAAAACTTCCCAATCGTCAATCATCAATCCAAAGGTGGCTTTCACAATCGGTTTCGGTTATAACATTCCTCCTTGAGTTGCATTCATGTTCATGGTATCCTTTCATTGGTACATATAATTGTTTCAGTTAGAAAAGGGCGTGGAGTAAGAGCCTTACTCTTTCCACGCCCCAAACATCAGTGTGCGCTCTGATAAGTGTCATTGTCTGGAAGACTTGCTTTGTAGTGGAAGGCGTCGTTCATGCATCGCACGCTAATGAAAGCCAAGATTTCCTGACGTGGAAGCACTTTTTCGATTGCATTCCTAAGTGCCAGTCTTCCTACAATGTGCCTAATCACCTCATCTGAAAACCGTATTGTAATAGGATAGCTTGCCGCGCCGAACTGCGTTACATTGGTTTTGGGATTCTGCGCCCTTGCTACGGAGACAAATCTTGCTGATGCCTTCTTTTCCAACACCACTTCTGCTTTTATGCCCTTTTGTTTGGCAAGAAGCATCATTCCAGCGTAACTAATGTCAAGGGTCTTTTTTGTCTCATACACCAATGGCAATGAATCACCGCCATTAAGCTGTCTAAGTATTTGCAAAACATCGAACT
>Ga0194110_10005855_pt1 | contig 14501 bp, 10 predicted proteins | sample TA2Kig1200mmetaG_FD_146192 | JGI IMG/M metagenome (GOLD analysis project Ga0194110, IMG submission 146192) | Freshwater microbial communities from Lake Tanganyika, Tanzania - TA2015032 Kigoma Deep Cast 1200m | ecosystem: Environmental > Aquatic > Freshwater > Lake | place: Tanzania: Lake... | reverse complement strand
GCTGGGGGCGGCGCTCGTTCTGGCGCGCGCCACACCGCCGCTGGCGGGAGCGCTGGCCGGGGGGGCGGCCAGTTCCTTCGCCGTCCTGCTGATGTGGCTGCTGCGGCGTATGTGCTACGTGATCGGCGAGCCGGCGCTGGCGTTGCGGGGCAGTGTGACTTTCCCCATCGGCGCGCTGGCCGGGGCCTCCGCCGCGTATGTGTGGGGTTGGCGATCGCCCTGGGTGGCTTTCCTGATCCTGGGCTTCGCGGCCGCCGGCGCCGGCGCGTCCCTCGGCTTCGCGCTGCGCAGCCGTCCCTTCGCGAACACCGCCGCGCCATCACCGCGCCGCGCGCTGCTCGTCGAAATCGTACGGAGTCACTGGAACTACGGACGCTGGACGTTGGGCGTCTGCCTCACCTACTGGCTGGCCAACTCGGCCATCCCGGTGATGATCGGCCTGCACGCCGGCCTCGACGGTGCCGGCTCTCTCCGCGCCCTCGAGAACCTGGTGTTCCCCGTGCTCCAGGCCACCAACGCCCTCAGCCTGATGCTGCTGCCCTGGGTCTCGCGCCAGATCGAATCCTGCGGGCTTGCCTTCGCCCGCGCCTTTCCCCGGCGCGGGATGCTGGCCGGCGCGGCCGTGACAGGAAGCTACCTGGGTGCGATGCTGGTATTTAGGGGGCCTCTGCTGGAGCTTCTCTACGGCAAAGGCGCCTACGAGGAGCTGCCGGGGCTGCTTCCCCTCATGGCGGCGGCCGCCATGGTTCGTGGAGTATCGGACGTGAGTGTGTCAGTGGCATTGAAAGGCGCCGCGCGGCCCGACGCGCAGTTCTGGTCCTCCCTGGCCGGAGCCGTCTTCGTGCTCTCAGGCGGGTCGCTGCTGATCCGCCACTGCGGCGTTGCCGGAGCGGCGCTGACCATGCTTCTCAGCAACGCCCTGCAGGCCGGTATCCTGACGGGCTTCTTTCTGGTGCTGACCGGCGCCCGGCCGGCGCGGAGGCCGCATGCCCTGGGCTGAGATGAGCGCCGTCGCCTGCGCCAATCTGCTGTTCTGGCTGCTGCTGCCGGTGGTGATCCTGGCGCCGCCCAGGTGGGCGCTGCTGGGCTGGCTCCTGATGACCAACCTGGACGCCACCGGTCCGGGGCAGCCGGCCAACGTTCACGCCGGCTGGGTCAACGCCGCCAAGGCTCTGCTGCTGCCCGCCTGGCTGAGCGTGCGGCTGTGGCGCGCGCCCACCGCGATTCTCTCAACCTTCGGCAGCCGCGCCTGGCTGGCGCTGGCCGCCTGGGCCGCTGTGGCCCTGCTGTGGAGCAACTTCCCCCTGGCGGGGGCCAAGCTGGTGGGCAATATGATCGGCATCCTGCTGGGCCTGGTGGTGCTGGAGAAGGCGGCCCGCGCGGGGATTCTCGATAAACGGCTGGTCACCGCCTTCCTGGCGCTCTCCCTCCTGCTCGGCTGCGTGCAGACCGTGGCCTTTCCCGGCGGCTCCTTCGGCTACGACGGACGCTGGCAGCCCGACCGCTTCACCAGCTTCGTCGCCGCGCAGCAGTACGCCGCTTTGCTGGCCGCCCTGCTTTGCTGGTCGCTTTGGCACGGCGATCTGGGCTGGCGGCATCGCGCCGCACTGGTGGTGGCTCTGCTGGTGGCGCTGGGCGCCAACGGCAGCCGGACCTGGTTCGCCGGCTCAGTGGTGGCGCTGGGGATGTACGCCGTCATGCGCTTCTCCAGGCGCCGCCAGGATCTCCTGACCGGCGTTGCCTTCGCGGCTCTCGTGGTGCTTCTGGCCTTCCATCTCGGCAAGCTCAACTTCGTGCGGCCCACGGAGCCGGGCAACCGCCTGGTGGCCACTTTCTCGGCTGTTCTGACCGGCCAGGACGACCCCCGCGGCGCGGGGCTGGGCACCCTGAACTTCCGCCTGACCATGTACCGCGGCATCCTGGACGATCTGCGCCGCGCCGCGCCCGGGCAGTTGCTGTTCGGGCGCGGCACCTCGACCGGCGGCAACGTCGCGCAGCGCCTCTTCCCCTGGGCCTACCGCACCGAGTCCCTGGACCCCAACCGCACCGTCCACAACGAGTGGCTGCGCGTGCTCCACGAGTGGGGCCTGCTCGGGCTGGCGCTCTGGCTGTGCGTCTGGGCCGCGGTGATCCGCTTCGCCATCCTCGCCTGGCGCGCCCGCCCGCCCAACCCGGCCGCGGCGGCGCTGCTGTGCTACCTGCCCGGCCTGCTGCTGGGCCTGAGCACCGAGAACATCGTCGCCGGCGCCGGCAACGCCGTCACACTCGGCTTCACGCTCCTGGCGGGCGCGGCCTTCGCCGCCCGGCGTCCTGAAGGATCGCGCCTGTGAACATCGTCACCGTCCACAACAGCTACCAGGTGCGCGGGGGCGAGGACGAAGTGTTCGAGGCCGAGTCCGCCTTGCTCGAGGAGCGGGGCCACAAGGTGGCCCGCTTCACCGCCGACAACGCCGGAATCCCCCGCATGGGCCGCCTCCGCCTGCTTGCCTCCACCTTCTGGAACCGCGCCGCCCGCCGCGCGCTCGCCGCCCTCCTCGAGGAGCGGCGGGCCTCCGTGGTCCATTTCCACAACACCTTTCCGCTGCTGTCTCCGGCGGTGTACCGCGCGGCGCGCGACGCTGGCGCGGCCGTAGTCCAGACCCTGCACAACTTCCGCATCGTATGTCCCAACGGGCTGCTGCTGCGCGACGGAAAGGTTTGCCAGGACTGCGTCGGGAAGAGCTTCGCCTGGCCCGGCGTGGCCCATGCCTGCTACCGCGAGGGCCGGCCCGCCACCGCCGCGGTTGCGGGAATGATGTGGTCCCACCGCCTGCTTGATACCTGGAGCCGCGATGTGGACCGCTACGTAGTGATGAGCGAGTCCGCCAGGGGCGTTTTCACCGCCGGCGGGCTGCCCCCCGGCAAGCTGGCCGTCAAGCCGAACTTCGTTCACCCGGATCCCGGCCCCCGCGATGGCCCTGGCAGCTACGTCCTCTTCAGCGGACGGCTCTCCGAGGAGAAGGGACTCAAGGTTCTGATCGAGGCCTGGAAGAAGCTGAATGCCAAGGCGCACCTGAGAGTCCTCGGAGACGGTCCGCTCGCCGGATGGCTCGCGCAGCAGGTGAACGACTGCTCCAGCATCGAGTGGCACGGATGGCTTCCCCGCGAGCAGGCCCTCGAGGCGGTCAAGGGCGCTTGCCTGCTGGCGGCGCCTTCGGTGTGCTACGAGGGTTGTCCCCTGACCGTGCTGGAAGCCTTCGCGGCGGGCGTCCCGGTGGCGGCCAGCCGCATAGGCAGCCTGACGGAGATCGTCGAGCACGGACGCACCGGCCTGCTGGCCGCTGCTGGCGACTCCGAGGATCTGGCCGCCATGCTCGATCGGGCGCTCGCTGACCCGGCCCATACGGCCGCCATGGGGCGCCAAGCCCGCCTCGAATTCGAGGCCCACTACACCGCTGCCGCCAACTACGAGCAGTTGATGCGGATCTACGAGGCGGCGAGGCGTCATGCATAGTCCGCGCGGCCTCCTGGCCGGAAACGTCCTGTTGATCGAGAACTGCGACTTCCAGGCCTTTCCGCCCGGCGGCCAGTTGACCTTCTCGCGCCAGCTCCTGCGCTTCTTCGGCCCCCGGCTGGCGCTAGTCGGCGCCACCTGCGTGGACGACCCCGTGGGGCGCTGGATCGAAAAGCGCCTACAGGGGCACTCGGCGGCCTTCCTGGCCGTGGGCCGCTTGAAGCCCGGCTCGGCCCGGCCTTTGTTGCCGAGGCGCCTGCGTTTCTATCTCCAGTTGCGCCGCTATCGCCGCGCCATCCTTGCCAGTGGCGCGCGCCACGCCATCATCCTTGCGCCGGAGGCGCTGCTGGCGGTGCGCGATTGGGGACTCGAGATCTGCTATCACTTTTCAGGCGTCGAGAATCCCCTGCTGCGCTCGCGCTACCGGTGGGCGCGCCCGCTGGCTCGCTGGTTCGACGGGGCGCATATGCGCAGCGCAAGCCAGGCCCGCCTGGTGATGGCCCACGCCGACGCGGCGGCCATCGACGCCCTGGCGGCGCGAAGCTGCGGCCGGCTGCCCCGCGAGCGCATCCTGGTATGCCCCACCTGCGTGGACATGCTGGTGTTCCAGCCCCGCGCCAAGCTGCCCGCGCGGCAGACGCTCGGCCTCCCCGAGGACCTGCCGCTGTTCCTCAGCGCCGGCCGCATCAACGCCGCCAAGGGCTGGAGCCTTCTGCTAGAAGCGTTCCGGCACTACCGCCGCGACGGCGCTCCGGGCCTGCTATGCTTTGTGGGCGACGGAGAAGACCGCCCTCGCCTCGAACGCGCCGCTCGCGCACTCGGTCTCGAAGTGGATGTGAGGATCGCCGGCTTTCAGAAGCCCGAAACGATGCCGCTGTACTACAGCGCCGCCGACGTGGTGGTTTTCGGTTCGCACCGCGAGGGCTGGTCCAATGCCATGCTCGAGGCGCTGGCCTGCGGCAAGCCGATTGTCTCCACCGCGGTCAGCGGGGCCGCCGACCTCATCCAGGATGGGCGCAACGGGTTCGTGATCGCCGCGCGTGACCCCCGGGCCTTCGCCCGCGCCATGCACTCCGCCCGGGCGCTGCCCGCCGCGGAGGCCGTTTCCGTTGACATCGCCCGCCGCTACAGCGTCGAGAGCATTGGAGCGTTGATGCGCGATCTCTGGCCCGCCCTGCGCGGTGGCGAGCCGGTTCCACAGGGAGAAGCAATCCATGAGCGGTGATGTGGCCGCACCGGCGTTCCGGCGCATCCTGGGCGTGCGCGTCGAGGCCGTCACCGCCGCGGACCTGGTTCGCCAGGTGCTCGCCTGGGCCGGCGCGGGCGAGTCGCGCTCCGTCTGCTTCGCCACCGTCTACAACCTCATGCTGGCGCACGATTCCCCCGACTTCCGCCAGGCCATCGGCGCGGCTGACCTGGTGACTCCCGACGGCATGCCGCTGGTGTGGGGTCTGCACTGGCTCGGCGTCCACGACGCCGTACAGGTCTGCGGACCGGAACTCACCCCGCTCCTGCTGGAGGCCGCCGCGGACCGCCGGGTGCCCGTGGGATTCTACGGCGGCCGCCCGCGCGTGCTGGAGGCCCTGGTAGAGCGCGTCCGGAGGCGGTTCCCCGGCCTTCAAGTGGCCTATGCCTGGTCGCCGCCCTTCCGTCCGCTCACGCCGGAGGAGGAGCAGAAGGCCCTCACCGAGATCCGCGCCTCCGGAGTGCGCATCCTGTTTGTGGGGTTGGGCACGCCCAAGCAGGACCTGTGGATGGCGGCCCATCGCGGCACCGTGCCCGCCGTCATGCTCGGCGTGGGGCAGACCTTCGACCTGCTGGCCGGCGCCCAGCGCCGCGCTCCCAGGTGGATGCGCACGCACGGCCTGGAGTGGCTCTTCCGCCTGCTGCACGAGCCCCGCCGGCTGTGGAAGCGCTACCTCTGGTACAACCCCCGCTTCGTCCTCCTCTTCGCCCGCCAGCTCTGGCGCGAGAGACCCTGAAGGTACCGCCTACAGGCTGGAAAGCCTATTCCACCTGGTTCCAGGGTACTCTCAACGCAACGTGGAATAGGCATTCCTGCCTGTTCGTCACAGCCCTTGGGCGGTCTTTTCACACCACTTGAGCGGCGGCTCCGCCCGCAACTGCTAGAATGAAATCGTCCCGGGCCCTTAGCTCAGCGGTCAGAGCAGCGGACTCATAATCCGTTGGTCGCTGGTTCAAATCCAGCAGGGCCCACCAGCCCCCCCAGGGGCCCTCCGCGGGCCGACTTCGTGCAACTTTCGCTTGCAAACCGCCCCCCTTTTGAGGGATGCTGTATAGCTTTACCGCATGCGCGTACGGGTGCTGTATCACGACCACTGCTTCGACGGCGCCGCCGCCGCCGCTTACTTCTGCCGTTTCCTCCGGGAACAGTTCCACCCCCAGGCCGAGTTCGTCTTCACCGGCCTGGCGCACAGGGCCTCCCAGCTCTTCACCCCGGACATGTTTGACGGCGACGAGAACGCCATCGTCGATTTCAAGTACTCTCCCCACCCCCGCGTCACCTGGTGGTTCGATCACCACCAAAGCGCCTTCTTGTGCCCCGAAGACGAGGAGCACTTCGAGCGTGAGCGCAGCGAGCGCAAGATGTTCGATCCCTCCTTCCGCTCCTGCACCAGCTTCATCGCCACGGTGGCCCGCCAGAAATGGGGTTTCCAGGCCCCCGACCTCGCCGAGCTGGTCTCCTGGGCCGAGATCATAGACGGCGCGCAATACCCCGACGCCCGTGCCGCGGTCGAGCTGGCCTCCCCCGCCATGCAGTTGATGACCGTCATCGAGGGCGTCAAAGGCTCCGGGCTGGTCCAGCAGATCATCGGCTGGATGCAATACCTACCCCTCGCTGGCATCATGCGGCAACCCGACGTCGAGCAGGTCTGGCATCCCCTCCACCAGCGCCACCTCCAGTCGGTGGAAATCATCCGCGAGCGCACGGTCTCCCGTGACGGCGTGGTCTTCTTCGATCTGGTGGGCCTGGACCTGGAGGGCTACAACAAGTTCATCCCGTACTACCTGTTCCCCGCCGCCGTCTACACTGTCTCAGTGAGCGTCTCCAGCTTCCGCACCAAGGTCTCGGTGGGTTCCAACCCCTGGGCGCCAGTCGAGCTGGCGCACAACCTGGCCACCATCTGCGAGCGTTACGGCGGCGGCGGACACCCCCGCGTCGGCGCCATCAGCTTCGAGAAGGGTCAGATCGAGGAGGCCCGCCGCGTCGCCGCCGAGATCGTGCGAGAATTGAGTCAGTAGCCTAGCTCGCGGAGGCGCTCCAGGCTCAAGCTGCCCCCGCCCCGCCCCAGCAGCTTCTCCACGTACTTGGCCAGGATGTCGCACTCCAGGTTGACTCGCTCCCGCGGCCGGCGCGTGTGCAGGTTCGTGTTCCGGTATGTGTGGGGAATCACCGCCGCCGCCAGCACCTCCCCCTCCAGCGCCGCCACCGTCAGGCTGATGCCGTCGATCGCGATCGACCCCTTCATCACGATGTAGCGCCCCAGCTCCCGCGGATAGCGCACCCGCAGCCGCCAGTTCTCGTTGCCCGCCTGGTCCAGCCCCACCACCTCGCCGGTGGCGTCGATATGGCCCTGCACCAGGTGCCCGTCCAGCCGCCCTCCGGCCGTCATCGCCCGCTCCAGGTTCACCACCCCGCCCGGCCGCAGGTCCCCCAGGTTCGTCACCCGCAGCGTCTCCGGAGAAATATCCGCCACGAATCCTTCCGCCCCCACCTCTGCCGCCGTCAGGCACACTCCGTTCACCGCCACGCTCGAACCTGCTCTCAAGCCCCCCAGCACCTCCCGGCACCGGACCTGAAGGCGCGCCCCTGCCCGCTCCACTCTTCCCACTTCCTCGATGATCCCGGTGAACATCGCTCAGCCATCCTTGACCAGATACGCCTCGACCGCGAACTCGTCTTCGGTGATCTGGTGCAGGCTCACATCCCGGAACCGGATGGCCTCCCGCCGGCTGCGCCGCCCCGCGCCTCCCGCCACCGGCAGCGACTGCATCCCGCCCAGGATCTTGGGCGCGTAGTAGAAGAAGATCCGGTCCACCACCCCGGAGTCCAGCGCCGCCCAGTTCACTTTGCTGCCCGCCTCGATCATCAGCGACAGGCAGCGCTCTTGCCCCAGGTGGCGCACCAGCGCCGGCAGGTCCGTCCGCCCGCCCGGCCCGTCCAGCGCCAGCACCTCGACGCCCCGCGCCTCCAGCGCGCGCCTCCGCTCCGCCGGAGCCGCCGAGGTGGTCACCACCAGCAGGTCTCCGCTGGCGCCCCGCACCATCCTCGACTCCAGCGGGATCCGCAACTGCGAGTCCAGCACAATCCGCTTCAGCGGCCGGGCGCGCTCCTGCCCCGAGCGGTCCGTCAGCAGGCTGTCGTCCGCCAGCACCGTTCCGATGCCCGAGAGAATCGCGTCCGATTGATGCCGCAACTGCTGCACGTGCGCCCGCGCCCGCTCGCTGGTGATCCAGCCCAGGTTGTCTTCCGGCGCCGCGATCTTCCCGTCCAGCGTCACCGCCGCCTTGAGCGTCACCAGCGGCCGCCCGGTGCGCATCCAGTGCGCGTACGCCTCATTCAGCTTCTCCGCCTCGGCGCTGAACTCCGCCGCTACCTCGACCGCGAGACCCGCTTCCCGCAGCCGCCCAATGCCTGCTCCCGCCACTTGCGGATTGGGATCCTCCATGGCCGTCACCACGCGCGCCACTCCCGCCGCGATCACCGCCTCGACGCACGGCGGCGTGCGCCCCTGGTGCGCGCACGGCTCCAGCGTCAGGTACAGCGTCGCCCCGCGCGCCCGCGCTCCCGCCTCCTCCAGCGCCAGCGCCTCCGCGTGCTTCACCCCCGCGTAGGTGTGATAGCCGCGCCCCACCACCTGCCCGTCGCGCACCACCACCGCGCCCACCGCCGGGTTGGGGCTGGTCCTTCCGAGACCCTGGCGCGCCAGCGCCAGCGCCTCCCGCATGTGCTCCACCATCACTCCTCGAACAGAGAGGCCACGAACCTTTCCGGCTCGAATGGTATCAGATCGTCCGCCGTCTCGCCCACTCCCACGTAGCGGATCGGCAGGTTCAATTCCCGCGCGATGGGCACCACCACGCCCCCTTTGGCCGTGCCGTCCAGCTTCGCCAGCACCAGTCCCGTCACGCCCGCGGCTTCCGTGAACCGCCGCGCCTGCTCCAGCCCGTTCTGGCCCGTCACCGCGTCCATTACCAGCAGCACTTCGTGCGGCGCTCCCCGCACCAGCCGCCCCGCCGTGCGCCGCATCTTCTCCAGCTCCGCCATCAGGTTCGACTTGGTGTGCAGCCGCCCCGCCGTGTCCGTGATCACGTAATCCACCTGCCGCGCCCGCCCCGCTTCCAGCGCGTCATACAGCACCGCGCTGGGGTCCGCGCCCGGCTTCTGCCGGATCACCGGCGCGCCCGCCCGCTGGCCCCAGATCTCGAGCTGCTCGATGGCCGCCGCACGAAAAGTATCCGCAGCGCATAGCAGCACGCTGTGCCCCTCCGCTTTGTAGCGCTGCGCCAGCTTGCCGATAGTGGTGGTCTTCCCCGTCCCGTTCACCCCCACGATCATCACCACCGCCGGCGGCTCGCTTACCCGCGCCACCGGGCGCTCCGTCGCCCGCAGTACCTCCAGCAAGTGCCCGCGGATCAACTGCCGCAGCTCCGCCGCGTCGCCCAACTGCTTGCGGTCCACCTTCTGCCGCGCCTGCTCCAGGATCTCCGCCGTGGTCTTGGCCCCGATATCCGCTCCGATCAGCGTGTACTCGAGCTCCTCCAGCACCCCCGCGTCGATCTCTTTCTTGCCCGCCAGCGCTTCTTCCAGCCGCGCCGCCAGCCCGCTCCGCGTCTTCGCCACGCCGCTCCTGAGCTTCTCCAACAGCGTCGCTTCCACCGGCACCGAGCCAAACAAGGTCTGAATCATACGGCTGCACCCATTCTACCGCCGAGGGGGACAGACGGAACGTTCCCCCGCGTGGGGAACGTTCCGTCTGTCATTGAAGGTCGTGGCGTAGGCTTCAGCCTGCGGTGGGGCCCGCCCCAGCTTGTCCCCCGCCCCTGTCTGGGTGTAGGCTAGTCGCCATGAAAGGTCCCACGCGCCGCCGCTTCATCTCTTCCGCCGGTCTGGCCGCCGCCCCGGCCGCCGCCGCGCCCGCGCCCTCCAAGAAGGGTTACCGCCGCTCCGGTTTTGCCCCCGGCGCGAAGCCTGAGAAGCTCACCGAGAACCTCTATCGCTTCGAGGACACCTGCAACGTCTACCTCATCCGCGATGGCGCGGCGGCGGTCCTCATCGATTTCGGCTCCGGCAAGATTCTCGATCACCTGCCCGCCCTCGGCATCACCAGGATCGACTGGATCCTGCACACCCACCACCACCGCGACCAGTGCCAGGGCGACTGGCGCGCCGTCGAGCGCCGCATCCCCATCGCCGTTCCCTACCACGAGACCCACCTCTTCGCCGACGCCCGCAACTTCTGGCGCAACCGCCGCGTGTTCCACCTCTACTACGTCCGCAACGATTTCAACACCCTGACCGAAGACCTGCCCGTCGCCCGCCGCCTCACCGACTACTCCACTTTCCGCTGGGGCAAGACCGACTTCTTCGTCATGCCCACCCCCGGCCACACTCTCGGCTCGATCACCCTCATCGCCGCCATCGACGGCAAGAAAGTGGCCTTCAGCGGCGACCTCATGTACGCCCCCGGCAAGATCCTCAACCTCTACGACACCCAGGTCAACTACGGCGGCGCCGAGGGCATCGACCTGGGCATCTACTCGCTGGCCCGCCTCCGCGAACAGAAGCCCGAGCTGCTCTGCCCCTCCCACGGCCAGCCGCTCCAGGACCCCGACTCTGGCATGGCCGACACCGTTCGCAAGCTCACCGCGTACTACCGCTTCCAGTCCGGTGAGCCTGTCGAGTTCAACCGCCCCTACGCCGTCTCACCCCACCTCATCGCCCACCACCTCACCACCTCGTCCTTCTACGCCATCCTCAGCAACTCCGGCAAGGCCATGTTCATCGACTACGGCGCCGCCTCCGGCGCCCACTTCGGCAACATGGAGCGCGCCACCGCCACCGCCGACCGCATCCGCTTCGTCGAGCACTCCATCGATCACCTCCGCCGCGCCTACGGCATGAAGTCCATCGACGTGGCCATGCCCAGCCACATGCACGACGACCACATCTGCGGCTTCCCCCACCTGATGCGCCATCACGGCGCCAGGATCTGGTGCTACGAGAACATGGTGGATGTCTTCGAAAACCCCCGCGGCTACAACCTGGGCTGCATCCTGGGCGAGCCTTTCAAGGTCGCCCGCTCCTTCAAGCACGGCGAGAAATTCCGCTGGGAGGAGTTCGAGCTCGAAGTGGCCCACAACCCCGGACATACCGAGTATCAGATGGCCCTCTACGCCAACATCGACGGCCATCGCGTGGCCTTCACCGGCGACGCCTTCTTCATGCCCAATCCCCGCGGCGACGGAACCATGCGCCACAATCTCATCTTCCGCAACCACGTCGAGAGCGACAGCCATGTGAAATCCATCCGCACCCTCATCGATCACGAACCCAACCTCATCTGCCCCGGCCACGGCCGCCACTACCTGGTGGACAAGGCCCTGCTGCTCGCCACCGAGGAGAAGATGCGCCGCCAGAAGGACCTCTTCGAGGGCCTGCTGCCCGAGGGCCTGACCAACTTCGGGCTCGATCCCGGCTGGGTCAGCCTCTACCCCTACCAACTGCTCGCCGCGCCCGGCGAGAGCCAGAAGCTCGAGGTCCGTGTCCAGAACTACAAACCGTCCGCGATGAAGCTCGAGATCGCCCTCATCGCCCCCGCCGAATGGAACATCGTTCCTGACGTGCTGAAGTTCGAAGCTCCCTCCAACGGCAAGGCCGCCCAGGCCTTCCAGGTGACCATCCCGCGCGCCTGGCAGCCCCCCGCCCCCCGCCTCGCCATCGCCGCCGACGTCATCGCCGACGGCCGCTACCTCGGCCAGATCACCGAAGCCGTGGTGGAGATGAAAGCGTGATCACAGCCGGCTGACTGGTACAGCGCGACATAGCCGTACCAACGACCAGTGGGGCGGGCCTCCAGGCCTGCGGCCGGTTTCCAAACCGGCCCAAGCCGGTGGGAATGCCGGCTGCAAGCGCGGACGCTTGCCCCACCGAGGGCCCCGAGAATCGTCGCGCCGCGCAAGCAGACATACCGAGTGCGGTACATCGCCCTCTCATCGCTCCGCCACCCCCACCCGCACCACCACCGACCGCGTGAACGCCGGCAGCCGCACCTTCCCGCTTCTCACCCGCGCCTGCGCCCGCTCCCCGTTCCACGGCGAGTACACTTCAGCCGGCCGAGCCTTCCTCCCCGCCAGCGCCGCGCCGAGGTCCACCTCGACGTTGCGCAGCACTTCGGGCTTCTCCCCCCGCTTCAGCTCCGACTCCGAGGTATTCCGCGCGTCCCGGCACCACGCCAGCACCGTCCGCCGCCCTTTCAGCACATACACCCGCAGCCGCGGGTGCTCGATCATCAGCGGCTCAAAATCCTCCGCCGGCGGATCCACCCTCATCAGCGCGGCGGCGAACCGCCCGTAATGCCACCACAGATCGTTCGCCGCCACGTACGCGTCCCAGTGCCAGATCTGCCCCGGCCCCGCCGCCCCGGCGAAGAACGGTGCGAACAGCACGTCGTGCAGGATGACTCCCTCCCGGTCCACCGCATACAGCTTGAACGGCCCCGTGTGTTTCGGCTCCACCGCCCCCGACTCCGCCACAATCACGGGCCGCTTCGGCTCGTAGCCCAGCAACTCCCGCACCGCGTCCGCCCCCAGCACGTCCACCGGCCCGTGGCACACCTCCAGCTCCGCTCCCAGGTCCAGGTACCGGTGCACCTGGGCCAAATCGTTGCCCTCCAGCAGGCTGTGCCGCCGGTACACCTCCCGCGTGCGCGCCCGGTCGAAGCTCCCCAGACTCTGCATGCACAGGTTTCTCGCGAACGCCCGGTGCAGCTCCGGCAGCATCGCCGCCGTCCACGCCATGTAGTCGCCGCCCCGCACCGCGTTGACTTCGTTCCACAGCTCCCAGCCGTAGATGATGGGCTGATCTCCGTACCGCTCCGCGTACCACCGGATCTTCTGCCGGAACTGCGCCCGCGGCGCCTCCCCGTCGAAGAAGTCCGCGATCGACTGCGCCGGCCCGCCCCGCGACACATGATGCAGCGGCTTGTCCGCCCAACCCTTGCCCGGCTCCCCGATGGTCCGGAAATGCTCCAGCGTCATCTTCACCCGGATGCCGTGCTGGCGGCACAGCCCCAGCAGCCGGTCGATGCGCCGCGCCTTCTCTCCGTCGTAGACGCCGCTCTTCTCGGCTTCCACGTCCCAGAACGGATTACTCAGCCACACCCGGATGTAGTTGCCCCCGTTGACCGCCAGCTTCGCCAGCCACGCCTCCAGCCCCTTGAACGCTTCTTCCTCGTTGGCCGCCCGCGGCGGCGCGATCATGTTCAACCCGATGGGAACGTACGGCCGGCCGTCGCTCAGCTCCAGGTAGCGGTGGTCCCGCGGGCTCACCCGCACGTGATGCTCCAGGTCGCTCGCCGCGCATGCGGCCGCCAGGGCCAGTATCCAACCCTGCCATCCGCGCACTGCCCACCTCCCGCTGCTGAATGTATACTATCAGCGTTGCACCTGACAGCACTCTACAAGGGGGTCTTATGAAGACCGGGCGTTTCCGCACTCTGTTGGCCCTGGCTGTTCTCCTCTCCCTGCTCCTGGCGCCTGCCGCCGCTCAGGATTACCGCGCCAAGATCCAGGGCCTGGTCACCGATTCCACACAGGCCGTCATCGCCGGTGCCTCCGTCCTCTTGCTCAACGTCAACACCGGCGTCCGCGCCGTGCGCCAGTCCAACGAGGCCGGCCTGTACCTGTTCGACTACGTCGAGCCCGGCTCCTACACCATCACCATCGAAGTGGCCGGCTTCTCGAAATTCACGCAGGAGAACATCGAGGTCCAGTCCCGCGGCGACGTCACCGTCAACGCCGAGCTCAAGCCGGGCGCCGTGCAGGAGAGCATCACCGTCTCGGAAAGCCCTGTCGCTGTCAATTTCAATTCCACCAACATCACCCTCACCATCGACACCAAGCTGGCCAACGAGCTGCCCCGCTTCGACCGCAACCCCTTCAAGCTCTCCCTGCTCAATCCCGCCGCCGTCAACACCCGCGGCGAGATGATGCCCTACCACTCCTGGGCCGCCAACTCCATCGAGCTGGGCGGCGGCACCAACCTCAAGAACGATTTGCAGGTGGACGGCAGCCCCATCGGCGTCGGTCACAAGGCCAGCTACGCTCCGCCGCCGGAGGCGGTGCAGGAGGTCAACATCCTCCAGAACTCCATCGACGCCGAGGCCGGCCACAGCGCGGGCGGCGTCATCAGCATGTCGATGAAGTCCGGCACCAACGCGCTGCACGGCAACTTGTTCTACCTGGGCCGCAACCCCAGGCTCAACGCCGTCACCGACCGCACCACGCTGTCGAACACCGCCGCCCGCAACAACATCTGGGGCGCCCAGGCCGGCCATCCCGTCCTCAGGAACCGGTTGTTCAACTTCGCCACTTACGAGCAGTGGAAGATGCGCGACCCTCTCAACTACCTCCGCCGCCTCCCCACCGACCTCGAGCGCCAGGGCGATTTCTCCCGCAGCCTCCACATTGACGGCGGGGTCAAGACCATCTACGACCCCTACTCCACGGTCTTCGATGCCGCTGCCAACAAAGCCACCCGCACCGCCTTCCCCTCCAACCGCATTCCCGCCAGCCGCTTCGACGGCGTCTCCGCCCAGATCATGAAGGACCTGTGGGGCCCCAACAACCCCGGCGAGAACATCACCGGTGTGAACAACTTCTCCACCTCCCTCACCCGCCGCACCAACTACTGGAATTTCTCCGACCGCGCGGACTGGAACTTGAGCGACCAGTGGCGCGTCTACGGCCGCTACAGCAAGCTCCA
>Ga0194110_10005847_pt1 | contig 14517 bp, 9 predicted proteins | sample TA2Kig1200mmetaG_FD_146192 | JGI IMG/M metagenome (GOLD analysis project Ga0194110, IMG submission 146192) | Freshwater microbial communities from Lake Tanganyika, Tanzania - TA2015032 Kigoma Deep Cast 1200m | ecosystem: Environmental > Aquatic > Freshwater > Lake | place: Tanzania: Lake... | reverse complement strand
CGCCGAGGCGATGCGCTTGATGCTGGGCCGCGCGCCGCGCATTGGCGTGTGCGGCCTGAATCCAGAACTCCTGACATGGTATTGCCGCGCTTGCGCAATTTCCGGGCATTTTCCGTGATCTGAGGTGCGAGGGGGGGGGGAACCCAAACCTGTCCGCTTTCTTGGAATGGTCCTATGGGTACGCCTAAGGCTATGCATAAGCGGGATGGATATATGCTATCTAGCCGAATGGAAATGTAGAAGTCCTTGCCGTGATCAATGACGTCCCTGTGGGCTCCAGGACGCGAGAACTCCTGAGATGGCATCCGTCGTTTTAGTGGATTTCCGCGCATTGGTCGCGATCTGAGGCGCGAGGGGGGGAGAACCCAAACCTGTCCGCTTTCTTGGCCGCTGGGTAGTATCGCCTGGTATGGCCAACACACCCGGCGACGATCTCTTCCCAGAGGTCCGAATCCCAGAGGGCACTCGTGTCATCAATGGACGCTGTCTCGTCCTTACTCGAGACAATCGGTGTGTGGTGCTCGTGTCCGGGATGCCCATCGCTCAGTATGCGGTGGGGGACCGCATGTCCGAAGCCCACGCCATGGTGAGCCTGGTCGACTTAGGTTGGGCTGATCAGAACGACGTGGCCAAAGCCTTCGGTTACTCGGCCCGGACGCTGCGGCGGTATCAACAACGCTTTGCAGAGGGCGGCTTGGCTGCACTGGGCCGTCCCAACGGTTGTCCACGCGGCTTGGCTCGTCTGGCCGCCTCCCGACGAAGCCGCCTCCAGCACCTCAAGGCTCAGGGCTGCTCGCATCATGAGATCGCGCGGCAGTTGGGCATTAGTGTGACCGCCGTTCGCAAAACTCTGCGGCGGCTGGGCTGGACGGCGGCACCACTGGCGCAGGCGGAACTGCCCCTGGAGGTGGCGAGCGCAACGCCCGCCAAACCACCGCCGGTGCAGACGGCGGCCTCGCCCCGTTCACCTGCGTCTGGGGAGAACCCAAACCTGTCCGCTTTTTCTGCGCCCGTCGGATCGACTCCGCTTCCGAGCACCTTCGACACCGACCCGAGCCACCGCTGGACGGATCGGTTGTTCGCCAGTTTGGGATTGCTGGAGGACGCCGCTCCGTTGTTCGGCTCGGCCACGGCCGTGCCGCGCGCGGGCGTGCTCCTGGCCTTGCCGGTGCTGGTGGCCAGTGGCGTCTTCGAGTGTGCTCAAAAGGTCTATGGCACACTCGGACCCGCTTTCTACGGATTGCGCACCAGCGTACTGACATTGTTGCTCATGGCGTTGTGGCGGATCAAACGTCCGGAGGGCCTCAAGGAACACTCGCCGCAAGATTTGGGGCGCGTCCTGGGCTTGGATCGGGCGCCCGAAGTCAAGACGCTGCGGCGCAAATTGGCCCGCTTGGCGGCGGTGGGTCGTGCCGCAGATTTTGGTCGAACTCTGGCCGAGCAACGGGTTGCCCTACGCGGCGCCGCGCTGGGCTTCCTCTACGTTGACGGCCACGTGCGGGTCTACCACGGCCAGCATCGCCTGCCCAAGACGCATGTGACTCGCCTGCGGATCTCTTTGCCCGCCACTTCGGATTACTGGGTCAACGACACGGCCGGGGACCCGCTCTTTGTGGTCACAGCGGAAGCCAACGCTGGCCTGGTCAAGATGCTGCCGGGGATACTGACACAGATTCGCGCCCTGCTGGGCCAGCGGCGGGTCACGGTCGTCTTCGATCGTGGCGGCTATAGTCCCAAGCTCTTTGCCCAGATCATCGCCGCCGGCTTTGATGTGTTGACCTACCGTAAAGGACGCTACCCCCACATCCCACGGAGCCGTTTCCGGGCCTGTCGGACCCGGATTGATGGTCGGACCCTCACTTACGTTCTGGCCGATCAAGAGGTCCGCTTACTCAAAGGCAAGTTGCGTTTGCGGCAGGTGACCCGCCGGATGGATAACGGACACCAGACTCCCATCCTGACCTCGCGGCGAGATCTGGCCGCCGCCCAAGTGGCCTACCGCATGTTTGATCGCTGGCGACAAGAAAACTTCCTGAAGTATTTAAGCCAGGAATACGCGTTGGACGCGCTGGTCGAATATGCCGCGGTGCCCGATGATCCTGACCGCGAAGTGCCCAACCCAGCATGGGCGGCCGTTGACGCTCAGTTGCGCCAGGCCCACGCCCAACTGGATCGGCTCCAGGCCGAATACGGCTTGGAGGCCTTCGCCAATCTCGAACAGCAGCGCCGCACCATGCGCGGGTTCAAGATCGCACAGGGCAAGCTGGGCCGGAAAATCTGCATGGCCTGGCAGCGTGTCCAGCAACTGGAGAAACGTCGCGCCGCCGTGCCCCGGCGCGTGCCCATCCAAAGCTTGAGTCAGGAGCCGGTGGTGAAGCTGGCTCCGGAGCGAAAGCATCTGACCAATGTCATCAAGATCGTGGCCTATCAGGCCGAGAGCGACCTACTGCGGTTGGTGGCGCCGCACTACCGCAGAGTGGGTGACGAAGGTCGCACTCTGATCCAGTCGGCCTTGGCCAGTGCGGCGGATCTGGAGGTCACCCGAACGGAACTGCGAGTGACCCTGGCGCCACAAAGTTCGCCCCATCGCACCCGTGCGATAGCGGCGCTATGCAAGGCACTCAATCGAACCGACACCTGTTTTCCGGGCTCCCAGTTGCGCCTCTGGTACACCATTCGAGACGCTTGAGGCAAAAAAGCGGACACTTTCGCGTCATACCATGTCAGGAGCTGTGGATTCCCAATCGTGAAGGCCACGGGCTTGCCCGCGAGCGGTGTGCTCGTCGCGCGGTCGGTGAGGCGGGCGCTGAGACGGATCTCATCCGAGTACTGTCCGGAGGAATCGCCCAGGTATTCGAGGGCTGTTTCGCGTTTAAGGATGGTCACCGTCGTCTCTCCGGTCGAGAGGATGCCATACACATCACGGACCACCAGGGTCACGACGTTGTCCCCGAGGTCCGCGGAGGTAAACCCGGCAGGAACGGCCTCGAGCGACGCGATCCCGCAAGCATCTGAGCTGCCGCCGTCGATGTCTGCGCCGCCGATCGTCACCGTTCCGGCCATGGACAAGGGGATGGCGAGAGGCTTGACCACCACGGTCGGCGGGATGTTGTCCTGGACCCAGACCGTTGCCGTTGCTGCGGCGGAGTTGCCACGACCGTCCGTCGCCGTCAAGGTGACCTCGTTCATCCCGACATCGCCGCAATCGAACGTGCTGGGTTCCAGGCTCAAGACAGCGATGCCGCAGGGATCGGCCGATCCGTTGTCGATGTCGGCGGCGAACAGGACGGCGTTCCCATTCCGATCCAATTGGACCGTCAAGTCCCGCGTGAACACCACGGGCGGTTCGGTGTCGGTGACCGTGACCGAGAACGTGCACTGGGAGACATTGCCGCCGGTGTCCAGCGCCGTGGCAGTCACGGTGGTGGCGCCGACCTGGAAGAAACTCCCGGAGGCGGGCTCGGCCGTCACGCCCACCACGCCGCGATCGTCGGTCGCGGTCACGCTGAAGGCCACGGTTGCGCCGCATTGGCCTGGCTCCTGGGCGGTCATGATATCCTCCGGACACACTATGACGGGGGGCAGGTCAAGCAGCGTGAGCTGCGCGTAGTCGCTCGCCGTCGCACCGATCGGGTTGCTCACGATCACCTTGTACTCCGTGAGACCGTCGTCCTGTTGGACATCGCTGATCACCAAGGTCGGGCCCGTGACGCCGAGAATCCGGCCATCCTCGGGCAAGGGTGCATCGGGGCTTCCTTTGCGATACCACTGATACTCGACCGGGAACTCGCTCTCGACCGTCACGTCGAACGTAGCCGTTTCGCCTTCATTCACGATCACGCCCTGCGGTTGACCGACGATCAACGGCGCTTCGAGTGCTTCGGCGGCATAGGTCTTGATCTCGACATCGTCGATGGCCAGGTGCTGCCCCTGGTTCGGGATCCAAAACCCGATAGTCCCTGAGCGGAGAGGAGCGTCCTCGGGTTTTGTCTCGGGTTCCACCGGATACTGGACCACCTTCCTGCCATCGACAGCCACGATCAACCGGTCATCCAGCGCGAACACCTGCCAGCGCGTCCCCGGGGCCTCGAGTGTGCCCTGCACGGCGCTGCCTTTCGGCGTTCCGTATCGAACTCGTTGAACCGCGATGCCCGGTTTCTGAACCGGGAGCCACTTTGCCAACTCCGAGCCGTAAGCATCCTGGAGCAGCAGGCGATTGAGCCGAACCAGGGCCTCGCCCGAGAGCGGCCTGACCACCAACGCCTTGGTCGTCTCCAGCAGGGTAATACCGGCAAACCGGTCCTTCTCGTAAATCGATGGCCCCTCGAGGATGCGATTGAGATCCTCGACCAGCAACTCCAGCAGCGGCCCAGAATCGGAGCCCGCTCCCGCATAGGCTGTCAGCGCTGTGAGTGTGGCTGGGGACAACTGCGACAGCAGCCAGGTGTCGAACGGGCGTGCTGGCGCCTGCAGCTTTTCCGCGATCGCTGGCAGGTCGAGGATGTCCTCCGTCCTGAACTCCAAGGGCCGGGTGAACGACAAACGATCGCTGTACCGAATCTCATAGCCGCTGTTTCCGGTTTCGAGTGGTGTGCCCGCCCAGCCAAAGAGGACCATCCCGCCGACTCGGTCCCGGCGCGTCGAGGTCAAGTCACCGAAGTCAGGACTGAACTCGACGGCGTTGATCCCCTCGAACTGATAGGCCGGCCGGCCCACAAACACGCACGGCCACCCGCCCGTCTTTCCGCCCTGCAGGTCCTCCTCCAGCCAGGAGCCGTCGGGCCCGAGCGTATGATGCCAGATATGCCATACCTTGTCGCCGCCGGTATCGACTCGAAAGCGATCGACGCCGCCATCGTCACGAACAACCCCTGCCAAACCCTGATGCCCCTTCCAGTGGTGGTGCACCTCCCATTCCGGTTCCTCCGTCCCCAGCCCTGAACCGACCGCATAACCAGCGTTGTCTTGCCTGAACACCACCAGTCGATCCGGTCCGGCTGCCACAGCCTCGCCCACGAATGACGCCCCCTGGACGGTCCACCCGTCCGGCCCGCGGGTGAGGAGCTTGGGCGCGTATGAATTACGCTCCACTTCTATCGCTGCCAGGATGTCGATGCTGCAAGGACCGCGGCTTGTAAGCGACAACGGAGAACCGTAGGAGCCGATATGGTATGCCCAGGGCAGGCCTAACGACTCGGTCAGGTTGTCGCTGCTCCAACGCTCCTCCTCCGGGTCCCACTCACAAACGACGATCTCCTGGCCATCGACATATGGATAGGCAGACAAAACACGAAGAGCGTTGGCGAATGCGACGACGATCGATTCCCCATCCGGCGATACTGCTTTCAGACTGTGGCCGAACACGAAGGACTCCCCGCCTCCCAGAGCCTCCGTGAGGTTCTCGACGGTCCAGCCGGCCGAGGGGCTCCATTGGTGATGCAGCACGGGCGAACCCTGCCCCGCAGAGAAGGCGTGAGAAGTGCCATCGTTGAGTTCTACGATCGCTGGCGGCTGTGAGAGTGAACCAATACCCGTTGTTGCGTAAGACTCGCAAGTCCAGTTGCCCGCCGGATCCCGGCGATAACGACGATAGTTTCCATAGACTCGAATCTCCCCTTCCACCTGAGTCACAATCGGTGTATTCAGGCCAGCGTTCAGCGTGCCGATAGGCTGCGTTGCCCCGATGTGTGGAAGATCCGTGACGTTCTGAGCCGACCATCCGCTCGTCGATCGCCAGGCGTAATGGACCAACTCGAGCAGACCGCTGGAACCGGTCCAGCGGACGCCGAACGCGTCGAGGCTACCCGGCTCGGTGCTGATCAAGGCCAGCGGCTTCTTCAGTCGCACCCGTTCCTTGCTCGCCGCGTCCAAGCCCAACGACTCCGTCACATTCTCACCCGTCCAGCCGATTTCGCTGTTGCCGTGGAAATGCATGAGATCCCCATCGAAACTGCGGCCGACGACGTCCAGCGTCGTGCCGTCACGGCTGACCGCCGCCGGCGGTTCGGGATACACGGCCAAGTGATGACCCGTGCCGGAGTCGATTTCGAGTCTCCCGTCTCGCACGCTCCAGCCGGTGTGGAACCGGTCCCAGTCGAGCCAGACCTCCGCCGCGGGGCGCTCGAAGTCCTCGGTGAAAGGGCCCGCGGTGACGACTTCGACCGGCGGGTCCGGAATGTCCGGGATGCCCGGCAGCGTCGACCTGCTCAGTTCGTCAAACTTGGCCAGCACGTCGTACCGGTTGTTGAGGGCGGTCAGCACGAACTGCTTCCAAAACCGCGGGTAGCTCGACAGGAACCGAGCGGCAAAGTCGAGCGGCGTCGAGACCCTGTCACTGCGGATGATGGCCATCAAGTGACTCGTGCCCAGGGAAAGGCAGTCCTCGCCATCCAAAAGGGCGTCGCCATCCCGCTCGTTCTTGCTCGGCTCATCCTCGATATCGAGGAGAAGCGCCGCAAAGAAGCCTTCCGTCGCCCAGGGGTTATGAAACCGTTCCTCCATCTCTCGCGTAAAGGGGTTATACTCCTCCCGCGCCTTGATCTTCTCGAGGTCGATCGTGTTCAACGGTGGATTGGTGGGGTAGCGGCTCGTCCATCCGCGGAGGACGAGATGAGCGAAGAAGTCGGGAAACCCCTCCTGGAAGGCCACCACACCGCTTTCCTCGCCCCACCTGCAATGGCCCCAAGTGGGCCAGTCATCGCATCGTCCGTTGCGATAGGACCCCACCGTGCCGGGAACGCCCAGTGTCGGCTCAAATGCGCCCATATAATCGAGCCAGGCGTGGCCGTATTCGTGGGCAACGACATCCTCTTTGAACGTGTTGGCACCATTGAGACGTATGGTCTCGGTGGCAAACGAGTACCATTTCTCGCCGATGTCGCTTGGCCAGAGAATACTCACCGAGGGTGGCGCATAGGTGCTGTTCTCGGCGATGAAGCGGCGCGCCTTGGTGGCGGTGCTCAGGATGTGGAAGGCGCCGGCGTCCTTTCCGTGAATCTCCTTGTTGATGGGGGTTGGGTTGTCGCGGTTGTTTCGTGTTCCCGCCACCTCGGTGACCCAGTCACCGTATTGCTCGTAAGGGTGCCACGAGAGCAGGTCGTTCTTGACGCGTATGTGTCGATTGCGAGCCTCGATGCGGGCGTACAGCACGGGATTCCCGAAGATGGTGATGGGCAAGGGCGCAGCCATTTCGTACTTCCCTGTCGAGTCGGTTTCGGTCTCGCCAAGTTTGATCATTCCGACAGGAAACGGTTGACGTGCATAGAGCTCGACCGTGCATGTGTCTGCATCCATGATCTCTCCGTCACCGTCGGGCTCGAAGGTTCCGGAGTACCCTGGAAAAATCGACTGTAGAAGATCGTTGAACTCGGCTATTTCAGCGTCCGTGTAGCCGCGTATGTAGGTGATCTTGCCCTTGACATAGACACGATCGGCCGCCTCGAGGGTTGGCAAGAGCAGGAGCAGGACGACCGGTACGAGCCATCGCCAGCCGTGCTCCTGGCGCCGTACCCGACGTGGCGGGACATCGGAACGGGAAGTGTCACCCACCGAAGAGGCATGCTGCGGTGTTCCCGCCGCGCCGGCGGCGGCCTGAGGACAGGCTGCCCTACCTTCTGTGCGAGGTGTTGTTCGAGGATGCGAGGGGGTATACATGCGCTTTCGAGTTATGGGGTTTGCTGGGAGGCCACCGGTTCCTGTTTGAACCGATTCGTGGCCATGAGGCTGTCCCGCCGCTCTTCCACCCGGCCCCGCACCGATGTTCTCATCGGTCTCCGCGGCGCTGGACGGCCCTTGAGGCTGTCGAGTCAAAGTGCCCATCAGCCTTCCATGGCGTCATCCGGCGGAAAAAGCGGACACCGAAGTTGAGCGAAATTCAGGGGGGGCTGTGATGGACCGAGAAAATGGACCGCGGCGTGAAGGCCGAAGATTACGCCGCCCACGGCGTGGCGGAATATTGGCTGGTGGACCCGCAGCAAGAGCAGATTGAAAAGTACCTGCTGAAGGGCCGCCGGTATGGCCCGGCCACCGTCCTTCGCAAAGGCAGCATTTCCAGCAGGAGCCTCGCCCTACCGCGCGACCTGGTAGGGCGCGACCGCTGGGCGCGCCGAACGAGACAGGTCGCCGGGCCCGAGCGGCCGGCCCGGCGGTCCGGCCCTACCTGGCGGTTCATGGGTGACCGACTTGAAAGTCGGCGGCGGCCTGGGGACAGGCCGCCCTACCTTTCATGCGAAGTGGTCTCCATAAAATGGATGGGAGATTCATGGGGAACCGACTGGAAAGTCGGTGGTACGGTCGATTCATGGGGACCGTTGGGCCGGTTCACGGGCGGCGATTTCCGCGAAGGACGGCGCTCGCCACAACAAGGCGGTGCCGTCGTTGCCCACCGCGAAGAGGGTATGGCCATCGTGCGAGAAGCCGATTTCCGAATAGAAGCCGGGCTTGCCGGCGAGCATGGCGATGTCGCGAGCGCTCTCGACATCCCAGATCTTGATCGTGTCGCTGCCCGAGGTGCCGGTGGTGATCAAGCGGCGACTGTCCGGCGAGAACGCCAAATCGATAACCTGGGCCAGGTGGGCTCGGGCAACTGAGCGGGTCTGCTGGCTGGCCACCTCGACAAGCATCAGAACGCTCTTTTCTCCGCCGGCTGCGAACCACCGTCCGTCGGGGGAATAAGCCATCTGAATCTCCGGGCCAAGATGCTGCCACTGGAACCGGGCCGTGCGCTGGCCGGCCTGCATGTCCCACCAGGTCACCGTCCCCCCCCGATGAGCCACGGCTAGGGTTCGACCGTCGGGCGAGAGAATCGCGCCACTGGGGTCCTCGAGGCTGACCTTGGGCAGATCGATCCCGTTACCCGAGGGCACCTCGTGGAACTGAATCAGGCGCAGGCGCTCAGCGCGGCGCTCGGCGTCCTCGCCGACACAAAGGAGCCGATCACCGGTGCGGGTGAACTGCAACTGCCAGATCCAGCCGTTCCCGACGGCGAGGTTCGGGAGTCGCTGCCGGGCTTCGAGATCCCAGAGTTCAACGTTGCCCTCGAACCCGCCCAGGGCCAGCCGGCGGCCGTCTCCCGACAAGGCGAGGCGGAACCAGTTCGAGCGCGTGGAGGTCAGCCGGTACAACTCGCGCAGCGTGGCTGGGTCGGACACGACGACGGAGTTCTCATTCCAACCTTGGGTCACCAGGCGGTTGGTTCCCGGGATAAAGTCCAGATCGCGCAGCCGCGCGGGCAAGACAATCTGGGCCGCGTCTTCGAGATCGGCGGCCGGGTTCCAAGAGCGCACAGAGCCGTCCTTGCTTCCACTGAAGAGCTGGCGACCGTCGGGGGTCCACGCCACCGCGTAGACCTCGTTTTGGTGGCCCCGGAAGCGCTTGACCTCGGCGCCACGGCTCACGTCCCAAAGGCGCAGAGTCTGATCGTTGCTGGCCGAGGCAAGCAGTTGGCCGTCCGGCGCGAAGGCCAGGCCCACGATCCAACCCGCGTGTCCCTCGAGGCGACTCCACCGGCCCGTCTCGAGTTCGTAGAGATGAATGGTGTTGTCCAGGTATCCTCCGCCCAACGCCAGGATCTTGCCGTCCGGCGCAAAGGCCATCGCCGGGACGCCATCGGCGGGACTCGACAGATCGAGGTCCTGGGTGGTGCCGCTGACCCAATCGAGCAACACCACGCGTTTGGCTCGGGTCCCGATCGCCAGCAGCCGGCTCGTCGGCGAGAACGACAGGCAACCATAATGGGAGCCGCCAAAGAACAAGCCGTTCCGGGTCTGGGCCTGGAAGGTGGCCGCGACCTGGCGTGAGGCCACGTTCCAAACCGAGACCTCCGCCCGGAGTGTCATCGTGGCTAGCCATTGCGCATCCGGAGAGAACGCGACCGACACAACGCCCTCGTCGTGAGGCAGACGGGCGACTTCCTGCTGCGATTCGCTGTCCCAGAGTTTGACGGACATAGCGCCGTCCGCCTCGCGAACCCCCCAGGCCAGGAGCTGACCGGCCGGAGAGGCGGCGAGCGGTTTGAACCAGGGCGAAGCGGGTTCTTCGGCGAGGATTCGCTGGGTCCGGTTATCCCAGAGCATCACCAAGCCAGGATCACGGCGCACGACCAGTTGCGCGCCGTCGGCTGAAATCGCCAAAGCCGTCACCGCGTTAGACCCTTGGAACAGCGTCTCCCGCTCCGCGCTCTGACACTGTGCCCACAGGTAACGCCATTCCCAGCCCCGCAGATCCGGCTCGGACTTCGAGCTTGGCCGATGCCGGTCCAAGAGTCCCGACGCGCGGCCGAAGTCGCTATGTTCCAGCGCCTGCTGGGCGAGGAGCATGTCGGAGGCGTACAGGACCCTCCGCGTGCGCCGCTCGCTCTGCGCCGCCTGACGAGCACTGGCATCGGCCACAATGGCCAGCCGCAAACTGACGACGGTGGCCACGGCAAGAACGATGACGACGGCGGCGCCACTGGCGGCCACAACTCGATGGCGACGCGCGAACCGGCCGAGGCGGTAAAGCGCCGAAGGCGGTCGGGCCTCGATCGGATCATGGGACAGGTACCGCCGAACGTCTGCCGCCAGGGCATTGGCGGTGGGATAGCGCCGTGGCGGCTCCTTCTCGATGGCCCGCATCACAATCCAGTCCAGATCGCCCCGAATGACCCGCGCCAGTGACGCCGCCGCCCGCTCCCGATCCGCGTCCGTCGGCCGCCGCCGCCGTTCGCCCGTCGTTCTCACGGCCGTCGAGGGACGCAACGGTTCCTCTTCCCGAATGATGCGAGCGATCTCGGCGTAGCCGGCCTCCCGGAGGCGTTCCTCGGAGAAGGGCGTCATGCCGGTGAGCAACTCGTAGAGCAGGATGCCCAGCGCGTAGACGTCGCTCCGCGTATCGATGTTGCCCTTGCCAAGCTCGGCCTGTTCCGGGCTCATGTAAGAGGGCGTGCCAATCATCTGCGCGAACCGGGTGTAGAGGGTGCGCTCGGTGAGGCGCTGCTCGATGGCCTTGGCCACGCCGAAGTCGATCACGACCGGGGCCGGCCGGCCGTCGATCTCGGTCACCAGGATGTTCGTTGGCTTGATATCGCGGTGGATGACCCCTTTCTGATGCGCGTGCTGGATGGCTTGGCAAACCGGGATGAACAGTTCCAGGCGCTGCCGGATCGTGAGCCGGCGTTCGTCGCAGAAGTAGGTGATCGGGATGCCCCGGATCAGTTCCATGACGAAGTAGGGCCGGCCGGAGTCCGTCGCGCCCGCATCGAGCACCTTGGCGATGTGGGGATGCTCCATGAGGGCCAGCGCTTGCCGCTCCGCCTCGAAGCGCGCGATCACCTGCCGGGTGTCCATGCCCAGCTTGATGATCTTGATCGCCACCCGCCGCCGCACCGGCGCCTCCTGTTCGGCGGCATAGACCGCGCCGAAACCGCCCTCGCCGATTTGTTCCAGGAGCGTGTAAGGACCGATGCGGTCGCCCACCTGTTCCCCGCCCTCGAGCGGCGGGGCCACGCCGGTGTCGGCTTGTTCCACCTGGTCAAAGTACTCGCCGGCTCGCCCCATCGCCCCCAACAACCGCTCGATCCTTTCCCGCAGGGCCGTATCCTCTCCGCACGCCTGACGCAGAAAGGCCGCGCGGCCGGCCGCATCCGCAATGGCGAGCGCGTCCGAAAAGAGCTGCTCTTCGCGTTCGAAGCCTTCGTTCATGAGCGAACGTCACCTTCCATCAGTCCTCGACGAGTCCTGCGGCGTGCGCTTGGATCCACCACAAGTCCGGGTTGTTGGGCATGGAGAAGTACCAGACATCGAAGGAAGACCTCTCCAGCGGCGGCGTGGTTCGTGGATCCTGCCACTTGTGGCTCTCCACATGGCCGTCGGCAAACTGAAAGGTGCCGGCCCCCTTGTGGTAGAAGCCGGGCCAGTCGATCAACCCGGCACTCGGATTGTCGGGAGAGGCGGGATCGTAGCCCGTCATGTCGACACCGAAAATGCAGTTGTTGATGCTGTCCGCGCGTTCGTCAGTCAGGACGAAGATCCCCGACGGGCCCGGGTGGATCATTTCCGTGGTCTTGACGTAGGACCAGTACTTCGCAGCCGGGAGCTTCGGCCTCCCCACACGCGAGTTCATGGACACGCTCCGGACCCGCCCATGGTGTTGTCCGCCCAGTGTGACCCGAGACTTGTCGCTCGGACACCGCCACACGCCGGTATCTTGGTGGTAGGGCCAGAGATGGCTGGCGCGGAGGAAAAGGACATTCGTGTTGTCTCGACGGTCGGGGCTCAAGGAAAGCCATCCCTGGACCCATCGGAGCTCGGCGTTGTAGTGCCAACTGCCGCGATTCGGTGGCACGCGGTCAGCGTTGTCGTGCCCGTACATCATCCAGGCCAAGCCCAGTTGTCTGAGATTGTTCTTGCAGCCTATGGCCTCGGCACTGGCTTTCGCTTGGCCCAAGACCGGCATGAGCAAGGCGGCCAGGATGGCAATGATCGCAATCACCACCAGAAGTTCGATCAGGGTGAAGCCGCGGCAACGCCGAGGCGAGGAATCTCGGGGCTCAGGGTGCTCAGGGGGCATGGTCGGCCTGGGTTCGTGGTATGGTCAAGGGTTCGGGGGTGCGCCCATCGCGATGCCGTTCGATGTCGTCACACAACCAGGCCTTGGCGAACTGCCAATGGCGCCGCACGGTCTTCTCCGACAGACCCAAGACTCGAGCCGCCTCGGCGTGATTCAGGCCGGCGAAGTAGCGGAGCTTGACCAACTCGGCCTTCTGCCGGTCGCGTGCGGCCAGGCGTTCGAGGGCCTCGTCAACCAGCAGCACGTTCTCGTCGTCACGCCCGTCGGCGAGCGCCAGCTCGGGTAGCGCCTCGAGGCTGACCGGCCGTTGGCCTTCGCCGCGCTTGAGGCGCCCCTTCTGGCGGGCGCGGTCCACCAGAATGCGTCGCATGGCTTCCGCTGCCGCGCCAAAAAAGTGTCTTCGTCCCTCCCACGATTGGGGTTTCTGGTCGGGCCCCAACAGCCGCAACCAAGCTTCGTGGACGAGCGCGGTCGGCTGCAAGGTCTGGCCCGGCCTTTCTTGGGCGAGATGGACCGCAGCCAATTGACGTAATTCTTCATACACCAGGGGTAACAGTTCCTCCGCGGCTGTTGGCTCGCCGCGCTCGACTGCCTCGAGCAGACGCGTCACCTCGCTCATCTCATCGGCATCATAAACACCAGAAATGCTCGGTCAAGGCGCCGCGATCGCGATCGCGATCGCCACCACGGCACCACAGGCCGGTCCCATCGCCATCGCCATCGCGCTCGCGATCCCGACCGGAGACAAAGATGGCCTTCCCCGATGCGAGCAGCCTAAGGCCCAAGCCGACTCCAGCGTTCATTCACTTGTCAATGACTTTATACCTGTCTTACTGACATACATGCCGACTCTTTGTTGGCGACTCACCAGTTCTCCGTGAGACACACTCCAGCGCCTTGCCCACCTTCGTCTATGAGAGCGCCAAGAACCTCTCGCTATGTCAACGTCTTATAACCCGTCTTACAATAACGATGGTCCTAAAGGCTGCGCCCTCCCGTCCGCCACCATCCCATCCAGATTGCGCCCTGCCTCAAAGCTCCGTCCCCCTCCCATGCAACCGCCGCTCAATCATACGTCCTGTCGCCGCACACGCTCTCTCGACCCTCCCGGCACCTGACATCTGCCCCTGCCGAAGTGCCCTAACCTTCGACGGCCGCGTCGGGGACGACTTCCCACGATCCGAACCCCACGAACATCCTGCGCCTGACTCCCACCATCGCAGCTCGCGAAGTCATCGAACTCCGATGCATGTGGTAGACAAGTTGATTTTCGGAGCGCAGGCATCCTCCGCGCCGCCCACACAGGCCCCGCTCGGAAGCGCAGCCTCGATAGGTCTCCGCCGGGAGGGTACGAACCTCCTCTCTCCTCTCTCACGAGATAGCATCGACGCGCAAATCTCGCAATGCCCTCAAATCCGCCAGAGGAGCGCCTCCACCCCGTATCGGCCGCGCCCCACTCCGACGCTTCGGCCCGAACCGATCCCGATGCGCTAGCCATATCTGATCCACGAATCCCTTGGATCCCAACACCACTCCATCCGTCATGTGCCGGATCCGCAACCGCAACACCTCCCCCACACTCAACTCCCCGCCCTTCTGCAACACCCGCCTGATCTGCTCTCGACTCATCGCCGCCTTGCCGCTGCTCCCTGATACCCCTCCCCGCACAAACAACCGCCGCCGATACTCCGCACCCACCTCCTTCCACTCGCGCAACTCCCGAACCTGCACCGTTCTCGGAACCTCGGACCCCGCTGCAGCCTCCGGGCCGGTCAAGAGCGGAGTGCGGGCAGCTTGCCAGCGAGGCTTCCCCCCTTCCCCAGCCTCCGCCGCCCCAACCCCTCCCGCCCCAACCTCCCCAGTCCCGCTCGGAGGCGCTGCCACACCCGTGTACAAACTCAACAACCCCGACCGCGCACTCCCGTCCCCGGCCACCGCCGCCGCATACCCGCAGTGCCGGTAATCCTTCGG
>Ga0194110_10005838_pt1 | contig 14531 bp, 11 predicted proteins | sample TA2Kig1200mmetaG_FD_146192 | JGI IMG/M metagenome (GOLD analysis project Ga0194110, IMG submission 146192) | Freshwater microbial communities from Lake Tanganyika, Tanzania - TA2015032 Kigoma Deep Cast 1200m | ecosystem: Environmental > Aquatic > Freshwater > Lake | place: Tanzania: Lake... | reverse complement strand
TTAGTATTCCCAGAGGAATATGGTGGTGGTGGAGGGACATTCCTTGACTTGGCAGTTCTCTTGGAAGAAATGGGGCGTGCTCTTCTACCTGGCCCATTCTACTCTACCATAGTACTAGGCGGGCTTGCTGTTTTAGATTCGGGGAATGAAGAGCAAAAAAGAGAATTTTTGCCCCGAATATGCCGCGGTGACTTAGTTATGACTTCGGCCTTAAGTCAGGATGAAATAAAGACGACTCATTTTGGCATTAATGCAAGCGTTGCTTCTGATGGGCGAGGTTACATTATTAACGGCACTAAGCTATTCATATCTTATGCGCATGTCTGCGACTGGATCGTATGTCCTGCAAAGATAAAAGGAGATGAAGCACGTCTGAAGGGAGATATAATTTTGTCTCTGATTGACCAGAAAAACCCAGGGGTGAGTTGTGATTTGCTAGCTACCATAGCTCATGACAAACAATGCAATCTAGTACTCCGCGATGTGAAAGTGCCAAAAGAATATGTCATACAAAGCAGCCAGAATGGGTTAGAAAGGACACTGCAAAAATCTACAGTTGCTAAGTGTGTTGAGATGGCAGGTCAAGCACTACAAGTTCTGGAAATGAGCGTAGACTACGCTAAAACAAGAATGCAGTTTGGACGACCTATCGGTAGCTTCCAGGCTATTCAACATCATTGCGCTAACATGGCGGTGGATGTCGAGGCAGCGCGCCTCTTGGCGTATAGGGCTGCTTGGTTGATAAGCGAGGGGATACCATGTACCAAGGAGGTTTCTTCGGCCAAAATATGGCTGAACGAGGCTTGTCGGCGAGTAATGTCTTTGGGACACCAGATTCATGGAGCTATTGGCTTCACTTGGGACCACGATATGCAACTCTACTCCAGACGAATCGTTGCAGCACGACTCAGCTTCGGCGATAGTGATTTCCACAGGGAGAAGGTGGCTTTGTTCCTTGTGAGCTAAACCAAGCCTTGGTCAACATGTACTTATATGAGCACCGGTATAGGAGGAAACTAGGAGATGGACGGAATCTTGTCATACGGAGTCTATATTCCTTTTTACAGGCTCAGCGGAGAGACGCTGCGCCAAGTTTGGGGGGCTGGAGCAAAAGGGGAGAAAGCTGTGGCAAATGCTGATGAAGATAGCCTGACTATGGGTGTAGAAGCAGCTAGGGATTGCCTTCAGGGAATGGAAAAATACGCCGTAGATCGCCTGTATTTCGCTTCCACCACAGCTCCTTTCAAGGAAAAACAGTCAGCTAGCATAATAGCAGCGGCACTAGATTTGCGAGATGATGTTATAGCTACTGATTTTAGCGGTTCTTTGAGGTCAGGAACCATCGCATTGCAACTTGCGTTGGATGCGGTGAAAGCTGGGGCCGCCAATCAAGTCTTAGTGGTAGCTTCTGATTGTCGGATCCCCCCGCCAAGCTCAGATGCAGAGCTTGTCTTGGGTGATGGTGCTGTTGCATTTCTGATCGGCAGAGATGCGCCGATACAAATCGAACGAAGCTGTCACCTGGCTAGTGAATTTATAGATGTTTGGAGGTTGGAATACGATAAGCTACCACGAAAGTGGGAGGACCGATTCATTGTCGAAGCAGGCTACTCTCCTTTTGTGAAAAAAGCCGTTTCTACTTTGTTGAAGTCATGCAATTTGACCATGAAGGATATTTCTAAGGCTTGTTATTATGCTAACGATACTAGAGTACATAGGAGCATGGTAAAAAGCTTGGGCTTGGATGCGTCTCAGATACAGGATCCCCTCTTCGGTAGGGTCGGTAATACCGGCGCTGCCTTTGCTCTTATGATGCTAGTGGGGGCTCTCGAAGAGGCCCAAAAAGGTGAAAGAATATTACTGGCTAATTATGGAGATGGCGCTGATGCATGCGTGGTTTTAGTTGCAGGTGATATGGGAAATAAGAGGGGATGCCTGCAAAGATATCTCGAGTCCAAAGCAATGCTCGATAACTACGGCAAATATATTAAGTTTAGAAACCTTATGGAATTTGAGCAAACGCCTGAGCATGCTCCGAGGACTTCTTTGTCACAGATGTGGCGAGAGCGCAAGTGGGTTTACAGATTCCACGGGCACAAATGTCAGAAATGTGGGAAGGTTCAGTTCCCCCTGCAGAAATATTGCATGTTTTGTCAAGCTGAAGAGGAATCCCTTGAAGAAGTGAATATCTCTGATAGGAGAGGTACCCTGTTCACTTTCAGCGTAGATGAAAGGGCGCCCGTCGCAGATCCGCCGAACGTCTTGGCTGCTGTGAACTTTGAGGATGGTGGTAGGTTCTTCAGCCAGATGACGGACCGGGACGTCACAAGCATAAAGGTGGGGATGCCTATGGAGCTAACGTTCAGACGGATTCACGATGCTTTAGGGGTTCACAACTATTTTTGGAAATGCAAGCCGGTAAGATAACAAAGGAGATTGACAATGAGGACAGGTGTAAAAGATAAGGTCGCCATTATAGGTGTGGGATGTTCTAAGTTTGGAGAGAGATGGGATGCTGGGATTGATGATTTGATAAAAGAAGCAACCAAGGAAGCCTGTGGTGATGCGGGCATCGAGATTAAAGATATTCAAGCTATCTGGCTTGGTACACTTCAAGGGTCCCAGCAATCAGCGGGAGGCGCTTCTACCGGCATTGTGGTTTCCCAAACTCTTCAAACTCAAAGTACACCGGTAACAAGAGTAGAAAATGCTTGTGCTTCTGGGCAAGAAGCTGTGAGAGGTGCTGCATACGGTGTAGCCTCTGGTGCCTATGATTTGGTGATGGCTATTGGCGTGGAGAAGCTCAAAGATACAGGCTTTGCAGGACTTGGGGTAGGGTTCCCTGGAAAGTGGGAACCTGTGTACGGTGCTTTTGGCACTGCACCGGGGAGATATGCCATGGCTGCTACTGCCTATTTTGCAAAATACGGGTTGCCATTTGATGAAGGGAAGAGGATTCTGGCCGAGATAAGCGTCAAGAGTCACTTTTATGGAGCTAGGAATCCCAAATCCCACTTGAAAAGAGAAATAACTGTGGAGGAGGTTCTGAATGCCCCTATTATTGCCTGGCCGTTGGGGCTTTTCGACTGTTGCGGGGTCACCGATGGTGCGGCAGCTGCGATTTTGGTCCCGGCTAGCGAAGCCAAGAACTACAGAAAGGATTACGTTACCATCAAAGGACTAGGTATATCGGCAGGAGCTGGCTGGGGTAAGGAAAGAGATGACTATGATTTCACCTACTGGGATGCAACGCGGATGGCAGCACGCCAAGCTTATGCTGAAGCTGGCATAAAGGAACCTAATAGCGAGATTGATTTTGTAGAACTTCACGACTGTTTCTCGATTGCTGAGCTCATAGCAACAGAGTCTTTGTTACTCTGTGAGGCTGGAAAGTATAAGCAAGAGTTTACTGATAAGAAAGCCTATTATCACGATGGCAATATGCCGATAAATGTTAGTGGTGGTCTTAAATCCTTTGGGCATCCCATAGGAGCTAGTGGCTGCCGTGAGACATACGAGATATGTAAGCAAATCCAGGGGAAGGCTCAAGAAACTTCACGTCAGATAAAGGGCGCCAAGACCGGCTTGAGTCACAACCAAGGAGGACACCCCGGGAGATTCGTTTGCGGGGTCATTATTTACGGTGCTCCCTGATCAATTGTTGGTAACTGGAAAGATTGGAAAGGACACATATGTTGCCACAAGGAGTTACCCAGTTAATAGGAAAGACTAGCGAGACGACGATTATGGAAGCAACATATATGAACCAGTACGGCGAGACAATAGCCAACGAGCGCAAGATTACGATACAGCGTTGACCCTGGGGCACTGGAACTCCACATAAGCTAGGAAAGAGGACAGAGAACGAGTCGCTTCGAGAGGATGCAAAAGCTGCAAGTCCTTCGACCTTATTCCCCGAGATACTGGCGAAAGGAGCTTAATCATGGGAGAGAGACTAAGAAACAAAAGTGCAGTTATAACTGGGGGGGCAGGAGGGATCGGAAGGCAGATAAGTATAGCTCTGGCTGCTGAGGGAGCTAATGTTATCGTTAACGATGTGGGTGCAACTAGGGATGGTGGCGGCACTGATAAGGGTCCAGCAGACGAAGTTGTCAGGGAAATCAAGAAAAGGGGCGGCACAGCTATTGCCAATTGTGATTCAGTGGTTGATTTCGTTGCCGCTGAGAAGCTGATCCAATCCTGTGTTAGTGCTTTCGGACGGATAGACATACTGGTAAATGCGCATGGTAATTTGTGTGACAGGATGATTTGGAATATGAGTGAAGATGATTGGGACTCAGTAATAGACATTCATCTCAAGGGCACTTTCAACACATGCCGTCATGCATGCGTGCAGATGAGAGAGCAGAAATGTGGGAGAATCATAAACGTTACCTCTGATGCTTGGCGAGGTACTGTGGGCCACGTGAATTATGGGGCAGCTAAAGGCGGAATCGTTAGTCTTACCAGATCCATAGCTCTGGAAATGGGGCGATATGGGGTAACCGCCAACTGCTTTGCTCCAATAGCAGCAACAAGAATGACTTTTGACGACGAGGTAAAGGCGGCCATACAGAAGAGGCTGCAGAGTGGTCTTATCACGAAGGAACAGTATGAACGATTCATGAGCATGCCTGGGCCAGAGCATGTACCTCCCATCGTAGTGTATTTAGCGACCGAGGAGGCGGCTAATATCAACGGCCAGATATTCCACATTGAAAAAGGCAGGGTAGGAGTTTACTCAGAGCCAGCGGAGGCCAGGACAATATTCAACAAAGGCGAAATATGGAGTCTGGATGAATTGGAAGCTTTGGTACCTGTGTGTCTATTGGCTGGATACATAAATCCAGCGCCGCCGCAGTCGGCTAAACAGTAGGCAAAGAGAGATGTTGTAATGAAAAGCTGGCAAGACGAATACAACGGAAAGCTCGTGGCAGCGGAGGAAGCTGCTGAATTGGTTAAATCAGGAGATAGGGTTGTCTTCACCATGGGTAGAGAAGCCCATGCAATTGGATTAGCAATAGCTAGCAGGAAGGAAGAGCTAAACGCTGTGCACGTTTTCGTGCCAACGCCAGGTTATGATTTTGGCTGGTACGATGAGGGCTGGCAAAATTCCTTCGATGTTAGCATTATTATGCCAACGGGCGTCTCACAGGAAGCAATCGATGCCAAAAGATGTGACATACTTCCTACCATCGCTGTTTCCATGTATCGAGCTGAGACCCTAGTTATTCCAGCAGACGTTGTCTTGACAGAAGTGTCACTCCCAGATGAAAAGGGCTTCTGTAGTTTCGGACAATCTCTGTGGAACAAGAAGAGGCAAATCAAGGCGGGCAAAATAGTCATAGCTGAGGTCAACAAAAACCTGATAAGAACCTACGGACAGAATTTTGTCCATGTTTCGGAGATAGACTATTTTGTGGAGCACCTGACTTCGGGGGCTGAACCAGGAATGGGTTCACTAGCAGGCAGGGCTCTTAAGGAACCCGAGCCACACTTAAAAGCAATCGCAGGTTATGTAGGTGAGATTATCAAGGATGGTGATACTATACAAATAGGTGTTGGTAGAACCACCGAGCCCCTAGTACGCTTAGGAATGTTTGAGGGAAGGCGAGATCTGGGCGTGCACACCGAGGCGACGCCACCAGGGATAATAACATTGGTTCGTGATGGAGTCATAACTGGCAAGTATAAAACTATCAACGAGGGGAGAGTGGTAGCTACCTCTCTTGGAGGTGGTACTAGGGAGGAGATGGCATGGGCGGCGAATAACCCGATATTTGAATTGGTTGATGTAGATTACCTAGAAGATGTCAGGATAATCGCAGCTCACGATAACATGGTAGCTATAAACAATGCTCTGCAAATAGACCTGTCAGGGCAGATCACTGCTGAGTCACTGGGGAGTCGCTTATTATCATCCACTGGCGGGCAGTTCTCATTCGTTTTGGGTGCTGTGATGTCACGAGGAGGAAGGTCGATCACAGTACTTCCGGCCACTGCCAAAGGCGGAACAATCTCGCGGATTGTACCGCGACTGCCTGAAGGCGCAGTAGTAACTTTACCTCGTGGTTGTGCTGATTATGTAGTAACCGAGTTCGGCGTTGCTAAGCTGTGGGGCAAATCCTTGAGACAGAGGGCTCAAGAGCTTATTGCTATTGCTCATCCCGACTTCCGAGAGGAATTGAAGAGAGAAGCCAAAGAGCGATTTTGGTAAGCGGGTATTCAAAGTGCTTTGTGTGGTCCATACAAAATAACATAAAAAGGAGTGAATTGATATGAAAGATGTTAGCAAGTGGGAGAGACATGCCCGATTGGTAGCTCTAGATAAGAGTACGCTTGAGACAGCCGAGAAACACGAGAAATTTACACTAGAAGCGCAGGAAAGGCGGAGGAGTAGAGCAAACAAGCCATTCTATCCTAATTCTGTCTATTACAATACACAAGCGTCAAAGGATGGGATTAGGCATTTTGCATATGGTATCGGTGATACAAATCCCTTGTTTAGTGATGAGAAATACGCCAGACAGACTAAGTATGGCACTATCGTTGCTCCTGGATGTTACTTATATACCATTCAGTGGCTAGCCCCAGGAGGAGGAGCCCCAGGAATACATGGTTGGTATTCAGGGGGAGACTGGGAATGGTATAGACCAATCGTTGCGGGTGATGAGTTCACTGTTGTTTGTGTTTTGAGGGATCTGGTGGAAAAGCAGGGTAAGATGGGAGGAGGAAGGACATGGATCGATTATGGTGAGATCATCTATATAAATCAGAAAGGTGAAGTGGTGGGCAAAGAGCTTACCCATTCGGGCGCTGCGGAAAGAGAAAACGCAAGGTCAGCGGGCAAAAATCTTGCCATCCCGAAACCTAAGCTTACAAAGGAGGACTGGATCACGATCCTTGATTTGTATGATAATGAAGAACTGAGGGGGTCGGAGCCCAGATATTGGGAAGATGTACAAATTGAAGATAAGCTAGGGCCGATGATTAAGGGGCCTTTAAGTGTCAGGGACGAAATTATGTGGGTGATGGGAGCTGGCACTCCATGGTTGCGAGCACACAAAATTGAATACGATTATGAAGCAAGACATCCCAGGATTCTGGAATATGTTGAATCGGAGGAGGCGGATACCCCCGGGGACGTTCCTGAGCTAGTCCATTTTCTTAACGCATTTGCGCGTGGTATAGGGATAGAACGGGCTTACGATTATGGCAACCAAAGGATGTCTTGGCTGTGTAATTTGTTTACCAATTGGATGGGCGATGATGGGTTTCTATGGAGAATGAGTGGGGACCTAAGAGCCTTCAATCTAATTGGTGATATCACAACATTTGAAGGTAAGGTTACAAATAAATATGTCGACGCCGGAAAATGTTGTGTGGATATCGAGGCTTGGGCGAAAAATCAACGGGGTCAGGTGACGATGCCTCCTCGTACTTCAACAGTGATTCTCCCTTCTAAACAACACGGTCCTGTCAAGTACCCAACTCCTCCTCCACAACTGCTAGAAGAGATCAAGAAGGCCCAACCTTTAGATGACTGACGAAAATGGGTTTACTATGATTATTGTCGGGTCAATATGACATAGGTATTGTGCCTTGCCACGCAGCGCCTTGCTCTTCCGGGAGCAATTGAAAAGGGAAGCCAAAGAGCGATTTTGGTAGGTGGGTATTCAAAAATGCTTTGTGTGGTCTATACAAAACAACATAGAAAGGAGTGAATTAAATATGAAAGATGTTAGTAAATGGGAGGGACATGCCCGACTAATAGCATTAAGCAAGCAGGAGCTAAGAACTAAGGAGCAACACGAAGAATTCACTCCCGAAATGCAACAGAGAAGGAGAGACAGGGCAAACAAGCCCTTTATCCCACGCGACGTTCATTTTAATAAGCAAGCTTCGAAGGATGGAATCAAGCATTTTGCCCAAGGTATTGGAGACATGAATCCTTTATTCACAAACGAAAACTATGCGCAAAAAAACAAGTATGGTCGTATTATAGCCCCAGGCTGTTATCTCTATACTATACAATGGTGCTGTCCAGGAAGCATGGCTCCGGGGATACATGGCTGGTACAGTGGTGGTGATTGGGAGTGGTACAGGCCGATTTTCGTTGGTGATGAATTCACAGCGGTCTGTGTATTGCGAGACTTAGTGGAGAAAAAAGGAAGAATGGGAGGTGGTAGAACTTGGATTGATTATGGTGATGTCATTTACATAAACCAGAACAAAGATATTGTTGCCAAGGAGTTTTTGCACATTGTCATGGCTGAGAGAGCAGCATCTGGCGCCGCAGGCAAGTATACAAACATTCCCAAGCCTGTCTTTAGCAAAGAAGATTGGGTAAGAATTCTCGACATGTACGACAATGAAGAATTAAGGGGCTCAGAGCTCAGATACTGGGAGGATGTGCAAATCGGAGATAAGGTGGGCCCCATGATTAAGGGGCCACTGAGTGTTAGAGATGAAATTGCCTGGCTAATGGGGGGTGGCTCACCGTTTTTCAGAGCGCATAAAATCGAGTATCAATACGAGGCAAGACATCCTCGAGTTCTGGAGTACGTAGAAACAGAGGAGGCGGATACTCCTGGAGACGTCCCAGAGTTAGTCCATATACTGAATCCTTTTGCCCACACCATAGGAGTAGAGCGAGCCTATGACTATGGCTGTCAGAGAATGAGCTGGCTATGCAATCTGTTTACGAACTGGATGGGCGATGACGGTTTCTTGTGGAAAATGAGCGGAGATTTGAGGGCGTTTAATCAGATGGGAGACATTACGACGTTTGAGGGAAAGGTAACCAAGAAGTACATTGAAGACGGGAAATGCTGCGTTAATATTGAGGCTTGGGCGAAGAACCAAAGAGACGAGTGGTCAATGCCTCCTCATACTTCAACAATAATTCTTCCTTCTAAGCAATACGGTCCGGTGAAATACGCCGCCCCTTCGCGGGAGCTAATAGAGGAAGCAAAAAGAGCAAGACCTTTGGATGATCTGATAAAAGACGGTTTCATTTAGTTGAGTTGTTTGCTTAACTCAATGGAAGTTTCAGAATCGAACTGAAGGAAGAACCATTTTTGATGGCAATGAAATCGCGGTTAATGGAGAGCAGCCACAAGGAAGCACAGGCACTGAGGACACGGAAGCTTGTAATCCACATGTGGATTACTGTACTTGGGACAAAGCCAAGGTCTCATCGCCAAATGCATGCATTTTCTGGCCAATCAAGGCGCTTATAAAATCACCTTGAGTTATTATGAGGTAGCAAATCCGATGGGGCAAGATAGAAAGTTTGCTCAGCTATTTAGCCCACTAAAGGTGGGCAATATAGAACTGCCTAATCGGTTGGTGATGCTTGCCATGGGGACTGGCTTTGCCACCGAAGCGGGAAGCTGGAATGGAAAGCTAGAAGCTTTCCTTGAGGAAAGGGCAATGGGTGGCGTAGGACTGATCATTACTCCGTTCTCACCTTGTTATATCCGAAATCGGTTGATCCCAGGGTTATACGACAATAGATTCGTATTGCCCTTGCGCCGCTTGGTACAAAGAATACATGATCACGGAAGTAAATTTTTCGTCCAGCTACTTATGGATAGAGAGTGGGCAAAAAGGGGTGGGGGGGGGACGGAGATGATAAGCCCCTCGGCGATAATTAAGCGACGCGGATTTCATCACACGCGTGCTTTGACTATCGAAGAGATTCGCGAAATTATCGCTCAGTTTGGTGAATCAGCTGGGCGTGCCCGCGAAGCTGGCTGTGATGGTATTGAGATGCACGCAGGTATGGGCTACCTGATTAACCAATTTTTATCCCCTATTACCAATGATCGAAGGGATGAGTATGGTGGTAGCCCTGAGAACCGGCTCCGATTCCTTTTAAATATTGTCTCCGAAGTAAGAGCCAATGCTGGGAAAGACTTTGTTTGCTTCTGCCGTATCTCAGCCGATGAATTCATGGAGGGAGGATTAACGCTCACCGAGACAACTGAAATAGCCAAGACGTTAAAAAATGCCGGTATTCATTGTCTTAATGTCCAGGTAGGCTGGCATGAAAGTCCCGTGCCGCTGGTGCAAAGTTGCGTCCCCCCAGGAGCTTATACATATCTCGCTGAAGAAATAAAGAAAGCAGCACAAATCCCAGTGGTTACCGCCTACCGTGTTAATAGCCCGAGGATTGCTGAGGACATAATTTGCCAAGGGAAAGCTGATCTCGTTGGAATGGCGCGGGCGCTACTTGCAGACCCTGAACTACCAAGGAAGGCAAAGGAAGGTAGGGTAGATGAAATCCGGCCTTGTATAGCTTGCTGCCGTTGTCTTGATCGCGTAATGAATTTGGAATCAGTCTATTGCAGTGTGAATCCGAGGCTGGGAAGAGAAACCGAATGGCACCTAGCTTTGGCTCCCCAGCCAAGGAAGGTGCTGGTCGTCGGTGGAGGTCCAGCTGGCATGGTCGCAGCATCGACAGCAGCACATCGAGGTCACAAGGTTACATTGCTCGAGAAAGAAAGCAAACTTGGTGGCCAATTGAACTTTGCTTCGCTCCCTCCCTATAAACGAGAGATAGAAGATTATCGAAAATACCTTGAGGGCGGATTAAGGCGCTCAGGAGTGGAGGTAAAGCTTAATACTACGCTTGAGCTTAGAGGCGAGGAGATAGATGCAGTTATTGTCGCAACAGGAGCTCAACCCTTAATACCCGAAATTGCTGGGATAGAGAGGTGTGTTACTGCGCTAGAGGTTCTGAAGGGCAAAGAAACGGGGAAAGAGGTATTAATTATCGGTGGAGGAATGATAGGCTGCGAAGTAGCTGAATACCTGAGGAATAAAAACAAGAGGGTCGTCATATTGGAAATGCTTGGAAGGATTGGGGCTGACATTGGGCCTGCAACTCGGTGGGTCATTTTGGGTAGGCTTAGAAGTGCTGGTGTAAGGATCGAGACCAAAGCCAAGGTAGTAGCTGTAACTGAAAGTGGTGTTAAGGCAGAGCGTGAAGGCAAAGAGGAGGAATTTGCCGCAGACACCGTAGTTCTAGCCGCTGGGATGGTTCCTGCAAATGAGACGTCAGGTAAGCTGGAGGCTTTGAAGGTCTATCGTGTAGGAGATTGTGTATCTCCCCGTAGGATTAAGGAGGCTGTTGAAGAAGGGATGAGAGTAGGATTTGAGATTTGACTGTACTTCGTCACTATTTATTAGATTGCTTTGCTAGGATGCTTAGTTGGGCTTCTTTCCTGAAGCATATTTTGGTATGCGCAACTCAACTTAGGCATATCTGCGTGCAATGCTTGCAGCTCATCTCAAACTAAGGAAAAGGAGGCCTGATTATGAAAATTGGATACGAGAAAGAGGGTAAGATTGCCATTTTTACTTTGAACCGCCCTGAAGCTTTGAATGCTGTGGACCCGGAACTTGCAGAGGAACTAAGTACTGCCCTAATAGATTTCAAAGATGATGACCAGCTGTGGGTTGGCATCATTACTGGTGCAGGCGATAGGGCATTTTCAGCGGGTGCTGATATCAAGAAATTGCTTCCTGGGCTCAGAAAAACTAGGGGACAACCCTGGGCGGGTCCAATAACAATTATGCGTGGGCTCAACCTGTGGAAACCGCTGATTGCAGCTGTGAATGGGGCTGCTTTAGGTGGAGGTCTTGAATTAGCTCTGGCTTGCGATCTGAGAATAGCTTCGGAAAAAGCTACCTTCGGAGTACCAGAAGTCATGATCGGGCTCATCCCTGGCTGGGGAGGGACTCAACGCTTACCTAGACTCATTCCTAAGGCCAAAGCCGCTGAGCTTCTTCTTACTGGAAGACCTATTGACGCTCAGGAGGCTTACCGAATTGGATTGGTTAACAAAGTGGTAACTGCCACTGAACTTATGGCTGCTGCCAAGGAGATGGCTGAGATGCTATGTCGACCAGCACCACTAGCAGTGCGGGCAGCCAAACAAGCCATGATCCAGGGGACAAGCCTTTCCTTAGGAGACGGACTCGAGTTGGAGAAAACTTTGCTAGATTTTTTGGTGACGACCAAAGATTTCGAAGAGGGATGTAGAGCATTCATAGAGAAGAGCCGCCCCCTTTTCAAAGCAAAATGAGACCGACCTGGTTACAAATTTCAGGGACACTGACGGTTGTTTCTAACATAAGACGCAACCTGCATAATAGAGGTGACTCGAAATGGCCATTGGTGATAGAACAAGTGAAGACCGGAAACAACTGATACTAGAAAAGGCAGCAGAGATTTTCTGGTCAAAAGGCTATGAACGGACGAGCATGAAGGACATAGCTCGTGCTTGTGGCTTTGAGCCAGGCAATATCTACAACTATTTCAGAAGCAAGGAATACATTCTGTATGAAATACTTCTAATTGGAGCGGAAGAAATAATTTCCGCAATCGAACATCTTGAGAGTGATGACTCGGCGAGTCCGATCGACCAGTTGCGATACATCATCCATACTCACGTCAACTGGGTAGTAGGAAAGCAGAGAATCACTGGATTGTTATATGATATGGAATTCAGGAGCCTATCTTACTCACACAGGAGGAGCATCGTGAAATTTCACGATGCTTATACTAGAATAATTAGTAGAGTGATCCGCCGAGGCATAGATAGAGGCGACTTTGTTGAGATGGATGAGAAACTGGTGGGCTTTATGATTGGTTCCATGATATTGCGCATGAGACTCTGGTTCTCCCAAAAGGGTAAATACTCTTCGAGTGAAATCGCTGATTTTGTACTTGAATTTGCCCTAAATGGTCTAATAGCAACAAAGAAAGCTGAAAGACGGAGGCTGTGAGTTCGAGATTGGACAAGCCATAGCTCGCTTACAGAAGTGAGCAGCAAAATGAATACCAATGTTGGTAGTTTCCAAATATAATCAATTGTAGTAATTAATTTTGACTCCACGGTTAACAGGATTTTTATTTTTCATAATATGAGATGGCATGTAAATAAGGTCATGAGCAATCGTCTGATTTCGGAATTCAGACCGGCATTCAATCCTAAGTCAATTGCCATAGTGGGCGCATCGCATAATCCACAGAAGCCAGGTTTTGGTTGGCTTAAAGGATTAATAGATGCTGGCTTCGATGGCGAGCTTTACCCGATAAACCCACGTGGGGGGGAAATCTTGGGTCTTCAGGTATTCACTGATGTGAGGAGCGTTCCAGATGGGGTCGATTATGTTATAGTGACTGTTCCGAGAGAAATAGTTCCCAGTATACTCGACCAGTGCGCTGAGAAACGAGCGAAGTTTGTTCATCTCTACACGGCGGGTTATCGTGAGGCCGATGATGCTACTGGTAGTCAATTTGAGTATGAGTTAAAACAAAAAGCGCGGTCAAGTGAATTTCGCCTGATAGGACCCAACTGTATAGGCTGCTATTGCCCACGGAACAAACTGCCCTATAGTTCTGGTCTCATAGGGCCAAGTGGCCGCGTCGGATTCATTTCTCAGAGTGGAGGTGTTGGCGCTAGCTTAATTGAGTACAGCCAAGTGCATGGCCTAGGCTTCAGCAAGGGAGTAAGCTTTGGCAACGGCATTGACCTGGATGCCGCCGATTTTCTTGAGTTTATGGGGGTTGATCCCGACACGGAAATCATTGGACTATACATCGAAGGAAGCAAAGATGGACGTCGACTACTATCGGTAATACATGATGTGTCTCGAAGGAAACCAGTCGTGATATGGAAAGGTGGACGGAGTGAAGCAGGTGCACTAACCGCAATGTCACACACAGGCTCTATGGTGAGTAATTATTCAGTATGGTCAGCAGGTCTTAAACAGGCAGGTGCAATTGAGGTATTCAGTTTGGATGAGCTCGCTGATGCGCTACTTGGGTTTCAGTGTATTCCCAGATGTCAAGGTACGAGCATAGCAATGATAACTATTGGGCGACATATTGTTAAAAACAACCAAGATATCATCTCAGACATCACTTATGTTTCTGAAAAAGCGCTTGATGTTCCACATCTTTCCCAGCAGACAGTCAAACATGTCAGAGAACTATTAGGATGCGCTACTGATATTGTTAGCAATCCCATCGATGGCACCTTGGCCGGCTATGGCGATCACATCTTTAACGACTTGGTTAGTACTGTCCTTGCCGATTCTAATATTGATATAGTTCTAGTTCAAGAGGATTTTGGATTTATACCTGATGCAATTGACTGGGTAAAGTTAAAACACTTGAACGAAGTTCTTTGTCAGGTTAGGCAGCGTCAAGACAAACCTATCGTTGTTGTTATACCTGGTGATTCAATGGATAGGCGTCGCTGTGAATTAGAGCAAATGCTTGTTGATTCATCGATACCGGTCTATGGTAGTATTAGCCGTGTAGCCGGGGTAATTGCCAATATCTATCATTACACAGTGAGGTTGATCCCATCATTAGGACAGGTTTAATTGCAGTGCAAGAATAGGCGGAGATACTAGCGAAGGTCGCTTACTTACCTGATCGAACAATCGCCTGTACCGTTTAGGGAGTAGCCGGGGAGTTCGATAGGTGGGCTGTATCTTAAGGCTTGAAA
>Ga0194110_10005837_pt1 | contig 14533 bp, 14 predicted proteins | sample TA2Kig1200mmetaG_FD_146192 | JGI IMG/M metagenome (GOLD analysis project Ga0194110, IMG submission 146192) | Freshwater microbial communities from Lake Tanganyika, Tanzania - TA2015032 Kigoma Deep Cast 1200m | ecosystem: Environmental > Aquatic > Freshwater > Lake | place: Tanzania: Lake... | reverse complement strand
CAAGGCCGGCTTCACGCACTTCCGGCGCGCGGCGGAGACGCCGTTCAACCTGATCCTCGAAGCGCGACGCTGATGGGCACGGGAGGGGCCGCGACCCGCGGCCCCTCCCGCGGCTGGCGACGGCGCGCAGGCGACGAGCAGCTGAAGCCGGTCAGGTGGCCGGACACTCGGCGCCGAACACGAACGGCGCACTCGGCTGCGGCGCGTCGGGCGGCAGGAAGACGCGGCGGAACGTGAACGCCTCGGTCGTGGGTCCTTTCGCACGGAGCAGGTCCAGCCGGGCGATCGCCTCGGAGACGTCCGGGCGATGCCCCCGTGGGACCCACCACAGCACGACGTACGCCTCGCGCATCCGCTCGAACCACTCCTTGCGGCGGCGCATGATCTCGACGTGCGCCGAGTCGTAGACGTAGCGGTTCAGCGACTCGACGTCGCGCCAGACCGAGACGTTGACCAGGATGTCCTCGCCCAGGGGACGCAACGCGGTCGCGTCGCCGTCCTCGGTCTGCAGCCGCCAGACGAAGCCCGGAGAGCGCTCGGCGAGCGCGTTGATTCGATCGAGATTGGCGACGAAGTCCGCCATCCCGGGCGACGTCAGCGGCTCTCTCATGAGGGCGACGTTCAGCTGGGCCAGCTCATACGCGGACATGCAGGGCTCCCCCGTGGCGGTATCCCGCCGGCCGGGATCGTAACCCGAAGGTCTGTGTGCCGACTACCGGGGCCAGACGGTGCGTCCGTCGACCGCGATCGACGCGACCATGTCCGGAGCGAGCGTCATCCGTCGGCCGCGGTCGGGGGCGAGCAGCTCTTCGGGCTGGAGATCGCGAACGCGGAGGAAGACCAGCTCGCCCGCCTCCATGCCGTCGAAGCTCATCCCGCCGAACGCCACGCGGGCGGCGCCGTTGACGTCATCCGCGAAGACGATCTGATCGGTGGGCACGGGGACCGAGGCGCCGTCCGCGAAGACGACCGACGTGCCGGGCGGACCGTTTCGCAGAATCGGCAGCTTCGACACGACCTCGCGCTGGCGCGTGATGCGCGTGCCGGCGACGAACTCGATGAGCAGCGGAAAGCGCTCGGCGGTGGTCATCTAGGCGGCCGGCGTCGCGGCGGCGCGCGCCCGGTGGAACTTCTCGAGCTCCTGGTTGGCGCGCACGATCACCGACAGCCTCTCCTCGACGGCGCCGAGCTGCGCGCCGGGAATCGCGAAGTACGCCTCGGTGTCGTCCGCGCCGGTGTAGACGCGGTTGCCGATGCAGCCGAAGCTGGCCGCGGTGCGCGCGGAGTTGATCGCCTCGGGCAGCACCGCGCAGGTGGGGCGTCCCATGGTCGCGCCACTCCCGGCGACACCGGCCGCCTGCGCCGCCTCCGCCAGCAGCATGAGCTGCCGCGCGTTGCCGCGCACGAGCACCACGTCCGGCGGCACCGGCGCGTCGGCCAGCGGCGCGTAGACCGCCACCTTCATCGGCGTCGTCCGCGTGGGGATCTGCGGCACCTCGTCCATCTTCAGATACGAGAGATCGACCATCGTCTGCACGAGGCCCATCAGCTCCTGCTTCTCCGGCGCCGAGAGCGGCACGTTGTGCGTGTGCGCGCCGACCGGGCAGCGCTTGTGATCGTCGGCGACGGTGAAGAACGTTGCGCCTTCGGCGGCGCGGCGCCAGTAGCCGCAGCCCGCGGCCTCCATCGAGGAGACGTGCGGCACGCCCGACGGCGGCGCGTCGACGAACGAGATCGCGACCGGCGGCGAGGCGAGCGTCAACAGGTCCGTGAGAGACGTCTGCGGCATGGGTGTTCCTCCTGGGATGCCATGACTGTACATCGTCGCGCGCGGCGTTGTCGGGCGCGCGTCAGGCACGCGCAGCCGCCGCTGCTCGGTGACCGCCCGCGGTGACGCCACGCGGACGAGCCCGTCGACGAGGCGCAGATGTGCCTCGACGGCGTCCGTGCGGCCCGGGCCACGTCGTCCACCGCGCGCGCGAACGCGGCTTCGTTCGCACGGGACGGGCGCGTGAAGCCGCTCAGCGTGCGGACGAACTGGAGCGACGACGCGCGGATCTCATCGTCTGTCGCGGGGGGCGCGGCGAACGCGTGGGCTAGAAGCTGCGGATCAGGCGCTCGACCCGCTCGTCGTGGCTCTGGAACGGATCCTTGCAGAGGATGGTCTCGCGCTCCGGGTCGTTCAGCTTCAGGTAGACCCAGTCCACGCGGTAGTCCTTGCCCTTGAGATTGGCCTGGCGGATGAACTCGCCGCGCAGCCGCGCGCGCGTCGTCTGCGGCGGGCGGTGCTTGGCGGCCTCGATCGTCTCGTCGTCCGTGATGCGGTCCACCATGTCGCGTGAGGCGAGACGGTAGTAGATGCCGCGGTCCGGGCGGATGTCGTGGTACTGCAGGTCCATCAGCGAGATCTTGGGATCGCGCCACGACAGGCGGTTCTTGTCCATGTAGCTCTGGATCCACTCGCGCTTGATGACCCAGTCGAGCTCGCGGTTGAGCTGCATGGGGTCGGTCTGGAGCGTCTCGAGGACGTACGTCCACTTCCGCAGGACTTCCTTGGTCGTGTCGTCCGCCTGGATCGAGTCGACGTAGCGCGTGGCGTACTCGAGGTACTCGAGCTGCAGGTCCAGCGCGGAGATGCTCCGGCCGTCCTTCAGCTTGATGGTCTCGCGCAGGGTCGGATCGTGGCTGATGTCGCGGATGGCCTGCACCGGCGACTGCAGCGAGTAGTCGCGGTCGAAGAAGCCGTCCTCGATCATGTCGAGCACGAGCGCGGTCGTGCCGATCTTCAGCCACGTCGCGAACTCCGACATGTTCGAGTCGCCCACGATCACGTGCAGCCGGCGGTACTTCTCCGCGTCCGCGTGCGGCTCGTCGCGCGTGTTGATGATCGAGCGCGACGAGGTCGTGGCGCCCGAGATCTCCTGGCAGATGTGCTGGGCGCGCTGGCTCAGGCAGTAGTGGAAGCCGCGCGGCGTCTGCAGCACCTTGCCCGCGCCCGCGAAGATCTGGCGCGTGACGAAGAAGGGGATGAGCGCCTCGGCCAGCCGCTGGAAGCTCACGTCCCGGCTGACGAGGTAGTTCTCGTGGCAGCCGTACGAGTTGCCCGCGGAGTCCGTGTTGTTCTTGAAGAGCAGGATCGACCCGGAGATGCCGTCCTCGCGCAGCCGCTTCTCCGCCTGGTGCAGGAGGTCCTCGACGATGCGCTCGCCCGCCTTGTCGTGGATGACGAGCTCCGCGACGTCGTCACACTCCGGCGTCGCGTACTCCGGGTGGAAGCCGGTGTCGAGATAGAGCCGCGCGCCGTTCTCGAGGAACACGTTGGCGTTGCGGGCGCCCGGGATGACCTTCTCAAACAGATAGCGCGCGACGTTGTCCGGCGAGAGGCGGCGCTGCCCGTTGAGCGTGCACGTGAGGCCGTACTCGTTCTCGAGGCCGAAGATCCGGCGCTTCATTCTTCGCTCAGCGTAACACGGGCTACGAAGCCGTGCCCATCAGTTGCGTCAGGACGTCCCCCGCGAGGCGCCGGAACCGCCGCCGGGTCTTGGTCCGGTCGAGCACGCCGACCTCCAGGTCCCTGGCGGTGAGGGTCTTGTTCTGGGTGACGTTGAGCGCCTGCACCGCGAGCTTGACCGCGTCGCCGAGCGAGAGGCCTTCCTTGTAGTGCTCCTTCAGGTGGCGCCGGATCTCGTCGGCCTGGCCGCCCATCGCCGCGTAGTTCTTCTCGTCCTCGATCGTGCCGTCGTAAAGGATGTGATAGATCTCGTTCTTGCTGCCGTGGTTGCCGTCGGCGACCTCGGCCACCAGCACTTCCACCTCGAACGGCTTGATGTCCTGCGTGAAGATGTTGCCGAGCGCCTGCGAGTACGCGTTGGCGAGCGCGCGCGCGGTGACGTCGCCGCGGCTGTAGGAGTAGCCCTTCACGTCCGCGTGCCGGATGCCCGCGATCCGCAGGTTCTCGAACTCGTTGTACTTGCCCACGCCCGCGAACGCGATGCGGTCGTAGACCTCCGAGATCTTGTGCAGCAGGGACGACGGGTTCTCGGCGAGGAGCAGGATGCCTTCGCCGTACTCCAGGGTGACGATGGACCGGCCGCGCGCGATGCCCTTGCGGGCATACTCGGCCTTGTCCTTCATCATCTGCTCGGGACTGACGTAGTAGGGGAGCGGCATCGTCAGGCTCCGTTGCCCGTCTTGGTCCGCTCGGCGATGACGACCTCGCAGACGCGCCGCACTTCGGCTTCCGGCACGTCGCCGAAGCCGTCGCGGTCGATCGTCCGCACGGTCGGGAAGATGTTGCGCACGAAGTCGGGGCCGCCGGTGCCGACGTCCTCGTCGGAGGCGTCCACGAGCGCCTCGATCACCACGCGGAGCGCCTCGTCGCGCGTCATGTCCTTCTTCCAGAGCTTCTTCAGGGAGTCCCGCGCGTCCTTGGAGCCCGAGCCCTGGGCCTCGAAGTTCGCCTCCTCGTACTTGCCGCCGGTGACGTCGTACTTGAAGAGGCGGCCGACGCCCGCCTTCGCGTCGAAGCCCGCGAAGATCGGCACCACCGCGAGGCCCTGCATGGCGAGCGGCAGGTTCATGCGGATCATCTGGCCGAGCTTGTTGGCCTTGCCCTCGAGCGAGAGGCTGTCGCCTTCCACTTTCTCGTAGTGCTCGAGCTCGGTCTGGAAGAGCTTGGCCATCTCGACCGCGGGGCCGGCGGCGCCCGCGATGCCGACGCCCGAGTAGTCGTCGGCCTTGAAGATCTTCTCGATGCGGCGGCTCGCCACCTGGTAACCCGCGGTGGCCTGGCGGTCGCCCGCCATGATGACGCCCTCGCGGTAGCTCACCGACAGCACGGTCGTGCCGTGCGGGACCTGCGCGACGTCCTCGGGCCGGAGCCGGATCTCGGCGAAGAGGTGCGGCTGCTCACGGCGCAGGACGTCGACGAAGCTGGCGTTGCTCAGGTCGTTGAACACGCTCAACCACCGGGGCTGGTCGTTCAATGGCGCTCCTACACCCCGTAGCTGGGGCGCGAGATGTTGCGCAGGAGGTCCGCGGCGGTCGGTGACTCCGTGAGGAGCTGGCGGACGTGGGCTTCCGTCCCCCGCAGCGGCTCCAGCATGAAGATCTTCTTCAAGGGACCTTCCTTGAGATCGAAGATGACCGAGTCCCAGCTCGCGGAGACGATCTCGTCCGCGTAGCGCTGCAGGCACATCCCGCGGAAGTACGCGCGGGTGTCCTTGGGCGGGTCGTAGATGGCCTTGGTGATCTCGTCGTCGGTCGAGAGGCGCTCGACCGCCTCCGCCTCCTCGAGCTTGCCGTACAGGCCGCGCCCGGGGCGGATGTCGTGGTACTGCAGGTCGATCATCGCGACACGTGAGTCGTTCCACTCGAGATCGTGCTTCTCGATGTAGTTCTCGAGGAGCTGCTTCTTGATGACCCAGTCGAGCTCGCGGCCGAGCTGCATCGGGTCTTCCGCCAGCATGTCGAGGGTGCGCTCCCAGCGCGCCATCACCTCGCGCACCCACGGCTCGTGCTCGCGGTCGCGGTAGTAGCTGTGCGCGAGGGCGAGGTATTCGCGCTGGAGGTCGACCGCGGTGATCGTGCGCCCGTCCTTGAGCCGGATCGTGTCGCGGCACGCGAGGTCGCGCGAGACCTTGCGGAAGGCCTGCACGGGCTGGTCGAGGGAGAAGTCGCGGTCGATGAAGTCGTCCTCGACCATGCTCAGCACGATCGCCATCGTCCCCATCTTCATGTAGGTGGAGACTTCGGCCATGTTCGCGTCGCCGGGGATCACGTGCAGGCGGCGGTACTTCTCGGGGTCCGCGTGCGGCTCGTCCCGCGTGTTGATGATGGGGCGCGAGTGCATGGTCTCGAGCCCGACTTCCGTCTCCATGAAGTCCGCGCGCTGCGAGATCTGGTAGTCGCAGGGATCGGCGTTGTTCTCCGCGCCGACCTTGCCCGCGCCCGTGTAGACCTGCCGCGTCACGAAGAACGGCATCATGTGCTGCACGATCCGCGCGAAGGGCACCTTCCGGTCCATGAGGTAGTTCTCGTGGGTGCCGTAGGAGTTGCCCTTGTTGTCGGTGTTGTTTTTCAGAATGATGATGCGCTGCTCGGGCGGCGACACCGCCTCCGCGCGCTGGCGCGCCAGGTTGAGCACGCGCTCGCCCGCGCGGTCCCAGATCACGCAGTCGCGCGGGTTGGTCGTCTCCGGGCTCGAGTACTCCGGGTGCGCGTGGTCGACGTAGAAGCGCGCGCCGTTGGAGAGGATGAGGTTGATGAGGCGCGACTCCTCCTTGGAGGCGACCTCCTTCTCCTCCATGTACTCGAACCCGCGCGCGTCCCGCAGCGGGCTCTCCGCCTCGTAGTCCCATCGCACGCGGGACGAGCGGTACGTCTCGTACGAGTTGATCAGGAGCAGGGAGGACAGGATGGGGTTGAAGTCCGGCTGGTTCCGGACCTGGATCCCGTACTCGGTTTCGATACCCATGACTTTCGGGATGGCCATCAAGCCCTCGTTGTGTGTCCGGAGAAACGAACCCCCCGGCCGGGGTCGGCCGGGGGGAGCGCGGGGAGCCGTGCTCCCCCCGGGTCTGTTACAGGTACTGGCCGGTGTTGACGATCTTGTCGACCTGGCGCGCCTTGTCCTTGGGCTCGCTGATGAGCGGCTTCACGTAGACGATCCGCTCGCCCTTCTTGCCCGCGATCTTGGCCCAGTCGTCGGGGTTCGTCGTGTTCGGCAGGTCCTCGTTCTCCTTGAACTCCTCGCGCACCGCAAGCTGCAGATCGTCGGCGGTGATGCCCTTCTCGCCGCCGCCGATGTACCGCTTGAGCGCGAGCTTCTTGGCCCGCCGCACGATGGACTCGATCATGGCGCCCGACGAGAAGTCCTTGAAGTACAGGACCTCCTTGTCGCCGTTCGCGTACGTCACTTCGAGGAAGCGGTTCTCCTCGCCGAGGCTGTACATCGCCTCGATGGTGCCCTGGATCATGCGATCGACGGCGGCCTGCGCGTCGCCGCCGCTGTCGCGGATCTCCGCCGCCGAGATCGGGATCTCGGTCGTCATGTACTTGTGGAAGATGTCGGCCGCCGCCGCCTGGTCCGGCCGCTCGATCTTGATCTTCACGTCCAGCCGGCCCGGCCGCAGGATGGCCGGGTCGATCAGGTCCTGGCGGTTGCTGGCGCCGATGACGATGACGTTCCTCAGGCCCTCGACGCCGTCGATCTCCGCGAGGAGCTGCGGGACGATCGTGGTCTCGACGTCCGAGCTGATGCCCGTGCCGCGCGTGCGGAACAGCGCGTCCATCTCGTCGAAGAACACCACCACCGGCACGTCCTCGTTGGCCTTCTCGCGCGCCTTGATGAAGATCTCGCGGATCTTGCGCTCGGTCTCGCCCACGTACTTGTTGAGGAGCTCCGGGCCCTTGATGTTGAGGAAGAAGCCCTTGATCTTCTCGCCACGCTTCTCCGAGATCTTCTCGGCGAGGTTCGCCGCCACGGCCTTCGCGATCATCGTCTTGCCGCAGCCGGGAGGCCCGTAGAGCAGCACGCCCTTGGGCGGGGCGAGCTTGTGCTCTTTGTAGTAATCGGCATACAGGTACGGCAGCTCGACCGCGTCCTTGATGGACTCGATCTGCGTGCCGAGGCCGCCGATCTGCTCGTAGCCGATGTCCGGCACCTCCTCGAGCGCGAGGTCTTCCACTTCGCTCTTCGGCAGCTTCTCGAGCAGGTAGCCGGACTTCGACTCCATGAGGATGTGGTCGCCGGTCTTGAGGCGCACGTCGCGGAGCGGGTCGGCGATCATCGCCACCCGGTCGTCGTCGGCGCGGACCGTCACCAGGGCGCGCTCGTGGTCGAGCTGCTCCTTGAGGATGACGACCTCGCCCTGGATCTCGTACCCGGCCGCCTCGATGACGTTCATGCCCTCGTTGAGCACGACTTCCTGGCCGGGACGCAGCGTCTCGGCTTCGAGCGCGGGACGGAGGTTCACCTTTACCTTGCGGCCGGCGGCGAGGACGTTCACGGTCCCGTCCTTGTTCGTCGACAAATAGAGCCCGTACGTGGAGGCCGGCGCACAGAGCTTCTCGACTTCCGCCTTGAGCGCGGTGATCTCCTCGCGGGCCATCGCGAGCGCCTGCACGAGCTTCTGCTTCGACGCGGCTTCGGTCGGATCCATCATGTCATTCATGGTGCGCCTCGCTCTCCTTGGGCCAGTGCTCCTGCAATGAGAGCGCCAGTCCCGGCGCCGGGGTTTCCGGGCGGCGGGCGGACGGAAGTCGCCGGAGTGTGAACCGGCGTACCGTTTGCCGGGCCGGACTTTCGCCGAACACCCCGAAAGCGCGACCTTCCGCGGCTGGCACGCTGCCTGCTCTGACAGGAGACGATGCTCGCCATGCCCCGGCGGACACGCGCGAAGATCCTCGTCGTCGAAGATCACGACGAGACGCGCGAAGCCGTGGCGATGGTGCTCCGGACCGAGGGGTACGAGGTCGTGGTCGCCGCCGACGGCGACGCCGGCGTCGCCTCGGCGCGGGACGCGCAGCCGGACGTGGCGATCGTCGACATCTTCCTGCCGCGCAAGGACGGCGTCGCCGTGATCCGCGAGCTCTGCGAGCACGTGCCCGCGGTGACCATCATCGCGGTGTCGGCGGACACGAGCGCGGATCGCCACGGTGCGCTCGTGCGCGCGCGCGCGGCCGGCGCGCACCTGACGCTGCGCAAGCCGCTCGAGCCCTGGGTGCTCCTGCGCACCGTCGGCGGTGTGCTCCAGCGCGCCGCCACGCCCTCCGCGTCGTAACGCCGCCCCGGCGGCCTACTCGGTGCTCGACGCTCCGCCGGCGGACTGCGCCACCCACACGGTCTTGACGTTCACGAACTCGCGCAGGCCGTGGACGCCGAGCTCCCGGCCGTAGCCGGAGCGCTTCACGCCGCCGAACGGCAGGCGGGGATCGGAGGCGACCATCGCGTTCACGAAGACGAGCCCGGCCTGCAGCGCCGCGATGCACCGGGCCTGCTCGCTGGGATCGGTCGTCCACACGCTCGCACCCAGCCCGAACGCGGTGTCGTTCGCGATCGCGATCGCTTCGGCGACGTCGCGCGCGCGGAACAGCGTGGCGACGGGGCCGAAGAGCTCGTCGCGGTGGGCCGGGGCGTCCGGCGGCGCGTCGGCGAGCACCGTGGGCTCGTAGTAGCAGCCCGCGCGCTCGAGGCGGCGGCCGCCCGTGAGCAGCCGCGCGCCCGCGGCCACCGACTGCTGGACCTGGGTATCGAGCGCCTCGAGCGCCTCGTCGCTGACGAGCGGGCCGACGTCCGTGCCGGCGTCCATCGGGTCGCCCACCACGAGCGCGCGCATGCCGCGCACGAGCCGCGCCTCGAACGCGTCGTAGACCGCGTCCACCGCGATGAACCGCTTGGCCGCGATGCACGATTGGCCGTTGTTCACCACGCGCGCTTTCACGGCCGTCGCGGCCGCACGCTCCACGTCCGCGCTCGCCAGCACGATGAACGGGTCGCTGCCGCCGAGCTCGAGCACGGTCTTCTTGAGCTTCGCGCCCGCGCGGGCGGCGACGGCGACGCCCGCGCGCTCGCTGCCCGTCAGCGTGGCGGCAACGACGCGGTCGTCGTCCAGCAGCGTCTCGACCTGGCCGCTGGTGACGAGCAGCGCCTGGAACACGCCGTCGGGAAAGCCGGCCTCCTGGAACACGCGCTCGATCGCGAGCGCGCACTGCGGGACGTTCGAGGCGTGCTTGAGCAGCGCGACGTTGCCGGCCATGAGGGCCGGCGCGGCGAAGCGGAAGACCTGCCAGAACGGAAAATTCCACGGCATCACCGCGAGGATCGGCCCCATCGGCTCGTAGCGCACGAACGTGCGCGCGGTGCCCGTGGTGGGGACCGGCTCGTCGGCGAGCAGGCGCTCCGCGTGCTCGGCATAGTGCCGGCAGCCCCACGCCGATTTGCCGATCTCGTCGCGCGCGGCGGCGATCGGCTTGCCCATCTCCGTGGTGATGAGCCGCGCGAGGCTCTCGCGCTGCGCGTCGAGCACCTCCGCGGCGCGCGTGAGCCAGCCCGCGCGCTGCGCGAAGGTGGTCGTGCGATACGTGAGGAACGTCTCGGCGGCGCGGGCGAGGCGGGCGTCGACCTCGGGCCCGGCGAGGGGCTCGAAGGTGCGCACGGTCCCGCCGGTGGCCGGGTTGACGCTGGCGATCGCGCCGCCGCGCGCGGCGGCGCGGCGCCGCCGCGCGTCCGCGAGATCGGTGATGCTCACCGGGGCCCCGCCACCTAGAACCCTCGCTGGCGCATGCAGGAGCGGTACGCGGCGACGTAGGCCTTGTCGTTGGCGCGGTCGGCGGCCATGCCCTCGATCTGCGGGTCCTTGTCGCTCGAGAGCGTGTTGCCGGTCGGGTCCTGCAACACCGGCGCGCCCGCCTTCCCGGCCGCGGACGGTGGCGCCTGGACGTCCGGGCGCGGCTGCGTCCGCACGTCCGGCGGCAGCGTCGTGGCGTCCTTCGGCAGGTCCGTGCGGGGCGACGCGCTCACCGTGTCGGCGGCCGCCTGCTCCGCCGCCTTCATGTTGCAGCTCGCGAAATCCGTAGCCGTGGGCACTTCCGCGGCGGCGGGCGCCGCGGTCGCCAGGCCGAGGACGAGCACCCCGAAGAGCGACCGATATCTCGACGTCATGGGCATTCCTCCCAGGGTTCCGGGAGGGTGCAGCTTCGGTGCCGTCCAGCTCAGGCGAAGGAGCGCAGGCGCCAGGTCGGATGCAGCGCGGGCGGGAGCGTGCCGAGGCCGTCGCTGACGCCGGTCGACACGAGCACCGCGTCGAGGCCGAAGCGCCGCGCACCCTGGATGTCGGTCTCGAGCTGGTCGCCGACCATGACCATGTCGCGCGTGCCGCTGCGCGCCAGCGCCGCGTCGAAGAGCCCGGGGAACGGCTTGCCGAGCCGCTGGAAGCGCGGCGCGTGGCCGGGATACCGCAGGTCGAGCGCCGCTTCGAGCACCAGCGCGATGCTGCCGCTCGCGATGCCGAAGCCGCCGGGGCGCGGATAGACGAGATCGGGATTCGCGCACACCAGGCGCAGGCGGCGGCCGGCGTCGAGCGCGCGGACGAGCGCGCTCAGCACCGCGTCGACGACGTCGAGAAAGGGAAAGCCGGACTCGTCGCAGATCACGACGGCCTCGAAGGGCTCATCGGGCGAGACCGCGCGCCCGCCCGCGCGCTCCACGTACGTGGTGCTGTCGGGCGGCCCGAGCACGACGCAGGGCGCGCCGCGAAGGTCCTCCCGCGCGAACCAGTCCGTGAGGAGCATGCCGGACGTGAGGAAGCGCTCAGCGTCGAGGGCGAGGCCGAAGCCTCGATAGCGGCGCGCCGCCGTCTCGGGCAGGCGGGAGGCGTCGTTGCTGACGATGTAGTACGGCGTGGCGGTCTCGTTCAGCCGCGCGATGAACCCGGCGGCCCCCGGGAGCGGACCGCCGCTGTCGACCAGGACACCGTAGGCGTCGAGCAGCAGCACCGCGTAGCGCGCGATCAGCTGATCGACGGTGATCTCGGGAATGGTCACGGGGCGCGGAACCGTGGAGGCAATAACGCGATTGTAACGGGCGGGAGCCATCCTGACCCCGTGATGACGAGCTGGCTGCTGCTCACCGGCGCCGCGTCGTTGATCGCCGCCGCACTCAGCGGGGCCGCGCTGTATCAGCGCTGTCCGCACTGTGGCACGCTCGTGCGCCGCGCGCGCTCGCGCCGCTGGCTGCGCTGCCGCCGCTGCGGGCGCCAGTACAACCGCACGGTCGGCCGCCTCACCTCCTGACCGTTCGCGTCCTGACCGCGGGCGCGGGGCGCCTCGCGCCCGCTGGTACGCTACCCCAGTGAGCGATCCCGCCCGCCGGCCGCGGACCGATCCGTGGTCGATCGACGACGGCTACTTCGACGCGCTCGGTGACTGGCACGAGACGTCCGCGTCCACGCACCGCACGATCGTGCGCGCGATGGGTGCGGGCCCGGAGACCCCGCCCGCGCCCCCGCGCGTCCGCGTCCTGCGCGCGGGCGCGATGGGCGCCCCGGGCGCGCGCGGGCGACTCGTCCTCGAGGACGGTGGTGAGGTGCCCGTGGACGGCGCGCTCCCCGCGGACCTGCCGCTCGGCTATCACACGCTGCACGAGGACGACCTGCCGCCCGCGCGCGTGATCGTGGCGCCGGCGCGCTGTCACCTGCCCGAGCCGTTCCGCATCTGGGGATGGGCCGCGCAGCTCTACGCGACGCGCTCGCACGAGAGCTGGGGCATCGGCGACCTCGGGGACCTGCGGCGGCTCGCGCGATGGTCGGCGCGGACCCTGCGCGCGGGCGTCATTCTTCTCAATCCGCTCGCGGCGCCGCTGGTGACCATGCCGCAGCAGTCGAGCCCGTACTATCCGAGCAGTCGCCGCTTTCGCAATCCGCTCTACCTGCGGGTGGAAGACGTCCCCGGCGCGGGCGAGGCCGCGAGCGCGCTCGCGCCGATCGCCGGCGACGGCCGCGCGCTGAACGGCGACCGGCACATCGACCGCGACCGCGTGTTCGCGCTGAAGATGCGCGCGCTCGAGCTGCTGTGGTCGCGCTTCGGGGGCGACGCGGCCTTCGACCGGTTTCGTGCGGCGCTGCCGGGGCTCGAGGACTACGCCGTGTTCTGCGCGCTGACCGAGCACCACCGCCGCCACTGGCAGGCGTGGCCGGAGGAGCACCGCCGGCCCGACGCGCCCGGGGTGCGCCGCTTCGCGCAGGAGCGCCGCGAGCGCGTCGCGTTCCACGCGTGGCTGCAGTGGCTCCTGGACCGGCAGCTCGCCGCCGCCGGCGCCGAGCTCGCGCTGATGCAGGACCTGCCGATCGGCGTCGATCCCGACGGCGCCGATGCGTGGACCTGGCAGGACGTCCTCGCCCGCGGCGCGAGCGTCGGCGCGCCCCCCGATCGCTACATCGTCAAAGGCCAGGACTGGGGCCTGCCGCCGTTCGTGCCCCACCGCCTCGCGGACGCGGGCTACGAGCCGTTCGTGCAGACGGTGCGCGCGGCGCTGCGGCACGCGGGCGGCCTGCGCATCGATCACGTCATGGGGCTCTTCCGGCTGTTCTGGGTCCCGCACGGCCTCACGCCCGCGGACGGCGCGTTCGTACGCTACCGCGCGGACGATCTGCTCGGCATCGTCGCGCTCGAGAGCGTGCGCGCGGGCGCGTTCATCGTGGGCGAGGACCTGGGCACCGTCGAGGACGGCGTACGCGAGCGGCTCGCCGCGCAGGCGATCCTCGGCTACCGCGTGGTCTGGTTCGAGCCCGAGCCGCCCGCGCGCTATCCTGCCATGGCGCTCGCCGCGGTCACCACGCACGACCTGCCGACGATCCACGGGCTGTGGACCGGCGCGGACATCGCGCACCAGAAGGCCGTCGGCCTCGAGCCGAACGAGAACGGCCTCCACGAGATGCGCGACCGCCTCGTGGCGATGACGGGCACGGCGCCCGGCGCGGACGTGCGCGCGGTGGTGGAGGCGACGCATCGGCTGCTCGCCGAGGCGCCGTGCGCGGTCGTCACCCCGACCCTGGACGACGCGCTGCTCGTGGAGGAGCGCCCCAACATGCCGGGCACGCTCGTGGCGACGAACTGGTCGCTCGCGCTGCCGAAGCCGCTGGAGGAGCTCGAGCAGGACCCGGTCGTGCTCGGCGTGGCGCGCGCGTTCGCCGGCCGCACCGCCTGATATCATCGGGGCCGCATGGCCCGGGTGCGCGCGATCGTGCCGACGCTCGTGCTGTTCGCCGCGCTGCTGGTCGCCTGGCACGCGGCCGGTCCGCTGTTCGGCATCCGCGCGTACCTCCTGCCCTCCCCGCTCGCGGTCCTGCGCGCGGCGCTCGACTTCTCGATCCCCTGGCACACCCACCTGATGATCACCACCGCGGAGATCGTCGGGGGCTTCGTGGTGGCCGGCGCGGTCGGCGTGGCCCTCGGGGTCGCGGTCGCGTGGTCGCCCACCATCGCGCGCGCGCTGGTGCCGTTCCTGGTGTTCGTGAATACGCTGCCCAAGGTGGCGATCGCGCCGCTCTTCCTGCTCTGGCTCGGCTACGGGCTCGTGCCGAACATGCTGATCGCCGCGCTCATCGGCTTCTTCCCCGTGGTCATCAACACCGCGGCCGGGCTCACGCAGATCGACGACGACCTCCTCGACCTCGGGCGCGTCTTCGGCGCCCCGCGCTGGAAGGTGTTCCTCAAGATCCGCCTGCCCAACGCCCTGCCCTACGTGCTGTCGGCGCTCAAGATCACCGCGACGGCGGCGGTGGTCGGCGCGGTGGTGGGCGAGTTCGTCGCCTCGCAGAGCGGGCTCGGCATGGTGATCGTCAACGCGCAGACCAACCTCAACACGCCGGTCGCGTTCGCCGCGCTCGTCTGGATCTCCGCCATCGGACTGGCGCTCTACGGCGCGGTGGCCCTCGCCGCGCGCTGGCTCGTGCCCTGGGCCGAAACCCCGTGACGCTCGAAAGGAGACGCGCATGAAGCGCTGGACGATCCTCGCCGTCGTGGCCGCGCTGCT
>Ga0194110_10005833_pt1 | contig 14537 bp, 10 predicted proteins | sample TA2Kig1200mmetaG_FD_146192 | JGI IMG/M metagenome (GOLD analysis project Ga0194110, IMG submission 146192) | Freshwater microbial communities from Lake Tanganyika, Tanzania - TA2015032 Kigoma Deep Cast 1200m | ecosystem: Environmental > Aquatic > Freshwater > Lake | place: Tanzania: Lake... | reverse complement strand
GACCGCGATGCGGGACACGGGCAAGGCAAGCCGCTCGCGCGCCGCATCGAGGATGAGGCGGATCAGTGGTCGTTCGTGTTCTGGCAGACGGGCATCTGTGGATCACCGACTGCAGCGCACTGAGCGCACCGAGTCACGAACCCGCCACGATTTCAAGACGCGCGTACTCGAGCACGAGCGTTCTTCGCCCCCCGGGGCGGAAATCGACCTCCACGCTCGTCATGCTGCCGCGCGGCAGCAGTGCGGTGATGCGTCCCACGCCAAACTGCGCATGTCGCACGACCGTGCCGACACGGATGCCCGCGGGCATCTGCCGCGAGCCGCCAACGCCCGCTGCGGGGAGCGCCGGCCTCGGCGCAGCGCCTGATTCACTGCCCGCGGAACCGAAGCGCCGCATCACCGACGGTTCACGCACGCGCATCTGCCCAACGCCATCCGCCTCATCGCTGCTCACGACCCCTTCGCCGGCGATCTCGCGCAGGAATCCGCTCTCGATGGTGCGCTCCTGCAAGCCGCGCACCGTGCGTGCAGCGCAGGTCGTCAGCAGAAGATGACGACGCGCGCGCGTGATGCCGACATACAGCAGGCGGCGTTCCTCCTCCACTTCATCTGGGCTGCCGAGTGACCGCGCGTGCGGCAGAAGCCCCTCTTCGAGCCCGATGATGAAGATGCTGTCGAACTCAAGTCCTTTCGAAGCATGCAGCGTCATGAGCGTGACGGCGCCCTTCTCGGGATCGACCGCATCCGCGTCCGCCACGAGCGCCACGGACTGCAGGAACGACCGCAGCGCATCGCCAAGCGTCGGCAGCGCTGCCGATGGATCGCCCTCGGGCATCTCATGCAGCGCTGCGGCGTTTGCAACTTCCGTCACATTCGCCTCGCGTTCAGCCCCCTCTTCCTCGGTGTCAGCACTTGCCGCAGCGGCGCGTCCCAGCCCTGTCTCGAGAAGCACGCGCGAGACGAATCCGCCAAGGTTTGAAGCGGGCTTCACGGCCAGTTCAGACCGCGCGCGCGCCACGAGCGCAACGAACCCATCGATGGACTTTGCCGTGCGCTCAGCGATGCCCAGGCTGCGCGCCTGCTGCATGGCGTCCAAGAGGGAGATTCGCCGCAGTACGGCGGCATTGCCGATCCGCTGCATGGTCGTGCCGCCGATGCCACGCGCGGGCACATTCACAATCCGCTGCAGGGAGACCTCATCGAGTGGATTCGCGATCAGGCGCAGATAGGCAAGCGCGTCGCGCACCTCGCGGCGCTCGAAGAATGCAGTACCGCGTGCGATGACGCAAGGAATAGTGCGCCGGCGCAGCGCATCTTCGACCACGCGCGTGAGGGCGTTCATCCGCATCAGCACGGCCATCTCGCGCAGCGGCATGCCCTCCGCGTGCTGGCGTTCGATGGTCTGTGCTACGCGTTCGGCTTCGGCGATCTCATTGTCGAGGCGCACGACCTCGACGGTTGCTCCGTCGCCGAGCGCTGTGTGCAGTTCCTTGTGTCGGCGTTTGCCGTTGTGCAGAATCAGCCGCGCAGCCGTTGCCACAATGTGCCCTGTGGAGCGGAAGTTTTCGCCCAAGGGCACGATGACCGCACGGGGAAAGTGCTTCTCAAACTCGAGAATGTTGCTGAGATCTGCGCCACGCCAACCGTAGATGGACTGGTCGGGGTCACCCACCACGCAGATGTTGCGGTGCTGCTGCGCGAGCAGGCTGGCAATCACGAATTGAGAGTGATTGGTGTCCTGATACTCATCGACAAGAACTTCCGCATATCGCTGCTGCAGCTCTGCGCGCAGCTCTGCATCGTCGCGGAGCATGCGCGCGCAGCGTGTGAGGAGGTCATCGAAGTCCAGCGCATTTTGCCGCGCGGTCTCGCGCTCGTAGGCCGCGTGCACCTTTGCCACGGTGCGTTCGAGAAAATCACCTGCGTTTGCCGCATGTTCCGCGGCAGTCCACAATTGATTCTTGGCGCGCGAAATGTGCGAGGCAACGGTGGACGTGCGCCACTGCTTTGGATCGAGCCCTGAATCGGAGATCGCTTGACGCAGCGCAGTGGCCGCATCGTCCGCGTCGAGTATCGAAAAGTCATCCCGAAGCGGCGCGGTGCCGAGTCCTGCAGCCAGTGACGATCCGCCGTAACGACGCAGTAACTGTGCGGAAAACGCGTGAAAAGTGCTGATAGTCGGGCCACCGCGCCCTGTGGCACGACTGCCGCAAAGCGACTCGACACGTGTTCGCATTTCGCGCGCGGCTTTGTTCGAGAATGTCAGCGCCAGGATCGCCCATGCAGGAACTCCCTGCGCGATACGTGCCGCGATTCGCCGGGTAATGACGCGTGTTTTGCCCGATCCGGGACCCGCAAGTACGAGGAGCGGACCATCGCCGTGCTCGACTGCCGCGCGCTGCTGCGGTGTCAATCCATCGAAGCACGCAGAAAGCGAATTCGACTCCACGCGGGCGAGTCTAGGGAGGCGGGAAGCAAGGTCCGACAACCTGTCCACACCTCCGTGGGCAACGGTTTGAAGGGTCCTTGAATCCCAAGTTGCAGTCTGTTCAAGGAGTTACGGCTCTCTTGCCGATGCGAGTAGGGCCCCCCAGTATTTGTGGTTGGGTGCCTCTTGCCACCCCAAGATGTTGGGGTATCGTGGATCGCGCTGTCCGTCGTGTGGGTCAGGCAGCATTCAGGTGAAGTGCCTTCGGGCGTCGGGAGATTTTCAGATGGGCATTCTTTGCGACACTCAAATCCGCGAACTCGTTGGCATTGAACCATTCGAGGAAAGCCGCAAGCGCAGCGGCGTCATTTCCTACGGCGTTTCAAGCTACGGCTATGACGTTCGCGTCGGCACCAAGTTCAAGATCTTCACCAACGCGACCAACGGCGGCGTTGCGGTGGTCGATCCCAAGAACTTCTCGAGCGATCTCTTCATCTCCATCGATACGGACCAGACCGGACGCGACCACGTCATCATTCCGCCCAATTCATTCGCGCTCGCCGAGACCGTTGAGGTCTTTTCGGTGCCGCGTGATGTGCTCGCAGTGTGCGTCGGAAAGAGCACCTACGCCCGCTGCGGCATCATCGTCAACGTCACACCCCTCGAGCCCGAGTGGCGCGGAAAGGTGACGATCGAAATCTCCAACACCACCCCACTGCCCGCGCGCATCTACGCCAACGAGGGCATCGCACAGATGCTGTTCCTCAAGGCGGATCGCATCTGCGCGATCAGCTACGCCGACAAGGGCGGCAAGTATCAGGATCAACAGGGACTCACCCTGCCCCGCGTCGACGGCAACTCGCACTCGCCTCATTCACCCTGACCTCATCGTCTCCAACGGAGCCGCCCGCATCGGGCGGTTCCGTCGCCTCGTCATCGTTTCTATTTCTTTCACCCCCAGTTCAAGCAGGATGCACACATGAAGATTGAACGCCGCTTCACCAAAGCAGACATGGATGTCTACAGCTCCACCGAGTGGACCACTCGCACAAGCAAGATCAAGAACCCAGATGGATCGACCGTCTTCGCGATGGACGATGCGCAGATTCCAAAGGAATGGAGCCAACTTGCCACCGACATTGTCGTCAGCAAGTACTTCCGCAAAGCGGGCGTTCCCTCGCTGAACGAGGATGGCAGCATCACCCATGGTCCGGAGCGGTCGGTGAAGCAGGTTGTTCACCGTCTCGCCGGATGCTGGCGCCACTGGGGCGAAACACACGGCTACTTCGATTCGTCCGCGGACGCGCAGGCGTTCTACGACGAATTGGCGTTCATGCTCGTGCACCAAATGGCGGCACCCAACAGCCCGCAGTGGTTCAACACGGGGCTCGCATGGGCGTATGGGATCAACGGTCCTGCACAAGGACACTGGATTGCCAACCACAACACAGGTGCGGTCTCGCTCGCCCCCGATGCGTACACGCATCCACAGCCGCACGCATGCTTCATCCAGTCCGTGAACGATGACCTCGTGAACGAAGGCGGCATCATGGATCTGTGGGTGCGCGAGGCGCGCCTGTTCAAATACGGCTCGGGCACGGGCACCAATTTCTCGAACCTCCGCGGCGAGAACGAGTCGCTGTCGGGCGGCGGGAAGAGTTCTGGCTTGATGAGTTTCCTGCGCATCGGCGACCGCGCAGCCGGCGCGATCAAGTCAGGCGGTACCACGCGGCGCGCCGCCAAGATGTGTTGCCTCGATGTGGATCACCCGGATATTGAGGCGTTCGTCAACTGGAAGGTGCGCGAAGAGATCAAGGTCGCGGCACTTGTGGAAGGCATGAAGCAGCTGCAGGAGAAGCAGCGAGCGGTAGCCGAGCGGCTCGGGCTCACGCTCGACTACGACTTCAACGGCGAGGCGTACTACTCCGTCAGCGGACAGAATTCCAACAACTCCGTCCGCCTCAGCGACGCATTCATGGATGCCGTGCAGGGTGACACGACCTGGACGCTGCGACGCCGAACCGATGGCAACGTGGCGAAGGAGATCAATGCACGCGATCTCTGGTCACAAATCAATGAAGCTGCGTGGCACTGTGCCGACCCCGGCGTGCAGTATGACTCGACCATCAACGCGTGGCACACCTGCCCCGCCGGTGGTCGCATCAACGCTTCGAACCCCTGCAGCGAGTACATGTTCCTGGACAACACCGCGTGCAACCTGGCATCGATCAACCTGCTGAAGTTCTACGACTCGCGCACGCGCACCTTCGACATCGCGGGCTACGAGCACGCGATCAACCTTTGGACCGTGGTGCTCGAAATATCCGTGCTGATGGCGAGCTTCCCCTCGCGTGAAATCGCGGAGCGTTCGTGGCGCTACCGAACACTTGGACTCGGCTACGCCAACCTTGGCGCCATGCTGATGCAGGCGGGCATTCCTTACGACAGCGAAGAGGGACGCGCCATCTGCGGCGCGCTGTCGAGCATCCTGACGGGTCGTTCCTACGCATCGAGCGCGCGGCTTGCCGAGGAGCACGGCGCGTTCGCCGGCTTCGATGACAACCGCGAGAACATGCTGCGCGTCATCCGCAACCATTGCCGAGCGGCGCATGGGGTGGCCCGCGAGAGCGATGCCTACGAGGGTCTGCGCGCACGACCTGTGCCGATCGACCACTCGCTGTTCGCGTCGAGTCGCATCAATCTGCTCAATGCCGACGATCTGCTCCGCTCCGCGACACAGTCGTGGGACGAGGCGCTCGCGCTGGGCGAACGCTTCGGCTACCGCAATGCGCAGGTGACCGTCATCGCACCGACCGGCACCATTGGGCTCCTGATGGACTGCGATACCACAGGCGTGGAACCAGACTTTGCGCTGACGAAGTTCAAGAAGCTCGCGGGCGGCGGCTACTTCAAGATCGCGAATCAATCGCTGCGCCCGGCGCTCGCCGCGCTCGGCTATGAAGCGAATGAGATCGACGATGTCCTGCAGTATGTGATGGGATCGCTCACATTGGATGAAACGATTCCAGCAGCCACTGGCTCGGCATCTTCTGTGGCACCGGGCATCACGCTGCGAGAACTCCTGCTCCAACGCGGGTTCCAAAGCGATGAGCTGGTGAAGATCGAGAACAATCTCCCCACCGTTTTTGAACTCGGCTTCGCGTTCAATGCATGGGCGCTGCCTGACCGAGTGCTCACGGGGCTCGGGCTTGATCCGGCGGCCGCACGAGCCAATGACCGCTTCAACGGTCTGCGCGCGCTTGGACTCACGAACTCGCAGATTGAGGCGCTGAATCGAGCGATCTGTGGCACTCAGACGGTCGAGGGGGCACCACACCTTCGCAGCGACCATCTGCCGGTGTTCGACTGCGCCAATCGTTGTGGCTCGATCGGAACGCGTTACATCCACCCGCATGGACACATCCTCATGATGGCGGCCGCACAGCCGTTCATCTCAGGGGCGATCTCCAAGACGATCAACCTCCCCAACGAGGCGAGCGTCGGCGAGATCGGCGACTGCTACAAGCTGTCGTGGGAACTCGGACTGAAGGCCAACGCCCTCTATCGCGATGGATCGAAGCTGAGCCAGCCGCTCTCCACAAAGTCCGATGCATCGGATCACGCGGAGGAAGCGGATGTCGAGGGACTCGAGAGTGCCGAAGGCACCGCCACCGCGGCGACAGGGGCACCCCAGATCGTCGAGCGAATCGTGGTTCGTGAGGTGGAGCGAGTGGTCGAGAAGGTGATCGAACGTCCGCTGCGCCGACGCTTGCAAGACACACGCAACTCGCGCACCCACAAGTTCAATGTGGGTGGACATGAGGGCTACCTGATCGTCGGCCTGTACGAGGACGGTCGCCCAGGCGAGCTGTTCATCACGATGGCGAAGGAAGGTTCCACGATTGGAGGCCTCATGGATTCTCTCGGCACGGCCATCAGTGTCGCGCTGCAGTACGGCGTGCCCGTGGAGAGCCTTGTCACCAAGTTCGCACATCAGCGCTTTGAGCCCATGGGAATGACCAGCAACAAGGACATTCCCTTCGCCAAGAGCCTTGTGGATTACATCTTCCGATGGCTCGGCATGGAGTTCATCGCGGGCTACCGCGACGCGAACGCACCGAAGCCACTTCCGCAAACCGTGCCCGCGAGCATCGAGCCCGCGCGCGAAACGATCACCGAAACCCGTATCACGGAGGAAAGCACTGCATGGACAAGCACACGCTTCACATCCGCAGGCGATGGCACCACCTTGGCGTCCAACCCGCCATCACCTGCCCCCGAGGCGAAGACAGGCGCGAGCCATTCGCGCATCGGACTCGATGCGGCATCCCAGATGCCCGCGCTGTTCGGGGAAACGACCGAGGATCCTTCGGCGCTCCGTGTGACGACGATCATCGTCGAGGGCGGCGAGATGCGGGCAGCCGGCTCGCAGTACTCGGCGCTTGACGAAGCGAACGCGCAACTGATGGGAGATGCCCCCGCGTGTGATGTGTGCGGCACGATCACGGTCCGCAACGGCACCTGCTATCGGTGCATGAACTGTGGGCACAGCATGGGTTGCAGCTGATGCCCGTCACCTTCCACTGGGTCATGCGCCTGCCGACTCCGACGGCGCATGACCCACACACCTTCGCAGCGGCTCTCGCCGAGGTCCACCGGGACCGGCTGGCAAGAGAACGGATCGTCCTTGCTCAGGCCGAGTCCGCACGGAAAAGGCGGATCCTGGTCCCCTCGTCGTAGGCGGGGAGAAACCTGCAGACACAGGGAGCCCGGCCCCGCGTGGGTCAGGCAGGATCGCTGCGAATGCTGACACGGAGACCAGGACGGTCCCCGTCGGAAGTACCCCGCCGCGGTGCATGTGCGCCGCGGCGGGTTTTCTTTTCGTCACTCGCGCGCGCCGTACATTGCGCGGCATGGCTGCGCCTGCGGCTGCAGATCATCGCTCGCTCGGCGTGACCGATCCACCGTCGGCCGCACGGAACCGACGGATTCCCGTTTCGCTTGAACGGATCCGCGATCGGCTCGGTCCAGCCGAAACTCCGGAGCACGCGCAGATCGACCGTCTACTGCATGTGGCGCTGCGCACCGAGGTCGATCAGCAAGCGGCTGCGATGCGTCTTGAGCTCGACCGCCTGCTGCATCCGCAGGAGCCGGCGCTGAGTGCAGATCAACAGGATGTCGCAAGCGCACGACTCCTCGCACAAGTCCGTCACGCGCTCAGTCGAGCCAACTATGACGAGGAGGACGAGGGCATCTTGCGCACTGCACTCTCCACGCAGTCGCTTGTCGAACTCAAGACCCATCTCGATCGATCGACCTGGCGACGCTCGCTGATCTGCACTCGCGGCCGCAGCGAGACCACCATCGAAGTCCGCCGCTGGTTCGGCCTGCGTCGACGACAGATTTCGTGCACACTCATCCGAACGCTCTTTGTCTACATCGAGCATGCCAAGCATGAGAGGCGCGAGACACAGAAGGGTCTTGCTCCCCCCCGCTTCTACGTCCGTCTCTTTGAAAACATCCCTGTCGCCGACATCGACATGGTGATGCCCGACTGCCAAGTCCGCATGTCCTGGTTCGACCGCGCCGTCATGTTCGTACCCGCCATCTTTGCGGTCATCGGAATCTCGGCGGTTCTCAAGGCCAGTTGGAACGCACTCCTCCTGCACACGCGCCACATCGCGGGCATCGATCCCGTGGCCCCCACTGTTCCGGGCGGCGCGCTTGCGGTCATCGGGGGCGGGCTCGTCGCGCTGGCCGTCTGGGGCTGGACACAGTTTGGGCGCTGGCAGCGCATGCATCTTCGCTACCTCAAGATTCTCTCAGACATCGTGATGCACTGCCTCTGCGACCGAGATATCGGCGCAGTCAACCAAGTTCTTGACGAGGCTGGCGAAGAGGAGACAAAGGAGGCTCTTCTTGCGCTGCACTCTCTTCGTACCGACGGCCCCTGCTCAAGAGATGCGCTCGATGAACGCATCGAACGCTGGCTGCGAACCACCTTCGCCGTTGACATCGACTTCGAAGTGCACGATGCACTCGCCAAGCTCGTGCGTCTTGGACTCGTGGAACGCACGGGGGATACGTACACGGCAGCAGATCCTGCCTCTGCGCTTGCTCGCATGCGGCAGCACTGGAAGGCACTCGGAGGCATCAGCGAATGACGAACGCGTACCGATCTATGCTTTGCAGCATGCTCCGACAACCAACCTCAGGCGCGTGGGCTCCGAATCTCTGGAGCTTTTCCATTGTTATGTGTGTTCTGCTCTCCGCAGCGACTCCCGGATGCGACAGTCGACCCTGGGCGCACTCCGCATCGCCGAGCGGCCCACAATCCACCGCCATACCGCCGCTTCGGCATGTCGTTCTCATCAAGCTGAGTGATCCCTCGGATCTTGCTGCGTGCCAAGCAGATGCGCGGCGGCGGATTGAGGCGACCAAACTCGCGCGCCGACTCTTCATTGGAACGCCCGTCGACATCGGGCGCACGACCGTCGATGGCAACTACGACCTTGCACTCGATATGGCATTCGACTCGGTCGCGGACTACCGCGCCTATCTCGATCATCCCGAGCATCAGGCGCTCGTCAACGACTGGAAGCCGAAGTTCCGCGAGATGCGCGTGTTTGACTTCGGTACCGCAGCCGCCAAGTAACCGCGCAGAGCAAGCAGCAAGTATTGCGTGGCACTGTGCCGCAGCGCTCCGTGGCAGGGACCTGCCGGGGCTCAGACAGCTCTCGCCTGCTCCACAGGGCTTCGCCCTGCGTTCGCAGGCTCGAGAACTCGCCCGGCAGGAGTCCTGCCACGGACCGCTGCGGAGCGACGCTTCTCAGAGGCGCCGAGCGACTTCGTCCACCTCGTCGCGGCTGCCGAGCACCAGCGGCACGCGCTGATGCAACTTCGTTGGCTGCACATCGAGCGTCGGCACTGCCCCGCTCATGCTGGCGCCTCCGGCCTGCTCCAGGATGAAGGCCATGGGGTTGGCTTCGTACAGCAGGCGCAGTTTGCCGTCGGGGTGCGTGAGCGTTGGTGGATAGAGGAACACGCCGCCGTTGATGAGGATGCGATGCACATCGGCCACGAGACTGCCGATGTACCGCGATGAATACCCGCTGTGATGCGCCCACTCGAGATAGTCGCGGTACCCCAACGGGAACGACGACGAATACGCCTCGTTGACCGAGTACACCTTCTTCCGCGGCGGGATCCGTAGCCCCTGCTTCACGCGAATGAACGAGCCGATAAACGGATCGAGTTCGAACAGATCCACGCCCATACCAGTTGTGATCACGAAGGCGGTCGACGGTCCATAGAGGATGTACCCGGCCGCAACCTGCTGCCGCCCAGGCTGACAGACGGTGCGTTCGGCGGATTCGATCAGCGGATCATTGCGCAGGATGGTGAAGATCGTGCCAACGGCGCCGTTGGTATCGAGTGTGCTACTGCCGTCGAGCGGATCGAACAGCACGCAATACTTCCCCCCATCGTTCCCACGCCGCAGGATGGTCGGCTCCTCCTCCTCTTCGCTCGCAAGCACGGCGATCGATGCGCGCGAGCCGAGGCAGCGCATCAGAATCTCATTGGCGATCACATCCATCCGCTGCTGGTTCTCGCCCTGCACATTGGAGGTGCCGTCGTCACCGAGTGCGCCCTCGAGCCGCGCGCGACGCACGCGGTGTGCGATCGCCTTGCCCGCGAGCGAGATCGCACTCACGATCCACGAGAAATCGCCGCTCGCGCCAGGGTGCCGAGACTCCTCCGCAAGAATGTGGCTCTGCAGCGAGAAGAGGTTGCTGGTGCTGGAGGAGGGATCGGACACGCCCGCACATTGAACCACAAAGCGCGCCTGCCCGCCGCTATCCTTCCGCTCCCGCTCCGCCCGTTTGCAGCGCAGCACGCATCCAATCTGGAAACACACCATGCCACATCCCGTCATCCTCTCGGCTCGCCGCACCCCCATCGGGAAGTTTCAGGGATCGCTCGCGCGTGTGCCCGCCACGCAACTCGGTTCGATCGCCATCGGCGCGGCGCTCGCCGATGCGCCCGGCGCCGCGGCGAAGGTCGATGAGTGCATCATGGGGTGCGTTCTGCAGGCAGGTCTTGGGCAGAACCCGGCTCGCCAAGCCGGACTGCGCGCGGGTCTTCCACCGACGCTCAGTGCGGTCACGATCAACAAGGTGTGCGGCTCAGGTCTGCAGGCGGTGATGCAGGCCGCGCAGTCGATCCGCGCGGGCGACAATCATGTTGTTGTTGCGGGCGGCATGGAGAGCATGGACCTCGCGCCACACATGAGCCACCTGCGCGCGGGCGTTCGCTACGGCAAGACCGATCTGCTCGACCACATGGAGTACGACGGACTGCGATGCGCATTTGAAAACTGGGGGATGGGCATGGCAGCGGAACACATTGCCGCAGCGCACGGCATCACGCGCGCGGAACAAGATCGATTCAGTGCGCAGAGTCACGCGCGCGCCGCCAAGGCGACGAGCGAGGGCTGGTTCCGCGCGGAGATCGTGCCCATTTCCGCTGAGCAGGCGCGCGCCAAGGTTGGGCTCGACAACGATGAAGGCTTCCGCGCCGACAGCACACCCGAGGGGCTCGCCAAGCTCAAGCCAGCGTTCAAGGCGGATGGATCGGTCACGGCTGCGAACGCGAGCCAGATTTCCGACGGGGCCGCTGCGCTGGTGGTGGCGTCCGAATCGGCAGCGGCGGCACTCTCCGCCACGCCGCTTGCGCGGATCGTCGCGAGCAACACCGTGGGCGTCGAGCCAAAGGAACTTTTCTTCGCGCCAGGGCTCGGCATCGAACGCATCCTGAAAGACCACTCACTCAAGGCAACGGACATCGACGTGTACGAGATCAACGAAGCGTTCGCGGCACAAGTGCTCTGCAACCTGAAGCACCTGAAGCTTCCCGAAGATCGCGTCAACATTGGCGGCGGCGGCATCGCGCTTGGCCATCCCATCGGCGCAAGCGGCGCGCGCGTGCTCGTCACACTCCTGCATCACATGAAGCGCACGAATGCCAAGCGCGGCATCGTCAGCCTCTGCCTCGGCGGCGGCAATGCGGTCACCATGTTGGTGGAACGACCCGCATAGGACTGAATACGGCACGAGGTCAATCTCAAGGGATGCACTGATCGTCGACCTGACACTGCATCAGGTGCAGCGCGCAGCGCAAACGACCATCAGGTGGCAGGTGGAGGATCGCGAGTGATGGCAAAGACGACGGCGTCATGCCACACACCATGACTCTGAAGCCGTCTGCGAAGAACGCCCTCCCGCACGGCACCCGCTTTCTCCGCAACGCGTTGACTCGGCTTGTTGTCGACGGCGCTGAGGATCTCAAGCCGCACAAGATCGGTGTGCGAGAATGCCCACTCCGCAAGGAGTTTGACCGCACGGGTTGCGATGCCCTGCCCCACACGCGATGAACGAACCCAGTAGCCGAGGTTGGCACATCGGTGCTCCGAATTGATCCGGTTCAGACCGCAGCCGCCGAGGTAGAGACCATTGTCCGATTCCATGACAAACATGAATTCCGAAGACTCCGCAAACAATTGCATCTGGTTGCGAATCCAATCCTGAGCTTCGGACAATTGGTAGGTCGGATGGCACCACGGCATCCATGGGTACGCCTCCTTGACAGACTCGCGCGCGGCCTCAAACATGAGCAACGCGTCGGACTCGACATACGGACGCAGCCGAACGTGAACCATCGTTTCCGAAAGCGTACTTTCAACGCTCTGCAGCAACGCCAAGGACGCTGACCGCAGTGCCAGCCCGGATCAGACATACGCAAACGAACAACAGATAGATCTCGAGCCTCGGCATCGTGGGCTCAGCCGACCCTGGCACTGACCTCGTGAGATTTCGCTCGAAGCGCCGTGACCTCGAACCGGTGCGCTGCAGCGCCATGTTCGGCGTGCATCTCCTACAGACGAGACTTGACCTCGTGTTGGAAGTTGTACAGCAACCGGTCCAGTTCCCAGCCATTGAGGCCAGCTTGCTCGGCCACCCCCAAGTAGAACCGCTCATGCGCCGAATACGAGCGGAACGAGACACCGAGTCGCTCCGACACCAACTTGATGCGGGCGTCCACAGCGATGCTGTGTCGAAAGTCCTCGTGGTACACGTCCATCATGATGTTTCTGGCGTACTTGTCACCGATCCCCGGCAGCTCCTTGAGAAAAGCAATCTTCCCCTCCCGGCCTGTCTGGGACAGTAACTTTTCCTTCGCTGCCGCGGGACCACCCATCTCCTGAACGGACTTGAAGCAACCAATGATGTATTCGGCTTTGCGGTCCGGCATTCGAACCTTTGCTTCCCGTAAGACCGATCTCACTCTCGCGAGGCGTTCACCTTCTGGAGTTGCTTCGATGGCCTCGAATGTGACACGTCGGTAATTGGACTGGTCGCCGATCAATCCCTTCCACCCCGACGACCGGCCCATTGTGGCGAAACTCTGCAAGAGGTAGTGCCAAAGGAAGTCGGCGCGTTCCAAGTCAGAATGGTTGGCCTTCAACTTGTCCAAGTCACCCATCTTCTCAACCGCGATAGTTCGAACCACGGTTGCAAGCCGATTCTGTGCGGCGGTGACGTCCATCGATTGGCCTTCTCCGTCAAACGTTCCGGTTCAGCGGCGGGCCGCGCAGCGGACCGTCCGCTGGATGCTGTTGTTAGTCCGTCCGTTGTCACTCATTGGGCGCCAGGTAGTAGACCGGACGCAGCGGGAGTAGTCGCCTCTGAGCTTCGGGAATCTTTTGGTAGTGCTCCGTCCACAGATCAAAGAGGCGCTTGAGATCGACCAGCATGCTGCGTCGCTTCTCCTGTCGCCGAGCTTCATCCTCCGCATCGCGCGTAAACCCACCCGTGGAGACGAAGATGCCCACGTCCGAATCCCCGAGGAGAGCCATGAAGCCACGCACGCCATCGACGTTGATCTTGTCGGCTCGTCGCTTGACCTGCGCCTTGATCCGCGGGCCCTTGACGCCGAGGGGATCGACGTGGGCAACGATGTCGATCCCCTTGTCCGGTCCTGGCGGGGATACCCACTCGACGAAGTAACCCATGCCGCGAAGGAGTCCGGCGACGACCTCCTGGAAGTCGTACGGGCTCATCTTCTCCAAGAAGGCCTCGATTTCTGACCACGCCGCCTCCTCGGCCTCTTCAAGCGTGGCGGCTGCCTGGCCAACTTCCTCTTCCTCTTCCTCATCCTCCTCTGACTCCACCGTTGGCTGGTCCGCCTTCCACTGGCGATACAGCCTCCGGGCTTCGCGATTGAACTCCTCCGGATCCTTGAACTTAGCGAAGGCGTTGCGCCCCGCCTCCGTGAGCGACCAAGCCCCCTTGTTCTTGAGAAGCCACCCGGCCTTGACCGCGGTGATAGTCGAGAAGCGGACGATCTTCTCGTACCGACGCACGTTCGGAAGGTTTGGGTAGCAACTTCCCTCGAACTGTGTCGGAGGGACGACTTCTTGGAGGCGACGAAGGACATCCTTCGCGGGCAGAGCGTCTAGCACGTCCATCAGGATCCGGAAGACACCGCGCACGAGCTCACCGGTTCTTCGTCGCGTAATCTCGGCCATGGTCAGCTCCCTTCGCTTTACGTCCTCAAGGTCACGTGCTTGATCGGGCTAACAGGTGAATCTGCGGTTTTCACGATAACCGCTCGGCTGGGGAGGATATCTCGTTCCGAAGAGCACGCTGCGGCGGCCTGTTCTCTCGCGCTCATCTTTTGGGCGCTTCACTCGCGCAAACTTCGACTTGCCCACGCTCACCACGCGTGCCCCATTGTGCCCCCGACCGCGCGCGCCCGAGGCATCCCCTGCTGGGCGAGTTCTCGAGCCTGCGAACGCGGACCGCAGGTCCGTGGAGCAGGCGAGAGCTGTCTGAGCCCCAGCAGGGTGCATGCCGAGGGCGCGCGCGGATGATGTGCGCAAGTTGTGCGACTCGAGCGCGCGGATGATGCGCGCAATATGCAAGCGCCGTACGCGAGTCGTTCACTCGCCCGAGTCAGACTCGATGCTTGCCGCCTCGCCCGCGAGCTTCTTCTGCGCGTACTTGCGCACCCAGTTCTCCCAGGTCTTGCCCGCAGCGGTGTCGCGCCC
>Ga0194110_10005824_pt1 | contig 14558 bp, 16 predicted proteins | sample TA2Kig1200mmetaG_FD_146192 | JGI IMG/M metagenome (GOLD analysis project Ga0194110, IMG submission 146192) | Freshwater microbial communities from Lake Tanganyika, Tanzania - TA2015032 Kigoma Deep Cast 1200m | ecosystem: Environmental > Aquatic > Freshwater > Lake | place: Tanzania: Lake... | reverse complement strand
TATCGGTAAGGAAATCTTTCACAACTGAGTCTGTCGGTTACTAGCGTGCGAGAGAACCGGGACAGAGAAAACGAATAGCGCGCTACGCCCGTAGAAGCCCTGTTTCAGTGTCGAAGGACCCGGGTTCAATTCCCGGCACCTCCACCAAAATCAGACTTTCCTTTCAAGAAAGGTTCGAGCAGAGTTGTATAACCCCACCGAAGATACCCCTTAAAGAGGTTCTAAGGAATTAGTTTTCCATTTCTTTTCAACTGCCATATAGCACCCAGTCCCGTGCTTAAACCAAGGGCGCCAATGACATTTGCGCCGGAACTTACAAATCTAACGAGCAAATAGGCCCCACTAATAATAGAAAGGATTGCCAAAACGAGAATAGACCAGCGACGGAATCGTGACATCTTCTTTGGTCGAAATAAGGAAAGCAGAAAGGCGATTGGGCCACCATAGAAAGCAGGTGCCACGATTATTGCCACCATAAGCGCAAGTGATTCCATGTCTGAATACTAGACCTGGAGGATATTGATTAGTCAGAGAGCTTTAAGCGCGCTCACAACCCTTGTTAACGAGGCTTTGGCATCACCAAAGAGAAGCGTGGTCTTAGCATCAAAGAGAAGTTCATTTTCGATACCAGCAAAACCTGGTCTCATGGATCTCTTAAGGAAAATCACATTCCCAGCTTGAGCAACATCAAGAATTGGCATTCCATAGATGGGACATCCTGGCGTTGTTTTGGCAGCGGGATTGACCACGTCATTTGCTCCAATAATTAGCGCTACATCAGTTTGTGGAAATGTTGGATTTACTTCATCCATCTCAGATAACTGCTCATACGGCACATTGGCCTCAGCAAGTAGAACATTCATATGCCCTGGCATACGCCCTGCTACCGGATGAATGCCGTAGACCACATCAATTCCCTTAGCAGATAAGAGATCTGCTAATTCTCTAACTGTGTGCTGTGCCTGAGCAACAGCTAGGCCAAAGCCTGGAACGATGACAACTCTTCGAGCATAGTTGAGCAAAATGGCCACATCATCAGGTGATCCAGATTTAACTGTCCTATCCTCTCCTGTTGCTGAGCTATCTTGAGGCTTGGCAGTAAATGCCCCAAACAAGGTGCCAAATAGTGAACGCCCCATTGCCTCCGCCATCAATCGGGTCAGAATTGTTCCTGAGGCTCCCACTAGAGTTCCAGCAATAATCAATAGCGTCGAATCAAGGAGATATCCACCGGCGGCAACTGTTAGGCCGGTAAAGGCATTTAACAATGAGATAACAATTGGCACATCTGCTCCACCAACTGGAAGGACAAATAAGATTCCAAAGGCAAGCGATAAGCCGGCAAGAAACAAAAGTGGAGTAGTGCCAAGGGAGGTCACGACCCAGCCCGCGCAAACGAGGGTTGCAACAAGAGTTCCTGCGACAACAAATCTTCCTCCAGCAAGAACAACTGGACGAGTAGTCATCAACTCTTGGAGCTTAAGGAAGGTAACAACCGATCCAGAGAAAGAGGTTGAGCCGACAACCACGGTAAATACCGTAGCAATAACTACTGCAGTGGGTGCGATTTGGCCCAGCTTCAAATATTCCACAATTGCCACAAGTGCTGCAGCCGCGCCACCCACTCCATTAAAAAGCGCAACTAGCTGTGGCATCGCTGTCATCTGGACTTTTCTCGCTGCTGGAACGCCAACAATCAAGCCAAAAGCAATGGCTCCTAAGATCCAGCCAAGATTATTAAGTGGCAATCGGCCATCACTGCTATAGAAGAATACCGCGATGGTTGCAATTGTGGCTCCCGTTGCCCCTAGCAGATTTCCTCGCCTTGCAGTTCTTGGATGTGATAAGCCTTTAAGTGCCAGAATAAACATCACGCCAGTGCTAAGGCCAATCAATTCATAGAGAAAGCGGCTCATTTATTTATCACCTGAGCTCTTACCTTTGGCACCTTTGCCTTTAAACATCTCAAGCATGCGATCTGTCACTACAAAGCCGCCGACCATATTTATTGTGGCAAGGACTATGGCAGCAAGTGATAATCCAAGCTCTAGTTCACTATCACTATGGTCTGCCACGATAATTGCGCCGACCAAGATAACTCCATGAATTGCATTAGCACCACTCATTAGCGGGGTATGAAGAGTTGATGAGACTTTGGAAACTACCTCAAAGCCGACAAATATGGAGAGGGTAAAGATGGAGATTATCGCCATGACTTCCATAGCTCTAAGACCCTTTCCTTAGATTTCCACCGTGGGTAAGGGCGGCGGCATCAATTATTTCATCTGAGAAATCGGGAGTAATAGCACCATCTTTAACCATCAGAAGAAGTAAGTTCACAATGTTTCGAGAGAGCAAATAGGAGGAGTGAAATGGCAATTGACTTGGAACATCCTTGCCGCCCCAGAGCAGAACTGAATTGCCTACGGTAATTATCTCTCCCGGCTTTGAACCCTCAACATTTCCCCCGCTTTCAGCGGCCAGATCAACAATCACCGAACCTGGAGCCATTGCTTGATACATCTCTTTTGTTACTAGCCTTGGCGCGGCTCTTTCTGGAACTGCGGCGGTAGTAATTAAGACATGAGACTTAGTTATGTAAGGAGCTAGAAGTTCCCTTTGTTTTGCTGCACGCTCCTCACTCATCTCTCTGGCATACCCGCCAGATCCCTCGAGTGCTTCAAGTTCTAGCTCAATAAAAGTAGCGCCCATTGATCTAACTTCTTCAGCAGATGAGGGGCGAACATCGTAGGCAGAGACCACTGCTCCCAATCTCCTAGAGGTAGCAATTGCCTGGAGTCCTGCAACTCCTGCCCCAAGCACTAGGACATTTGCTGGAGTAACGGTTCCTGCAGCTGTCATAAGTAGAGGAAAAAAGCGTGGCGAGAGCTCTGCTGCAACAAGTGCTGCTCTATATCCAGCACAGAGCGCTTGAGAAGTTAGGGCATCCATAGATTGAGCCCTTGAAATTCTAGGTAGCGCTTCTAAGGAAAGTGCGGTTGCCCCAGCCTTGGCAAGAGCATCAATACTCTCGTTAGCGTTCACCGTTGAAAGAAATGAAATAGTAATAGCTCCACTTTTTAGATTACTCACCTGAGATGGAGTAAGTGGCTGGACTGAGAGAATTACATCAGCGCTGGCTAATTCTTTTCCTTGTTCACTTGGACTAAATACCGTAGCGCCTTGCTCTATATAGCTTTCATCACTAGCTCCGGCATGGAGCCCAGCATTTGTTTCAATAGCAACACTTAGGCCGACCCTAGTTAATTTGGAGATGATGTCTGGAAGGAGTGCTACTCGTTTCTCGCCATCCTGACTCTCGGCTGGAACCGCTACGCGCATATGAAAACCCTATCTAGTTGATCAAGATACCAACAAATTCAAAGAGGTGAATCTTGAATGAAATGATATTCAAAGCCTTCCCTTCAATTCACCGCGTAGGCTGTGATAGAGGATGGCTTGAATAGTACTTCGACGATGAAATGCCTGACGCCAGATCTTTGAGGCAGGGCCATCAATTACTGATGCGCTCACTTCTTCTCCGCGATGAGCTGGAAGGCAATGCATAAATATCGCATCGTTGCTAGCAAGTGACATTAACTCATCATTGACCTGATAACTTGAAAGTGCCCGCTCTTTTTCAATGCGATCTGCTTCAATATCTCCCATGGACATCCAGACATCGGTATATAAGACACTGGCTCCACTAACAGCTGATCTGGCATCAGTAGTTACTTCAACTCTTCCGCCACTTTCCAGAGCTAATTCACTGGCAAGATCTAGAACTTCTTTCTTAGGGGCGAACTTTCCATCCGGGGTCGCTGCAACCACATGTGCACCCATAATTGCGCCCATCATTAACCAAGCTGTGGCGACATTATTTCCATCACCGAGATAAGTGAACTTTCTTCCTGAGATGTCTCTTCCAAATACCTCACGGATTGTTAGCCAATCGGCAAGTGCTTGAGTGGGATGGTCATAATCGGTGAGGCCATTGATCACTGGAATGCTGGCATTTGCCCCCAACTCATCGACATCGCTTTGGGCAAAGGTGCGAATAATCAAGGCTTGGGCAAACTGGCTGATCACTTTGGCGGTGTCGGCGATAGTCTCCCCTCTACCGATTTGGAGCTCATCACCTCTTAGAAATATTGGAGTACCGCCAAGATGAGCCACTGCGCTCTCAGATGCGAGTCGAGTCCGAGTAGAGGGCTTGGACATGTAGATAGCAACAGCTTTATTGGCTAGTAGATCTGGCGCCTTCAGGGGCGCGCTTGCAAACTCTGAAGCGGTGGCAAGGAGCATCTCCACATCAGATCTGAGCAGATCTTGGCTACGCAAGAGATCTTTCATCTGCCTATCTTATGGCCCCCAGTTAGCGCAGGCGCACTTTCCTACTCGCCCTATTATTAGCGCTATGAAGCGAGCAAATCACCGAACCCAGGTTATGGGGCTATTTTCTGGAGGCAAAGCAAGTAGCGATGGTGATACTTTGATTGATACTCGCACGCAGGAGCAGCTAGATTCAGGAGATCACGAAAGGTTCTCTCATTATGTGCGCAAAGAAAAGATTGTGGAATCAGCAGTCTCTGGGAAACCAGTGACTGCCCTCTGTGGCAAGAGATGGATTCCATCTCGTGATCCCAATAAATTTCCCATCTGCCCAACCTGTAAAGAGATTCATGCCGGCCTTCGTAAAGGCCCAGATGATCAATCTAATAATGAACTCTAGGTAAGAGATGGCGCTTGGCACGGCTACCAAATCAGATAGCGATACTGATTTAAAAGCAGATCGCCCATGGGTCTGTGTAGTTTGGGATGATCCAGTTAATTTGATGACCTATGTTACTCATGTATTCATGGTGCTCTTTGGTTACTCCAAAGAGAAAGCCACAGAGTTGATGCTAAGAGTTCATGTTGAGGGAAGAGCGCAAGTTTCAAGTGGCACTCGTGAGGAGATGGAGCGAGATGTCCAGCGCCTCCATGAATATGGGCTCTGGGCAACGCTGCAAAGAGATGATGAGTACTAGGTAAATGTCATCATTTGGAAGAGATGAAAATGGCGAGATCTCAATAGTTATCTCAACTCAGGAATCACAGGTACTAATCAATCTTACAGAACAACTTCTAGAACTGCTTTCCCAGGGAGAATCTCTAGCTGAGCATCAAGACCCACTACTTCATTTAGTGGGAATTTCGGATTCTGATGCACTCCCTGAAGATCCTGTGCTACGAAGGTTATTTCCTGATGCCTATGAGGATTCGGCCTCTGCTGGTGAATTCCGTCGTTATACCGAATATGGTTTACGTGAGAAGAAGAAAGCCCATGCCCGCATCATCTATGAAGCTCTAACTAGCCAAGAGGAACCAGAGGAGATTTCAAGTTCTCATACTCCAATAGATAAAGGCTCTTTCAAGCTCATCATAGAGAGCTCGCAAATATTGGATTGGCTCTCAGGGCTTAATGATTTAAGGCTAGCTCTAGCAGTTCGCTTGGGAATCGGCGGGGATAAGTCAGAAAGAGAGAGCATTGATACCGAAGCTATTCATAAGAAATATGAGTTGATGCTAGAAAGTGATCCCATGAAGGCCGTGTATGCAGTCTATTCCTGGATTGGCTGGCTGCAGCAATCTTTATTGGAGGAGATTTCTCCAAGCTAAAAAGAATCAGGGCCCGGTCTCCCGCGCCCTGATCCTTAATTTCTTTTACTCCTTATTAATCGTCCTTCATTCCTTCGGCAATTGACTTCATGCGTGCGATCTTGAGGATTGTTAGACCGAACACGCACTTAGATGCTATGTCAGCGATGGTGTAACCAACTTGACGCCCAACGAAGGCACCAGAGCTTGCTGCTCCATCTGCATCGATGATTGGAAGGAGGTAGGAGATTGGGTAAACGCCCCAGGTAGCGATGAGGAGGAGACGGATGCGGCCAACTGTGGCTGCAACTCCCTCAGGCTGACGATCTAGGGACTTACCTAGCTCTATGAATAGAATATAGAGGATGTAGAGGAATGGAATGGTGGAGAGAACGCCCCACATAATCTTCTCACCCTGGTCTGCAGAAACTTCTCCTGGATAACCTAGTGCGATCATTGCTGCTGATGCAGGAACGAGGCGTGTTAGCAGCGAGCGAGTTGCTTCTTTGGCAAGAGCCAATACTGCGATTAGTTCAACAAGAAGTAGCGGCACTGTAAGGATCCAGTCAACGTAGCGGTATGCCTCATTAAACGCCGCTGAACTTGCGTTGCTATCAGTTACTACTTCAAATGTCCCCTCTTTCGTTGCATCCTTGAAAGAATCAAAGATTCTCACGTAGTGATAAGCAGCGATGAAGGTAACCATGGATGAAAGAACCAGGGCGTTGCGATACTTAGGAAGAACGCGGTTCTGTGAAACAAGGGTATAGACGGTTGTTGCGAGCATGGATACAAGTCCAAAAGAGAGGATGTTGTAGACCGTGCTCCACTGAGATGCGTCTAGTTGCATTTCAATAAGCCTCCGTGGGCAGTTAGGATTGCTCGACACAGGTAGAGCCGAGCGATCACCTCCCCCGTAGACCCATATGAAGCCTCGGCAGGCGCAATCAGGCGAAAGGGTGCCGGGTACTCACTAGAATTTCAACCCAGTAATTCGGCAATTCTTAAGGACTTTGCTCTTTTTCAGGGCAAATCGGACATCTTTGGTATGGCTCTCGGCAGATTTCGCTATAGCCTGCTCGGAGAAGGCCTATTGGTTGAGCACCTTTAGACTTGCGGCTATGGCCAATAAGTATGGATCTGCGCCAATTGGCCTATTTGATTCTGGCCTTGGGGGCCTTACTGTGGCTAGAGCAATAATCGATCAATTGCCCAACGAGACCTTGATCTACTTCGGTGATACCGCCCGAGGTCCCTATGGCCCTCGGCCACTAGCCCAAGTACGCTCCTTCGCCCTTGAGATCATGGACTCTTTAGTGGATGCCGGGGTTAAGGCCATTGTTATTGCCTGCAACACCGCAAGTGCTGCGATGCTAAGAGATGCCAGAGAGCGTTACTCCATACCGGTAATAGAGGTCATTCAACCGGCTGTTCGACGGGCTGTATCTGCCAGCAAGAATGGCAAGGTAGGAGTTATTGGTACTCAAACGACCATTGACTCTGGGGCCTATAACGACGCCTTTGCTGCAGCTCCTCACTTTGAGCTAATCGCACTTGCCTGTCCAAAGTTTGTCTCCTTTGTTGAAAGCGGCATGACCTCTGGAGATGAGGTAACAGAGGTTGCAACGCGGTACCTGGCTCCGCTAAAGGCCGCTGGAGTTGACACTTTGGTCTTAGGTTGCACCCACTACCCGCTCCTTACTGGGGTGATTTCCTACGTGATGGGCAGTGAAGTTAACTTAGTCTCAAGTGCGGAAGAGACAGCTAAAGAGCTCTATAGAGTATTAGTTGAAAACAATCTCTTGAGAAGTGATAAGAAGGCGCCAAGTCACCAATTCATTGCAAGTGGTGACACCGATACCTTTACCCACTTAGCCAGACGCTTCCTAGGCCCTGAAGTTAACTTTGTTAAGGGTCAGATCTAGATACATGAGCGGAGATTGTTAAGGTGACAGAGGTCAAACGTAGTGATTCAAGGGGGGCGGAGCAACTTCGGCCGATTACTTTTGAGAGGAATTGGCTCAATAACGCCGAAGGATCAGTCTTGGTTTCCTTCGGCAATACCCGAGTTCTCTGCGTTGCCTCCTTCGCTCCCGGAGTTCCCCGCTGGTTAGCTGGAAGTGGCAAGGGCTGGGTGACTAGTGAATATGCCATGTTGCCTCGGGCTACCCATAGCCGAGCAGATCGAGAGAGCGTTAAGGGAAAATTGGGTGGCAGAACTCAAGAGATATCAAGACTAATTGGCAGGTCATTGCGAGCAATTGTCGATTTTCAAGCACTGGGTGAGAACACCATCGTTCTAGATTGTGATGTGCTCCAAGCAGATGGGGGAACTAGGACGGTAGCTATTACTGGGGCATATGTTGCCTTAAGTGATGCGCTCTCCTGGGCGATGAAGCAGGGACATATCACTGGCAAATCTCCACTGATTGGCTCTGTGGCAGCAGTGAGCGTGGGAATTATTGATGGCGCTCCACTTGTTGATCTTTGCTATGAAGAAGATGTTCGAGCGCAGACTGATATGAATATTGTCTGCACTGGCGAGGGCAAATACATTGAAGTTCAAGGAACTGCAGAAGGCGAGCCCCTTGATAGAGCCCTTCTTGATCAACTATTAGATCTTGGGGCAAAGGGTTGTAAGCAGATAGCGATGCTCCAAGCTCAAGTGCTAGCAAGATAGAGCGTAATGTCGGTAGATAAGAAAACCCTGGTCTTAGCTACTAGAAACCAAGGAAAACTTGTTGAAGTGAAGCGGATGTTGAAGATTCATGCTCCAGAGATATCACCTATCTCGATGACTGATCTAGATATTGCAGATATTGAGGAGATAGGAAGTAGCTTCGAAGAAAATGCCCTCTTAAAGGCGCGCACGGTCACGCAGCTCACGGGCCTTGCTACTTTGGCCGATGACAGTGGGTTATCCATAGAGGCTCTTGATGGCGAACCTGGAGTTTTCTCTGCCCGTTATGGCGGAGTTCATGGCGATGATGCGGCAAACAATGCCAAGGTATTAAAGATGATGGAGCAGATAGAAAACAGGACAGCATCATTTGTCGCAGTGCTGGCACTGACCAGGCCAGATGGCCAGAGCCTTATCGCCAGGGGTGAGCTGGTAGGTCAGATAAGGCGAAGCCCCATCGGTGATCAGGGTTTTGGCTATGACCCCATTTTTCAACCAGAGGGTTTTAGTATCACAACTGCGCAGATGAGCCCAGAGATCAAGGATTCGATTAGCCATAGAGGTAAAGCTCTGGCGCAAATAGCCCCAAGAATCTCTCCCTTTCTCTCCCTGTGATAGTGGTGAAAAGTGCGCACTCGCAGGTAGGCTTGGAACAGCAAGGCGCGCTTCTAGTTAGTTAGATTGCGTAAGGGCAGGTGCGCCAAGCTTTAGAGCGAAGGAGTGATAGTGGTGGCAAGGAAGAAAGCTTCTGCAAAGCGCCCGGCAAAGAAAGCTACGAAGAGAGTCGCAAAGAAAGCAAAGCGGCGCGGTAGGAAGTCCCCTGCAAAGCGCCCGGCAAAGAAAGCTACGAAGAGAGTCGTTAAGAAAGCAAAGCGGCGCGGTAGGAAGTCCCCTGCAAAGCGCCCGGCAAAGAAAGCTGCAGCTAGGCGCTCTACTAGGCGAAGCGCCAAGAAGGCTAGTGGAAGAAGCGATCTTTCAAAGATCGCAATTCCGCCGGTTCCTTTAAAGGGTGCAGTTCCAATTACATCAACTCCTGCTCCAGCAAGGAGCGCAATGGCTGGAACTCCTGTCGCTCCGGTGAAGAAGTCAAACAATCTTCCCTTTCTAGTCATCGCAGGTGTTGTGCTGCTAGCAATTTTTGCGCTCACTAACTCCTCAAGTGATGAAGAGGCGAAGCCAACTCCAACTGAGACAGTTTCCGAGGAGCCAACTGCTGAACCAACAGAGAGTGAGAGCGAAGAACCGGCAATTACAGCTTATGAAGCTCCGACGAGCTTTGTAGCGATTCGCAATGCCTCAGGTGGAGTAACGCTGCGCTGGAAAGCGCCCGTGACAACTGATGGTTTGACTGGCTATGCCATTTCTGTTTCCTATGACGCCATTGATTTTGTTGATGTTTCAACAGTAGGCGCAGATCAACTCTCATTTGATATCGCACTGGCAGGCGATGAGGGTGGAACCCAGTTCTTGCTGCAATCTGTCTATTCAGATGGCACCAAGGTTGATGCCACCAAGTTCTCACTAAAGGGCAAGTATCAGAACTAAGTGAATTACATTGAAGAACCGCTCCTAAGACTCTAGGAGCGGTTTCTTATTTCTGTAGAACTTCGAGGATTGCAGAGACATAGGCGTTTACGCCGGGAGGATTTAGATGAACCCCATCGGAGGCAAAGAACTCAGGATGATTTGCTGAGATGGCATCCCAATCAACCAAAGTGGAATTGGGATAGCGAGAGATTACACTCCTAATCAGAGTATTATTCTCATTCTTCCAAGATTTTTGAACAGCGGTATTAACCACAATAATCTTTGGCTGGTTCCTAACAACTTCCATAAGGGCCAAGACATCTCTTTCTACCAATCGATTGTTGTTGCCCAGGTTTAGCACCACAGGGGATGAGCCAACGAATTGTCGATCGGTTCTGGCCACCTCAATTAACTCATTGATTTGTCTGCCGACTCTGGCATTGATTAACTCGATACGCTCAAATTGAGCTAGGACATTTCTAATTCCAAGAATGACTGAGTCTCCGGTGACCCAGAGCCCTGGGCTACCAGGGTTGGTGATTACTTGATCAACTGGCTCTTGCGGGGTAGTCGCTAATTCTTCTTGAGCGGCAATTTCATCTGCTTTTCTTATCCCATCATTTGCCACCAGAATTGTTGCTCCAAGCAGGGCCACTACCGCTACAAGGGTTGAGAGTTTCTGTCTGATCCGCGCTGCCTTGGTTCGATATTTCATTCCTCGGAACCAGAGTTCGAAGTATCCACGTCTTACTGGAATTTCGACATAACGCAGAGAGATATCGGCAAGGGCAAATACGATCAAGGTTCTTAGGGCATAGAGAGCCCAATCATCGCCCACTAGATCAAGAGAGGGTCTGGTTAGTTGAAAGACGATCCAATGCCAGAGATAGATTCCATAAGATCGCTCGCCTATCCAGATTAGAGCCTTGGTGCTTAATATGGGCGCAAATCTTGATGCTGGATGGACCACGGAGATTAAAGTGGCACAACCAAATATGGCAGATAGTGGAAAGGCAATGCGATATAGCGTTGGATCACTTTCGTTAATGAATAGAAAAGTGCCAAGTAGTCCCAGCAGGCCAAAGACTCCAATCAGATCAACAAAGTTTTGGGCTCTTTTGCTGATCTCTCGAGTCAGGTTCGCTGGTTTCCAGCTAACAGCAAGAGCCGAGCTCAGAAAGAATCCAATGGAATGCGTATCAGTTCCAAAGTAAACATGGCTAATTGCTGATGCCTTAGTGTCAATCTGCACTGAGTAGGCAAGGAGAGCTATTCCTGATGCCATAGCGATAGCCAGAGAAATGATTGAAATGCGCTTCTTGCCGAAGTACTTCAAGATGAGAAGCAGCACTAAGGGCCAAATCAAATAGAACTGGGCTTCAACAGCTAGCGACCAGGTGTGTTGTAGAAGGGGTGGCCTGCCAATACTTTCAAAGTAATCCTGGTGCCTTGAAACCAGAGCCCAATTCATAGAACCTGATAAGACATAGCCAATATCGGCGATGAATCTCTTGACAGTCTCTGGGGCGTAGACTCCGATAAACAAAAGGGTGAAGACGATCATGGCAACTAGCGCAGGAACTAGTCGCCTGATGCGACTTAAGTAGAAAGCCCTTAAATCAAGAGTGCCAGATCTATCAATCGAGTCAAGAATAAGTCCAGTTATTACATATCCTGAGATAACAAAGAAGAGATCAACTCCCAGAAAACCCCCTGGAATCCAATCAATACCTAAGTGATAAAGCAGAACGGCCAGAACTGCGACGGCCCTAAGGCCATCAACTGAGTGGATATAGCGACTGCTAGAAGGCATCACCGACGTTTCTTAGTTGCGCTCTTCTTACCTGAACTCTTCTTAGCTGCCTTATCATCTCCTGCCGCATTAATTCTTGAGGCCTCCTTGGCATCAGCACTGGGAGTGCTATCTGAAGAGATAGCCGAGATAACTTGCTCTTGTAGCTCTGCTAGTCGATTGAAAGCCCTCTCTAACCTCCGGCGTGATTGGGAGATGGCACTCTCAGCAGAATCAAGTGATTGGCTTTGAATTTGATAAATGCGCTCTGCCTCTGAAATGAATCCCTCTAGCCAGTTTCTGTATTCTGAGACCTCGGTGCTGGCTTCAAGGATTAGGTGATCTGCCTCTCTCCGAGCGCTAGTTGTAATTGCCTCACCTTCGCGCTTCTTGCTACCTAACAACTCTTCAGCTCTTGAATTCGCCTCTGCCAAGATATCTGAGGCATCACTTTCTGCTGCTTTTATATATTCACGCCCACGCGACTCAGCATGGGAGAGAAGTGACTCAGCTCTTGCCTCTGCTTGTTCTAACGTGGAGCTAGCTACCTTTTTGCTCTCACTTAGTAACTTCTCGGCACTTGCATTCGCTTTGACCTCCCTCTGTTGAGCGGCGCGAATGAGGGACATCGCAGTCTCGGTGGCTAGAATTTCAAATTCTTCCTTGCTTAATCCGGTGATGTCACGGCGCGAGCGAAGATCATTCAATTGTGATTCAAGTTCACGGATGCGATCTAGCGAAGCTGATCCTGCTGATGGATTCTTCTTACTGGCTTCACTTTCCTCGCCTTTAAATCCGATCCATGATAAAAAATTCCTATCGGCCAACTTTATTCAGCTCCTCATCAGATTCGTGCTTCTTTAAGCACCTCGGGGCATGAATCCTCCCACGATTGGCGCTACCTTGAAAGTGGGCTGATGGGAGCTCTCATGGATAAAGACCGCGGAGGTGATGGGCCTGGGCTACGCGTGCCACTCCGACCATATTGGCCGCTTCTCGCCAAGTCAGATGCTCGCCCTTGGCCTTATCGGATACCTCAGCAATGGCTCGCATCAAGATGGAATTGAGATTGTCTTTAACTTCCTTCGCGCTCCAGAAATAATTCTGTTTATCTTGAACCCATTCGAAGTACGAGACGATTACTCCACCGCAGTTAGCTAGAATATCTGGAATAACGAATAGCCCTTTATCATTCATGATCGCATCTCCTGCAGGAGTAGTTGGAGCGTTGGCTCCTTCAACCACAATCTTGGCTTTAATGCCAGGGGCAGTTGCTTCGGTGATGGCATCAGAGAGCGCTGCCGGTACCAATACATCAACGCCTAGATGGAGTAGTTCGGTATTGGTCAGGCTATCTGTTCCAGGCACACTAGATAGGTTGCCACTTTCTTGCACGTGCTTTTTTAGATCCGCAACGCTATCAAACCCTGTTGCTCCACCAGAGGCATCGCTTACCGCAACCACCTTTAATCCCATCTGCTCTAAGGCAATTGCTGCCCAATATCCAACTTTCCCAAATCCTTGAATAGCAACTGTGGCACCCTTTGGATCAATTCCTTTAAGTTTTAAGGCTTCACGAACCAAGATTGCTACACCATCTCCGGTCGCAGAAGTTCTACCGAGAGATCCCCCAAGAACTATTGGTTTTCCAGTGACCACTCCAGGAACTGAGAATCCCGCATTTACAGAATAGGTATCCATCATCCAGGCCATGTTGCGTTCATCAGTTCCCACATCGGGTGCTGGGATATCTCGCTCTGGACCAATTATGGGAAGAATCTCTGAGGTGTAGCGCCGAGTCAATCTCTCATTTTCTGCCAGCGACAACTTTGCAGGATCTACTGCCACACCGCCCTTTGCACCACCATAAGGAAGATTGGCAAGTGCACACTTCCAAGTCATGAGCATTGCAAGTGCAACGGTTTCATCTAGATCAATATTCTGATGGAATCGAACGCCGCCTTTAGAAGGGCCACGAGTTGTTGAATATTGAACGCGATAGCCCTTATACATCTCAACACGGCCATCATCTCGGCGCAGGGGGACCGCCACTTCTAATATGCGACGGGGAGTTGAAAGGGTATTCCAATCACTTTCAGAGAGCCTTAATTGTTCAATCGCTCTTCTCAATTGAGATAGAGCGGTATCAAGTGGTGATTCGGTAGAACTTCTTTCCTTAAACGCCATTGTCATAGCAAGAATCTATGCCTAACTATGGGAAAAGACCACTTCCATAAGTAAGCAGATCATGATCTACACGGTAGCGATATTAAGCAAATCAGAAATTGAACTGGTGCGGGAGGTGGGACTTGAACCCACACGCCGAAGCACAGGTTCCTAAGACCTGCGTGTCTGCCATTTCACCACTCCCGCAAGAGATGCGGGCGTAAGGATACCCAGTTATTGCCATCCCCATTGCCGCAAGAAGCAAGGCTGGGTCGGTAGCCTTGTCTAGGTGTCAGCCTCTAATTCACCAATCTTGCCAGAGCTTTCCCCTCGTCAGCTGCTGGCCTCTGCCATTTTGGAATCAGTTAGAGTCGCTATTACAAAGGGCGACCTGCCAGGTGAGTTAAGTTCTAATCCGGCTCTTGATGAGATAACCCTGGAGCGGCCAAAGAATCGCGAGCACGGGGATTATGCAACCTCGATTGCTCTTGCGCTTGCAAAGGGCGCTGGAAAAGCTCCAAGACAAATTGCAGAGATAATTAGTAGCGCACTCAGGTCAAATGAAATTATCCAAAGAATTGATATTGCTGGCCCTGGATTCATAAATATAACTCTAGCTAAAGCATCTCAAGGCGCTGTTGTTAAGTCAATCTTGGCTCAAGGTGAAAAATATGGGCAGGTTAATGTTCTTTCAGGAGTGAGAATAAATTTGGAGTTCATTAGCGCCAATCCCACTGGGCCTCTTCATCTGGG
>Ga0194110_10005823_pt1 | contig 14560 bp, 11 predicted proteins | sample TA2Kig1200mmetaG_FD_146192 | JGI IMG/M metagenome (GOLD analysis project Ga0194110, IMG submission 146192) | Freshwater microbial communities from Lake Tanganyika, Tanzania - TA2015032 Kigoma Deep Cast 1200m | ecosystem: Environmental > Aquatic > Freshwater > Lake | place: Tanzania: Lake... | reverse complement strand
AAAACTCTGAAGAAGAATCAAACATCATTGAACCAGGCGGACACCTACAATCATGACCATGGTGACAATATGGTCGAGATTTTTGAAGTGATCACTCAAGCGATGAAAGAAAAGAAGACGGCTGCCCCGGCTGACCAGCTGGAGTATGCAGCCCAGCTGCTGCGTAGAAAAACCAGCAGTGGCTCGGGGAATGTGTATGCCAGCGGGCTGGAACAGGCAGCCAAGCAGATTCTGGGAAAAGATGTGAATGTGGGGACGGTGATGACTATCCTGCAGACACTAATGGGTTCCAGGAGTCCAAGCGGACAGAGTGGGATCAGCGGAGATATGTTGGGATCACTGCTTGGCCAACTGATGGGCGGGAGTTCAGCAGCGGGCAGCTCGGCTCAGGAACTGGACCTCGGCGACCTGCTGGGTGCGGGAATGGATTATATGGCAGCCAAACAGAGCGGCAAGAGCGATACTGAAGCGCTGGCTGGCGCGCTGCTTTCCGGCAGCCGCATGGCAGAATCCCCCCATCGGCAGCAGTCCGGCGAACTGGTGACTTCGGCGCTACTGGGCGCACTGACTTCGATGATGAAAAAATAAGCGCGATCTATAACAGGCACATCTGTAGAATGAAAATCAGATGTGCCTGTTTTATTTTCTGGCTATAATGGACGGGATATTTTTCACAGAAGGATGACGAACGGATGACTGTTTTATTGATACCTGCCGCATTGATCTTCCTGCTGGTCGCATGGATGCTGATCCGAACACTGCTTCTGCAGAGGCACCCCAAAGTGATCCAACCCGTAGAGAAGCCGCGGGTGGACCGGCAGCGAATCACCGGACACCTCGCGGAAGCTGTGCGCATCCGCACCGTATCCAGGGTGAAAATGTCCCCGGAGGACTACCAATCTTTCCTTGAGATGCACACCTGGATGCAGAAATCCTATCCGCTCATTGCCGGGAAATTGAATCGGCAGGTCATCAATCAATTCAGTTTGCTGTACACATGGGAAGGAAGCGACAGGGGATTGAAGCCGGTACTGTTCAACGCACATATGGATGTGGTGCCGGTGGATGAAGCGACTGTAAAGGAATGGAAGGTAGACCCGTTTGAGGGAGAGATAAAGGAAGGGTCGGTATGGGGGCACGGTTCGCTGGATATGAAATGTAATCTGGTGGGTATTCTGGAAGCCGTGGAAACACTGGTGGAGGAAGGATTTCAACCCAAACGCACCATCTATCTGGCATTCGGGCATGATGAAGAGATTATGGGATTTGAAGAATCATTGAAAATCATGCAGCATCTTAAGTCCAGGGGTGTGCAGCTGGCGGCTCTGCTGGACGAAGGCGGTATGATCTCGCTGAACGAGATTGAGGGTGTGGAGCAGTCGCTCGCGCTGATTGGCATCACCGAAAAGGGCTATCTGACGCTGAAACTCAGTGCCGAGGGAAAGGCCGGTCATTCATCGCGCCCGCCCAGGCAGACCGCCATTGGCATTATCGCGCGGGCCATCGCGCTTATGGATAATCATCCCATGCGCGCCCGCACCGATTGTTTCCTGCCGACGCTGCGAAAGATTGGCTATGCCCTGCCCCTCAAGTGGCAGTTCGTCGTCGCCAATGCGAACCTCCTGAGCGGGATGCTCATTCGATGGCTGGAAAGCAAAACAGAAACCAACGCGCTGGTGCACACCACCCACGCTGCCACCATGATCAGCAGCGGCATCAAGGATAATGTCCTGCCTTCCATTGCCGAGGTGAGGGTGAACCTGCGCCTGCTGCCAGGGGACTCCATTCCGGATGTGATTTCGCATTTCAGCAAGGTGGTCAATGATCTGCGCGTGAAGATGGAAATCGATGAGAAAAGCGGGGGATGGGAAGCCAGCCATGTGGCGTCCACCGACAACGCGGCATACCGGACGCTGGAGCTGGTGGTGCGTCAGATGTTTGATGATGTGCCCGCCGCGCCCTATATGTTTATGGCTGCCACGGATTCGCGCCATTACGACCCCATCTGTAAAAACGTGTTCAAATTCTCCCCATATCTCATCACCCCGGAAGGGCGCAGCGGGGTGCACGGTGTAAACGAACGCATCAGCCAGGAGGCGCTAGTCGGGATAGCTGGTTTTTACCAGCGGCTAATGCGGGTGTGGGGGGAGGCGGAATTTTAGGTTGTTTTTCGGGTGATTTCTGCTCTCATTACGAAGCTGTCAGAGGCGCCAAAGCGGTATTTATACTGCTCATCGCCGCGCATGAAATCGAAAGCGCGCTTGCTAGCTGCAATAGCGTATTGGATGAGAAAACCGAGATGCACCCAACCGGGGGAGTAGGCGCTGAAGCGCGGGTTAAACCCCGAATTGTAGATATAAATGTGGTGGTTATAGTCAAAGCAAAAATAGCCGGAAGCCTTTTCGCCATCTATGGTGAGAAATGAAAGCTGCAGGAATCCGGAGTCAAACGCCCATTCCGCAATCGCGCGCATCTGATCGCGCATGGGGTCGCTGAGGAATTTCCGTTTGTGGTCATCCAGCGCCATCAGGTTCAAAAAATCCTCAAGCTCCTCCCCAAGGCGCGCTCCTTCCGATACGATGTACCATTTGAGGGTGTCGGATTCCTCGCCAGCCCGGCGCAGTTTCCGGCGGATCTCATGGCGCTGTTTCTTATCGATGCCAGCCAGGTAGGTCTCCCAGTCATTCGCCAGTCGAATGGCAGGCGTATGATATGCCTTTTCCACTGAGAGATTCCAATGAAACTGCGCGGCGGCTGTTTCCAGCGCGGGCAGCGTTAGGGAATGCTCTGGGATATTGACGAAAAGCATTTTGCGGATGTTCTTGTCCTTGTGGATTTCACTGAAGACACCGTTTACCAGTCCGTGGATATGATGCCCGGGGGCAATGAAGTCCAGATAATCCGAAATCTCAATGCTTCCCAGCAGGTAAACGGTTTCCCCTTCTCTATCGCGAGCGCTAAAAAGGGGAGCGATGCCCACCAGCTGCTCTCCCTCCTTTGCGCTGTACAGCCTCAAATTAGCGTCTGCAGGCCATTCCCCGCCGCCTTTGAACTGCCACCAGCGCTGCAGGTAGCCATAACGCAGGAAGGGAACGTTGGTACCGCTCTGCCCGACCAGCCGGTCCCATAATGATTCCTCGAGCTGTTCAAAACCGCCGTGGCATTGGATTTCCATGATGACCCGATGTGCTGACAGGATTATACACGCAGGGAAAATTAATAATTGATTTAAATTGTTTGTTATCGTTCGTGAAAATGGTTTTTATACATAAAAAGAGGGATTTTATGAATTAAGAAAAATGGAACCATATCAGGATACATCATGGATTTAATCAAAAAACCAAAAATGGGGTATTGACAAACATAAAAATTATGGTGTATAATTAAAACGATTTACTAAAATGTTTTACAAACGATCGAAAATTAAAAAAATTATAGAAGCTTTAAAGATTTTTAGACTATGAAAAAGATATAAAGGAGGTAAGGTTATCGAATAAAAATACATCTAATTGTTCATCTGTTCAAAATTTAAGAATAAAAAAAAGGAGAAGTGAAATGAAAAGAACACAACAACTTCTATGGCTGGGATTCATAATTAGTGTTTTGATAATCAGCTCATGTGCACCTGTAGCTCCAGCCGAAGAAGTAGAAGAACCACCTGTACAACAGGAAGTTGATGTTGAAGAACCAACGGAAGCGACTATTGAGGAAGAAAAAGTTACAATAACAGTCTGGCACGGAGATGCCGATAATGTCGCAAAAATTACAGAGGACCTCATAAAAACCGAATTTAACAAACTATATCCAAATATTGAGGTCAAATATGAACTCGCCCCCGAGCCATTTAAAGAGAAGTTATTAGTATCTACACCGGCTGGGACTGGACCAGATCTTTTTGAATGGAACCATGATTGGATAGGAACATTTGTAGAAGCTGGGTTGCTTGAGCCAATCGGCGATTTAGTCACTCAAGATCTCCAGGATAAGTACTTTGCGTCTGCATTTGGGGCGGGAAATTTTCAAGGAAAATTGTATACCTTACCCATCTCTGCAGAAGCTGGAGCGCTTGCATATAACAAAACATTATTGGGTGATATTGTCCTTCCAAAAGATACAGAAGAGCTAAAATCCATAATGGCCCAGTTTGTAGATCAAGGCTTATATGGTATCAGTTATCCTTTTGCGCCCTTCCTTGTATCTGGATATATTCATGCATTCGGTGGTTATCTCTGGGATGATGAAAAAGGACTAGGAGTAAATAGTGCAGAGAATCAAGCTGCGATGGAATGGGTTATTAATACATATAAGCCATATATGTCGGAGGATCCAACTTGGGATCCACAATCTGTGCTTTTCAATGAAGCAAAAGCCCCATTTGCTGTTAATGGCCCGTGGATGGTTGGAGGCTGGACGGAAGCAGGAATTGAATTTGGCATAATGCCACTTCCATTAATCGATGAATTAAATAAAATGCCTGAACCATATATTGGTGTAAAAAGCATTTACATGACCACTCAAGTGAGCAACAAAGAAGCAGCATTTAAATTTATGGAATGGGCTACAACGAGCAAAGAGAGAATTCTTCAACGAGCAACAAAACTTGGCTATATTCCTGTGCTAAAAGAGGTGATGGAACTTGATGAAATCAAAAACAATCCTGTAATTAACGGATTCGCTGAACAAGTATCCTATGGGAAACCGATGTCATCAATGGCCGAGATGGTGGCAGTCTGGGGTCCGTTTGATAGCGCTTTGGGGTCAATGTTTACCGGAGCAAAATCAGTAAAACAGGCTCTTGATGATGCACACGCCGAGATAGAAGAAGCTATTGCAGAATTAGAGAAATAACATATAGACTGAGGTGACCTGTTTAATAATTTGTGACTAATACCTTACAGGTCACCTCAGTCCTTTAATAGATTCTATCATTATATAAAACTTACATGATAATTGAATAAAAATACACGGTAATGAAAAAACCTCTTTGGCGTTCATCAATTGCAATATTAATGATATTACCAAGTATTCTACTGTTCTCGTTTTTTTTCTTATATCCTATTTGTTATTCAATTTACTTATCATTTACTAATGTTAACTTTTTCAATTTCATTAAAGGGTTTGATTTTATAGGTTTTGATAACTATAGAAAGTTAATTCTTGAAGGAAAATTCTTTACGCCATTGATTCGCACTTTAACATTTTCAGTAACCAGTGTTTCATTAAAAGTGATTGTTGGTTTATTTCTATCGCTATTGTTTAGTCTTCCACAATTAAAAATTAAAAAAATTTTATATCCCCTCTATTTACTCCCCTGGGCAGTCCCTTGGTTTTTTTTGGTGATGATCTGGAAGGGGATGTTCAGCCAAGATTTTGGCTTAATAAACCAAACAATTAGAATGTTTGGGGGAAATGGAATTGATTGGCTTTTTAATAAAAACAATGCATTTCTTGCTTATAACATAGTTGAGGCTTATTTAGTTTATCCTTTTTTCATCTCTACAATGCTGGCTGCGATAAAAGGTATTTCCCAAGAAATAATTGAAGCAGCTATGATGGATGGAGCAAATTCTTGGAAACGATTCTGGTGGATTATTGTGCCGCTAATCAAGAAACCTTTTCAATGGGCAACTCTAACAACAACCATTGCCTCATTTATGATTTTTGGAGTACCCTATCTCTTAAATAAAGGGGGTCCATCTAATGAAAATGAATTTTTATTAATTTTTGGGTACAAGAAAGCATTTGAACTTGGTAGATATGGATATGCCTCTGCATTTATGGTAACCACATTAACCATCTTATTAATAATCATTTTGCTTTTCAACAAAATTTCAAAATTAGCAAAGGATGAATAATATGATAAAAGCTAAGTCCATTCTCTCTAGCATAATTGTTTCCTTTTTTGCCTTTTTCTTATTATTTGTTTTATTAATTCCTTTATTTTGGGTATTTTCTTCTGCAATTAAACCTTATGGCTCTCTCTATACAACAGAGTTGTATATCTTTCCCGCAAATGCGAGTCTTAAAGCATTTCAATGGGTATTGTTTGAATCAAAATTTTGGGAATATGCAAAAAATAGTATTACCGTATATATTATTGCTTTATTAAGTTCCCTAATTGTTAACATTCCAGCAGCCTACGGTTTCTCTCGATTTAAGTTTATTGGGAAAGAGGGTTTGCTAAATTCATATTTCATCTTATCTCAATTTATGGGTGGAATGAGTGTGATCGGATTAATTGGGCTGTATTTATTTATTATAAAGATCAAGCTAATTAATTCAATTGTTGTCGTAGGGTTAATTTATGCAGCAAACACAATCCCATACATTACATGGTATTTGAAGACATATTTAGATTCTATCCCAAAAGATTTCGATGAGGCAGCTTTATTAGATGGCGCATCATTTATTCAAAACCTTTGGTATGTAATTTTACCTATCGCAAAACCAGGAATTTTCGTCGCCACAATTATTGTATCTCTTATAATTTGGAGCGAGTGGATCATAGCAAGCGTTTTACTTAGCCCAGATCAATTTACTTTACCGGTTGCCTTAGTTACACTTCAAGGAAGATGGGAGACGCCCTGGAATAAATTTGCGGCTATGTCAATAATCTATTGCATTCCAGTGATTATTCTCTTCTTCCTTTCCCAGAAATATATGGAGGAAGGAATGACAATTGGAGCATTAAAGGAGTAATAAATTGGAGATGAATATAATGAACCAATCTCAACCTTTTTGGGTTCGAGACGCAATTTTTTATCAGATATTTCCCGATCGATTTTCTAATGGAGATATTACCAATAATCCAAACCCAGTAGATGAGTGGGGTTCTAAGCCAACAATAAATAATAAATTTGGCGGAGATTTGCAGGGCATACTCAATCATTTAGATTATCTTACAGATTTGGGAATTAATGCGATTTATTTAAATCCTATTCTTCAGGCAAACACAAACCATAAATATGATACCTACGATTACTTCAAAATCGATCCATCCTTTGGAGATGAAAAGACTCTTCGATTATTAATCAGCGAGTGTCACAGACGAGGGATTCGGGTAGTTTTAGATGGGGTTTTCAACCATTGCGGTTATGATTCCATCCTTTTTAATGATGTCAAAACGTACGGGGAACAATCCAGGTATTCAAAATGGTTTGAAATCCATTCATTCCCCATATCCAAGGAAATTGTCAATTATCAAACATGTGGTGGTACTTGGTACCTTCCCAAGTTGAATACAAAAAATCCAATTGTGCAAGATTATCTGATCGATGTGGCGATTTATTGGACAAAAAATTTCGAAATTGATGGCTGGCGCTTGGATGTCCCGTGGAAAATTCCAATGAAGTTTTGGAGAAGATTCCGAGAAAGAATAAAAAGGGAATTTCCTGAAACTTACCTGATCGGTGAGATATGGCGTGATCCTTCTATATGGACCAAAGGAGATACATTTGATGGGATCATGAATTATGCATTACGCAATAGTATTTTGGATTATTGCGTATATGACAGAATGGATGCTGAGGATTTCAATTATGAACTAGAACAACAGATTGGAATTTTTAATCAATCAGCTTGTTATCAATTAAATATATTAGGAAGCCATGATACACCTAGAATTTTTACTTTATGTAGTGAAGAAATCAACCGTATGCTTCTTACGATCACATTTCTTTTTACCTACATTGGTGTTCCAATGATTTATTATGGAGATGAAATTGGTTTAACGGGAGGAGATGATCCTGATTGTCGTAAGTGCATGCCGTGGAACCACACCGAAGACTGGAATACGAAGATTTCCGGTTATTATAAGAAATTGATTAAGGCTCGTTTGGATCACATTGCTTTTCGTAAGGGGACTTTTACACCTCTGTTCATTTTTAATGGGGTTTACGCTTATCAGCGTCAATATGAGAATGATTGTGCAGTAATTATTTTAAATCCACGAAAATCATATCAGGATATTAAAATACCTTATAAAACTGAAAATCTTCAAGAAAAAGAATTTTGGTGTGACTTGATAACCCAAAAGATTTTCACAGCACAAGATGGCTTTATCAGAATTGATTTTTTGGAGTCTGCATCAAGCCTTGTACTTCTACGAAAGGAAGATGCTCATATCGATGAAAAATAAAATTCGGGTAACCATAAAGGATGTTGCAGAAAAAGCCAGCGTTTCAGTTACATCCGTTTCATTTGCATTTAATAATCCTGGAAGATTACCAGAGGGAACTGTTCAAAAAATATTGGAAACGGCAGAAGAAATCGGTTATATACCAAACCCAATCGCAAGAAGCATGTTAACTGGCCGCACTGGCGCTATAGGCATACTAGTTCCTCAACCGATATCGGAAATTATTAGAAATCCATTCATCTCAGAATTCATCGAAGGTGTCGCAGAAGTGTGTTTAAGGGAGGGTTTTTCCATCATGCTTGTTCCTCCACTTGAAGGGAGTGTAAAAAGAGCAGTTGCAAAAACAGCCGTAGATGGTTTTATTACATTAGGATTGGAATTGTATAAAGCAACCATACTCATTTTGCAGCAAAGAAAAATTCCATTTGTGATGGTGGATACAGATCCTGTGGATGGTTTTTCTTCGGTAAATATTACTGATAAAAAGGGCGCCTACTCCATAATGAGGTATATCCTTTCTCAAGGGCATCGAAAAATAGGTATCTTGGGTATCCGGTCGGGTAAAAATGGCAAGTTTGAAGAATATACGGGAACATTACGCTGTAGAATAGAGGGCTATCTTAAAGCATTGCATGAGTATCAATTATCCATAGATGGTTCGTCGGTTAAATATGTGGAATGTTCTTGTACCATGAATGGGGGCGAAGAAGGTTTCAATGCACTATATATTAACGATTCATTTCCCACATGCTTTGTTACCATGAGCGATATCATCGCGTTTGGTGTAATCCATGCAGCCAAGAAAAAAGGAGTTGAAATTCCACGGAAAGTATCGGTTGCGGGTTTTGATGATGTTCCTTATGCGGCTATTTCATGCCCCGCTCTGACTACAGTGTTCCAACCCTTGAGAGAAAAAGGAAGAACGGCAGCGAATTTATTGGCGGACCATCTATTCGGAAAAACAAACGTTATTCGGAAAAATTTCCCCACAAAATTAGTGATACGCGATTCTGTGAAGGATATTAATACAAATTAATTTTCACTATTATTTATCAAGTTCTAATTTCTGGATGAAAACAGGATAGTGATCAAGATCCAGTGTCCAGAACCCAAAAAGCTGGGCACTGTTGGTAGATTTTGCATACAGGGAACCGGGTATTGAATTCCTTGCATAATATACAATAATGATACAGAGAACGGAAAAGGTTATGCTGGCAAAATATGCGGTCATCCCCGACAAGGAGAGATGCGAGATCCGCGCCGAACGGATTGACCCTGATGCGCTGCAGCCGGATCAGATTCTGGTGCGCGCAAGGTACAGCGTTGTCAGCGCTGGGACGGAGCTGGCTGGGTATTACGCGCTTTCGCCGCGCGTGTACCAGAAGGGCTCCTGGAACGCCTATCCCTGGCGACCAGGGTATGGACTGATCGGGGAAGTGCTGGCGGCCGGCTGTGACATAGTGGATTACCCACCGGGCAGACGCGTGTTCTGTTTCGGCAAACATGCATCTCTGCAGATTTACACGGTGGATATCCAGAATACTAATCCGGCGCAAGCTATCTTTGCTGCCCCTGACTATCTGAATGACAAACAAGTAGCCGCAGCGCGCATGGGATTGGTGGCAATCACCGCACCGCAGGTTTCAGGGACTCAGAAGGGAGGGAGCGTCGCAGTCTTTGGGCTGGGGATGGTGGGAAATCTGGCTGCCCAGCTGTATCAGGACGCAGGCATGCGTGTGATCGGGCTGGACCCTGTCGGACGCAGACAGGAGATCGCGAAACACTGCGGCATCCGGGAAATAATCGGTGACCCTCCCGAACAGCAGGTAAGTGCTTTACAGGAGCTGACGAACAGACTGGGTGTGGATATTGCAGTGGACGCAGTGGGACACAGTGAAGTCATCCGCTCCTGCGTGGAAAGCGTCGTAACCGGCGGAAAAGTGGTGCTGCTCGGCTCACCGCGCGAAGAGGTGCAGAGTGACCTGACCGCCGTATTTCGCCCAGTCCATCTCAAATGCATCCAGATTCTGGGGGCATTCGAGTGGCGGCTGCCCGCGCATCCACGCGAGGGAAGGAGCGGCAGCATACAGCAGAATCTGGAGCACCTTTGGGAACAGATCGGTGCCGGAAAGGTGCAGGTGGATGCATTGATCACGCATATCCTTCCACCGGAAGAATTGGATACCGCTTATCAGGGTTTAATGCATAATAAGGAGGAATACCTCGGTGTGCTGGTGGACTGGAGTGCATGATACCGCCTGATTGTTCCTGTGTTAGAATCGGACTTCTATGAATATCCGTACGTTCTGGCTGGCATCCAACTCGCCCCAACGGCGTGAGATTCTTTCATGGTCTGACTGGAATATCCGAACGATTTCCTCCAATGTAGATGAATCGCTGGAGGAAGGCGAATCGCCGCGGGAGTACGTCCTGCGCATGGCGGAGCGGAAGTGCGCAGAGGGGCTTATGTTGACAGACAGGGATGATTTCGTCATCGCCGCGGATACCACCGTGGTGCTGGATGAGAAGATATTGGGAAAGCCGGACCATGCGCAGCAAGCGCGAGCGATGCTGGCTGCCCTGCGGGGCAGGGAACACCGCGTGATGACCGGTCTTGCTATCGGCGGCCTAGGCATCAGCCGCCCGCGCCAGGATATCTGCGTGTCCATTGTGCGCATGCGGGAGTTGACCGATCGGGAGATCCAGGCGTATGTGGACACCGGCGACCCGCTGGATAAAGCCGGCGCGTATGCGATTCAGAACCCCTATTTCGATCCAACGGTCAGTTTTGACGGCTGCTATGCCAGCGTGATGGGGATGCCGCTCTGCCATCTGGAGAGGACTTTGAGGAGCTTTCCGGATTACCACCATACGAACTGGTCCGAAATTTGTCAAATGAAATTAAAATATGACTGCCCGATTACCGCGAGGGTGATGTCCGGTGAGGATATTGGGTAAAGCAGGCATGTCTGGAGAAAACCGATCGATGAAAATGGAAAAACTTCTTGGGACACTTGCCATCGCTGCGCTTATGCTTTCCGCGTGCGGAAGTCAGCCGCCCGCTGAACTGCCCACCCCGCAGATCAAAATAACCGCGGCGCCAGATGTGGAAGGCGTGGTAGTAGCCTATCTGGATGCGTGGAAGCGGGAGGATTATGAGGCGATGTATCAACTGATCTCGGGTTCTTCCCAGAACGCAGTTTCCCTTGAAGCGTTTCGTACCACATATCAGGATTCCGTCTTTAACTTAACCCAGCAGTCTCTGGAAACGCAGTTGATCGCTGCCACTACCAATCCGGACTCCGCCGCCGCGCAGGTACAGGTGGTGTTCCACACCACACGTTTTGGCGCCATTGACAGGCAGATCAGCGTCCCGCTAATGCGGGAAGGAACCGGCTGGCGCGTGCAGTGGGACAGCGGTCTAATCCTCCCGGAACTGAGCGGCGGCAACCGCCTGGTGCTGGACGCGGTGCGCGCGCCGCGCGGATTAATCTACGACCGGGACGCCACACCCATTGTGGACCAGACCAAGGCATGGGCGCTGGCGATCATCCCCAACCAGATCGAAGACGGTAAGGAAGGATTATTGCTGAGGCAATTATCTGACCTGACCGGCCGAACGACCGCTTCCATCCAGGAATCGTATGAGGATATCCGGCTGACCAACTGGTATGTGCCGGTCGGGGAGGCATCGGACGCCGAGGTACAGGAGCGCTGGAACATCCTTGCGAGTCTCGGCGGACTGCAGATGATTGAATTTCAGTCCCGCTATTACTACTCTGGAGGGATCACCCCGCAAGCGATCGGTTATGTGCTGCCCATCTCGGAGGAACAAGTGGAGGAGTACCGGCGAAACGGGTACCTGGGAGATGAACAGATTGGGCAGGCCGGGTTGGAGAAGTATGCGGAGGAAGCGCTGGCGGGTAAACCGTCCATGTCCCTGTATGTGGTTGACGCGGAAGGGAAGATTCTGACCAAACTGACCCAGTCGGATCCAATTCCCCCGCGTAGCATCACCACTACCTTGGACCGCAGGCTGCAGATTGAAACTCAAAAGGCGCTGCTGGGATTCAGGGGAGCGGCAGTGGTCATGGAGGTGGAAACCGGGCGCGTGCTGGCGATGGCGTCCTCTCCCGGTTTTGACCAGAATCTATTCACGCCGCAGAACCGAAATTCTGCTGAACTCTTGAATGAAATGCTCAATGACGGGCAGCAGCGGCTACTCAACCGCGCCACCCAGGGGACCTATCCGCTGGGTTCCATTTTCAAAATTATTGGCATGGCGGCGGCTCTCGAGAGCGACCTCTACACTCCGGAAACCACCTACTACTGCGGATCCTATTTTGAAGAGCTGCCCGGAGAACGTTTCAAAGACTGGACGGTGGATAAGGAACTGCCGCCCAGCGGCACACTGACGCTGGTCCAGGGGCTGATCCGGTCGTGCAATCCCTGGTTCTATCACATCGGGCTGGATTTGTTCCGGCAGAAGGGTGCCACTTATCTGTCCGATATGGCACGGGGTTTCGGTCTGGGCAGCGCGACCGGCATTGAGCAGGTCGCGGAGGATGTCGGACAGATTATCAATCCCGCTTCGGATGGCGATGCGGTTCAGCAGGGTATCGGACAGGGGAATATGCTGGTTACGCCGCTGCAGGTTGCGCGCTTCACTGCCGCTCTGGCAAACGGAGGAACACTGTATCGACCACAGATCATTGAACGCATCACGGATGCATCGGGAGGGGATGTCTTCTCCTTTACTCAGGAGGCTAATGGGACTCTTCCGATTTCAGATGAGACCCTGGAAGCCATTTTGGCCGGTATACGGGGCGTGGTGCGCTCCAATATCGGAACAGCCAACGACCAGCTGGGAGATATCGGTATTCCCCTGTATGGCAAAACGGGAACCGCTGAAAACCCGATGGGAAAATCACACGCCTGGTTCACTGGATTCAGCGCCACGCTGCGCACCGACAAGCCAGACATCGTGGTGACGGTAATTGTGGAGAACGCCGGAGAGGGATCGGAGATTGCCGCTCCTGTTTTCCGCAGGATCATTGAGACGTATTATTTCGGTGAACCTCAGAAGAAATATCCCTGGGAATCGGATTTTGGTGTCACACTCACACCCACCCCTGAATTCACCGCGACACCGGAAGGAGGCAGTGGTCCATCTGTCCCTGAGCAGCCGCAGATCACCGCCACACCTGCCGGATGAATCCAAACGAACGAACGGGGCTGGTCACCCGGCTTCAGGCAGGTTTTTATACTGTCAGAGCGGATCTTGCGGAGTACACCTGCCGCATCCGTGGAAAACTGAAGAAGGAGATGCAGAACTCGACGCTGGTGGCTGTCGGCGACCAAGTGCGCTTCAGCGTGCTGCCGGACAGAAGCGGAGTGATCGAAGAGATCTTCCCCCGCAAAAAGGAGTTCTATCGGCTCTCACCAGGCACCCTTAGGGAATTCAAGCAGGTGCTGCTGGCGAATCCCGAACAGGTGCTGCTGGTCTTTGCTTGTGCAGAACCTGAGCCCAGCCTGCGGATGCTGGACCGCTTTCTGGTGATCACAGAAAAACAGCAAATTCCGGAAATTATTATTGCCAACAAGGTAGACCTGGTCGGTGAAAAGAAAGCGGCTGAAATCTTCTCTCTGTATACCGAATTGAATTATCGCGTGCTTTACACATCGGCCAAACAAGGCTTCAATATCCAGTCATTCCATGAAGTTTTAAAAGGTAAGATCAGCGCACTGGCCGGACCTTCCGGTGCAGGAAAATCCAGTTTGCTGAACTGCATCCAGCCGGGTCTCGGGCTGCGCATTGGACAGGTGAAGGGTGCGACGGGAAAAGGCAAACATACCACAGTGGTGCGTGAACTGATCGCGCTGGAAGAGGACGGTTTTGTAGCGGATATGCCTGGTCCGCGCACGCTCTCGCTGTGGGACACACAACCCGAAGAGCTGGATGGTTATTTTCCGGAACTGCGCGGGCTCGTTTCCGGATGCCTGTTCAGCAACTGCAGCCATGATTCCGAACCGGGCTGCGCGGTCAAGCTGGCAGTGGAGGAGGGCAGGGTGCACCCTGCGCGGTATGAGTCCTACATTCGAATGCGTATAGGTGATGAAGGATAATGGAAGGATAAACGCGTATAATTCGCAGAATTTATTGGATGAAAGCAATCATCGCATTGGATAAAAAGACATCGCTGTGGAGCATCCTGTGTATTTTTTTACTGACTGGCTGCCAGTCATTGGGCTTGCTTGAACCAACCGCCACGCCCAACCCGCCCACCGCTACAACTGTACCGCCCACCGAACTGACCATCTGCCTGGGAGTGGAACCGGAGTCGCTCTACCCCTACTCAGCCACCTCGCAGGCAGCGCAGGACGTGCTGCAGGCCATTTATGATGGACCGATCGACATGCACG
>Ga0194110_10005808_pt1 | contig 14582 bp, 8 predicted proteins | sample TA2Kig1200mmetaG_FD_146192 | JGI IMG/M metagenome (GOLD analysis project Ga0194110, IMG submission 146192) | Freshwater microbial communities from Lake Tanganyika, Tanzania - TA2015032 Kigoma Deep Cast 1200m | ecosystem: Environmental > Aquatic > Freshwater > Lake | place: Tanzania: Lake... | reverse complement strand
TGTAGGTGATGTACTGGTAGGGGTAAGCGATCGGCGGTAGCGGTTTGCCCTGCCATTCGCGCAGGATGGCGTTGGTGGTGATGTCGCGATAAACGAAGATCTTCCGCGATATCTGATGCGCATCAGAGTCGCTCGAGAGTGTGGTCTCAAGTCGGGCGGCGTCGATACCCTCGATACGCATCACCGGCTGACCCTCAGGGAAGGTGTAGGCGATGCCGACGGCATACCAGTAGACCGGCTGCCCTTCGCCCACGCGCATGTCGACCCACTGCTTGAAAATCTCTGAGGTGAAACCCCGATCGGAGGCGTCCACCCTTGATGCGCAAAGGCCACTCGCGATGAACAGGGTCAGGATGAAGATACGCATGGAACTAATCACCTCGGAGTAAGGACTTCGACTGCACATACTTAGTGCGATGACACCCGGCAGAGGCCGCTGTATCCCCGGATTCCCGCTTTCACAGATCCCCTTCGAATACGGGTCGATCGCGTAAGCCCCCTATACCAATCAGGGTCTTGCCTCGACTCGGGACCTCTAGATGTGAGTGTACGCCGTTTCATCGAGGCTGAGAGTCGGCTGTCCGCCATAACGCGGCATAGAGCCCATGAAGTTCGAGTAGCTCTTCATGCACGCCTGATTCGGCGATCCGCCCTTCTTCCATCACGATGATGCGATCTGCGCCGACAACGCTTGAGAGCCTATGGGTCACCGCCACCACCGTTCGCGATTTTGCGATACGACATAGGGTCTCGTTAAGTCGTCCCTCGGTGACGACATCAAGGGCGCTGGTCGCCTCATCAAGCACAAGCAGAGTGGGATTACGCACCAGCGCTCTGGCGATCGCGATGCGTTGGCGCTGCCCACCGGAAAGTTGTGAACCCTGCTCACCCACCTGGGTCTGCCATTGCTTCGGTAGGGAGAGAATGAAGTCTTCCACTTCAGCGAGGCGAGCAGCCTCCTGAATTTCATCCATCGTTGCGTCGGTCTTACCGAGGCGGATATTTTCGATGATCGTGGTGTTAAACATGAAGTTCTCCTGAAACACCACACCAAGCTGGCACCGATAGCTCGCCTGAGTCAGATCTCGCAAATCGATATCATCAAATCGTATCGCACCCGCGGTCGGATCATTGAAGCGCAGTAGCAGATTGAGGATCGAGCTTTTTCCCGATCCGGATGATCCGACGATCGCCAGCATCGAGCCCTTCGGGACGACGAGGCTGAAATCCTCGAGGCGGAAGTCGCTGTCCGGCCCATAGTGGAAGCACACACGATCGAACTCAATCGACTTCGAAAAATGCGGTGCTTCCGTCGCTCCGGTTTTATCGATGACGGAAGATTTTTCGCGGAAGAATTCGTCCATGTGGCGCACTCCACCCACCGCCTGGGCGAGATTCGGCACATATTGCGTGACATCCGTCATCGCATAGCCCATTGACAAAAACACGCCCTCGAAAGCGACGAGCGTTCCTAGCGTGATCGCATCGGTGAATACCCAGTAAACGCCGATCCCAAAAACGATGATGTGGAGAACGTAGAGCCCAGAATGAGACGCGCGCTCTACGAGTGCCGCCTGGAAGTTGCCGCGTGCGGCGGTGCCAAACCATGTGCTGTTGATACCTTTGAAATCATCGCGCACGCGCCGCGCGAGTCCGAAAGCCTTGAGCACAGGCTGTGCGGAGACGTTCTCCTGCACGACGCCCATGAGTATTCCTTCAGTCCTTCGTTTGTCATAAGCGAGGCCGAAGGCCTTGGTGGCAAGCAGCCTCGGCACCCACATCACTAACGGGAAGCCGATCAGTGCAATCGCTCCCAGCGCGGGGCTGAGAATCAGCAGTAGCACTGTGGAGTAAATCACTTCGAGAGCAGGCGTCACGAAATAAGGTACGGACGTGACGAGTGCCGTCTCAGTAACGACGATGTCACCAGAGAAGCGCGATGTAATTGTCCCCGTCTGCGTTCGATGGAAATACGGCATCGACATGCGATGCAGGTGGTTGAAGAGCGCCTGTCTCAGGTCGCGAGTGACGTGGGTCGCCGTACGGGTATGAAGATAGTCCGAAGCGATGCCGAGTGCGGTGCTAGCGACCGCCGCAAAAACCAGAAAGCCGAGTGCCCAGACCACAATCTGCCAATTTTTTTTCTGTAGGCCTTCGTCGATGAGGTACTGGGTAACAAGTGGGAAGCTAAAATTGAACGCCATCTCGATCAACAATATGCCGACGAGCAACCAAAGCGTCTTTGTATAGGGCGCGAGATACGGCCGCAGGAATCCGATAACGAACGAGACGTCACCGGAGCGAACGCTTTCTTCTACTTTTTCATCCTGCGGCTCGTTGATCTGGTTCGTGGCGACCATGAGGGGCTCTCCAGCGGCGTCACTTCTTGCGCGTTTTGCGGAGCTTGGCATTGATCGCGGCAATGTGCGCGGCTGCATCGGGCTTCGAGAAGAAACAGAAGCGGATGGTCTCCTTGTTTGGATACCACGGATAATCGCCCTCGTTCGATTTCACCTCGATCTGCCAGGCCTTTCGCAAGGCGACTGGGTCAGTTGTTGCGATCCTGAAGCCGGCAGCCTGAAAGCGCTCGGCCCAAGTCCACTGGGTATCAAGCACCTGGACACCCTCGAATATCTCGTGATACTCGATGACTTCCTTCGTCATGTCGGAGGTAATGCCACCGAAAAACACTCCGACACGCGTCACCCTGAAGAGCTCGGATATTGCCTTTTCCAAATAAGGCTCGGGGACGTAACAGAGCGAGGTGTCATAAACGATATCGAAAAATCCATCTTTAAAAGGTAGCGCACGAATATCGCCCAACAGATTCCGATTCTTCCACTCTGGTTTCGTTTCCGCGTGAATATGCTCGTTGTTCTCGATACCCCATGCCTCCACACCCTTTTCAGCGAAGCAAGCAAGCGTGAGTCCCGAGGCGCTTCCACAATCGAGCAGCCGATACGGTGGCTTGAGTCCCCAAATCGTCTCGATCAGATCGCAGGTATAGTGCTCGTCAAAGTATTCGCGAAACGACTCCTCGTAGCTCATGCCAAGCGCATACTCGTCATGATAGTCATTGCTGAGCGTTGGCTCTTTTTCGGCCGCTGCGTGGCGAGGGTCCATCCGCAACGCATCGGCTACTTTGGCGCCATCCGTTCCGTATCTGCCGCGACGTAACTCCGTAAGAATCAAGTCCGTGGCAAAGTCGGCTGAGTCGAAGGCGCCATTCACCGTCGTATCGGCAAGATAATCGCCGCATAAGAAAAGATTCGGAAATTGCTCTCGCGTCGGCTGGTGTTTGGTCCTTAGGTCATGCACTGGGTTACCGCCTGGCATACCACTGACCGCTGCAGCCCAGCGATGAACCTGGACCTCAAGCAGATGAGCCATTCCGTCGCCCATACACTTCGGCAAACTCGCGATGCACATCTGCGCTAGTTCGCGATCGGCGACTCCGGCGTACGTTAAGGCGTCAGATCCTGCGATCAACCAGCTTAGGCATCCGTGCCGCGTTTTCGGCGTGTGCCGCAGACTCACGTTGTAAACGCAGCATCCGCCGAATGCGTCGCTGATCCAATAATCACCTTTGACATGCCTCTCCCAAAAGCGCTTGTCGAATAGCACGGAGACCCGCAAGTAGTGGGCTGGGTGGTCATGATGCGCGAGGTGCTTCTGAATGGCGATTCGAAGGTCACGATTTCCCCACTCGATCTTCGACAACCAGTAGTTTGGGAGTGCAAAGAGAACCATGTCGAAGGTTTCGATGCGGGTGTTACCGCGCTGCGTAACGACTAGATCCCAACGTCCGTCAGCACGAGGCGTCGCTTTCACGATCGGAGTGTTGAGCCGGATCGTGCTCTTCAGTTTCGCCGCCAGCCGATCGATGAGCTGCTGTAACCCGCTGGGAATGGTGTAATAGCTTTGGTAGTCAGGCAGGTCGAGAAGGATATTCTTCAACCCGTTGATGGCGTTGGTCAGATGCGGCTCCGTCGCCAAGTCACTGCGTATGACCATCTCGATATATCGACGCGCGTGTTCGTTAGGCAATAACTCGTCGAGTAAATCGGAGAGGATACGGCGAGCCCAGGGATGTGCATTGTCGGTGCCGCTGTGGCTATCGTAATACTCGACGGGCGTGCAGAGCGTAGCGCAGGTCGCGTAAAAGGCCTCGATCTGTTGCGCCGCTTCCGTCCCGAGCACGCGCTCGGTCTCCTTCCAGTTTCGCATCATGCGATCGCCGAAGATGACGGCACTCCCTCGCATGCTGACGACAGGTAGCTTGAGAGATTTAATGAGTGATCGAAGAGGATCGTGGCCGATCTTCGAGTAGCCATAGAGCTCGGCTACGCCTGCCTCAAACGTGACCGGCGCCTTCTTGAAATGTTCGGTGACGATCTTGCCGCCGAGTCGGTTACTCGCCTCGAAGATCGTGACCGTCGCTTCTTCGGAGCAGGTGGCCTCAAGCTGATAGGCGGCAAACAGCCCGCCCGGACCACCACCGATGATCGCAACGCTCGTCATGCTGATTAAGTCCCCTCTCATACGGCATGCGGACACCTCTCCGAACCTTACCAAGTAAGACGGATCCCGCGTGTTAGATTCGCGTAATTTGGTGTCAAGAAACGTCAAGTGAATCTGACGTGCTTATATCGACAGTCTGCTTTCTATTTTTATCGCGACTGAACCAAGGACAAGACGACATCGGGTCGCAGATCAGGTTTTTGAGTATCGGCGGGAATGCCGAAGGGCAAATGCCCGTTGACGAATTTTTCGATCCCGATGATCAATAGAGTGAGTTCACTCCACCTTCCGGGAAGTCGGTGACAAACAGCTCCTTGTACGGATAGTCACCAACCGGACCGAGGTTGTACACTCGATAACCGTTGTCCATCGTCGTTAGCCGACTAATTTGTGGATCGCTATCCTTAAAAGTCGTGAGGTCTCTGCAGCCCAATATCCTTGCATTGTCATAGTTCACATCGGCGACCCGATGGACGCCGGGAGAGGAGCTGGGAGGCCCGCGTACACTTTCTCGCACCCCCCGATCCGAATTCGGTCGGCGACCGCAAGGCTCTGGCCGCAGCGTCACGAGCCATGATTGCTGAGCGACTATCAGCGACTTTAGGTGGCCGGTCGGCGTGCTAGATCGGAGCCATCGTCCTCCATCAAAAACCCGCCCGATTGACGCTGCCATAGCGAAGCGTAAAGGCCGCCACGCTCCAACAGTTCACGGTGCGTACCCTGCTCGACGATAACGCCTTGATCCATGATCACCAGACGGTCCATTGCAGCAATGGTGGAGAGTCGGTGCGCCACCGCGATCACCGTCTTACCCTCCATCAAAGCGTAGAGATTTTCCTGAATGGCCTGCTCAACCTCAGAATCAAGCGCGCTCGTGGCCTCGTCCAGCACGAGGATCGGTGCGTTCTTGAGCAGCACTCGCGCGATCGTAACTCTTTGACGCTGTCCGCCCGACAGTTTGACACCCCGCTCCCCCACGTGCGCTTCAAGGCCGCGGCGGCCAGACGGGTCCACCAGCGCTGCGATGAACTGATCGGCATGGGCTTTACGTGCTGCCGAATCAACCTCGGCCAGCGTGGCCTAAGGTTTACCGTATCGGATATTCTCGAGCACGGAGCGGTGCAACAGTGAGGAATCCTGGGTCACGAGACCGATCGCCGCGCGCAGAGAGTCTTGAGTCACCGTCGCAATGTCGCGCCCATCGATGAGTATTCGGCCGTGCTCGATGTCATAAAACCGCAGCAGCAAATTGGTCAGCGTCGATTTTCCCGCGCCGGAGCGACCAACGAGACCGACCTTCTCGCCCGACGCAATCTCGAGGGACAGTTGATCGAGCACGGGGCGTTGCCCGACGAGCACAGGCTTGCCGTAATTAAAGCTCACCGCGTCAAAGCGGATTGCCTCAGCTGACACCGTAAGCGGCGTGGCCGATGTAGCATCGTTGATCGCACGCTCGCGAGCGATAGTCTCGATGCCATCCTGAACGACGCCCACGTCTTCGAACAGCGTGGCGATCTCCCAGATGATCCACTGCGACATGCCCTGCATGCGTAGCGTCAGACCGACTGCGAAAGCGATGGCACCCGTACTCAAACTACCCCGATGCCAGAGCCATACCGCCGTCGCGTCCATGCCGAAGATCAAAATCCCGGACAGCGCCTGTAGCGTGGCGGTCAGCAAGGTCGCCATGCGCATGGAGCGGTACACGGCCGAGGGCATCCACTCCATACCCTCCTTCGCATAGGTATCTTCACGATCGGCATGCGCAAAGAGCTTCACGGTCGGGATGTTGGTGTAGCTGTCGACCACACGCCCCGTGACGAGCGATCGCATATCCGCTTGAGCCTCAGAGAGCTTGCCGATCTTGGGAATGAAGTACCACCCTGCTGCGATGTATCCCACGAGCCAGAGCAGCAGCGGAGCGATCAGCCATCGATCCGCCGAGGCAACCAGCAGCAAGGCGCCGAGAAAATAGATGATGGCGTAGACGAGCACCTCGGTCAGACGCATCACGGCATCACGCACGCCGAGCGCAGTTTGCATCACCTTGGTAGCCACGCGCCCGGCGAAGTCACTGGCAAAGAAATCGACGCTCTGACGCAGCACATAGCGATGTGCCATCCAGCGAATACGCATCGGAAAGTTGCCGCGTAGCCCCTGATGCACCACAGCTTCGCTGACAAAATTGAGCAGCGGTAGTCCGAGTAGCGCGAGTGCCGCCATCCACAGCAGTCGATCGCCATGGCTCTGCCAGAAGTTTGCACGATCCGCTTCGGCGAGCAGGTCCACCAAATCGCCGAGGAAAGCGAAGAGAAACACTTCGAACGAGGCTATCGAAGCCGACAAGAGCGTTGCCCCCAGCAACAGCGGCCAAAAGGGCTGGGTGTAGTGCCAGCAGAAATCCACCAGCCCGCGTGGCGGTGTGGCGGGTGGCTCCGGCGGAAACGGGTCGACGAGCGACTCGATTCAAGTGAACAAACGGTTGAACAAATGGCAACCCCAAAGACTCGTTGAAGTCTACCGGAAGGCTGCGAGAACATACCCTCTACGGCGCCGTACACTTCAACGAGAGCCATCGGAGAACCTCATGACTCAAACCATCACTCGCGGATACACCGGCGTTGCCGGCGCCCAGATTCACTATCGGGAACTCGGCGAAGGCACACCGGTTATCCTGCTGCATGCCAGCCCGCTGTCGTCTGCGTTCATGCTTGGACAACTGCAGGCATTGGCGTCTGCAGGCTACCGCGCGATCGCGCTGGACACACCGGGATACGGGCAGTCTGATCCGCTGGCGGAAATACCCCAGTCGCTGGAGGATTACGCGCGAGCGTTTCTCAAAGGCATCGACGCACTGGGGATCGGACGGTTTAGCCTGTATGGGACCGCTACGGGCGCGCAACTCTCGCTCGCGATCGCCCGAGTGGCCCCCGAGCGGGTCACACGCCTCGTACTCGACAATTGCGGGCTACTCACTCAGGCACAGGTGGCGGAGTGGGAGACGTATTACTTCCCGGATCTTAGCCCACGCGGGGACGGCAGCCACATGATGCGGGTCTGGGACATCGCACGTCGGCAGTTCCTGTCGTTCCCCTGGTTTTCCGACGCCCCGGAGCATCAGCTCCATCGCCCGCCGTCACCTCTGTCGATCGTCCAAGCGATGGCGAATCACTTTCTGATGGCCACACCGAGCTACGATACGGCGTACCGACTCGCGTTCCATGCGGAGAATGCAGGCAGCTTCGAAGGTCTCACCGTGCCCACCATCTTCATCGACTGGGAAGGATCCATCCTGCGGAAAGAGGCGCAGGCCTTGATCGACGAGGGCCTGCCGGCGTGCGTCACCGTAGTAACCGTCGGCGCGAGGATGGAGGCGAGATTTGCCGCCGTCGCGGCGGGTTTCGCCTGATGCCGTACGCTCAGTAACGCGCCCCGGATCAACCACCGAGAGCAAGAGTTCGCCGGCGACATAGCGCCGAAGGTTCTCTCTGATCACGCGTGTCCAGCCCGCTTTGATTGGTCCAGTGTTGAAGTGAGTTTAGGCAGCCTTTTTGTCGGTTATTGAGTTGATCCGAGGGCTAGGAGCAGAACGGACGGATTTGTAAGACTGGGGCCGCTTGGATTTACACCTGCGGACCAAGGGATTATGAGAAGACTGGACTCAGCAATCCCTGTTGGCCATCAATGACTTACAGATGTCACTAAGCTGTGTGTAAGAAAGTGTGTAAGTAAATATCGTGATTTTGACAGGTCTTTTCTCGACCAAAAACACTTCCGCACAGAGAGCTTAGTCAAAGATCAAAGAAAGATACGCGAGAGTAAGAATTCGGCTTTGACGCAGCTCTTTGATGTATCCGCGTTTGGCATTTGTCGTTTAAACGACAATGGGGTGTCCGCAGCTCATCTCATCACGTTCTCATCTCTGCGGGGGCCTGCATCTGGCGGACGAACTCGAGCGTATCGTCGCGCTACACGATGCTAGCAATATTGCGGCGGTCATCGTCGAACCCATGCAGGGCTCGACCGGCGTCATCGTGCCTCCCCAGGGCTATCTCAAGCGGCTGCGCGAGATTTGCACCAAGCACGGCATTCTGCTGATTTTTGACGAGGTCATCACCGGCTTCGGCCGCCTCGGTACACCCTTCGCGAACAAATTCTTTATTGTCGAGCCCGACCTGATCACCTTTTCCAAAGCAGTCAACAACGCAGCGGTGCCGCTCGGCGGCGTGATCGCCTCGGCGGCAATCTACGATGCGTTCATGACAGAGCCCGAGCATCTGATCGAGTTCTTTCACGGCTACACCTACTCGGCCCATCCACTCGGGGTGGCGGCCGCCCACGCCACGCTCGATGACATGCAGCAGCGCAAACTCATCGACCGTGCGGCTGCGCTCGCACCGGTGCTCGAAGAGGCTGTGCACTCGCTGCGCGGCGAGCCGCTGGTTGCCGACATCCGCAATCGCGGCTTGGCAGCGGCGGTCGATGTCACGCCGGTCCCCGGAAAGCCTGCGCTGCGCGCGTACCAGGTTTTCGAGGAGGCGATGAACCGGGGGCTGATGCCGCGCTTCACCGGCGAGACGCTGGCACTGGCGCCGCCGTTCATTTCCACCGCAGACGAGGTACGCAGCGCGGTCGAGATTTTGCGCGAGTCACTGCGCGCCGCTGCGCGGTAGCCGCTGCTGAGGCGCCTGCCGTTCAGCCCGCGAGCAACACCTGTTCGGCGTGCTCGACCGCTTCGGGACTGCCGACCAGTACCAGCTCATCGCCCTGCTGCAGGCGCAAGGTCGCATCGGGGTTGCGACCGACGATCCCGTGACGTAGCACGCTCTCGGTGCGGACCGCGTAACCGCGCTCCTGCAACTCGGCAAGGCTGCGCCCGATCGCCCAAGCACCTGGCGGCAACACCACGGTCTTGAGCTCTTCGCGCGACAGGTCGTCCTCATCGGGCAGTGAGGTCTCGCCGCGCAGCAACCCGCGCAAGGCGGCGTAGCGCTCGTTGCGGATATTGCCGATGGTGCGCACCACGCGCGATACGGGTTGCTTAAGCAACATCAACGCGTGCGACGCGAGCATCAGACTCGCCTCAAAAGTCTCGGGTACCACTTCGGTCGCCCCCGCAGCCATCAATTCTTCGAGCCACGAATCGTCGGCAGTGCGGACGAGCACCGGGACGTCGTCGCGCAGCGAACGTACAGCCTTGACAATGCCAAGCGCCACCGCAGGATCGGCAAAGGTGATCACCACCGTGTTGGCGTGCGCGAGCCCGACCTCGCGCAACAAGTCAGTATCGGACGAGTCACCGTAGATCACCGGCAAGCCCGCGGTGCGCGCAGACCTCACCCGCGTCGGATCGAGATCCATCGCGATGAACTCGAATCCATTCGACTCGAGCACACGCGCGAGGTTTTGACCGACACGACCAAAACCACAAAGAATGACGTGCTCGCGGGCTGCAAGCTCAGCGGTCGCGCGCTCCTCGGCGGTCGGCTCAGGCTTGCCGGGCGGACCCTGCTCACGCAGCAACCAGCGTGCGATTCGACGGTTCTGCCGCAACAACAACGGCGCAGTCACCATGCTGAGCACGATCGCGACCAACAAGGGCTGGGTGACATGATCTTCGATGACGTTGCCCTGCATGAGGATGGTGAGAATCGCGATACCGAATTCGCCGCCCACCGAAAGCACGACGCCGGTACGCACCGCTTTGAAGGGCGGCATGCCGTAGAGTCGCCCTGCAGCAGTCATCAGTGCGAGCTTGAGCAGCGTCATTACCAACAAGACGACGATGATCAATGCCCAATCGGCTTGCAGCACGCGCAAATCGAGCATCATGCCGACCGAGATGAAAAACAGGCCGAGCAAAATATCGCGAAACGGCCTGATGACCGCCTCGACCTGATGACGATACTCGGTCTCGGCCAGCATCACGCCCGCTAGAAACGCCCCGGTCGCCATTGATACACCCGCCGCGTGCGAAATCCAGGCGGCACCGAGGACCACCAGCAACACCGCCAAAGTAAACAGTTCGCGCAATCGACTGTGGGCGATTTCATAGAGCAAGGGCCGCAGCGCATAACGGCCGAGCAAGAGCACGACACCCACGGCAATCGTGCCGACACCCACCGCCGCACCGATGCGCGCCGGCGAGAAATCGACACTACCCGCCGCCAACGCACCCGCAAGCACCAGAAAAGGCACGAAGGCGAGATCCTGGAACAGCAAGACACTGAAGGCGACACGACCGTGCGTGCGGTTGATCTCGGACTGCTCGGTGAGTTGCTGGATGATGATCGCCGTGGAACTGACGGCGATCGCACCGCCGAGGGCAATCGATGCGAGCAGCTCCACACCCAAGGCCCAAAAAACGACAGAGCCCGCGCCGGCCGTCAACAGCATCTGCGCGCTGCCGACGCCGAATACTTCGTGCCGCATGGCAACCATGCGCGGCCAGGAGAATTCCAGCCCGAGAGTGAACAGCAGAAACACCACGCCAAGCTCGGCCAGCAAGCGCGTGGTGTCGGTCTCGTCCATGAGCCCGAGCGCGAAGGGTCCAAAGATCGTGCCGACGATCAGGTAGCCGAGGATTGCTGGCAAACCGACTCGGCGCGCAGCCGCGACCACGAGTACAGCGGCAGCGAGCAGCAGCAAAATTTGCGCAAGCGGGTCGACGATCATGCCTTGTCCACTCTACGCGAGTCGCGGCTGCATCCCAACTGTTCGGGATCGAGAACAGCGTCGCCACCGGCGGGCGGCTCACGTAGTGGCACAGGCGTTCGAGCTTTGTCCAGCCCGCTTTGATTGGTCCAGTGTTGAAGTTAGTTTAGGCAGCCTTTTTGCCGGTTATAGAGATGATCCGAGGGCTGGGGGAAAAACGGACGGATTTGTAAGACTGGGCCCGCTTGGATTCGAACCAAGGACCAAGGGATTATGAGAAGACTGGACTTAGAAGTCCCTGTTGGCCATCAATGACTTACGCGTGTCACTAAGCGGTGTGTAAGAGAATGTGTAAGTAAATATCGGGTTTTGACAGGGGTTTGCTCGATCAAAAACACTTTCGCACGTCGAGCGTAGTCAACGATCAAAGAAAATTGGACGAGAGTAAGAATTCGGTTTTGACATGACTGTTTGATGTATCTGCGTTTGGCATTTGTCGTTTAAACGACAATGGGGTATCCGCAGCTCATCTCATCACGTTCTCATCTCTGCGGGGGCCTGCATCTGGCGGACGAACTCGAGTGTATCGTCGCGCTACACGATGCTAGCAATATTGCGGCAGTCATCGTCGAACCCATGCAGGGCTCGACCGGCGTCATCGTGCCTCCCCAGGGCTATCTCAAGCGGCTGCGCGAGATTTGCACCAAGCACGGCATTCTGCTGATTTTTGACGAGGTCATCACCGGCTTCGGCCGCCTCGGTACACCCTTCGCGAACAAATTCTTTATTGTCGAGCCCGACCTGATCACCTTTTCCAAAGCAGTCAACAACGCAGCGGTGCCGCTCGGCGGCGTGATCGCCTCGGCGGCAATCTACGATGCGTTCATGACAGAGCCCGAGCATCTGATCGAGTTCTTTCACGGCTACACCTACTCGGCCCATCCACTCGGGGTGGCGGCCGCCCACGCCACGCTCGATGACATGCAGCAGCGCAAACTCATCGACCGTGCGGCTGCGCTCGCACCGGTGCTCGAAGAGGCTGTGCACTCGCTGCGCGGCGAGCCGCTGGTTGCCGACATCCGCAATCGCGGCTTGGCAGCGGCGGTCGATGTCACGCCGGTCCCCGGAAAGCCTGCGCTGCGCGCGTACCAGGTTTTCGAGGAGGCGATGAACCGGGGGCTGATGCCGCGCTTCACCGGCGAGACGCTGGCACTGGCGCCGCCGTTCATTTCCACCGCAGACGAGGTACGCAGCGCGGTCGAGATTTTGCGCGAGTCACTGCGCGCCGCTGCGCGGTAGCCGCTGCTGAGGCGCCTGCCGTTCAGCCCGCGAGCAACACCTGTTCGGCGTGCTCGACCGCTTCGGGACTGCCGACCAGTACCAGCTCATCGCCCTGCTGCAGGCGCAAGGTCGCATCGGGGTTGCGACCGACGATCCCGTGACGTAGCACGCTCTCGGTGCGGACCGCGTAACCGCGCTCCTGCAACTCGGCAAGGCTGCGCCCGATCGCCCAAGCACCTGGCGGCAACACCACGGTCTTGAGCTCTTCGCGCGACAGGTCGTCCTCATCGGGCAGTGAGGTCTCGCCGCGCAGCAACCCGCGCAAGGCGGCGTAGCGCTCGTTGCGGATATTGCCGATGGTGCGCACCACGCGCGATACGGGTTGCTTAAGCAACATCAACGCGTGCGACGCGAGCATCAGACTCGCCTCAAAAGTCTCGGGTACCACTTCGGTCGCCCCCGCAGCCATCAATTCTTCGAGCCACGAATCGTCGGCAGTGCGGACGAGCACCGGGACGTCGTCGCGCAGCGAACGTACAGCCTTGACAATGCCAAGCGCCACCGCAGGATCGGCAAAGGTGATCACCACCGTGTTGGCGTGCGCGAGCCCGACCTCGCGCAACAAGTCAGTATCGGACGAGTCACCGTAGATCACCGGCAAGCCCGCGGTGCGCGCAGACCTCACCCGCGTCGGATCGAGATCCATCGCGATGAACTCGAATCCATTCGACTCGAGCACACGCGCGAGGTTTTGACCGACACGACCAAAACCACAAAGAATGACGTGCTCGCGGGCTGCAAGCTCAGCGGTCGCGCGCTCCTCGGCGGTCGGCTCAGGCTTGCCGGGCGGACCCTGCTCACGCAGCAACCAGCGTGCGATTCGACGGTTCTGCCGCAACAACAACGGCGCAGTCACCATGCTGAGCACGATCGCGACCAACAAGGGCTGGGTGACATGATCTTCGATGACGTTGCCCTGCATGAGGATGGTGAGAATCGCGATACCGAATTCGCCGCCCACCGAAAGCACGACGCCGGTACGCACCGCTTTGAAGGGCGGCATGCCGTAGAGTCGCCCTGCAGCAGTCATCAGTGCGAGCTTGAGCAGCGTCATTACCAACAAGACGACGATGATCAATGCCCAATCGGCTTGCAGCACGCGCAAATCGAGCATCATGCCGACCGAGATGAAAAACAGGCCGAGCAAAATATCGCGAAACGGCCTGATGACCGCCTCGACCTGATGACGATACTCGGTCTCGGCCAGCATCACGCCCGCTAGAAACGCCCCGGTCGCCATTGATACACCCGCCGCGTGCGAAATCCAGGCGGCACCGAGGACCACCAGCAACACCGCCAAAGTAAACAGTTCGCGCAATCGACTGTGGGCGATTTCATAGAGCAAGGGCCGCAGCGCATAACGGCCGAGCAAGAGCACGACACCCACGGCAATCGTGCCGACACCCACCGCCGCACCGATGCGCGCCGGCGAGAAATCGACACTACCCGCCGCCAACGCACCCGCAAGCACCAGAAAAGGCACGAAGGCGAGATCCTGGAACAGCAAGACACTGAAGGCGACACGACCGTGCGTGCGGTTGATCTCGGACTGCTCGGTGAGTTGCTGGATGATGATCGCCGTGGAACTGACGGCGATCGCACCGCCGAGGGCAATCGATGCGAGCAGCTCCACACCCAAGGCCCAAAAAACGACAGAGCCCGCGCCGGCCGTCAACAGCATCTGCGCGCTGCCGACGCCGAATACTTCGTGCCGCATGGCAACCATGCGCGGCCAGGAGAATTCCAGCCCGAGAGTGAACAGCAGAAACACCACGCCAAGCTCGGCCAGCAAGCGCGTGGTGTCGGTCTCGTCCATGAGCCCGAGCGCGAAGGGTCCAAAGATCGTGCCGACGATCAGGTAGCCGAGGATTGCTGGCAAACCGACTCGGCGCGCAGCCGCGACCACGAGTACAGCGGCAGCGAGCAGCAGCAAAATTTGCGCAAGCGGGTCGACGATCATGCCTTGTCCACTCTACGCGAGTCGCGGCTGCATCCCAACTGTTCGGGATCGAGAACAGCGTCGCCACCGGCGGGCGGCTCACGTAGTGGCACAGGCGTTCGAGCTT
>Ga0194110_10005800_pt1 | contig 14590 bp, 16 predicted proteins | sample TA2Kig1200mmetaG_FD_146192 | JGI IMG/M metagenome (GOLD analysis project Ga0194110, IMG submission 146192) | Freshwater microbial communities from Lake Tanganyika, Tanzania - TA2015032 Kigoma Deep Cast 1200m | ecosystem: Environmental > Aquatic > Freshwater > Lake | place: Tanzania: Lake... | reverse complement strand
TGACCGAGGTCTCGATGGCATCCGCAATGACTTCGCGCGACACCAGCGAATACTTCATCGCCTCGGTGCCCATGCCGATGCCGTCGGTGACGGTGGGCACGCCGAACACCTGGGGCTTGGCGCCCGCCGCCTCCAGCGCAGCCATGGCGCGGTCCACCAGCGGCTGGATGCCGGCGTTGCAGGGGTTCATGGTGGAATGGCCATTGGCGACGCCGATGATGGGCTTGTCGAAGTCGCCGTCCTTGAAGCCGACCGCGCGCAGCATGGCGCGGTTGGGCGAGCGCGCCGGGCCCCTGGTGATGAGCTGGGAACGCCGGTTCGGCGCCGATGCGCCGCCGGCCGCCTTTTTCGCTGCCATGGTGCTCTCCTCTGGTGGAAAGCCGAGTTTAATACGCTAACCTGCGCCCGGCGCCATGCTCATCCACCCGAACTTCGATCCGATCGCGATTTCGCTGGGGCCCGTCGCCATTCGCTGGTACGGCCTGATGTACCTCGCCGCCTTTGCCTCGGGCTGGTGGCTGGGGCGGCGCCGCATCGAGCAGGGGCTGGCGCCGGTCACGCGCGAGCAGTTCGACAACCTGCTGTTTGCCGCTGTGCTGGGCATCATCCTCGGCGGGCGCCTGGGCTACGTGCTGTTCTACAAGCCGGGCTACTACCTGTCGCATCCGCTGGAGATCCTCTACATCTGGCAGGGCGGCATGGCGTTCCATGGCGGCTTGCTCGGCGTGCTGGTCGCGATGGCCTGGTTCGCGCGCCGCAACCGGCTGGACTGGTGGCACGTCATGGATTTCGTCGCGCCTCTGGTGCCGCTGGGGCTCGCCGCGGGCCGTTTGGGCAACTTCATCAACGGGGAGCTCTGGGGGCGCACCACGGACCTTGCCTGGGCGATGGTGTTCCGCGGCGCCGGCCCCGAGCCGCGTCATCCGTCGCAGCTCTACCAGTTCGCCCTCGAGGGCGTGGCGCTGTTCGCCCTGCTGTGGTGGTTGTCCTCGAAGCCGCGGCCGCGCGCGCAGGTGTCGGCGGTTTTCCTGCTGGGATACGGAGCCTTGCGCTTCGTTGCGGAGTTCGCGCGCGAGCCCGATTCGTTCCTCGGCCTGCTGGCGCTGGGATTGTCCATGGGGCAATGGCTCAGCCTGCCGATGATCGGCGCCGGCCTCGCTCTGTTCATGTGGAGCGCCAGGCGGAAATGAGGTTGCCGGCGCTGTTCGATTTGTTGCTCTGGTAGGCTGCGCGGCGGAGTATTGATCACCTTCGCGCTTTTCTTTAACACCGCGCATGCCCGCAAGCGAGGCGCGCAGGAAACCGGTAAGTGCCCGAGTATCAGGCTCCCTTGCTAATAAGTTCACTGTAGCGTCAATTGCAAAAAAACAAACATGTCTAGAACCACCGCTCTCGCTGGAGCCACTGGCCGAGAAATCCTCCGCTCGAGGACTGCGTGGCCTCCTACTTTCCGGAATTCCAGGTGGCGGCGCTCGCCATGATCAGGGCGCAGGGCGGGATTTTCGGCTGGGTAAGCGACTCGAGCCGGTTCCTGCAGGCGCTTGCGAAGAGCTGAGCGCGATGGTCGCAGCGCCGCCCATAGAGCGAATCGGCGAGCAGGCGCGCCGCGCGCTTGAGCGCAGCGGCGGGATCGCGGAGCCGCTCGCGGCGATGGCCGATTCCCCCTACATGAGCGCGGGAGGCGAGATCGTCTGGATCGGCGCCCGCCTCCCGGCCATGCATCCGCGGGCGGTCGTGCTTGACGGACGCGCGTCGCGCGACGTCGCACTGCGATTCGAGCGCATCCCGCCCGTAGGGTGGTCCCCGCCACCACCGAAGGCGGGCCGCGCCCGGCGTCTTGCCAAAGCACTGCAACGGCTGCGCCCGGCGCTTTTCGCGCAACAGGCTCCGCGCGGCCTTGGCGCGCTGCTCGCCGGCGGCGAGCCTGAGTTCCCGCTCGCCGCCGCCGCACCGCGCGTGCGTGCGCTCGCGCGCGCCTACGCGAGCGGCGAAGCAGGCGTGGTCCTCGAAGCGAGCGTGGCGCTGCTTGGGCTTGGAACCGGCCTCACGCCCTCGGGAGACGACCTGGTAGGCGCTGCGCTCTTCGCGCGCCGCCTCACGAAGCAGCATGATGCAGCCTGGTCGGCGCTCGCCGGGCGGCTCTGCAGCGAGGTGGCTGTCCGCAGCCACCCGGTGAGCGCAGCGCTTTTCGCCGACCTCGCGCGCGGCGAGAGCTTCGCTCCGCTGCACGAACTCGTCGCGACGCTCGCGGAGGGCGACGACGCCGGTGCGCTCGATGCCGCGCTGCGGCTCGTCGCGCTGGGTCACTCCTCCGGCTGGGACATGCTTGCCGGTTTCTACCTCGGCACAGACCCCGCCAGCTTGCGAGCGGCGACGGACGCGCTCGCTAAACCAGCGCTTGCCCGAGCCTCACTCCCCCTCGAACTCGCACTGCGCGAACACCTTGTAGCCCTTGTCCTCGAGGCGCTTGCGCCCGCCGAGGTCCGGCAAGTCGATGACGAAGCAGATCTCCACGATCTCGCCGCCAGCTTCCTCGCTCAGCGTCGCGGAGGCCTCGGCGGTACCGCCGGTCGCCACCAGGTCGTCCACCAGCAGCACTCCCTCGCCCTTGCCGATCGCGTCGATGTGGATCTCGACGCGGTCGGTACCGTATTCCAGTTCGTAGTCCTGCCCGATGGTCTCGGCCGGCAGCTTGCCCTTCTTGCGCACCGGCACGAAGCCGATGACGAGCTGGAACGCGAGCCGGGATGAGGATCAGGTTCGTGACGTCGTGCTCGCCAGCATGGCCGGCGCACTCGAAGCCGTCGATGGAGATCACGTCCACGCTGTGCTTCTGGGCCGAGAGCGCGTGCCGGGCCGAAGTGCACTTGTGCACCACCGTGATGCCGTGCTGCTTGAACTTCGGCACCATGTCGCGCGGGTTGTTGCCCGCCGTCTCAAGGATCCTGATGCCCGATTCGATGATCACCTGCATGTACTCGGCGTAGGGCGGCGGCTTGATGGAGGGCAGGACGGTCCTGTTCACGCCGAAGGGCTTGTCGGTCATTCCGCGGCAGCGCTCGATTTCCTTACGCAGGTCGTCAGGTGTGGGCTGGGTGAGCGCCGTGAGTATCCCCAAGGCCCCCTGCGTTCGATACCGCCGAGGCGAGTTCGGCATAGCCGACCCACTGCATGCCGCCCTGGATGATCGGGTACTGAATGCCCAGCATTTCCGTGACCTTGGTTTTCATGCGCCTCTTTCGTGGTTGCCACCGTTGTTTCGCAGATATTACCGGGCACCCTGCGCGATGATCGCGCCAGCATTCAACAACCGGCAGGGAGCCGCAGGGGCTGCTCGAGAAGATCACTTCACGAGCCGCACGATGAGAGCCGGCTGCGTCGCCGATCAGGCGCGCCGGACCAACCAGGCCCGCCTTTCTCGCTATCGGCTCTCCAGAGCCGCTTCAAGGACGCGGACCACGTGCCGCGCCTCGCGCCCGCTGCCCTCAGCAATCTGGTGCCGGCAGCTGGTGCCGTCGGCGACCAGGATCGCGCTCCGCGGCGCATTGCGTACCGCGGGCAGCAGGCGGTCTTCGGCCATTTTCATCGATACATCGTAGTGCTCCGCCTCGTAGCCGAAGCTTCCGGCCATGCCGCAGCAGCTCGACTCGACGGTCGCGGTCTTCAGGCCTGGCACCAGCGCAAGCGCTTTCTGCACCGCGCCCATGCCGCCGAAGGCCTTCTGGTGGCAATGGCCGTGCAGCAGCGCTTCGGCGGCGACCGGCTTCAGGGCGAGCTGCAGGCGGCCGGCCTCGCTCTCGCGCACCAGGAACTCCTCGATCGGCATTGCCTGCGCCGCGAGCGCGCGCGGTGCTTCGCCCGGGACAAGAACCGTGAACTCGTCCTTGAGCGTGTACAGGCACGAGGGCTCGAGCCCGAGGACCGGCACGCCGTTCGCAACCCAGGGCGCCAGCGCCTCGAGCGTCCGGCCCGCTTCGACTTTCGCAGCCTGCACCATGCCCGCGGAAAGGTACGTCCGCCCACAGCACAGCGGGCGCCCGCCGCCGGAGGGCTCGGCGATATGGACGCGGTAGCCGCCCGCCTCCAGCACGCGGACCGCGGCGCGCAGGTTGTCGGGCTCGAAGTAGCGGTTGAAGGTGTCGGCCCACAGCACGACTTCGCGCTCGCCGCGCTTGGGCCAGGCGCGATCCACGAAGCGGTCGCTGCGCCAGCGCGGAAGCGCGCGCCGGCCTGTGAATCCGGTCAGTCGCCCCGCCAGCGGCTGCAGCCGGTTGGCAAGCGGCGCCAGGCGCGAGGCCCAGGGCGCATAGCGCGGCAGGAAGGCGACAAGGCGGTCGCGCAGGGTATGGCCGTGGCGCGCCTTGTAGTGGGCCAGGAACTCAATCTTCATCCGCGCCATGTCGACGCCGGTGGGGCACTCGCTCTTGCAGCCCTTGCAGGACACGCAAAGATCGAGGGCTTCCTTCACCTGCTTGTCCGGTTGAGGTCCCAGTTGTCCGGATAGGGCCAGGCGCAGCGTGTTGGCCCGGCCACGGGTGAGATGCGCCTCGTCGCCAGTGGCGCGAAACGACGGGCACATGGTGCCGGCGTCGCGCTTGCGGCAATGGCCGTTGTTGTTGCACATCTCCACCGCCTTGTCGAAGCCGCCCCACTCCGACCAGTCGAGGGCGGCGGGGGGCGGCTGCGTGGCGTAGCCGGGCGCAAAGCGAAACAGCGTGCGCTGGTCCATCCTGGGCGGGTTGACGATCTTGCCGGGGTTCATCAGCCCCTTGGGATCAAGCAGAGCCTTGATCTCGGCCAGCGTGGCGGTGAGGCGCGGGCCGAAGAAGGGCGCGATCCATTCCGAGCGCACCAGGCCGTCGCCATGCTCGCCGGAATAGACTCCCTTGTACTGCTTCACCATCGCCGCGGCCTCAGCGGCGATGGCGCGCATCTTCTGCGCGCCGTCGCGCCGCATGTCCAGCACCGGCCGCACGTGCAGCGTGCCCACGGATGCGTGCGCGTACCAGGTGCCGCGGGTGCCGTGTTTCTCGAATACCCGGGTCAAACGCTCGGTGTACTCGGCCAGATGCTCCAGGGGCACCGCGCAGTCCTCGATGAAGGACACCGGCTTGCCGTCGCCCTTCATGGACATCATGATGTTGAGGCCGGCCTTCCTCACTTCCCACAGGTCCCTCTGCTGGCTCTGATCGGTGATCTCCACCACACTGCCCGGCAGGCCCAGTTCGCCCATCAACTGCACCAGGTGCGCGAGCTTCGCGTTCTGCGCCGATTGGTCGGTGCCGGAGAACTCCACCAGCAGGATGGCGTCGGGCTCGCCCCGGATGAAGGCCTCCACCGTGGCGCGAAAGGCCGCGATCTCCCGCGCCAGGCCGATCATCGTGCGGTCCACCAGCTCCACCGCCGAGGGACCCAGCTGCACGATGTGGCGGGTGAGGTCCATCGCGGTGTAGAACTTCGGGAAGTGCACCACGCCCAGCGCGCGCGCCGCCGGCAGCGGCGAGAGTTTCAGATGCAGGCGCTCGAACCAGGCGAGCGTCCCCTCTGACCCGACCAGGAGGTGGGCGGAGTTCTGGTGCGGCGGCCCGAGGTGGTCGAGGTTGTAGCCGGCCACCTTGCGCAGCAGCTTGGGAAAGCGGGCCTCGATCTCGTCCCTGTCGCGCTGGTACAGCGCCTTCAGCCTGCGCGTCAGTTCGGAGTCGTCGGTCATCGGGCCGAAGCGCCGGGGGACGCCGTCCACGGTGAGCGCGTCGATCGCGTTCACGTTGTGCACCATGTTGCCGTAGGCGATCGAGCGCGAGCCGCAGGAGTTGTTGCCCGCCATCCCGCCCAGCGTCGCCTGTGCGCTGGTGGAGACATCCACCGGGAACCACAGCCCGTGCGGGCGCAGTCGGGCATTGAGCGCATCGAGCACCAGCCCCGGCTGCACCACCGCCGTGGCCGAGGCGACATCGAGCTCGAGGAGGCGGTTGAGGTACTTGGTGGTGTCGATCACCAGGGCGGCGCCCACGGTCTGGCCGCACTGCGAGCTGCCCGCGCCGCGCGGCAGCACCGGCACGCCCTCGGATGCGGCGACCGCGATGGCGGTGCGCGCCGCCTCCTCGGTGCGCGGGACCACCACCCCCACCGGCATCACCTGGTAGATGGAGGCGTCGGTCGCGTAGCGGCCGCGCGAGGCGGAGTCGAACAGGACCTCACCCTCGATCTCGCCGCGGAGCCGCCGCTCAAGCCCGGTCATGCGACCTGCTTTGCCTGGGGCCTGCCCAGCTCGGCAAGCACACTCGCAAGCTTGTGCGCGAGGTGGTCAGACAGCAGCGCCTTGATGCGCTTTGCGTCGCGCGCGCCCAGCGCGGCAAGGATCTCGTTGTGCTCGCCTATCGCCGCGTCCCAGCGTTCGCGCGACAGGTTGGCCATGTAGCGCGCGCGGCGCACGTAGCCGTTCATCTGCCGGTAGGTGGTGTGGAGCACGGCGTTGCCCGAGTACTTCACGATCTTGAGGTGGATGGCCTGGTTGAACTTGAAGTACCCGGCCAGATCGCCGCGCGCATGGTGCGCCAGCATTTCGTAGTGCAGCGCCCGGATCTCGTTCAACTGCGCCTCGGTGGCGTTCAGGCAGGCGAACTCGCCGGCGAGTGCCTCGAGCGCGCCCATCACCGCCAGCGTCTGGGCCAGGCGCTCAGCGTCGATCTGCGACACGATCGCGCCGCGGTTGGGCAACAGCTCGACCAGCCCCTCGGTGGCGAGGACCTTGAAGGCTTCGCGCAGCGGAGTTCGCGACAGGCCGAACTGGGCAGTCAGCAGGCGCTCGTTCAGCCGGGTGCCCGGGGCAAGCTGGCCCTGCACGATCAGGTCCCGGATACGGTCGGCTGCCTCCTCGTGGAGAGGACGGCGGAGGACCGGGGTTGGTTGTTGCATGTATTCCATTTTGCATGCAGAATACAAAAATTCCATAAATTTTGCAACTGTTGCCCTTATGTTGCGCACAATTAAACCTGATGCATGCAAACGGGGGGTTTATCCATGCCAAGACTTGCTGGTCGACACTTCCTTCAGATCCCCGGCCCGACGAACGTCCCGGACCGGGTCCTGCGCGCCATCGATATGCCGACCATGGACCATCGCGGGCCGGGCTTCGCCCCCTTGGGCAAGGCGGTGCTGGAGGGCATGAAGCGGGTCTTCCAGACGCGCAGCGAGGTCATCATCTACCCCGCCTCGGGCACGGGCGCCTGGGAGGCCGCCCTCGCCAACACGCTGTCGCCGGGCGACACGGTCCTGATGTACGAGACCGGGCACTTCGCCACCCTGTGGCAGAAGATGGCGCTCAAGCTGGGCCTGAAGCCCGAGTTCATCGCCGGCGACTGGCGCACCGGCGCCGACCCGCAGGCAATCGAGTCCCGGCTGCGCGAGGACGGCGCCATGGCCATCAAGGCCGTCTGCGTCGTGCACAACGAGACTTCCACCGGCGTGGTGTCACGCATCGCCGAGGTTCGCAAGGCCATGGACGGCGCGAAGCATCCGGCGCTGCTCATGGTGGACACGATCTCGTCGCTCGCCTCGCTCGACTACCGGCACGACGAGTGGGGCGTGGACGTCACCGTCGGCGGCTCGCAGAAAGGGCTGATGCTGCCCCCCGGGCTGTCGTTCAACGCCGTGTCGGCAAAAGCGCTCGCAGCGTCCAAGACCGCGCAACTGCCGCGCAGCTTCTGGGACTGGAGCGAAATGATCGCGGCCAACCGCGACGGCTACTTTCCCTACACGCCGGCCACCAACCTGCTCTACGGCTTGCGCGAGGCGCTCACCATGCTGCTGGACGAGGAAGGGCTGGAGAACGTCTTCGCCCGCCACCAGCGCCACGGCGAGGCCACGCGCCGCGCGGTGCGCGCCTGGGGGCTGGAAGTGCTGGCAAGGAACCCTGCGGAATACTCCGGCTCGCTCACCGCGGTGCTGATGCCCGCGGGCCACGACGCCGACCGCCTGCGCAGAATCATCCTGGAGACCTTCGACATGTCGCTGGGCACCGGGCTGTCGAAGCTCGCAGGCAAAGTGTTCCGCATCGGCCATCTGGGCGACTTCAACGACCTCACGCTGATGGGCACGCTTGCGGGCTGCGAAATGGGGTTGCAGCTGGCCGGGGTTCCAGCGCAGCAGGCAGGCGTGCAGGCGGCGATGGACTTCCTCGCCTCCAGCCACGCCAGTCCCGCGCGGGCAGCGGCCTGAGCCACGCCAACCCACGCCAACGTCTTGTCGCGTTTCGAGCGCGCGGCAGGCCGCTCGGCGCTGGATGATAAAATTTCCTCCGGGGGGGTCTGGGCCGAGCAGGGCGCCACCCCGGGCGGCATGCCGCCGGCGGAGATGGCCGCGCTGGTGAAGTCCGAGATCGCGAAGTGGGCGAAGGTGGTGAAGGACTCCGGCGCCAAGGTCGACAACTAAGCCGGCCTAGACGACCCCGTCGGCGCGCAGCTGCGCCAGTTCCGCGTCGCTCTTGCCAAGCAATCCCCGCAGGACCTCGTCCGTGTGCTGCCCGAGCACGGGTGGCGCGCGCCCGAACGCGAGCGGCGTGCCCGAGAAGCGCATCGGACTCGCCACCGAGTCCACCTCCCCGGCCACCGGGTGCGGCAGCTTCAGGCGGATACTCCGCGCCTTCACCTGCGGCTCCTGGAACACCTGCGCCACGTTGTTGATCGGTCCGTTGGGCACCCCGGCCGCCTCGAGGATCTCGATCCAGTCCCTGGTCGTGCGCCCGGAAAAGATCTCCTGCAGGAGCCGGGTGAGCTCCACGCGATTCTCCACGCGCTTGCCATTGGTCGCGAAGCGCTCGTCCGCCGCCAGCGCGCCACAGCCCGCGGCCTCGCAGAGCTTGCGGTAGAGGTTGTCGTTGCCGCAGGCCACGATGATGTCTCCGTCCCGGGTACGGAACGGCTGATAGGGCACGATGTTCGGGTGCAGGTTGCCGATGCGCTTCGGCGGCGTGCCGGTCGCGAAGTAGTTGGTGTTCTGGTAGGCGAGCAGCGCGATCTGTGAATCCAGCAGCGCGAGGTCCAGGTGCTGCCCCTTGCCGGTTTCCGCGCGGCTCGCCAGTGCGGCGCAAATGGCGATCGAGGCGTACATGCCGGTGATGATGTCAGCCACCGGCACGCCGGCCCGTTGCGGACCGCCACCAGGGGCGCCATCGGGTTCACCCGTGACGCTCATCATGCCGCCCATGCCCTGGATCATGAAATCGAAGCCCGGATGCTGGCGCTGCGGCCCGGTCTGGCCAAACCCGGTCACCGAGCAATAGATGAGGCGGGGATGGAGCTTCGCCAGGTCCTCGTAACTAAGGCCGTAGCGCGCCAGGTCGCCGAACTTGTAGTTCTCCAGCAGCACATCGCACTTCAGCGCCAGCGCGCGCACCAGCGCCTGCCCGGCCCTCGAAGCGAGGTCGACGGTGATGGACTTCTTGCCGCGGTTGGCGCAGGTGAAATAGGCCGAGTCGCGCGTGTCCTTGCCGTCGCGGTCCTTGATCCAGGGCGGACCGTAGGCGCGCGAGTCGTCCCCCAGCTTAGGGCGTTCCACCTTGATGACTTCCGCCCCCAGGTCGGCGAGGTTCTGGCCTGCCCAGGGACCGGCCAGAACCCGGGACAGGTCCAGAACGCGGATGTGGGAAAGCGGGCCGGGCATGGCCGGCGAATTCTACTTCACCACCTGCTTGCCCGCCTTGGTCTTGACCTGCTCTGGGGCGAGGGGCAATGCGCATAAGATGGGTCTCATCACGACGGCCTCCTTCGGAAAATCAATCCATGGTAAAGCACATCGTTCTATGGAAGTTCGCGTCGCCCTCCAGCGACAATCTCGGCATCGTGAAGCAGGCGCTGGAAGCGCAGAACGGCCGCATCCCCGGTCTCATCCGCCTGGAAGCCGGCGCCAGCTTCAACACCGGCCGCCGTGGCGTGCACTTCGCGCTTTATTCCGAGTTCGAGAGCCGCGAGGCGCTCGCCGCATACCACAAGCATCCAGCGCACGCGCAGACGCGCGCCATCGTCGACCCGCTCGCCCAGGAGCACTGGATCGCGGACTATGAGACCTGACTAGACCGTCCTGGCCATGCGCAGCGCGAGCACGAGCAGCGTGAGCGCGTACAGGATGCGCAGCGGCTTCACCGGCAGATGGTGCGCAAGGCGCGCGCCCAGCGGCGCCAGCGGCACGCTGGTGGCGACAATGAACGCCATCGCCGGCAGGTAGACGATGGAAAGAAAGGCCTCGCCGGCGGTGACCCCTGGCGCCGTGGTCCTGGCCACCGCCAGTCCAGCGCGCCGTGGCGGTGGTGCACACCCACCGAGGCCAGGGAAGTTAACAGGATGGTCGCCATCGAGGTCGCAAGCCACAGGTGCATCAGGTGCTCGAGCGGGAAGCCCTAGGCGGTGAATACGAACACCAGCATGGGCACCATGACCATGCCACCGCCAATCCCGAGCAGCCCGACCAGGAAGCCCGCCATCGCGCCGATGACGAGGTAGGCCGGCCACCAGTCCATCAGCCTGAACCCTGCAGAAGGTGCGCTGCCAGCTCGGCGAAGCCCGCGCCCGCTTCGGCGCGGGTGACGTATTTCGGCGCGGCGTCGAGTTGCTCCGAGAAGCGCCGGACATTGGCCACGCCCACGGAGTGGTCGAAGAAGCCGAACATCGGCTCGTCGTTGGGCGAATCGCCGGCGAATGCAAGCTCGGCCTTGGCGGCGCTCAGATCCAGCTTGAAACATTCGGCCAGCAGCAGCCTGGTCATCGCCAGCTTGTCGTAGGCGCCAAACCAGCCGTTGACGTGGATGGAGCTGACCCTGGCCGCCATCCCCTCGGCCTGCATCAGGTGCCGGATCCGCGCCGCCGCCTCCAGGCCGAGTGCGGGCACGTCTTCGCAGAAATCGATCGCGAGGTCGGTTTCGCGGTAGGCCTGGTCCGAAGCGATGGCGCATCCGGGCACCGCCTCGAGGATGCGCTGCGCAACGGCGCTCAGGCGCGCGCGCTGCGCTGCGCGCGTCGTCGCATCGTCCATGTAGCGCTTGTGCAGGCGCCCGCCCCAATAGGCAAAGTAAAACGCGCCGTTCTCCCCCACCACCGCGTCCACGGGCCACATGCGCGCGATGTGGTCGCACCAGCCCGCCGGGCGCCCGGTAATCGGCACCACGAGGCGCCCGGCGCGCTTCAAGCGCTCCATGGCGCCGTAGGCCTGCGCCGTCAGGGTGCCGCCGGTGGTAAGCGTGTCGTCGATGTCGAACAGCAGTCCCTTCAACCGGCCGGCACCGCGTAATTCGGCAAGCGGCAGCATCAGGCACCCATCAAGGCCTGAACGCGGGCCCGCTGCGCTTCGGTCATGAGAAGGCCGGCTTTGGTGCGCCGCCACAGCACGTCCTCGGCGCTGCGCGCCCACTCGCGGTCCTTCAGCCAGAGTACCTCACGCGCGGTGAGCCCGGCACCGTATTCCTCGCCCAGGTCGCCATCGCCGACCACCGCCGGCGATTGCGCGCCGTGGCGGCGGAAGATGCCGCGCAGGATGTACTGCGGAACGCGGGCATAGGCCTGGAAGAAAGCGTCCCGCGCCTCGGTGCGCGAGGCGCCGCCGAAATCGCTGCCGAGCAGCGGCAGGCCGCTGGTCCATGCGGGTTTAAGGCCGGGGAAATAAGGCGCCAGCTTCTCCAGCGCATGCTCAGCCAGGCGCCGGAAAGTCGTGATTTTGCCGCCGAACACCGAGAGCACCGGTGCCGCGCCCCGCTCGTCGTCGACCCGCAGGGTGTAATCCCGCGTCACCGCCGAAGGATCATCCGACCCATCGTCGTACAGCGGCCGCAGGCCGGCGTAGCGCCAGACCACATCCTCCGGCCGCGCAGCCTTCTTCAAGTAGCGGTTCACCGCGCGGCACAGGTAGGTCACCTCTTCGTCCGTCGCGCGCGGCAATTCGTCCTCGTTGTCCTGCGGCACGTCGGTGGTGCCCACCAGCGTATGCAAGCCGCCGTAGGGAATCATGAACACCACGCGGCGATCATCGTTCTGCAGGATGAAGGCGTGCTCGCCGTCGTAGAGCCTGGGCAGCATGATGTGGCTACCCTTCACGAGACGCACCCTGTCTTGCGATGCCTGTCCGAGGCAGCCGTTCAGCACGCCCTTCACCCAGGGGCCGGCGGCGTTGACCACCGCGCGGGCTCTCACGTTCTCGCCGTTTGACAGCTTCGCGCTCCACAGCCCGCCTTCGCGCCTGGCCGAGACGCACTCGGTGCGCGTCAGGACACGCGCCCCGCGCGCCTGCGCATCGAGCGCATTGGCGAGGACCAGGCGGGCGTCGTCCACCCGGCAGTCGGAATAAATGAAGCCGTGCTTCATGCGCTCGTTCAGGCCCGCGTTGTAGGGCGGCGCGTCGAGGCGCACCGCGTGCGAGCCCGGCAGGCTGGCGGGGCGCGAAAGGTGGTCATAGAGGAACAGGCCGGCGCGGATCACCCAGCGCGGCCGCAACCCGGGCACGTGCGGCATGATGAAGCGCGCCGGCCAGACCAGGTGCGCCGCCACCTTGAGCAGCACCTCGCGCTCAGCGAGCGCCTCGGCGACCAGCCGGAACTCGTATTGCTCCAGATAGCGCAAGCCGCCGTGGATCAGCTTCGAGGACCAGGACGAGGTCGCAGAAGCCAGGTCGTCCTTCTCCACCAGCATGACCGACAGGCCGCGGCCAGCGGCGTCGCGCGCGATTCCTGCGCCGTTGATACCGCCGCCGACGACCAAGAGGTCGATGGTTTCCGAACGGGAATCTCGGGGAAGCAAGGATGGAATTTTACGGCAGCATCACGCTGACCCGGACGCCGCGCGGCAGATTCTCGGCGGCGACACTGCCACCGTGGTACTCCGCGATCAGGCGCGCCACATACAGGCCCAGACCAAGGTGGGGATCGGTCCCGGACCCTCCGGCGCGGCCGGACACCATCGAGCCGAACAGCGTGTCCTTCACGGCATCCGGTATGGGTGGGCCTTCGTTGTCCACCGTGATCCTCGCCTTGCCCTCGGCCATGGCGAGCGCAATGCGCACCGGCGTGCCCGGCGTCGCAAAATCCGCCGCGTTCTCCGCCAGCTTGTCCAGCATCTGCGCCAACAGGTCCGGCGCCCCTTCCACCATCACGGGATTGGCCGACAGGTCCAACTCGAAGACCCTTGGGGAATAAGCCAGGCGGTAGCCCTCGACGCTACCGCGCAGCACCGGCACGGCGTCAAACTTCTCGCGCGTCGTGGTCGACAGGCTCTGCTCCAGGCGGCTCGCCTCGCTCATGCGCTCCAGGATTCTCGACAGGCGCGCCAGACCCTCCTCCGCGCGCTCGACGTAGGTGCGGCTCTCATGCGGGGTCGGAGCAAGCTTCAGGTTCTCGAGCGAAGAACGAACCACCGCGATGGGCGTCCGCAACTCATGCGAAAGGCGCCCGGCCATGCTCTGCAGGTAGGTATGGTGCTGCGCGAGCCTGCCCAGCACCGCCGAGAAGCTGCGCGACAGATCGCCGATTTCATCGCCCGCGTCCGACCCTGAGGCGAGCCTGGCGAAGCGGCCGCGCGCGTCGATCGCCGACTCCGCCTCGTCGCGCAAGCGCCGGATGCGCATCGACAGTCGTGTCGCCCAGGCGATGAGTACCGCCGCCGCGCCCGCGAACACCGTCAGCGTCAGTACCAGCAGTCGCTCCAGCGCCTCACTGCGCAACGTGGCGACCGGATTGGTGGTCTCCTCGACCACCACTGCCCCCACCACCTGGTCCCGGTTCCAGATCGGGCTGGCCGCGGACATCACGACTGCACGCCCGTCCGGCGTGCGCCGCGCCCGTGTCCCGGGCGCCCCCTGAAGCGCAGCCCCGATGTCGCGCCCGCTGGCGAGCGCGTCCTCCGGGACCGCCTCGGCAAACTCTTCGCTCGGGCGCTGGATGAGCAGGTTCACCATCCCCCGCCAGGCGCGCCGTACGCCCGATTCCTCCGGCGCGGGGAGCGGGCGTTTCAGGCTGCCGGCGAGCGCCAGCACCTGGTAGCGCCGGTTCACCACCCAGATGCGCGATTCGGTGCGCTCCACACCCTTCAGGATCGCGGCGATGTCCTCCTGCGCAGCGCGCGCGACCAACGCCTGCTGGCGTTCCAGGATGGCCTGCTCGCGCTCAAGGACGATCTGCTCCGATGGCCGTTCCAGCGCGCGTTCGGCCAGGCGCTGCAGTTCGGCTTCCGCCTCGCGGCGCAGCGGATCGTCGCGCACCGGCGCGGCGTTGAGCAGTTGCGGGCGGTCATGCAGCGCGGTGGCGACGGCGCGTGCCGTCGCAAGAAGGTTGCGCTCCTGGCCACCCAGCAGCACCCGCTCCATCTCGTTGACATACAGCACGCCCGCCCAAGGCAGCACCAGGAGCACCAGCGACACCAGCGCGAGTTTCGCGCGCAGGCCAAGTCGTCTCATGGTGATTTCCAGCGATAGCCCATGCCGTAGGCAGTCTCGATATGGTCGAAGGACGGATCCACTGCCTGAAACTTGCGCCGGATCCTCTTCACGTGCGAGGTCACCGTCGCGTCGTCCACCACCAGTTGCGCCTCGCTCATCAATTGCTCGCGGTTCTTCA
>Ga0194110_10005787_pt1 | contig 14609 bp, 14 predicted proteins | sample TA2Kig1200mmetaG_FD_146192 | JGI IMG/M metagenome (GOLD analysis project Ga0194110, IMG submission 146192) | Freshwater microbial communities from Lake Tanganyika, Tanzania - TA2015032 Kigoma Deep Cast 1200m | ecosystem: Environmental > Aquatic > Freshwater > Lake | place: Tanzania: Lake... | reverse complement strand
GAGAGTAAAGGAGCCGGCCAGGGAGGGGAAGGCCAATAGGGCAGTCATCAAGGCCGTGGCCAAGCATTTCGGGGTTCCACAGGATTCGGTGCGCATCTCCAGCGGGCTAAGTGGCAGGAACAAGGTAGTCGAGATTTCAGAGCGGTCTCTCTAGCTTAGTTGGATTCCTCTCAATCTGATTACAATGTCCATGGGGATTTTCATAGCATAAGTGACGGCTTTGTCTATTTGGTCTATGATTTCTTTTGGGAGGTCACCGATATATTTAGACCCCTGGATTTGGTCTTTGGGGAGTTCCCACCAATTGTTACAGTCGACTAATGACTCTGTAGCCAAGCCGCTGACAGTACCAACGGGGATAATAACTGTCCATTTCTTGTCTTTGAATCGTGTGTTTGAGGTCGTGAGAAAGAAGATGATTGTGTCTCTGTTGTTGTCCCAGCTTTCCATCAGCACGGCGTATTTGGCTTTGGCTGAATCTATAAACTGGAATTTGTGGAATAAGATGATGCTACCTTTTTTCCATGCTGAGGGTGACGAGGTTGACATATGAGGCTATGCAGGCAGGAGTTTACGAAGTTCTGCCCTCTCTCTGTCTAAAAAGTCCTCGTATTCCTTTGTGGGAGCAGAATGGCTGGATGCTCGGTTTTTCAATACATTTACCATATAAGGGTCTCGTTTAACTAGGGTGAAGTCTAGAGGTTCTCCACGGAGTATTTGCTTTGTTCTTTGTTCTCGCTTGATGATTGCTTGCATAGGCTCAGTTTCGTATGCCAATTTTTCTAATTCCACTGGTTCTAAATTCTTGACCTTAGCCAGTACTTGGTCAGTGACCTCACGTTCTTCGGGTTCGAGCAAGGGTTCGAACCTCGGTCTTCCTCCTCTTTGGTGAGCGATTTTGGGGAATTGGGAATATCCTCGACTCGGTTTGATTTGCCGTGCTACCTCAAAAGCCTCCAGCTCGCCAACCTCGTTGGCGAAATCCTTTGTATAAGGCCCTTTGGGATATCTGAGGTATTGAACGCCGGTAAGTGTTTTGCCGAAGATACGGTAATAAGCCACGTCAATCAAATAGAGTAGCTTGATGAATTCTATAGTGCCTATCTCCCTATCAAGCTTGTTTATGAGATACACAGCCAGATTTTGAAGCTTGGTGGGGGCAAAAGTTGGCGCCGCCATATTTTTGTTTACCTTCCTGATTTTCAATCTAGTTTATTATCAAGGAAAAGTCAAGGCGTATTTGGCTAACCCTGGGTTGGGGGTAGCTGACATAGTGTGTGGAGGTCTTCGAGGCGGAAGGCAGATTTGGCACTGTACTTAGGGAAGCGAGATTCTAGGTCTTCGAAGTACATGTAGGTAATCTTGTTTTCTAGGAAGAGAGGATGTCCAACATAGGAGGAAGTTGTTAACTCTTGGTGAAGTTTTCTGCGCCTGGATTTTGGAGCCACGATGGTTAGCTGACGCCTTTTGCCGATCTCGGGCAATGCTGACAGCAGAGCCACGAAGCGCTCTAATGCGCTCAAAATAGCGGTATGTTCCTCTATCTCGAAAGCCCAAATTGGTGTGCCGTCATCCAACGCCCAGATAATGTCGATTTGCTGGATACGTTTGAGTTGCTCTGGCTCTGCCTTGATGTTCAAGTGTGTTGGCGGTTTTAGCACTGCCAGCATAGGGTCGTTTCTCTCGTGCTTGCCGATGTAGGGAACGAGGCCAGCTTTCTGGCATAACAAGGCAAGGCGATATATCTGTTGGTTATGTCGGGTACTTTCTGGTATTTCAGGAATATACTGTTCTCTTGTCTCAAACAGCAATGGCAAAACACCCTGCTGTGACAATACATCAGGGCCTTTCAGTTCCCAGTTGATGCCGTCATGAGAGATGGCTACTTCTTTTAGGACGTCGGCAATATCCTGCTTTGAGGGCTTGTGTCCATTGACAAGTCTTGGCAGGATGGTGGTCACGATGCTATCGAAATTCGCCTTACCCATCTTGCGTAGATAGCCTATCACGTAGTACCTGATGCGTTCCTTTGGTGGGATAAAGTTACCGATTTCGCGCCCTGCCTTTATTTGCCAAAGGTCATTATCGTCAAGCTGGAAATCGCTCTCCAATATTGCCAAGATATCGCCTATCTTCCTTGAGGCAGCGTCGAAGAAGAGGTCGTTTTCGAACAAGTCTGGTACTACTTCTCTGAGTATTTCCTCTGTGGTAGCACCTCCCTCGCGGTAGATGACTCTTTCGGCAACGTTCTTAATCAGGTTTGCCATGGGCAAGGACATGGGCTGAGATATTTTTCTCGTTGCTGTCTTCTGGAAGTTGACGACCAGACTTTCTCCCAGGACACGTAACGGGTTCTTCACTTTGTGGAAGGTCTGCTTGGCTAATGGCTGGGCGGTTGTATTGATATATTCAAAGCCGATGTAGCGCATCATGTCTCTGATGGCATACCACAGCTTGGTTTCCTTGTGATGGAAGACCAGCGACAGCCAGGCTTCGTCTTTGAGAGCGTAGAACATCTGCTCAAAGGACTTTTGGAGAACTCCGAGGTAATGGTTCTCATCAAACTGCTGCTCTCCGCCTTCTATAGCCTCTCTTTGACGCATGTCTTCGGTGACTTCGAATTCCAGCCATGCATGCCACATGGTGCTCAAATCGAGATAAGCTATATGAGCGCCATAAGGCGGGTCGGTATAGATGTAGTCCACCGATTTCTCGGGTGTGTACTTGAGCAGGTTCTCTGCCGAGTCGCAATGGACACTGAAAGTCTCCCCTTCCTTGGCAAAGTCGCCAAAAATAGCATCGCCTCTCTTTTTAGCGTTGGCAACTAATTTTGCCCTGATGGAGAACAAATCCAATATATTACGGTAATCAGGTGTTGGAGGCACCCAGTAACGGTACACTTTGAAGATGCCACTATCTCCACCACCAGCATGCTTTGAGTCTATGCCATACGTCATGCTCGCTCTGGCTAGAATACCTGAGAAGACGAATAACAGAAGCCATCGCGCTTGCTCATGTTTGGTTTTCATAATAGCTGCTTTGAGGTATGACAGGGATATTAGCTGTGCTCTACCAAATAAGTCTTCTACATATTCCCTATCGGCGTTGGAAGGGAGCTTTATATCTTTGGGATACCACTCTTTTAATTTGTAGTCCTCCAACTCATTTGGCGAGGCTTTGCGGACAAAATCAACAACTGGCTTCATCTGCTTCTCAACTTGGCGGTAGGCGTCCCAATAGGCATTAAGGTCGAAAGGTGACAGGCAGCTCATCCTGGTGATAAAGACAGCCAGAGGGTCGAGGTCAATGCACAGTGCTCGGCGTCGATTAGTCAGAGCCTCGATGGCGGTGACACCGCTGCCGCAGAAGGGGTCAGCAACCAAACCGCCCTCGGGGCAAAAGTGGCGGATATACTCCCCGACCAGATTAGAAGGTTGCTTGGTATAGAAAGGGTGTATCTTGTAATGCCATGCCTTCGACTTCTCAGCAGGAAAGGCGTGGCGAATTGGCTCAACTACAATTGGTGCTGCTACCTGATTAACCATAGTTGGGGCTATTATAGTTTGTGCTTCTTGCCTTAGCAATAGGTTTGGGCTTTGTTGTCTTTGTTTGCCAGTGCTATACTAAAGGTGTTTCCAGGTTGAGGGGTTGCTGGGAGAGTCTCAAGATAAACGGGGGTGAGCTAAATGGCAAAAGCGAAAGTAATTGTAAACCCGGCTGCAGGCGCCGGGAAAACAGTCAAGAAATGGCCCAGGGTTAAGGAGCTCCTGGAAGGCATGAAGCTCGATTTCGATTTTGAGCTTACCGATGCTCCAGGCCATGGCATGGAGATGGCAAAAGCCGCAGGTAAGAAAGGCTATGAATTCATTGTATCGGTTGGTGGCGATGGGACCATACACGAAATTGCCAATGGCTTGTACCAGGCTGGAGTTGCTGCCCAGGTGCCTGTGGGCATTGTGAACACAGGGACAGGTGCTGATTACATCCGAACCATCGGGGTGCCGCGCCGCTACAAAGAGGCTTGCAAATGCTTGCTCAGCCCTAATAGACGCATGGTGGACCTGGGTGTTGTCGAGTATACCCGTAAAGGCAAACGGGAGAAGCGGTTGTTTGTGAACTTTGCCGGCATCGGCTTCGATGCTGAGGTGGTTCGAACAACGACCGAGAAGTTCAAAGCCCTGGGTAGTATGCCTTCCTACTTGATGGGACTGCTCAGCACCCTGGCGTCATATGAGAACCGAGATGTCAAAATCATCGTGGATGGCAAGTCCGGCGAAAGAAGGATATGCACAGTGATGTTGAACAATGGCAGGTATGGGGGTGGTGGCATGAAGCCAGCGCCAGATGCCGACCCGGGAGACGGCTTCTTCGACCTGATGATTATTGATGATATAACCAAGCCTGATTTGCTGGTATCGATACCCAGGATTTACTCAGGTACGCATGGGACACATCCCAAGGTGACCTTGACCAGGGCAAAAGAAGTGGAGATACACCCTACTCAGAACTCTGCTGTCCAGGCTGATGGAGAGTTGTTGGGAGAGGCTCCAGCCCGCTTCAGTATATTACCTGCTGCGCTGAGCATAATAGTTGAATAGCTAAAACCAGTGCCGGGTTAAACGCTTTTTCACGGTGCTGAATCCAGAATTACCTTTATCTGTGGCACTTCTTCTACTAGCCGCGCTAGAGGAACTTCTTCACCCGTAATTCTGAAGGCTCTTTTCGCTGTTTTATTGACCAGCACTGTGTAGATAGGTTGCTTGCGGCCGAAAACCGAGAGGCTGCCATTCAGGCGATAACAGCGGGCTAATGTGGTTATCACAGGGATGATAGTTATCCCTGCTATTATTATTGGTTCGCCGACGGTTATTTCTTTGCTTTCCATTTGGCCAATATCAGCTTTCTGGTAACTATGAGACCGGGCCTGGACAGGACAAACCCTGCCAGTGGGGGGAGAAGCAGGATGGGTTGTAGCCTGGCTGTGGCGCAAGCATGGCCCTGGAGGAAAACTTCCTCAGTGAAATTAGGCTGGAGGGAAACGGAATACGGCGAGAAATAGTGGACTAACAAGTTAAGCGGCGCCAGAAAGGCGAAGAGAAGCCCTAGGTCAGCGGGGTTTTCCAGACCGACCTTAAAATCCGCTGCCAGTTCCTTTATCTTGATTTTACGGAGGATATTCTTGACCAGCCGAAAAAATCGGCTGGCCAGGCCTTTAGTACGCAGGATATCCAGGATAGTATCAAATTCCAGACCGTTTCTTTCAGGCTTTGCTATGTCATCTGGTGGTCTTTTTTCGTTGATTAATTCGCCGGAGACCAAGCCATCCAGCCATCTTAATCTTATGCTGAGCTTTGGTTTCTTGGTGGTGTCGAAGCGCAACGAGATATATACGGGAACACAGAGCGTGAGCAAGACTAAGAGGACAAGGCTAGCTATGAGATAGATGGCCCACAACTATTTCTCCTCTTCTTTTTTCTTACCTCCCAATTTCTCGGTGACTTTCTCTACGACACCGGGCACAGAGTCGGTCAGCTTTTCTAGGGCTGCTGCCATAGCGCCTTTTATCGGCTCTATACGTGTGCCGTCCTTGTCTATGACGATAACGGCTATGGGTCTGACTCCAGCGCCACCGCCGGTAGCGCTTCCCGAACCGTGCCCTGGCTGTTTCTCATCCCCCTTAGACGAACCACCCCCAGCCCCAAAACCAAAGCCAACGCTGAGCAGTGGAATGAGAGTGGTATCACCGATTTGGATAGGCTCGCCCACCACTGTCTTGCTATTCAGGACTTTCTCTACCTCCCCCAAAGTAGTCTTAATCAACTTGTCCAGGTCGTCCATGATTTCCTCCCTGTGCGCCAATCAATAAAGATTATAACACGATGATACTGACTCCCCCAAGGCAATCGAATCAGGATGTAGTTTCACCTTCCTTTGAATCCTCAGATTCTCTAAGCAAAGGCCGGCTACGCAGCCAGCGATGTATCTCGTCAAGGACTGGCGGTGCCACACTGAATACCTCAATGTCTTTGGGGAACTGGACCATGTGTCCTTCTCTAATGAACAGGATAGCTGTTTCGTCAGGTTTGAGCGTTTCGTCAATTCTCTTGCCGATGTGCTCATATCTTCGCTTGTGCGCTTCCATGTAGAACTCGGAGACCTTTTTAGCCACCTTCTCGGTGATAAAGCCGATAAGCAGGCACCTCTCCCAGTCCATGCTTTCTTCAGCCATTTCCCTGTCCTCCACAGCTTCCAACAGGGCCTTGTTCTGACACTTCTGCCTGACTATGCGGCAGCTATCAGGGTTTAATTTCTCCAGGATTTCTAGACCTTGTTCGCCACCCATGCTAAGCGATTCGTGATAAATGCGATTTACCCTGCCCACCTTTGCTTCCAGGTTCTCTATTTGCTGGGCTACCTCTTCCCAGAATTTCTTATATTTCTCCAAGTACTCGGGAGGTGCATCTTTGCCAGCATATAGCAGGGGCACCATGAACAGCTTCCTCTTCAGTTTGAAATTTTCAGCTTCTGGCTTCTCTATCTTGCCTAGTTCCCGTGCCATGGTTCTCCTTTCTGCCCAGCGCAAAGGATTTTCAGATATTCTAGGTGCTAGCAGATTCTAAATGCAAGGAGCCTGAAAAATAACATTGTAGACAGGTTTATGCAGTCTCAGCTATACTGCTAACGTTTTGCTCACACATTATTTCGAACAGGGGGTAATACAGACATGGATTTCAAACTGACAGATGAGCAACTAAAGCGCCGCGGGGAATTCTTCGCCGTATGCAAGGAATTAGAAAGGGTCAAACCGCCTAACTGGGTAGGGATAGAAGCCATGTACCGCGATGATGAATGCTGGGAGTTCCATCGGCATTGCGCCAGGGAATTTGGGAAGAGAGGATGGCTAGCTCTGGCGTGGCCGGCTCAATATGGTGGCATAGGCGATATGATGGACAAGGTGATGTTCTCAGAAGCGAGAGGGTATCATGGGATTCGCGGCATGGATGTATTTGGCGTGCAGATGCTAGCTCCCACCATCCTCCATGCTGGCAACGAAGACATAAAGCGCAGGTTCCTTCCCCCGATTGCCTCGGCAGAGGTAATGTGGTGTGAACTATGGAGTGAACCCAACGCTGGCTCTGACCTGGCAGCCCTCACCACCACTGCCATAAAGAAGGGAAACGAATATATCATAAATGGGCAGAAAATCTGGACAACCGGTGCCCATCGAGCTGACTGGGGATTTGGTGTCTTCAAGTCGGACCCGGAAGGCAAGAAGCACCATAACCTATCATTTTTGCTTATGGATATGAAAACGCCCGGCATAACGGTGAGGCCTATTCCTTACATGACTGGAAATCCGGCATACAATGAAGTCTTTTTTGACGATGTTCATGTCCCGGCGGAAAACACCGTTGGCCAGGAGAACGGAGGCTGGGCAGTAGTCAACATTCTAGCCGGATTTGAGCGTTCGGGAATCGACCAGGTAATGTCGATGGTTCGAGGCGTCGAGGAGCTAGTGAAATTCTGTAACGAGACAAAGCGCGGTGGACAGCCATTGTCCAGAGACCCACTCATCCGCAATAGGCTGGCGCAGTTGGCTATCGAAGTCGAAGCCGCCCGCACCCTGGCATACCGTATAGCCGACTTGCAGAATCAGGGTGAGATGGCACTGATGGACGCCTCTGCTGGAAAGGTGTTCTTCAGTGAGACAGGCGAGCGCCTGGCATTCTTTGCCACAGACATGCTCGGGCCTTATGGCCAGATAAGGCATTCCAAGTGGGCGCCTCTCAGCGGCTTGTGGGAGGATATGTACCAAGAGTGTTTTGTGACCACTATCTCTATGGGCACCAACGAAATCCAGCGTAACATCATCGCCTGGTATGGCCTGGGCCTGCCCAGAATGAAGTAGGAGGAATCATGGACCTGAGATTTAGCGAGCAACAAGAGATTCTGAAGAAGATGGCCAGGGACTTCCTTACCACGGAATGCCCCAAGGCCTTAGTCAGGGAACTGGAAAAAGACGAAAAGGGATACTCTCCCGCACTCTGGAAAAAAATGGCTGAGCTGGGCTGGATGGGCTTGGTCATCCCGGAAAACTACGAAGGTATGGGATACGGCTTCCAGGACTTAACCGTCCTGGTCGAGGAAATAGGCAGGAACATTCTGCCAGGACCTCTGCTCTGTACCATTATCAGCACCTTCCCTATCCTGGAAAACGGCACTGATGAGCAGAAAAAAGATTTCCTACCCAAGATAGCCAGCGGCGAACTCATCCTGACACCAGCTTTGTTAGAAGCCGAAGGTACCCTCGATGCTTCGGACATTGCTTTAAAAGCAACAGCCAAAGGCGATGATTTCATCATCAACGGCACCAAGATGTTCGTTGAGATGGCACACGTGGCCAACTACTTCGTGCTGGCTGCCAGGACTAAGGCCGGCACCTCTGAAGACGGCGTTACCCTGTTTCTAGTCGATGCCAGGTCCAAGGGCGTAACCTGTGAAGTAATACCCACCATAGCACATGATAAGTTATGCGAGGTTAAATTCAAAGACGTGTCGGTCCCCAGGAAGAATGTGCTAGGGCAAGTGGACAAGGGATGGCCTATTATTGTCAAGCTAATCGAAAAGGGAGCTGTTATCAGGTGCGCCGAGTCTTTGGGTGGCATACAGACCTGCGTCGAGATGACTGTAGCCTATAGCAAAGAGAGAGTACAATACGATAGGCCCATCGGTGCTTTCCAGGCCTTGCAGCACATCATGGCTGATATGTGGATCTCAATGGAGACCTGCAAGTACCTCATCTACGAAGCAGCCTGGATGGCTGCGGAAGGTATGCCCTGCTCCAGGGAGGTCTCTATGGCAAAGGCTTATGTCAACGAGGCCTATAAGAATGTGAGCAAGTGGGCGGTCAGGTTGCATGGTGGCATTGGCACCAGTGGCGAACATGACATACCGCTGTACTACCGCAGGGCTAAGGCTGCTGATATAGCCTATGGTGGCACTGATTGGCACAGAGAGCTGGTAGCACAGAAGATAGGACTCACTTAAAATACCTGATAACCACCTAGATAACCTCCGTTGTACACCAGACAGCAAAACCAGCAGTTAGGCTATCACAAAGTGTGTACAGCAACAGTTCATTGTGCTCGAAACAAGACGCCGGAAGTGACCCAACTACGAGGAGGTACACTATGAACTTCGGATTTAGTCCCGAAGAGGAAAACATCAGAAAAGAAGCTCGCGCTTTTTTTCAAAAAGAAGTTACCCCTGAACTGGTCAAGGAAATAGCAGAGAACACCGGAGCTACCGGACCAGGGATTGGCCGCAAACTGGTTCAAAAGATGGGTGCTAAAGGATGGCTTTGCCCAACCTGGCCAAAGGAATACGGCGGATTGGGCAGTTCGGAGACTATAAGCTTTATCATCCGTGATGAGATGGCCTATGCCGGAGGCCCCATATCACTTGTCGGCGCCACTATGGCTGGCCCAAGCATACTTAAGTTCGCCAGCGAGGAAATGAAAAGGGAATACCTACCCCGCATTGCCAAAGGTGAGATAGAGATGATCCTCGGCTATACCGAGCCCCAAGCAGGCTCTGACTTAGCTGCATTGGAAATCAGGGCTGAAGACAAAGGGGATTACTTCCTCATCAACGGCCAGAAGACGTTCAACACACACGCCCACTTTGCCGAATACCACTGGCTTGGCGCCAGGACCGACTTCTCTGCTCCAAAACACAAGGGAATATCCCTAATCATTGTTGACATGAAAAGCCCCGGAATAACAGTCAGACCAATGATAAGCATTGCCGGCGGCAAGACAAATGAGGTTTTTTACGACAACGTCAAAGTTCCTAAGAAAAACGTAGTGGGAGAGATAAACAAAGGTTTCTACTATATCATGACTGCCCTGGACTTCGAGAGGATGTTCCCATTTGGAGGAGTACGCCGCCTGCTAGACGAGTTAATAAGATATACCAGCACAACTAAGCGAGATGGGCAACCTTTGAGCAAAGACCCTATCATCCGACAGAAAATAGCTGGGATGGCAATAGAAGTCGAAGCAGCATACACGCTCTATTATCAACAGGCATACATGCTGGACAAAGGTCAAATACCAAATTACCAGTCGTCAATGCAAAAGGTATTTTCCAGCGAAGCAGCCTTTCGTGCCTTTGACGCTGCCACAGCGATAATGGGGCCACGTGGCCAGTTGCAGCAAGGCTCCAAATGGGCACCCATTGATGGCGAAGCTGAACTGCACTATCGCTGGTCCATCATAGAGGACATCTACGGCGGCACCTCAGAGATACAGCGAAACATCATCGCACTTAGAGGACTAGGCCTCCCCACACGCTAAGACAGAATAAAGAGCCTTGACAAATCAGCAAAGCGAAGGAGAAAGACCATGGATTACAGCCTGAGCGAACAACAGGAAATGCTCAAGAAGTCCGCTCGCGATTTCCTATCTTCAGAATCACCTAAATCTTTGGCCCGACAAATGGCCACAGACGAGAGGGGCTTTCCTCCACAACTTTACATCAAAATGGCTAATCTCGGTTGGCTGGGTCTCAACTTCCCCGAGAAATATGGCGGCACCGGCGCTTCCTTTCTAGACCTCGTCGTGCTCCTCGAAGAGACAGGCAGAGCTTGCTTGCCTGGCCCCTTCTTTACCTCCTCAGTTCTCTCAGGAATGACCATACTCGAACTCGGTTCCGAATCTCAAAAACGAGAGCTTTTACCCGAAATCGCATCAGGTCAAATAATCGTTACCCTCGCCAATATTGAACCAGAATCTGGCTACAATCCAAATAAACTCAAGACCAAGGCAACACCCAATGGGAATAACTACTCAATCTCTGGCAACAAGATTCTAGTACCCTATGCCCACGTGGCTAACTACTGCATCTGCACCGCCCAAACTAATGCCGGAATCAGCATATCCGTGATAGATAGCAGCACTTCTGGTATCAAACTTACCCCACTTAAAACTATCGCCGCAGATAAGCAGTTCGAGATAGTATTCAACAAAGTCATGGTGCCTAAGAAAAATATCCTGGGCAAAGAAGGAGAAGGAAATGCCCAATTGCAACAAATTATGCTCAAAGCTGCCGTAGCCAAGTGTGCTGAAATGGTCGGTGGTGCTCAACAAGTCCTGGAGATGACCGTAGAATATGTTAAGGAACGCAAGCAATTCAGCGTCCCCGTAGGTTCCTTCCAGGCCATACAACACCACTGTGCTAATATGCTCACTGACATCGATACCTCGATATTTCTCACCTACCAGGCTGCCTGGAAAATCAGCGAGGGCATTCCTTTTGCCAAAGACGCCTCAATAGCCAAAGCCTGGGTAAGCGATGCTTACAAACGCGCCACCAAGCTGGGACATCAATGCATTGGTGGTGTAAGTCTGATTGAAGACCACGATATGCCATTCTTCTCCAGGCGAGCTAAAGCAGCCGAACTTATCCTAGGCGACGCCGATTACCACAGAGAGCTCATAGCCCAAGAACTAGCTCTATGACCACGGAACCCCAAGGGGCCAAAGATATAGTTTAAGACAAACAACCGCAAATGTACTAGTCCCGCATGACCGGAGACACATGGCTGAACTAGCCCATTGCAGATTGTAATATTATGACAACCTTTGTCCATAACTACGGCCAATGTTAAAATAAACAACAGCGATGCCCACACGGACAATTGATCTTCACTTGAAAAATCTTCCCGCAAAACCTGGAGTTTATATATTCAAAGACAGCCAGCACAAGGTAATTTATGTCGGTAAAGCAAACAACCTGCGAAACAGGGTACGGTCTTACTTTAGTACTGCCCCTACTTTACCATCCAAGCATCTTCGACTAGTATCCAAGATAGCAAGCATTGAGTCCATTGTCACAAATACTGAACAGGAAGCGCTTATCCTGGAATGCAACCTAATCAAAAAACACCGTCCCAGCTACAACGTTCGGCTGAAAGACGACAAGACATTCCCCTACCTGAAGATAGACCTAAACAGCGACTGGCCATGTGTCCGCATAACACGCCGTCTCCAAAAGGATGGCGCAAAATACTTCGGTCCCTTCGCCAGTGCCGGCTCTCTGCGGATGACTCTTAGATCGGTCAAGAAAATATTTCCATTCCGCTCTTGCAACAAGACTATCTCAGGAAACGAGCTAAAGCCTTGCCTTGAATATCATATAAATCGCTGCCTCGGGCCATGCATTGGTGCCGCCAGCAAAGAGGAATATAACAAGGCAATACAGCAGGTCATCATGTTTCTCGAAGGTAAACAGGAGACAGTAATTCAAGAACTCAAGCAAGCCATGGCAAAAGCTTCGCAGGAATTGAAATTTGAAAAGGCAGCACTGATACGAGACCAGATTCAGGCTATACAACAGGTAATAGAAGGTCAAAAGATCGCCATAACAGTCAGGGGTGACCAGGACATTGCTGCTCTGGCACAGATAAAAGACATCGCCTATGTTGAGATATTTTCCGTTCGCAATGGCAAACTATTGGGACGTGAGCATTTTATTTTGGAAGGCATCAGTGATGAAATGCCATCACACATAATAACCAGCTTTATCAAACAATATTACTCTGAGGCCTCGTCCATTCCTCCACTAATCTTACTGCAGCATCCTGTTGAAGAGCCAGTGGTCATCTCTCATTGGCTAAGCAAGCTGAGAGGCACACAGGTCAAACTCCGCATACCACGACAAGGGGCAAAAAAGCAACTGTTGGATATGATTGTCAAAAACGCACAACAGGGATTTGAGTTATACCAGGCAAGGCAATCGACGAACATCGCCGCTGCAATAACCCTGGAAGAACTAAAACACAGACTCAACCTGCCTAGAGCCCCATTGAGGATAGAGAGCTACGACATATCCAACATCCGGGGCAATACAGCTGTAGGTAGTATGGTTGTTTTTGAAAAGGGTGCACCAAGACGTGCCCATTACCGGCGCTTCAAGATCAAATCGATATCCGGGATTGATGACTATGCCATGATGCAAGAAATACTTAGACGTCGGTTCGAAAGATTTGCGAAAACAGAAGATAAATGGGGAATAACCCCTGACCTAGTTCTTATAGATGGGGGAAAGGGACACCTGAATGCAGCCCTGACAGTGATGAACGCAATGGGATTGAACCAAATTCCAGTTGCCAGCCTGGCTAAAGAAAACGAGGAGGTCTTTGTACCCGACAAACTAAGGCCGGTAGATATACCCCAAACCTCTGCAGCGCTGTACTTACTACAGAGAGTAAGAGACGAAGCACATCGGTTCGCCCTAGGCTACCACCAAAGGTTGCGACAAAAAGGAAGCACAGCCTCAGCACTCGACAGCATACCCGGCATAGGGCCCAAGCGTAAAAAAATGCTACTGAGGAAATTCCGCTCGGTGCAAGGTATTAAAGAGGCATCATTAGACGAACTAGCTGATACCCAAGGGATGTCCTTAAAGCTAGCAGCGAAGGTAAAGGAATACCTATGATTCATCCCACAGCAAGGCAATCATTGACAACCAATGATATAATCACACCGGGAGGAGATAAAACATGCTAGCCATGTCAAAATGGTTTCTCATCGTAGGTAGCGCGCTGCTAATCATAGACGCAATAATGATAGTAGCCAAAATCCCCAACCCAATTCCAGGCTTTCCGCTACCCTGCCCCGTAACCTGGTGCGTACTTGGCATCGGGCTTCTGCTCTTTGCTATCAGCAGCAAAACCTTCAAGAATTAATCGCAGGCGAGGCATCACGGCATATCCTGCCACCCTCTGCCTGCAATCTCAGTGACTGTCGCAGGGGCGGTCACAACCCGCCACTCAAAACCGCTATCTAACAAAAGTTCGCTTGCTCGGCCAAATTTCTGCTAGAATTGTCCCAATCTTTTTGCTGGATTCCACAGCGAGATGGCAGAGCTACAAGACGAAATTGCCCAACTCATCCGAGAATACCAGGCAAAGACTGGGAAACTGCTCACTATTGGCACCGTCGAGTCAGCAACGGGTGGCAGAGTTAGCGACAGAATCACCAATGTATCCGGCAGTTCAGACTATTACAAAGGCTCTGTCGTCGCCTACGGCAATGATGCTAAATCAAGCATAGTCGGAGTGAAAACAACAACACTCAGGAAACACGGGGCTGTCAGCCCAGAGGCTGCCATGGAAATGGCTGATGGAGGAAGGAGGCTACTGAAGGTCGATATATGTGTATCAGATACAGGAATCGCAGGGCCTACCGGCGCCACCAGGGGAAAGCCTATCGGGCTTTTCTATATAGGGCTATCCACCAAAGACAAAACTATTGCCCAAGAGCATCGTTTTCATGGCACCAGGGATAGCAATAAACACAAAGCTGCCGAGGCAACACTCCAGCTATTAAGGGATTCCCTGAAGGAATACAGCAGGGATAAATTAGCTGGCGGCTTAGACGAAAGGCACGTTGTCACCTGTTTTCTAGAGCACGATGGGAGGATACTCATCTTGCGGCGAAGCAGCAAAGTGGGCACATACCAGCGCAAATGGGCCGGCATCAGCGGCTACCTTGAAAAAGAAGAGCTTGAGCAGGCTTTCACCGAAATAAGCGAGGAAACAGAAC
>Ga0194110_10005777_pt1 | contig 14631 bp, 10 predicted proteins | sample TA2Kig1200mmetaG_FD_146192 | JGI IMG/M metagenome (GOLD analysis project Ga0194110, IMG submission 146192) | Freshwater microbial communities from Lake Tanganyika, Tanzania - TA2015032 Kigoma Deep Cast 1200m | ecosystem: Environmental > Aquatic > Freshwater > Lake | place: Tanzania: Lake... | reverse complement strand
CAGCAGGGCGCGGCGGGTGAAAGGTATGTGCATGAGTCACCTTTGGGCTAGGCGGCCTCGCGGATCTCGATGGACACTTGTTTGCCGAGAGCGCGAAACGCCTGCTCGAGCTGATCCAGACGGGAGGCGTGCCGGAGGTCCAGCAGCCTGTCCACCTGCGGCATGTGCCAGCCGAGACGCCGGGCCAGCGCCGCCTTTCCCACGTTCAAGGCGCGCATGGTCCGGTAGAGAGCGATCTTGGCCTCGCTCAGCGCCGGCAGCTCAACATACGGGCCACGCTTCACGAGGGACGGCGCCGGGATGGCCTCACGGTCCGCCATCATCCCCATGAACATCGTCTCCAGTGCGTCCACCGCGCGGGTGAGCGCTTCCTCCCGGTCAGCGCCGAAGGTGTGGACATTCGGAATGCCGGGGAAGCGCGCGAGGATCCACTTGCCCTCGCGAGTCAGTTTGACCGGGTATCTCAACACCACTGCCTCCTCATTTCAGGCCGAGCTGCTTCTTGATGGCCTCGACAATCCCCTTGGGCAGCTCGTGCCTGGCTCCGTGCATGGGCAGCACGGACTTCTTGTCTCCCAGCCGGACCAGCAGGTGCCCTCCCTTACCCGGCTCAAACGCGCAGCCCTGCTTCCGCAGCCACCGGCGCAGCTCCGAGCTGGTCACGATCCGATGATGCAACAGTTCTGTTGCGCTGTCAAGAGCGGCGCGGTCGGGACGTCACATCCTCCCGTACAACGGCTGGAGGGCGGGGTAGAGGGCCTGGTAGAGGCGGTGGCCGCGGGCGTAGAGGTCGCGCTCGGCGGCGCGCGGCTCCACCGCATCGACTTCGCGGATGGCGGCGCGGCACACCTCGGGGACCGAGCCGTAGGCGCCCGTGCCGACCAGCGCCATCAGCGCGGCGCCGTAGGCGGAGCCTTCCTGGGTCTCGAGCACCACCACGCGCTTGCCCATTACATCGGCCAGCAGTTGCCGCCAGAAGGGGCTGCGCGCACCGCCGCCGGAGACGCGCACCGAGGTGACCGCGACGCCCAGCTCTTCGATGATGTCCAGGCAATCCTTCTGGCTGTAGCAGACGCCTTCGATGAGCGCGCGGATCAGGTCGGCGCGCATGTGTTTGGCGGTGAGGCCGACCCATCCGCCGCGGGCCGCGGCGTCCAGGTGCGGCGTGCGCTCGCCCATCAGGTAGGGCAGCCAGTAGAGGCCGTGCGAGCCGGCGGGCGCCTGGGCCGCCTCGGCGGTAAGGAGTTCGTAGCCGGCGCCCGGCGCAAGCTGGTTGCGGAACCATTGCAAGCTCAGGCCGGCGCCCTGGGTGACGCCCATGACGTGCCACTTGCCGCGCACCGCGTGGCAGAAGGTGTGCACACGGCCCGCCGGGTCGTAGGCCACCTTCTCCATGTGCGCGAAGACCACGCCGGAAGTTCCCAGCGTGCAGGAAACGACGCCCGGCTCGACTATGCCGTTGCCAACGGCGCTGGAGGCCTGGTCGCCTCCGCCGCCCACCACCGGAGTGCCGGCGGCGAGGCCCGTCAGCTCCGCCGCGCGCGCCGAGACGCGCCCGCTCACCTCGGTGGATTCGTAGACCGCGGGCAAGAGGCTCCGGTCCAGACCCAGACCGTCCATCATCTCGAAGGACCAGCGCCGGCGCACCACGTCGAACAGGGACATGCCTGAGGCATCGGAGACCTCGGTGGCGTACTCGCCGGTGAGGCAGAAGCGGGCGTAGTCCTTGGGCAGGAGGACCTTGCGCGCGCGGGCGAACTGCGCGGGCTCGTTGTCGCGCACCCATAGCAGCTTGGGCAGGGTGAAACCGGTGAGCACCGGGTTGGCGGTGTAGTCCAGCACCTTCTCCCGGCCGATGGTCTGGTTGACGAAGTCCACCTGGGCCTGGCTGCGCTGGTCGCACCAGATGAGCGCGGGACGGATGACACGGTCGGCTTCATCCAGCAGCACCAGGCCGTGCATCTGGCCGGAGAGGCCGATGCCGCGCACGTCGCTGCCCGAGGCTCCGGCTTCGCCGAGCACGCCGCGGATGGCCTGCTGAGTCGCGTCCCACCAGTTCTCGGGACGCTGCTCAGCCCACCGCGGGTGCTCCATGCGCATGTCCTCGTGCGGGGCGGTGTATCCAGCCACCACCCGGCCGCCCTGGTCCACCAGCAGGGCGCGCGTGCCCCCGGTTCCGACGTCAATTCCCATCCAGTACATGAGCTCTTACCTCCGGATGCGGGGACAGGCCGGCCTGTCCACGGAGGGACAGGCTAGCCTGTCCCCGTGCTCTGAAGGGGCAGACAGGCGGCCCCGTACAGGCCGGCTTCGTTGCCCAGGATGGCCTGCTCGATGCGGGTGGGCGTGTTGCGGAACACGAAGGAGCGCAGGCGGACCTCGGCGAACATGGCCGGAGCGAAGAAATCCCAGGCCGGCAGCATTCCCCCGCTGAGCAGGTACAAGGGGAAATTGAAGACGTTGACCAGGTTGGCCAGGCCCCGGCCCAGCGCCGTGCCCATCATTTCCCAGCACACCTGGGCCTTGTCCTCGCCCGCCACGGCCAATCGCCAGACGTCCTCGGAGGTCAGGTCGGCGCCCAGACCCATCATCTTGGCCATGGCCGTGACGGCGGTGGCGGAGGCGTGTTTTTCAAGGCATCCGTTGTTGCCGCAGGCGCAGGGATTGCCGCCGGGAACCACGGTCATGTGGCCCAGTTCGCCGGCCATCCCCACGAAGCCGTGCAGCACCTTGCCGCCGATGATGACGCCGCCGCCGATGCCGGTGCCCAGCGTCAACAGCACCAGGTCATCGACGTCGCGGCCCGCCCCATGCCAACTCTCGCCGAGGGCCGCGGCGTTGGCGTCGTTCTCCAGGATCACGGGGGCGCGGAGCTGGGCCTCGATCTCGTCCCGCATGGGGAAGTTCTCGAAGCCGGGCAGGTTGGGCGAGGCGGTGACGATGCCCTTGTCCATGATGATGAAGCCGGGAACTCCGATGCCCACCCCGGCCAGCCCGCCGGCGCCGCACTGCTCGCGCAGCTTCACGATGCAGGCCACGATGTCGGACACCACCGCGTCGCGGCCCGCCGACAGCTTGGTGCCTCCGGACACCTTTGCCAGCACCTTCCCCGCGCGGTCGATGGCCGCAGCGCGGAGGTTGGTGCCACCCAGATCCACCCCGATTGAATATTCCGCCATGAGGTGGAATGATAACAAATTCCCGCCGGGCGGCTGGGCGCTATGCTGGTGATATGGACTTCAAGTACTTCTCCAGCCTGGCCGCCGAGGTGACGCCGCCGCCGGACGGGATCCTGAGCCGCACGTTGCACGACGACGACCGGCTGAAAGTGGTGCTGTTCGGCTTCTCCCAGGGGCAGCAGCTTTCCGAGCACACCGCCGCGGTGCCCGCGGTGTTGCACTTGCTGGAAGGGGAGGCGGTGCTCAGGCTGGGGCGCGAGGAGAGGAAGGCTCAGGCGGGGGCCTGGGTGTACATGGCGCCCAAGCTGCCGCACGGCATCCTGGCCCAAACGCCCCTCATCCTGCTGCTGCTGATGCTGAAAGCGCCGCAGCCCGTGCGGTAGTCACTCATACCGCAGCGCCTCGATGGGGTCCATGCGCGCGGCCTTGAGGGCGGGCACCATGCCGGCGATGAGGCCCACCGCCAGCAGCACCCCGGTGGAAACCAGAATCGCGCCGGCGGAGACCTCGAAGCGCAGGTCGCCCTTGTGCGCGGCGATGTCTTCGAACAGCGGGCCCAGCATGGGCAGCGAGCCGATGGCCAGCACCAGCGCCACGCCGATCAAAATGCCCAGCGCGCCTCCGCCGGTCACCACCAGAAGGGCCTCGATCAGGAACTGCCGCAGCACCGTCGGCCGGCGCCCGCCGAGGGCTTTCAGCACGCCGATCTCGCGGGTGCGGTCCGTCACCGAGGCCAGCATGATGTTGGCCAGCCCCACGCCGCCGATGGCCAGCGTGAGGGTGCCGATGAAGGCCACCAGGATCTGCGCCGCCACGGTCATGCTCTCCAGCACGTACAGGAAGTCGTTGAAAGCCACGATCTCCAGCGCGCTGATGTCGCCGGGCGAGAAGCGGTGAATGCCGCCCAGAGTGGCGCGCACCTGGCGGATGGCCTCCTGGCGCGCCAGGCCCGCCACGGGGGTCCACACCAGCAGATCCGGGAAGTAGATGTCCCGGAACAGAGCCGCGGTGTGATAGGGGATGAAGATGCAGGTGTTGTCGTTGGCGCTGTACTGGGCCAGTTGACCCTTAGGCTCCAGCACGCCGGTGACGGTGAAGCGCACCCCCGAGATGGTGATCTCCTCGCCCTCCGGGGGAATCCCGCTGAACAGCTCGCGAGCCACGGCCGCGCCCAGCACCGCGACGCGATTGCGTTGCAGCAGGTCCTCCGGCGCAATCCAGCGCCCGGCGGTCACCGTCATGTTGCGGAGTTCCTTGTACTCGTCGTTGACCGCCCGCACGGAGTACTGCCGCTCGCGGTTGCCGCGGAGGACCGTGCGCTGGCCGGCAAACAGCTCCGGCGAGAGACGGCCCACCAGGGAGGCGCCCTCACGGAGGGCCTCGATATCGCCCAGGCGGAGGCGTATGCGGCGGCCGGTGCGCCGGCCCCCCGCCTGAGAACTGGTCTGGCCGCCCGCGGTGATGACCAGGTCCTGGCCCACCGCCTGGAAGGAGTTCAGCATGGCGCGGCTGAAACCCTGGCCGTAGGCCATCAACAGGATGAAGGAGGCCACGCCCCAGGCCAAGCCCAGAATGGTCACCACGGTGCGCCGCCGGTAGTGCCGCAGCGCCCCCCAGGACTCGGCCAGCGTGGTGCTCCAGCGCATACGGTCACCTTTCGAAACGCAGGGCCTCGGCCGGCGGGAGCCGCGAGGCGCGCCAGGCCGGAGGAATGGCGGCGGCCACCGCCACGGTTCCCAGGCACAGGAACGCCAGCAGCACCGTGGCGCCCTGAACGGGGAGGCCGCCGAACATGCCTTGCACGGGCAGCGTATTCACCGCCGCCGCCAGCAGGCTGACCAGGGTGAAGCCCGCCAGGCCGCTGGCCAGGGCCAGCGCCAGTCCCTCCAGGAAGAAGTCCAGCAGGATGCGGCGCCGCGTGGCACCCAGCGCTTTCTTGAGGCCGATCTCGTTGGTACGCTCCGAGACCGCCATCATCATGGTGTTCATGACTCCTACCCCGCCCAGGCTCAGCGTGATGAAGGCCACGAAGGCCAGAAACCGCTCGGCACTGATGAAGATGCTCTCGAAGGCTTCGGCGATGCGGACGTAGTCAACCGCCTGAAGGGCCTTCTCGTCCTCGGGGTCGAAGTTGTGGACGCGCGCCAGCGCCTGCCGCACCTGGCGCTGGGGCGTGCGCCAATCGGCGGGCGAGGAGGGTTGGTAGAGGATGGCGTTCAGCAGGCCTTCGCCGGCCACTCCCGCCGAGGGCGGGCAGTCGCGGCGGAAACTGGAAGCGGGAATGACGATCTTCTCGTTGTCGAAGCCGTCGTAGGTGCTGCTTTGCCGCTTGTCGGTCATGACCCCCACCACTTGGTACGCGAGGCCGTTGATGCGCACCTGACGGCCCACCACCGCGGGGCGTTCCCCGAAAAGCTGCTGGCTCACCTTGGCCCCCAGCACGCACACGCGCCGGGCCTGCTGGTGGTCGCCGGCGTTGATGTGACGGCCGTTCTCAAGCGGCAGATAACGCATAACCAGGTACTCGGGGGTTACCCCCAGCGCCAGGTACCGGCCCGAGTTGAACTCGCTGGCCGCGGAGGTCTGGTAGCGCTTGATCTCGCCGCTGACCAGGCGAACGTCGGGGCACTGGTGCCGTATGGCTTCCAGGTCCCGCTCGTAGAGCCGAATGCGGCGGCCCGCGGTCTGTCCGGCGGAAATCCGCTCGGTGCGCCCGCCGAACACCAGCACAAGGTTGTCACCGATCTGCTTGAAGTAGTTCCGCCCGCCGCGCTGGAACCCGTCGCCCAGGGCGTTCATGAGGGTCAGCGCGATCATTCCCCAGGCGATCCCGAACATGGTGAGGAAACTGCGCAGCTTGTGCCGCGCCAGGTTGGCCCAGGTCTGGCGGAACAGCCCGGTGATGGCCTCGAGAGCACTCATGGCGGCAACAGCCCTCTCTGACTCCAACGAAACCGGATGGCTCGAGGTTCGCCGGGTGAGCCTATAGCGCCTGGCAGGACTGGCGCTCGATGAGTTCCACGCCCAGGACGTGATGCTCAGGGGGCGTGGGCTTCTTGCCCCCGGCCTGGCGTAGCAGTATCTCGACTGCGGCCTGGCCGATCTCGTACTTGGGCTGGTGCACGGTGGTGAGTGGCGGGCGGATGACGCAGGCCAGCTCGACGTTATCGAAACCCACCACCGAGAGATCTTCCGGCACGCTCCGGCCCGCTTCGAGGATGGCGCGGATGGCGCCGAAGGCCACAGCGTCATTGCCGGCAAAGATGGCAGTCACGTCGGGGCGGCGGGCCAGCAGCGTGCGCGTCAGCGCGTAGCCGCCCCGATAGGTATGATCCCCGTGCACCACCACCGGGTCAGCTCCTGTGCGGGCGGCTTGCACGGCCTGTAGAAAGCCGCGGGCGCGGGCCGCGAGGTTGCCGTGGCGGCGCGGGCCGGTCAGGTGGGCGATGACGCGGTGCCCCAGCTTCAGCAGGTAGGCCCCGGCCAGGCGGCCGCCCGCGAGGTTGTCGCCGGTGACGGTGGAGAAGGCGCGCACGCCCGGAGTGAGGTTCAGCAGCACAATGGGCAAGCCCGAGGCGGCCAGCTCCTGCTGCTCGGGGCGGCCGAGGTCGGCCACCGAGTTCATCAGCAGGCCATCCACGCGCTTCTCGAGCAGCGAGCGGACATAGCGCATCTGCTTGGCCGGATCCAGGTCGCTGTTGCAGAGCACCACGTCGTAACCGGCGCGGCAGGCGGCGTCCTCGGCGCCGCGGGCGACCTCGGCGAAGTAGGGGTTGCGGATGTCACTGACGATCAGCCCGAGGGAGTGGGAGCGCCCCGTGGCCAGGCCGCGGGCCACGCGGTTGGGGCGGTAGCCGAGGCGTTCGGCGGCCTCCCGGACCTTGCGGCGGGTGTCGCGGTGGATGCCGTAAGCGCCGCGGAGGGCGCGGGAAACGGTGGAGATGTTGACGCCGGCGGCTTGGGCTACGTCGGCCAGGGTGGCGGCCATATTCGCAAACGCTTCTCATTTTGGCACGACCTCGGCGGAGGTGTCAAGCCAGAATGCTTGAGATTTGCAGTTGACACCGGAGGGGGAAGCAAGTTATAATCGCAAGCGCTTGCGAACTTCAGGAGGTCTCACCATGCGTTTACGCGCTCTGTGCGCTCTGCTTGTCCTGGCCGCCCTCGCGGCCCTATCCCAGAACCCCACCTCCTCCCTGGTGGGCGCCCTGACCGACCCCTCCGGCGCGGTCGTGCCAGACGCCACGGTGTCGGCGCGGAACCTGGCCACCAACGTGGTCCGCAGCGGGGCCACCAACCAGGAGGGCAGCTACACCATCCTGTCCCTGCTACCCGGCCAATACGAGGTCACCGCCCAGGCCCAAGGCTTCAAGAGCGTGCGCGCCACGGCGACCCTGGTGGTGGGGGAGACGCGGCGCGTGGACTTCAAGCTCGAGGTGGGCGCACTGGCCGAGACGGTGACGGTCTCGGAGGCCGCGGCCGCGGCGGTCAACACCGAGCAGGCTTCGATCGGGCAGGTAGTGGATTCGCGGCGCATTGTCGAGCTGCCCCTGAACGGACGCAACGCCTATCAGTTAGCCACGCTGGCGCCGGGGGCCATCTGGGTGCCGGCCGGCCCCACCACGCGCTCGAACTTCGTCTCGATCTACCTGGGCGGGACGCGGGCGCGCAAGACGGCCTTCTATCTGGATGGCATCGACACGACGGAGACGCAGTTCGGGGGCACCTACCTGGCGCCTTCCGTGGACGCGATCCAGGAGTTTCGCGTGCAGACGGCCAACATCTCGGCCGAATACGGGCGCTCGGGAGGGAACCTGAACGTGAGCCTGCGTTCGGGCAGCAATGAATTCCACGGCAGCGCCTTCGAGTTCGTCCGCGACGACGCCCTGGCGGCCCGCAACTTCTTCGCGGCTCAGCAGGACGAGCTCCGGCGCAGCCAGTTCGGCGGCGCCCTGGGCGGGCGCCTGGTGCGCGACAGGACCTTCTTCTTCCTGAGCACCGAGGGCACGCGGCAGAGCCGCGGGCTGACCACCAACCTCCAGGCCCCCAGCGAGGAAATGAAGCAGGGAGTGTTTCCCTTCACCATCAAGGACCCCTTCGTGACCTCATCGGCCACGTCCGCCGGGGCGCGGCCCGCCTTCCCGGGCAACCGCATCCCCGCGGAGCTCATCTCGCCGCAGGCGCGCTACTTCCTGCGCTGGCTGCCCACCGCCACCAGCCGCGACGCCGCCGGCCGCCCGGTGATCGTCTTCAACGCGCCGCAGAAGATCTGGCAGAACCAGCACAACGTCCGGCTGGACCATCACTTCAACAGCGCCAACACCTTGTTCTTCCGCTATTCGCTGATGGACCAGCGGCAAACCGACCCGAGCACCTCACCCGTGGTGGGCAACTACCCGCCGCTACGGGTGCGCGCGCAGAACGCCGGACTGGGCTACACGCGCATGTTCGGCGCCGCGGCGCTCAACGAATTGCGCCTAGGCTACAACCGTTCCCGGCTGTTCTTCCGGCCCATCGACTGGGGCACGAACCACACCGTGCAGGCCGGTATTCAAGGCTTCCAGGAGACCTCCTCGGCGTACCCTTCGCTGCCCGACATCATCATCAGCAACTACTCGGACATCCGCGGCCTGGGGCAGGACCAGCGCCCCAAGCGCAACCGCATCGCGCACTGGCAGGTCACCGACGGGTTCAGCCTGATCCGGGGCGCGCACACCATCAAGACGGGCTTCGATTTCCGGCGCCAGGGCGCCGACTTCGTGGTGGGCAACCGCGCGCAGGGCGAGTTCTTCTTCAACGGCAACTGGACCGGGGACGCTTTCGCCGACTACCTGCTCGGGACGCTGAACCGCGTGCGCCGGGGCTCGCCGCTGGATCTGTTCGGCGTGTACGACAACTTCTACGGGGCCTACTTCCAGGACGACTGGAAGGCCACGAAGAACCTGACGCTCAACCTGGGCCTACGCTGGGAGGCGAATCCCTTCTACAAGGGGATCCACCGGCAGATGAGCGCGTTCGACTTCGGCGCGGGCAGAATCGTGGTGGCCAGCCGTGACGGGCAAATCGAGCTCGGCGCGCAGCGGGTCTCGCGCCTGATCTACCCGTTGTTCGCCGACCTGATCGTCACCTCGGAGAGCCGCGGCCTGCCTGAGTCGGTGCGCCCGGCCGACCGCAAGGACTGGGCTCCCCGCGTGGGGCTGGCCTGGCGCCCGCTGGGCGGCGACCAGTTCGTCGTTCGCGCGGCCTACGGCATCTTCTACGAATTCGCCGACACCAACTTCCCTAACAGCTACGCGAAGGTTCCGCCCTTCGTCTACAACGAGGACCAGTCGATCTCCACCAGCGGGATTCCCCGGCTGCTCTGGCGGGATCCATTCGGCGGCGTGCCTTACGCTTCGGTGGCCGGCACGCCCACGCTGCTCACCAGCGAGGTCTACCTGCGCAACAGCTACAGTCAGCAATGGAACCTGGCCGTGCAGCGTGCGCTGCCCTGGAGGATGGTGGGCGAGGCGGCCTACGTGGGGCAGAAGGGCAACCGTCTGGAGCTGAACCAGAACTTCAACGACGCGCCGCCCTCGACCAGCTCGAGTGGCATCCAGCAACGCAGGCCTTATCCGCGCTTCGGCGCCAGCCAGAAGGGCACCTTTGACGCCCAGTCCATCTACCACGCGCTCCAGAGCCGGCTCGAGCGGCGCGCGGCCGACGGGCTGACCATGCTGCTAAGCTACACCTGGTCGAAGTCGCTCGACAACTCCAGCAACAGTCTGGGCGGCTCACCCAACCAGGCCGATCTGGCTTACAACCGCGGTCCCTCGGACACCGACCTGGCCCACCGTTTCGTGGGCTCGTTCCTCTACGAGTTGCCGGTGGGGCGCGGGCGCAGGTTCGGCAGCCAAATGCGCCAGGCGCTGGACGCCGTGGCCGGTGGCTGGCAGGTGGGCGGCATCCTGACGCTTCAGAGCGGGTTCCCTTACACCATCAGCGTGTCGATGGACCGGGCCAACATCGGGCGCAGCGGCGGCCAGCGCGCCGATGCACGTGGGCGCTCATCCAAGCTGAGCGACCCGCGGCCGGAGCTGTGGTTTGACACTCGCGCCTTTGCGCTGCCGGCGGTGGGGACTTTCGGCAACCTGGGCCGCAACACCATGCGCGCCGACGGCGCCCAGACGCTGGATTTCTCGCTTCAGAAGGAGTTCCGGGTCAGCGAGCGGCGCCGCTTCGAGTTCCGCGCCGAGGCTTTCAACCTGTTCAATCACGCCAACTTCGGCGCGCCCAGCGCGGTCATGAACGCGGATGTGCCGCTGGAGGCCGCGCCGGGCGATCCGCGCATGACGCCCAACCGCTTCGGCGTGGTCACCTCGGCGGCGGATGCCCGCATCCTCCAGTTTGGATTGCGGTTCGTATTCTGAGAATCACCGCACAGGCTCGGAGAACTCAGAAGTTGATGCGCAGCACCAACTGGACGATGCGGCCACCCGGATCGTTGGTGGTCGAGATGTCGTTGTAGAACGAGGTGGTCTGGCCGAAGGTGGTGGACAGGATGCTGGCGCCGACGTTGGCCGCCGCCGGACCGCCCACCATGAAGTTGACGTGGTTGAAGGCGTTGAGGAACTCGCCGCGCAGCTCGACATCCCAGCGTTCGTTGATGCGGGTGCGCTTCACCGCGCTGAGGTCGAAGCGGGTCAGCCAGGGCCCGTGGAGGTAGATGAAGGAGCCCCACTGTCCCGGGATGGTCGGAGGAGCGAGGTACTCGGGGTTGGCCCGCCCGTCGGGCCCGATCAGCTTGCGGTCCACCGTGTACACCTTCTTGTCAGGGGACTTGATGATCTTGCCCATCGCCTGCAACTCGCCGCGGGTGACCTTGGAGATCACTCCGGCGCCGTACTGGTTGAAGGTGGCGCGTCCGCCATCCAGCAGGAAGGGCCGCCCCGTCTGGAGGCGTGCGATGCCGTGGAACTGCCAGCCGCCGACGATCCGGTCCAGGGCGCCGCTGGAAGAGGCCCAACGCTTACCCCGGCCGAAGGGCAGCTCGTAGATCCAGTTGGCCTTCCACTGGTGGGTGATGTCGTAGGGCGAGAGGCCCTTGTTCATGGCCTGATTGCGCAGGGTGTAGAAGTTGCTGCTGGAGTCCGAGGCGTCGGCGTAGTAGTCGGTCAGGCCCTTGCTGAAGGTGTAGTTGACGTTGAACAGCAAGCCGGCCGAGTAACGCCGCCGCAGCTCGATCTGGAGGGCATTGTAAGTGGAGTTAGCTCCGTTGCGCAGCACCCAGGCGGCGGCTCCGGCCGCTTCCGGATTGACCACAAAGAAATTGGCCGGGTAGCCGGCCTTCTTCAGGTTCTCAAAGTAAGTGGAATTGCCCGCCAGGGAGCTGGCCAGGCTGCCGGCGGTGCCATCCTGAAGCGAGGTGACGAAACCGCCGCTGCCGAAGCCGGAGCCCACCGCCACGCCGGAGAAGGCGGCGTCGAAGATCGGCAGGCTGACCTGCCCGGGCAAGCCGCGGTTGTCGAAGCGCAGGGCGCCGGTGGCCGAGCCGGTGCAGGCGGCGCGGTTGGCGGTGCAGATGTCGAGGTTCTTCTGGGCGTTCCGGAACTCCGGTAGGAAGCCGTTCTCGAAGATGTTCACCTCCTGCAAGTTGACCCCGCGCCAGAGCTTGGTGCCGTGGTTGCCGACGTAGCGGACTTCCAGGATCGAGTCCTTGAAGATCTCGCGCTGGATGCCGAAGGACCAGCTCTGCACGTAGGGCACGCGCAGGTTAGGGTCAAACCACAGCGGGCCGGTGCTGGTGTAAGTGTAGGTGGACTGTGGGAGCGGGTTCTGCACCGAGGGGAAATCCACCGCCGGAGAGCGCCGCAGCGTGGGCAGCGGGTTGCGCAGCATCAGCGTGCCGGCGGTGAAGTCCCGGTCGGCGGTGAGGAACAGCGACGCCCGCGTGCCCGGGTTGCCGGCGGCGTAGGAGCGGAAGTGCTGGATGCCCTCGCGGTTGTAGGAGATGCCGTAACCCAGTCGCAAGGCGCCGCCAGCGCCGAAGATGGCCTGCACCACCGGGTGGTCGGACTTCGGCGACCAGGCCACCCCCAGGCTGGGGGCGAAGTTGTTCCAGTCGTTGTTGTAGGCCATGCCCTGGCGCGGCACAAAGGCGGTGCTCGAACCCCGCAGCACGCCGGGGGCGAACAGGTTGCCGACCCCGGACAGGCCCCACAGGCCGGCGTAGCCAGGACTGGTGTAAATGCCGTTGGTGTCGCGGGGCACGCCCTGGAACTCCCAACGCACCCCGAAGTTGAGGGTCACGGTGGGCCGGAACCGCCAGGTGTCGCTGGCGTAGAATCCGGATTCGGTCTGGCGCTCGCGCTGGACTAGCGGCTGGAAGGGGACGAACTTCTTCTGCGTTTCGTCCACGTTGATGACCCCGCTGACGCCCGAAATGCGCCCCACCAGCAGCGAGTACATGGTGCGGGCGTTGCCCAGGTCGGTGGTGGAGATGGCCGGCAGAGTGGTGGCGCTGAAGGCGGCCGCCGCCGGGTCGGTCCCGACCAGCCCCAGGCTGATCACCGGCGAGGTGGCCCCGTAACCTTTGTTCCAGGTGGTGTAGCGCGAGTGGCTCATGCCGAAGTTGAGGGTGTGCTCGCCGCGCTGCCATAGCAGGTTGTCGGTGATCTGCCGCAGAGGGGTGTTGCGCATCGAGCCCAGGCCGCGGTTGAGCGGGCTGGAGTAGAACGGCAGCGCCACCTGGAAGTCGTTGGGGTACATGCGGGGGTTGAACTCAGGGGCGAACGAGACGGTGCCGCCGACCCAGCCGATGCGGAATTCGTTGGTCAGGCGTGGGTTCACCATGTAGCGCACCGCGGTGGTCACCGAGAAGCGGTTCGAGTACTGGCCGCCTTCCTGGGGATACTCGCCTAGCTTGTCGAAGTGAGGATAGAGGCGGTCATAGCTGTTCAGCGTGTCGGGGAACGAGTAGAAGTAGTTGTAGTTCCAGATGGCTTCCCACTGGAGCTTGTCGGTGATGTTCCAGTCCAGCCGGCCGGTGGGGAAGCGGCGGGTCTGTTTGGCGGAGTTGTTGAAGCTGATGCGGTCGCGGAACAGATCCTCACTGCGGATGCCCACCCCGCCCAAGCCGCGCACCGCGTCGATCTTGGTCAGCAGGTCGCGCACCACCGGGTCCGGGGTCGAGGGCAGCCCGGCGGCGCCGGCGATCTGGTAAAGGTTGGCGGTGCGCTCGACGCGGTCGGAACCGAGGTAGCGGAACACGCCGCCCAGGGCTTCCTGGGTGAAAATGAGCCGCTCGCGGTTCTGCGACTGTGGCAGGCGGAACTCGTCGAAGACCCCGAAGATGAACAGTCTGTTCTTGATGATGGGGCCGCCCAGCTTGCCACCCCACTGGTTCAGCTTCAGCTCCGGCCGGGGCAGGCCGTTGACGTTGTTGAACCAGGTGTTGGAGTTGAACCAGGTGTTGCGCAAGTATTCGAACAGGCCGCCGTGCCACTCGTTGGTCCCGCGCCTGGTGACGAACTTGATCTGGACAGCGCCCTCACCGGCGCTCTCGGCGCCGGCCACGGCGGTGGACACGGTGAACTCATCCACGGCGTCAATGCGCGGCCGGATGTAGGTGAAGAAGCCGCCGCCGTAAGCGCTCTTGAGCAGGTTGTCCTGGGTGTTGACGCCGTCCATGGTGATGTTGATGGAGCCCTTGGGCAGGGCGTTAAAGCTGCCTGCCCGGGGCGCGCCGCCGCTGGTGAAACCGGGCATCAGCATGGCCAGGTCCAGCGCGTCGCGGGAGGTGAACGGCAGGTCGGTGATCTGCCGCCCGGTAATCGTGGTGCCGATGGTGCTGGTGGCCGTAATCACCGCCGTGGCTTCGGCCTGCACCTGTACCGACTCGGTGGTGGCGCCGACCTCCAGGCTGACGTTAGCCGTGGCCGGGGTTCCCACGTCCACCTTGACCTTGTGGATGACGGCTTGACGGAAACCTGGAGAGATCACCTCGACGCGGTAGAAACCCGCCGGCAAGGCGGCCTGGAAATAGGTTCCGGCTTCACTGGCTTTAAGGTTGTAGGTTGCGCCGGTGGCCTCACTGACGATCTTGACCGCCGCGCCCGGAACCAGGGCCCCGGTCTGGTCGGTGACCGTGCCACTCAGCGACCCGGTAACAATGACTTGCGCGGTGAGCAGGCCCGCGGCCAGGCACACCACGAGGAACAGCAGGCGAGTAGACTCATGCCTCACAAAAACCCCCTAACCCTTTGATCTGCCCAACACACCGTGCGTACGGGTTCAGAGGCGCCTCCGCCTCCTGCCCCGTATCGGGAACGAGTGTACTACGTACCAATTTCAGAGGTCAAGGGGATTTCCGCCACGTCCTCCGCCAGTTTGCGCGCGCAAGCGGAACAGGCATTCCTGCCCGTGGCTCGATACAGCAGGAACAGGCCTGGAGGCCTATTCCCCGATGCCGAAC
>Ga0194110_10005770_pt1 | contig 14635 bp, 8 predicted proteins | sample TA2Kig1200mmetaG_FD_146192 | JGI IMG/M metagenome (GOLD analysis project Ga0194110, IMG submission 146192) | Freshwater microbial communities from Lake Tanganyika, Tanzania - TA2015032 Kigoma Deep Cast 1200m | ecosystem: Environmental > Aquatic > Freshwater > Lake | place: Tanzania: Lake... | reverse complement strand
CAGGATATACACTAATAGATTATGCAGTGGGTAAAGGAGGTGATTTACCAAAATGGATAGCGGCAAACTTAAGTTTTGTTTTGGGCTTGGATATAAGCAAAGATAATATTGAAAATAGGTTAGATGGAGTTTGTGCGCGTTATTTAAATTATGCACAACGATTCAGCATAATTCCAAAAGCATTATTTTTACATGCAAATAGTTCAAAAAATATAAAAAATGGTTCTGCTTTTTATGATGATAAGTCAAAACAAATAATGACGGCTCTTTATGGTGAAGGTACAAAAAACGAGATTTTATTAGGAAAAGGTGTATTTAATAATTATGGAATTGCGAAAAACGGGTTTAATATTAGTTCTATACAGTTTGCTCTCCATTATATGTTTGAAAGCGAAGAAATATTGCGCGAATTTATTAATAATTTAAAGCATTCAACACAATTAGAGGGTTATTTTATTGGAACTTGTTATGATGGACAAAAAATATTTAATATGTTACACTCTACGGCTGTTGACGATTCAATGAGTATATTTAAAAATGAAAAGAAAATTTGGCAAATTACCAAAAAATATGATGTAAACGAGTTCAGAGATGATGAAACAAGTTTAGGCTATGCAATTGATATTTATCAAGAAACAATAAACAAAACATTTAGAGAATATTTAGTAAATTTCAAGTATTTTATTAATGTTATGGAGAGAAATGGGTTTGTATTACTAACAGAAACAGAATATAAACAATTAAATTTGCCCAATAGTTATGGGTCATTTGAACAATTATACAACTTTATGATGGTTGAATTGAAAAAAAACACTAATTTATTAAAAAAAATCGGTTCATCAACCGAATTAAGTAGTGAAGAAAAACAAATATCCTTTTTAAATAATTATTTTGTATTTAAAAAAATTCGCAATGTTAATAATGATGATTTAATTGATGACCACGTTGATGAAGAAAAAGAAACAATGGCTAATGCTATTGACGAATTTGAAAATCTAGATAATGAATTAGAAAATAAGCAAGCGGAAATGTTAAGTGCCAAGTCTAAAAAATTGGCTGAAAAATATTTAGCGGAAACATTGAATTTAGAACCAATAATAGAAAAATCGTTACCTGTTACTAATAAAAGCGATAAAGGTGATAACGGTGAAAAAATGAAAATTAAAGCAAAATTATCAGTAGAAGAAAAAAATAAATTAACAGAGCAAAAGAAACAGCTTAAACTTGAAGAAAAATTAAAAACTCAACAAGAAAAGAAAGTATTAAAAGAAGAACAAAAAGCACTACTAAAAGAAGAAAAGAAAGCATTAAAAGAAGAAGAAAAGAAAGCATTAAAAGAAGAAGAAAAAACAAAGAAAATGGAAAAAAGCAAAAAATAAATTATAAGCATAATGAAGTCACATAATATATGTTTTTTATAACATTTATATATTTATAAACATTTATATATTTTATAAACATATAAACATATAAAACTATAAGTATTAGTAGCAAGAAATAACTAGATGACATATTTAAACTTACCGAATTTAAATAACAGTAATTTAGATTTTAATATTATATACAAATCACATGTTTTGAATAGCGAAAACAATAAAATTGCAAATTTTACTATTATATGTCCATCATTATGTAATTATTTAAATGTACTAAAACAGGTTATTAATAATTATTCTGAATATTGGGATATTGTAAAAAAATTAACAAACCCATATGAATATATACATAGTTGTGTTCCTAATTATAAATTGTCTCTATGTAAATATAAGCCTTTATCTCGTGCTTTTTTTAAAATGATAGAAATTGTGGATACTTTTAGTTTTTTAACTGAAAAAACTAAAATTAAATCATTTCATTTAGCAGAAGGTCCTGGTGGATTTATTGAAGCTTTTAATTATATAAGACACAATAAAGAAGATTTATATTATGGTATGACACTAATAAGTGACGATATTAATGTTCCATCGTGGAAACGAGCATCACAATTATTAAATAATAATCCCAATATTATTCTTGAATATGGTGCTTCTAAAACTGGAGATTTATTTTTAAAAGAAAATTTGACATATTGTTATAAAAAATATAACAATTCTATGGATTATATTACGGGAGATGGCGGTTTTGATTTTTCAAGTGATTTTAATAATCAAGAAGATATATCGTTTAAATTAATAATATCGCAAATATTTTTCGCTTTAGTAATGCAAAAAACAGGAGGTAATTTTATATTAAAATTATTTGATATTTTTAAATATAAAACATTAGAAATTATATATTTATTATGTAATTTGTATGAAAATGTGTACATATTTAAACCAAATACAAGCAGAATTGCTAATTCTGAAAAATATATAATTTGTATTAATTATAAAAATAATAATAAAAAAATCATAACAAACATTATAGAAAACTTTGATTTGATTATTAATAATATTGATTCTATATCATCATTATTTAATCTAAAATTAAACAAACACTTTCTTACAAAAATTCAAGAAATTAACGCAATATATGGAGAACAACAACTGGAAAATATAAGTGCTACAATAAATTTAATAAAAGAATTAAAAATATTAAATATAAAATACAACTTAATAAATAATGAATATTCTTCTTTGTTTAAATATTTAAATACTAAATCTATAGCAAATAATAGATGTTTAATTAATACAAGTTGCGAGCTTACAAGTGGCGAGCCTACAAGTTGTGAGCTTACAATTGACGAGCCTACAAGTTGCGAGCTTACAAGTTGCGAGCCTACGATTGACGAGCTTACAAGTGGCGAATCTACAATTGACGAGTCCACAAGTTGCAAGCTTACAAGTTGCGAGCTTAGAAGTAGCGAGCTTACAATTGATAGAAAAGCAAGTTATAGTAGTTATTGTAGTAATAACAATATAAATGAATATTTTACTAAATTAAATAGTATTATTATTGCTAATATTCATAAATCTATAAATTGGTGTAAGAAACATCATTTTGCAATAAATAAGGAATTTTGTTGTTATTAATTTATTTTACTAATTTATTTTATTAATTTATTTTACTAATTTATTTTAATATATTAATACGTTTACGACGTATTGTGGTTGGATCATTTATACAACCCACACATACAGGAGTAGGACTATTTAGTAATTTTTTTAAACCACTACATTCTTCAAGCGACATTGTGAGTGGGCAATTATTTATTGCGACTTGTTTTTTACATGGAACACCATCAACACATCCATATTTTAAACTATGTGTTCGAGCACTTGAACTTACTGGTCCTTGTGTTTGAAATTTTGTATTTGATGGAGTATATTTAACACAACTTACAATACCATTACACGTTTTGGTTAATGTTCCATTGTTTATAGTAATGTCATTTTGAAATGGCAAATTTTGGGCAAAAGTTTTACATTTATTATATAAATATTCCTTATTGGATGAACTATAATTATGTGATAAAATAGTAGTTGCAGTTTTAATTACTAATGCTTCGGGATTTAGAGAGGTGCATTGCATTTTATTTGTTATGGGATCGTAAAATTTGTCTTCAACATTAGTTTTGCAACTATTATTTATATCAAAATATGTTAAAATATGTAAGTTTGAATTTGACTTCACATCATTACAATTTATTTCATTAATTTCTGTATTAATGGTACCACCTGGTTTATCTAAAATACCAATTAAAGATAATTTACTAAAAGTGTTTTGTGATGAATTAATGTTGGTATATTGTTTTCTATAATGTTTAATTGGATTAGCATGAAATTTATATTTTTTTATTGCACAATCTTCAGGCCAAGCACTATAAGTTCTTGGATTAGTTACTTCATCATTTTTAATATTTTTAGGAACAATAGTTACTTTATTATTTGGTAAATCTTTCCAAGACTGATAATACTTTGAAATTCGTAGTCTCATTATATTTAAATATATATATTAAAAAATATATTAAAAAATATATTAAAAAATATATTAAAATGCAATAAATTATATTACTTTCATTATATAATGAAAAATAATATAATGAAAAATAATGTATTAAGTAATGTATTGAGTAATAGTGTTTTACATAATTTAAATTTATTACATATTTTTAAAAATGTGGTTGCACTATTATTACTAGGGCTAATTTTTTTCTTTACTATTTCTTTATATTCTAAAACAAATCACAAAATTGTTGAAGCTAATTGGTTTGAAAGCGAAGCATCAAAGCGTCGTAGAGCACAGCGACAAATAGAAGCAATAATCGCTCTTGCTCGGCACCATCGAGCTTGTCAAACTCCAACAGCAGAAAATTTTCGGTCTTGTGGTCCTTATTATTATTTCCCAGACGCACATACAGCTGAAGGTGCTAATGCGGCTGAACAAATATTTAGGCAAAAAATGAATAATAGCAAAAAACCAGATGTAGCATTAACAACTAGACTCAATGATAATTTAAATAGATATTAATTAATTTAATATACTATATTTTAGTTTTATTGTTATATTATATATAATATATAATATATAATATGGCTCTAGCAAATAGATGTGTTATAAATGCTATGGGCGGTACAACACATAATTATAGCTATTGTATTAGGGATCCGGATATTGATATTACTACAGGTCCTCGCCAATTAAGTATGCAAAATGTTGGAAAAGTGTTTGGTGAATTATCAAATTATATGGATTATTTAATAAGAAAACCTGACGGCGTTACACGAAACGAATGTAAAGATGCATTAAGCCCACATAAACCTCTTCTTGGTAATAGATATGTTTTAAAAACTAGCTTAAAATGTATTCCAGTAAATCCAGATGGTAGAACTATTTGTAATGCTGATAATACTCCACTTGAAAGAACTTTAAATAAATATATAGATAATGTGAGCACAGGAGCCAGTTTTTTAACAGGAGGAGCAGATGTTGCCAATGGAAATGGATTAATTCCATCTATGGCAGGAAGTATAGAAAAATTAGCATATAATATTTACGATGTTGCAGGATCATTTACTCAAGAGTCTAAACCTTATTGTCTAAAAGCAAAAGTAAAATGTCATATTGTTGCAGGAAAAGATTCGCTAATGAATTATAGAGGACCCAGTCCTGATGACCTATATTTTTCACTTGAAGATATAACAAAAATGAGAGCAGATAGTTTTATAAATGATGCAAGACCAACTGTTCCAACTACTATTGTAAATTCTTGTATAAGCGGAGTAGGTTTTAAAAATATAGAAGATAATACAGAAAATAATATAGAAAATAATACAGAAAATAATATAGAAAATAATACAAAAGATAATACAAAAGATAATATAGAAAATAATACAGAATATAGTATAGAAGAAATTATAGATTATATAAACAAAAATATTATAACTCAAAATGATGATAAAATTATTTACTCTTCAAACATCGATAATATTATTGAGTCTGTCAACTTTGAAGATTCTACAATTGTTAAAATATATTATTTGGGGTTATCATTATTAATGTTATTAATAATGTTTAAACTATTATATGGTAAACATAAAATCTAAGTATTCAAATAATTAAATACTAAATTATTGTTATTATTATTATTAATTTCACCAGATAATATGCTGTCTTCGTACATTTTACGTAATATAGTATTTGGAGCTTGTGAACCAAGTTTTATTAGTCCTTTTTCGCGTAAATAGTTTTTAACAGTTTGAATATCTTCTTGTTTCATTTGTTCAATTTCTTTTTTAATTCTTTTTTGGGTATCTCTATTTTTAATTAATACACCAATTTGTCTTCTTTCTTTATTTTTTCCTAATTTGTATTTATATGTTTTTGTTGTAATGCAAAGTTTAGGAATAACACTATTTTCATTATATTTTAATTCATTGGATTCGTTGGATTCATTGGATTCGTTGGATTCGTTGGATACATTTAATTCAATGGGTTTTGATTCATCATGTTTTAATTCAATGGGTTTTGTCTCCTCTTGTTTTAATTCATAATTCACGTGTTTGCTACCAGTATTTTCTTCTTTTTTAGTATCCAATAAATTATCCATAGTATTTAAAATTTTTATTTTATTTTCAAATAAATCACCAATATTTGACCCATTATTATCATTATTAGAGAGATTTGCTACATTTGCTTGAATTTTTTCAGGCTGATGTGGCGCCTCTTCATGTGAATTTTTGTCTAAACTAATTACGTCTTCTTCAGTATTATATTTATTATGAAATGCATTATAATCATAATACTCATTCTTGTCAAGAATAATACGTATACGGTCATTTGTGTCTTGCATATTATTTTTTCTTGTTTTAACTAAATCTCGGAATGTTGGTTTTGTGCCGTTCTTTAAACAACCATAACTCGGTTCTTTATTTGAAGTATATATTAGATCATCTTTTGGTATATCAATATGAACGTCTAAGTTTGATACTTTAAGTGTTTTCTTTTTCTTCTTTTCTTTATTTTTTTTGGATAAATCATGCAAAAATGTGAGAGATTTGTTGAATTCTCTCTCAAAATCACTATTTTCTAAAGTATTAGAATTAAATAAATTGGGTGCCTGATTTTCTAATTGCTTTGATTGCTTTGAATCGCTAATTTTTTCAACTTCCTTATTTTTTTGATAATCTTTAACTTTTTTTAATAACTCTCTTTTTAATTTATTAGATTTTAACGCTTGATTTGCATTTTGTAGTGGTTTAATTTTTCTCTCTTTTAATGTTTTTTTTTTCCCCGGAAATTTAAAAGCTTCTGGATTGATTGTTAGTATTTTTTGAGTAGACATAATAATAATAAACTAATATTTAAAAATTAATTTATAAACATATTTAATAAAATTGATTTTAAATTAAAGATATATTAATTTGTAATATTATGACTTCTAATTGCTCTAATAATGATTCTAATTCTAAAGAAATTAATGATTCTGAAACTCCATGGATTTTTATTGAATCATATTTTAAACAAAAACATTTAAAGCAATTAGTAAAGCATCAACTGGAATCTTATAATTATTTTGTAAATAATCAAATTCAGAATACAATTGATATGTTTAATCCATTGTTAATTAGTTCTGAGCACGATTATATTAAAGATTTAAATTTACATAGACTCGAAATAGAAATAAATTTTGAAAATTTATGCATTTATCGTCCTCAAATTTATGAAAATAATGGGTCAACAAAAATTATGTTTCCTCAAGAAGCTCGTTTGCGCAATATATCATATTCATCGGCAATGACAATTGACTTGGATATTAAATACACAGTTCGTAATGGTGAAAATTATAAAAATGTTGTTAACTTTCAAAAGAAAATTAAAAACATACATATTGGAAAAATACCGATTATGTTAAAATCAGATTTATGTGTATTAAATCAATATAAACATTTAGACCACAATGAAACAGGTGAATGTTATATGGATCCAGGAGGATATTTTATTATTAATGGTTCTGAAAAAACGTGCATTGGTCAAGAACGCGCAGCAGAAAACCAGATTTATTGCCACAATATTGAGAAAAATAATAATAAATGGTCATGGATGGCAGAAATGAAATGTATTCCAGATTGGAAATGTATATCTCCTAAACAAATCACAATTTTTATGGCATCAAAAAATAATGGTTTTGGTTATCCATTATATTTACAAATTCCTCGTATTAAAGTTCCAATTCCGCTCTTTATAATTTTTAGAGCGTTTAATATTATTAGCGATAAAGATATTTGTGAATTAATCGTTTTAGATATTGAAAATGTGAATATGAAGAAATTATTAGAGGCTTTAAGGGGTTCTATTATTGATGCAAATAAATACATGACACAAGAATGTGCTATTAAATATATTGTCAATAATGTAATTTATACTCCAATGAATATGGATAAAGAAACGGGTTCAAAGAAAAAACACAATTTTGCTATTGAAGTATTAAATAATGATATATTCCCGCATTGTAAAACCGAAAAACAAAAAATTTACATGCTTGGTTATATGACAAATATTTTGCTACAAGCTTCTTTTGGATGGTTAGAAGAAGACGACCGCGATTCATATCTCAATAAGCGCATTGATTTGACGGGTTCTTTATTAAATAATTTGCTAAGAAACTATTTTAATAAACTTGTTAAAGATATGAAAAAACAAATTATTCGTGAAATTAATAATGGTTCATGGAAATCAACAGACGACTATGAAAATATTATTACAAAAACCAATATATATAAAATTATTAAGTCTACAACAATTGAAAATGGTATTAAAAGAGCATTAGCTACTGGTGATTTTGGTATTAAGCAGGTAAATAGTAATAAAGTAGGAGTTGCACAAGTACTAAATCGTCTAACTTATATTTCTAGTTTAAGTCATTTGCGCCGTATTAATACGCCAATTGATAAAAGCGGTAAACTTGTTCCGCCGCGCCGCCTTCATAACTCAACATGGGGATTTTTATGTCCTGCAGAGACCCCGGAAGGTCAAGCAATTGGTATTGTAAAGAATTTAGCATATTTAGCACATATTACAATCAATTCAAATAGCTCAGGACTATATGAATACATATTGCCGATTATTGAACCTATTGATAATTATAAAGGAACACATAAAGAATTATATGATTATGTCAAAGTATTTATTAATGGAACATGGGTAGGAATAACAAAAGAGCCTGCACAAGTATATGCTAACTTAAAAGATAAAAAATATAAAGGCATCATTAATATTTATATTTCTATTATCTTTAATAGTAAATTAAAAGAAATTCGGGTATGCAATGATGCTGGTCGTATTTGTAGACCACTTTTGAAAATTAAAAACAATAAGCCAATTTATGACTCTAGCATTGTTAAAAAAGTACAAACAGGCGAGCTTAATTGGGATGATCTATTAATTAGTATTAAACTTGAAGATTCTGTCATAGAATATGTCGACTCATATGAGCAAAATAATGCTTTAATTGCAATGAGAATTGCTGATTTGAATAATAACACAAATGTAAATAATGTCAATACAAATATTTATCATTATAGTCACTGCGAAATTCATCCTAGCACAATATTTGGAATTTTAGCCTCGTGTATTCCGTTCCCACATTCAAATCAATCACCGAGAAATACATATCAGTGTTTAGATGTTAATACGCCGGTTTTAATGAAAGATAATACTTATAAGTTAATTAAAGATATTAATGTTTATGATTGTGTTCAAACATTTGATCCTAAAACAATGAAAACAAGTTATACCAAAATAATTAATCAATATGTTAGAATAACGGAAAAACCAATGTTTAATATAATGACTTATTCGGGGAAATCGTTTAATGCTACATTTGACCATAAGTTTATGACGTATTGTGGTTGGAAAGAAGTAAATGAGTTAAATTTAGATAATGATTTACTGGGCATTAAACCAGATGTTACAGAGTTGTCAAATATTCACAACACTAAAGAACTGATTTGTGATAGCAAAAATGTTAAATCAATTTTGACCACTTCGCGAGTTTGTGAAAGTCTTTGTACTAAATATATTAATATTTTAACTAAACTAGGACTAATGCCATTATATAATAATAATATTAAACTTCCAATTTTAGCACGTATTATTGGTTATTGTTTAACAAATAGCAAATTATCTTATGATGACTACAATAATACATTTGTTATTGTTATAACTTTTAAAAGCATTAGCGATTTGGATATTTTTGAGTTAGATATTGAAGAATTGGGGTTTGCTAAGACTAAAAGTAAAACACAAAATTTACAAGAACTACAAGAACTACAAGAACTACAAGAACTACAAGAACTACAAGAACTACAAGAACTACAAGAACTACAAGAAAATAATAATAATAATAATAATAAAATAATTAATGTGCGTTATAAAGGAGCATTTGCTTGCTTATTATATGTTCTAGGATTAAATAACACATTAGTTTATTATGACACTATTCCATCGTGGGTAAAAAATGGTTCTGATTTAGTAAAGCGGGAATATTTATCAGGAATTCAAGGTGGTTGTGTTGGTGGTACAATTGTTTATGAAAAAGATAAATGTTATTGTGAACCACTATTATTTTATGATAGTACTAATATTAATCTAAAACAAAATGTAGTAAAAATAGCTAATTTTATTTCACAATTATTTACTCATTTTGGCATTGCAAATAGTCTATTTTGTAAAACACAAAATAATATTGAAGAGTTAGATGCTACTATTTATTTGCAAGATTGTAACGAAATAGGATTACAAATTGCAAATGAAGAAACAAATTTAATCAAAAATAATAGCATAGTTGGCTATAAATATAATAACTATAAAAATACTAGAAGTGCTGCTATTATTGAATATTTAAAATATAAACAAACCAATTATTATAACGCAAATATCACAAATATCACAAATATCACAAATAATACAAATATTAACATTAGTCTAGACACATTTGTAAAAAAATGTAAAATTATTAATGATGCATTATTTATTCCAATAATGAGCAAAAATAAAATAGATAATGTTCTTATTTCTGATATTACAACACAGTCTGAAAATCATAGCTTCTTTATTAAGGGTGGGTTTATGACACATAATAGTGCAATGGGAAAACAAGCAATTGGAGTGTATGTTACTAATTATGATAATAGAATGGATAAAACTGCCTATGTATTGACTTATCCAATGCGTCCATTAGTTGAAACACGCGTAATGAATATTATTAAGTTAAACAATATTCCATCAGGACAACAAGTAATTGTTGCTATTGCAAGTCATAGTGGGTACAATCAAGAAGATTCGTTATTATTTAATAAGGGCGCAATTGATAGAGGACTATTTTTAGCAACTATTTATCATACAGAAAAAGACGAGGATAAAAAATTGTTTGGAAATGAAGAAATTAGATGTAAACCAGATAAAAGTAATACAAAAAATATGAAATTTGCTAATTATGATAAGCTAGACTCAAATGGAATAGTTAAAGAAAATACATTAATCCAAGACAGGGATATTATTATTGGAAAAGTATTGCCAATTAAAGAAAATAAAAATGATTTTACTAAAACAATGAAATATAGCGATGAAAGTATATCATTTAGAACACATGAAGAAAGTTATATTGATAAAAATTATATTGAGACAAATGGCGATGGATATAATTTTTGTAAAGTTCGTATTCGTAATTATCGTAAGCCGGTTATTGGTGACAAATTTTCAAGTCGTCATGGTCAAAAAGGTACAATTGGCAATATTATTCCAGAAGAAGATATGCCATTTACAGCTGATGGATTAAAACCAGACATTATTATTAATCCACATGCTATTCCTAGTCGTATGACAATTGCACAGTTAAAAGAAACATTATTAGGTAAAGTATTATTGCAATTAGGATTATTTGGTGATGGAACTAGTTTTGGGGAATTTGAAATTTCAAGTATTATTAGTAAACTGAATGAGTTGGGTTATGAATCAAAAGGAAATGAGCTAATGTATAATGCATTAACAGGTGAACAACTAACCATGAATATATTTATTGGACCTGCGTTTTATCAAAGACTTAAACACATGGTCAATGACAAACAACATAGTCGTTCTATTGGACCAATGGTAAATTTAACGCGGCAACCAGCAGAAGGACGCGCGCGGGATGGTGGTTTAAGATTTGGCGAAATGGAGCGCGATTGTATGATTTCACATGGCGCTTCACGATTTACAAAAGGCAGGATATTTGATGCTTCTGATGCATATAGCACATTTGTATGTGCTAAATGTGGTTCTATTGCTGCTTTTAATAATAAAGAACATATTCACCATTGTAATATGTGCTCAAATAGAACTGATTTTAAATATATTGAGATTCCATATGCTTGCAAATTGATGTTTCAGGAGTTAATTACTATGAATATTGCTCCTCGCATTTTATGTGAATAATTAATATTTAGAAATATTTTTGGTATTTAGCAATATTTTTTTCATGTTTTCATGTTTTCATGTTTTCATGTTTTCATATTTTTTATATTATATATTTTTTATATTATATATTTTAATATTTTTTATAACATTATATTAATATATTAATGATTAATTATACTAGATCTAATTTAGGAACTTCTAATGGAAGCGCACCATTAATGTTTGAACCAATGGACGGTGGTAATGAACGAGCTTTAACACGAAGATATTTATCAAAAGCATTTGGAAATATGAAAAATAGTGGGTTAAATACTTCACCATTATTATATAATAAAAATATTTTAGGACCCTTTAGAACGGCTTTTAATGCTGGTGATGTTATAACAAACAACATTGAGGAAACAAATAGCATATATGGTGCACTAGCTAATCAAGTTGGAGGAAATAATTTATCAAGAGTACAAGGAAAAGGAGATGGAAGTTCGGGACAAACAGGTAATGCAATGTATTCAGGAAATACTAAATTTGTTCACGATGGTTCAGATTATATTAAATTTAAAAAGTTACAAGCTCTCAATAAAACGTATGATGATAAAAAGTTTGGTGGAGCAGAAAATAATCAAGCAACAGCAGCTTTATATAGAGTTCGAAAGTAATTTAAATTTTTCTTTTTTAGTCTGTTTAATCTTTTTATTAATCTTTTTATTAATCTATTATTTTAAGTATTATTTAAATAAAACTTAAAATAATTATTTATAATATAAATATGAGCGAGCCAACAGTTTTAGAAAGCGAGACTATGCTTGAACCTATTCCGGAAGTTGTAGTAGAATCAGTGCAAGAACCAGCACAAGAACCAGCACAAGAACCAGCACAAGAACCAGCACAAGAACCAGTGCAAGAACCAGCACAAGAACCAGTGCAAGAAGTTGTACAAGAAGTAGTTTCAGAAATAGTTACTGAAGTTGTTCAAGAAGTTGTAGTAGAACCTGTTCAAGAAGTTGTAGTAGAACCTGTTCAAGAAGTTGTAGTAGAACCTGTTCAAGAAGTTGTAGTAGAACCTGTTCAAGAAGTTGTGCAAGAAACTGTTCAAGAAGTTGTAGTAGAACCTGTTCAAGAAGTTGTAGTAGAACCTGTTCAAGAAGTTGTGCAAGAACCTGTTCAAGAAGTTGTAGTAGAACCTGTTCAAGAAGTTGTAGTAGAACCTGTTCAAGAAGTTGTAGTAGAATCTGTACCTGAAGTTGTACCTGAAGTTGTAGTAGAACCTGTGCAAGAACCTGTTCAAGAAGTTGTAGTAGAACCTGTTCAAGAAGTTGTAGTAGAATCTGTTCAAGAAGTTGTAGTAGAACCTGTTCAAGAACCTGTTCAAGAACCTGTTCAAGAAGTTGTACATGAAGTTGTACCTGAAGTTGTACCAGAAGTTGTTCCTGACGTTGTAGTAGAAGTTGTACCTGAAGTTGTTCAAGAAGTTGTAGTAGAACCTGTTCCAGAACCTGTTCAAGAACCTGTTCAAGAAGTTGTACCTGAAGTTGTTCAAGAACCTGTTCAAGAAGTTGTACCTGAAGTTGTTCAAGAACCTGTTCAAGAACCCGTTCAAGAAGTTGTTCAAGAAGTTGTAGTAGAACCTGTTCAAGAAGTTGTACCTGAAGTTGTTCAAGAACCTGTTCAAGAACCTGTTCAAGAAGTTGTACCTGAAGTTGTTCAAGAACCTGTTCAAGAACCCGTTCAAGAACCTGTTCAAGAAGTTGTAGTAGAACCTGTTCAAGAAGTTGTTCAAGAACCTGTTCAAGAACCCGTTCAAGAACCTGTTCAAGAAGTTGTTCAAGAAGTTGTTCAAGAAGTTGTGCAAGAACCTGTTCAAGAAGTTGTTCAAGAAGTTGTTCAAGAAGTTGTTCAAGAACCTGTTCAAGAAGTTGTTCAAGAACCTGTTCAAGAAGTTGTGCAAGAACCTGTTCAAGAAGTTGTTCAAGAACCCGTTCAAGAACCTGTTCAAGAAGTTGTTCAAGAAGTTGTTCAAGAAGTTGTGCAAGAAGTTGTTCAAGAAGTTGTTCAAGAACCTGTTCAAGAAGTTGTGCAAGAACCTGTTCAAGAAGTTGTTCAAGAACCCGTTCAAGAACCTGTTCAAGAAGTTGTTCAAGAACCTGTTCAAGAAGTTGTGCAAGAACCTGTTCAAGAAGTTGTTCAAGAACCTGTTCAAGAAGTTGTGCAAGAACCTGTTCAAGAACCTGTTCAAGAAGTTGTACATGAAGTTGTACCTGAAGTTGTACCAGAAGTTGTTCCTGACGTTGTAGTAGAACCCGTTCAAGAAGTTGTTCAAGAAGTTGTTCAGGAAGTAGTTCAAGAAGTTGTTCAAGAACCTGTTCAAGAACCTGTTCAAGAAGTTGTTCAAGAACCTGTTCAAGAAGTTGTGCAAGAAGTAGTTCAAGAAGTTGTAGTAGAACCTGTTCAAGAAGTAGTACCAGAAGTTGTAGTAGAACCTGTTCAAGAAGTTGTTCAAGAAATAGTTTCAGAAGTAGTACATGAAGTTGTGCCAGAAGTTGTTCAAGAACCAGTGCCAATACCAACATTAGAACCATCAACTCAAGAGCAAAGTCAAAAAATTATAATAAAAGAAGTGTTAAATGAAATTATAGAATCAGTTATACTACCAAAACCTAAGCCAGAAAAAAAAAAAACAGAAAAAAATCAAAAAAAAACTATTTAATTTATTAAAAAAATTTAAAAAAAAAATATAAAATTATTTTAATTTATACAAATT
>Ga0194110_10005769_pt1 | contig 14636 bp, 14 predicted proteins | sample TA2Kig1200mmetaG_FD_146192 | JGI IMG/M metagenome (GOLD analysis project Ga0194110, IMG submission 146192) | Freshwater microbial communities from Lake Tanganyika, Tanzania - TA2015032 Kigoma Deep Cast 1200m | ecosystem: Environmental > Aquatic > Freshwater > Lake | place: Tanzania: Lake... | reverse complement strand
GAGAACCGATCCTGATTACAAGACTGTGTATCAGACGTATGGCGCAGGTATGGGGAAGTTGTTCACGAATGTCTCGATCCCAGGACCGGAATTGATTGCTGATCTCATCCTCGAGGCTGTGCTCTCCGACTCTCCGAAACCAGTCTATGCGAAGGGCCCTTTTGTAGAAGAGCTTTTAGGAGAACGGTTACGACTGGATGATGAAGGTTTTTATGACTTCATGATGGAAAAGACCTGATTGAAAGGGTTGGTAGTCGAGTAGTCGTATCGTCATATAGTCTTGTCGTCATTCCCCCCTCACCCTTACCCTCTCCCACCAGGGGAGAGGGATAATGAGTCTGGGGCTCTATCCTGCTATAGTAGCTTTCCGAAAGACTAAATGCTGATGAGGTTCTTGATCTCCGGACTTTCGAGGAGATCAGGAGCAGGTCCTTCTCTGATGATGCGGCCATTTCGAAGGATATAGCCTCGATGGGAGATCGAAAGTGTAAGAGGAATTTCCTGTTCGACGATGAAGAGGGTAAGGCCATTCTGGTTCATCTTTTTCAGGTTGGCGAAGATCTCTTCGATGAACTGGGGCGCAAGGCCCAGAGAAGGTTCATCCAGCATCAATAATTTAGGTCTTGCCATCAGTGCCCTTCCAATGGCCAGCATCTGTTGTTCACCACCACTCAGTGTCCCTGCTCTCTGATCCTTTCTCTCACTCAATCTCGGAAAGAGGCTATAGACTCCTTCGAGACTTTCTTCCACACCTTCCTTTTCTTTTCTCTTTGTATAGGCGCCTAATAAGAGATTATCGAGGACAGAGAGGGTAGGAAAGATATGTCGGCCTTGGGGAATATGAATCAAGCCTTTTGATACGATCTGATGGGGATTAAGATTGGTGATATCCTCTTCTTCGAAGGTGATTCTTCCCTCGGTTGTTTCAAGAATTCCGGAGAGGGTGAGGAGCAAGGTGGTCTTTCCTGCTCTGTTGGGACCAATCAGGGAGACAATCTCTCCTCTTCCGATTTCAAGAGAGACCTCCTTGAGGGCAGGCAAGGGGCCATAATGGACAGTCAATTTTCTTATTTTAAGCATGGGACCTTATCAGTATTTGGGTTACGGTTACGAAGCCCCTGCCTACCGGCAGGCAGGCGTTTCGTCATTCGGTAACGGTTATGTAAAAAGAATTAGCAAACGATAAACGTAACCTTTAAATAACGATACGGGCATCTTTACCGTAACCTTTTAATGCTCCTTACTTTTTAAGCATATAGGCTTCAATCACTCCGGGGTCTTTTTTCACAACATCCGGTGGTCCTTCAGCGAGAAGTTCACCGTTATTGAGCACAGCCACTTCATCCGCAATCTCCATCACCATTCCCATATGGTGCTCAATCAGGAAGAGGGTGAGACCAGTCTCTCTCAGACGGGATAGGTTTACAGCCAGTTGCTTTGCCTCGGGATAGGTCAAACCTGCTACAGGTTCATCGAGAAGGAGAAGGTCTGGCTTTGCAGCAAGGGCGCGGGCGATCTCCAGCTGCTTCTGTTCGCCATAGGAGAGCTGGGAAGCAAACCATTTCCACCGTCCGAAGAGGCCGAGTTGTTCGAGGATCTCTTTAGCCTCTTTCATGGCCACCTCTTCACTTGTTCTGATCCAAGGAAACCAGAGGCCTGAGGAAAGAAGCCCTCCTTTTATTCTCATGTGCATTCCAGTCAGAACATTTTCGACGACCGTCATATTTCCGAAGACCTGAAGCGTCTGAAATGTTCTTCCCACACCCCGTTGTGAGATCTCATGAGTCGGCAGTCCTGAAATCTCTTTCTCCTTAAAACAGATTCTTCCGGAGTCGGGCTTCTCCATTCCACTGATGAGGTGGAAGAGGGTGGACTTCCCCGCGCCATTGGGGCCCATCAGTCCCTTCACTGTTCCCTTTCGAACCTGGAGGGAGATCCGGTTCAATGCCCTAACGCCATCATAATTCTTCACAATCTCTTCCACGCTGAGAAGCATCAGAGTTCCACCTTTTCCCTTCGCCTCTTTCTACCCAGGTAACTGATCAGATAGATCAATCTGACTCTCAGACGTGTTCCGATCCCATCCGGGAAAAAAATGAGTAGCAGGATCAGGATCAACCCATAAACGGGAAGGCTATACTCCTGATATCGGCTGAGTCCATCGATCAGAAAGGTGAGAAAGATAGCACCTGCAATAGGGCCATAGAGGTTTCCCATTCCTCCGAGAATGACCATCATGACGATGAGGACAGAGAGGTTGAGGCTGAAAGTCTCTGGATTGGCCGTGGACATCACAGAAGCAAAGAGACTTCCTGCCGATCCGGCAAAGGCCGCTCCAATGATAAAGACCCCGAGTTTGATCCGGGCCACATCGATTCCAACGGCGGATGCACCATCCTCGCTTGAGGCCACAGCCAAAAAAGCCCGTCCCATTTTCGATCGGATCAGATTTTTAGAGAAGAGAACCAACCCCACCAAGACTCCCCAGATGAGGTAATATTGCTTGAGAAAGGTGTCAAAGATAAATCCTGCAAAAGAGAAGAAAGGGATGTCGAAGATTCCGATCACACCTCCGGTAAGGCTTGAAGACTCTCTCACCATAACGAGAAAGATTTCCCCAAATCCCAGCGTGGCGAGAGCCAGGAAATATCCTTTCAATTTCAGGATGGGCCTTCCAATGAGAAAGGCAACGAGGGAAGCGGTTAAGGCCGATGCCCATAAGGCAAAGAAGGAAGGGACGCCGTAACGGGTGGTGAGAATGGCTGTGGTATAGGAGCCAATTCCGAAGAAAGCAGCATGACCGAGTGAGATCTGTCCGGCATAACCAAGAAAGAGGGTTAGCCCCAGGGCTAGAATTCCATGAATTCCCGCCAGGACCATGAGATGGTGAAAATGGGGATCCGACCAGATCAAAGGAAGCCATAGAATGGTCATCAGGTAGAAGAGATCCCTCTTCCTGAAGCCATATTCCTTCCTGTAATGGAGCTGTGGGTCAGGAATAATCAGAGAGAGGAACCACAGGGCTATTGAGTAAAAAAGGTCCCTTTTTCTAAACTCTTTTTGAAATTGTTCTACCATCGTCGGCTATCCATAAAGGGTGAACCCAAAATTCCTTTCGGTCTAAAATAGAGAATGAGCAGGAGAACGATAAAAGCGATTGCATCCTTATAACCCGAGGGGATGAAAGCGATACTCAAAGACTCCACCACTCCGAGGACAAGCCCTCCGAGGATGGCGCCGCTATGTTTTCCCCAGCCGCCTAAGACTGCAGCGATAAATCCCTTCAGTCCGATCAGAGTTCCCGAATGATAACTCACATAGAAGATGGGTGTGATGAAGATTCCTGCGATTGAACCAATCCCCGCACTCACACCAAAGGCAAGAAAGATCATCAGGTTTTTCGAAATCCCTGAGAGATCAGCGCCAAGGGGATCGGTTGAACTTGCCTCCATCGCTTTCCCCAGCAGGGTGCGGTAGGAAAGAAGATATAGGAAGAGAAGAACCATAAAAGTGGCTCCCAGGACATAGAGGCTCTGGGAAGAGACAGAGACTTTCCCTAATTCCAAAAGGTCCTTGCCTGCGAAGGGAGGCAGAGCCTTTGGAAGTGTGCCAAAGAGGAGTGCGCTCGTACTGCTCAGAAAGAGAGAGGCACCGAGTGTTGCCATGAGGAGGATCGGAAGTGAAGCCTTTCGCAAAGGATAGATGACGAGAAGGTGGAGAAAAAAACCGATGAGGATGACAACCAGAATGGCGAAAAGTGCGGCCAGAGAATAGGGAAGATGGACTTCTCTAAGAAAGAAGAAGGTCATCATTCCTCCCAACATCACAAACTCACCCTGGGCAAAGTTGATGATCTGCGATGCCCTTGCAATCGTAACAAACCCTAGTCCAACCAGGGCATAGATTGCTCCAAAGGTGATTCCGGAAATAAGGAGTTGAGGAAGGGGTGCTAAGAGGTCCATGATTTAGTCTTTAGTCGAGTTGTCTTATCGTCTGATCGTCTGGCAAAACAAAAAGGGTGGAGCCATGAAGCCATCCACCCTTTTAATTTATCCTTATTGTCTTCTTTCTTCAACCTTTATTCAATTCCGGGGAATTTAATCCTTTTGAATTTTCCTCCTTCGATCCGAACAAAGACGAGATCCTTTTTCTTCAAACCATCATGCTCTGCGGGGCTGAACTGATAAATTCCATGGGTGCCTTTAAATTCGTTGGTATTTTCTAAGGCATCTCTCAGACTGAAACGTGTTACCTTTTCCTTAACACGTTTCAGGGCGTCACTGATTAGGCCGATGGTGTCATAGCCGTAGCCAGCAATCTGGTCGGAAGGTGTCCCATAACGCTGAGTCCAGCGTTTATCAAAGTCAATATTTACGGGTTTAACAGGATCGTTTTCATCGAGCTGGTCGAAGACCACGGGTTTGGCTGAGGGGAACTCCACTCCCTCCATGGCCTCTCCACCCAGGGCGATAATGAAGCCAAATCCAAAGGCATGGGTTCCAAGGACAGGCGTCTTGACTCCGAGGGCCCTTAAGTTCTTTGTGATGAGGGGGCCCGGAGGGCCGCCGGTGCATGCATAGAAGGCATCCACTTTCTCTTTCTGAATGATGGGTTTGATCTTGGTCAGTTGAGGGGTCATATCAATATCTATGGGTTTATGAGTTTCAGGAGAGATGATCACCTTCATCCCCTTTGCTTCGCCGAAGCGTCTAAAATTTTCGGCTAAACTTTGAGCCAGAGGCCAGGCGCCATGAAAAACAAGAACCTTCTTATATTTTCTGGCCAGAGCAAGATCAACCAGTTTCTCAGAAACGATGATATCGCTCTGGGCGATGTTGAAAGCCCACTGTTGCTTTAAGTCCCGGACCATGGGATTGGAGGGACAGATGATGATATTGGTGATCTTCTCCCTTTCGGCAATGGCACGGGTGGTGGCTTGAAGATTATCCTCAAAAGGACCGACCACCAGGAGGATGTCCTTGTCCTTTGTAAATTTGGTCATGTTGGCGGCGGCTCTGCTCACATCGAAGCCGTTATCCTCGAAGATCAACTCAAGGGGACGGCCGTCGATTCCTCCCATTTTATTGATTCTCTCCGATTCCAGGACCATGGCATTCTTCAACGTCTTGGTAACCTCTGCCCACGGCCCGGTCAGCTCAAGATTGACCCCAATCTTGTAAGGGGTTTTGGCGGCATGGCCCAGTGAGATCCAAGAGATGAAAAGAAAGGCCGTCAAAATGAGCCAGAATATTTTTTTCATTGTTTATCCTCCTATGTAGTAGCGCCCCCATTTACTGGGGGCGATTAAATTTGCGTCAGCAATTAATGCCGACGCTACATTACGTTTCTTGCCTTTACAGATACTTCTGGATCAGAACTTCTGCGATCTGGACGGCATTGAGGGCTGCGCCCTTTCGGATGTTATCAGAAACAACCCACATATTGATCCCATTAGGAATTGACTCATCCTCACGAATCCTCCCCACAAAAGTCTCGTCCTTTCCTGCGGCGTGGATGGCCAGGGGGTATTCGGACTTCTTGGGATTGTCCAGAACCACGACCCCTGGAGCTTTGGAAAGGATTTCTCTCACCTGATCCGGTGTCAGTTTCTTTTCGGTTTCGATGTTGACCGATTCCGAATGACTGTAAAAAACAGGAACCCTCACTGTAGTGGCAGTGACACGAATCGAATCATCCTCCATGATCTTCTTCGTCTCATTGACCATTTTCATCTCTTCTTTGGTGTACCCGTTCTCGAGGAAGACATCGATATGGGGAAGGCAGTTGAAGGCAATCTGATGAGGATAGACCTCCCGTTTGAGTTCTTGCTGGTTGTAGATGGCAAGGACCTGGTTCTCCAGTTCCTTAATCGCCCGCTTTCCAGTGCCTGAGACTGACTGATAGGTGGAGACAACGACCCGTTTGATCCGCGCCACATCATGGATAGGCTTCAACGCCACGACCATCTGGATGGTCGAACAGTTGGGATTGGCGATGATATTCTTCTTAGGGTAGCCGGCGACTGCATAGGCATTTACCTCTGGAACGACTAAAGGAACCTCGGGGTCCATCCGGAAGGCGCTGGTGTTATCGATGACCACACAGCCCGCCCTTCCTGCAATGGGTGCAAACTTCTGACTGACCGATCCCCCCGGAGAGAAGAGTCCGATATCCATTCCGGCAAAGGAGTTTTCATCCATCACCTCAACCGTATACTCCTTTCCCTTGAACTCCATTCTGGTGCCTGCACCCCGAGTAGAGGCAAGAAGTTTTAACCGGTCAACCGGGAAATTTCTCTGTTCGAGAATGGAGATCATCTCGTTTCCTACGGCACCCGTTGCCCCTGCAACCACCACATTGTATTTTGCCTTTTTCATAAGCACCTCCGATGACTCGTAAAACAAAGGTTTCGTCTAATGGCAACGGTAACGATGCCCGTATCGTCTATAAAAGACTAGGTCTTTCGTATTTAATTCTTTCAAACGTAACCGTAACCGAATGACGAAACGGGCTTCGTAACCTTAACCCAGTCCTATAGAGTATTTTTTTTAAGCCTCTTCCGTAGGAATGGGAAGTGACAACCCAATCATGAAAGACTGTTACAAAAACAGGGATGTCCAGTCGAACACCCCTGTCCTTTGGATACCTCGTTGTATCGGCGTAATACTATAAATAGAGGAAAGAAGAGGATTTTGTCAAGAGGTCTTTCTGGAAAGTCCAGAAATCTCCGATTCCATGGATGTTGGGAATGGGGAAGATATCGAAAGCGTTTTAAAAGAGACGAAGAAAAGAACAACCACCTATTTTCCTTTTATAATCATCATCTCCACTCAATTCGAACCAGTTGACTTTTATCCTAAATTTGGTAAATTCTTCACAGGCTCAGAACTCTTCATCACCTGACATGTTTATTTTTGTAGGTAGGTAGCGCAAAAAACATAACACCTTTGTTAGGATTTGGTATTAACATGGGTTTTGGTTAAATTCTTAACCAAGGATCAATTAAAAATTGGCTCAGACTTGTCCGGCGAAACCTTCCGCGTCCTAAAAGAGAAGAAAGAAAAACAATACAGCGAATACCGCACCCGCCGCCTGGTTTTGGAAGTGTAGGATAGACTGGAAACCAAATGATGGTGTACGACTTTAAAATCGTAGCATAAATGAGTTAAAAAGGGAGAGGAAGGGCAGCCTGCTTTTTGGTAGGGAAAGGATTAGAAGATGAATTCTCTAAAAGGTATCAACGAAATATTAAAGGCTAATAAGGAAGATCTGTATCAAAAGTATTCGGTTATAGAAATCGGGGTTTTTGGCTCAATTGTACGAGGCGAGGAGAAGAAACGAAGCGATATAGACATCCTTGTGGACTTTGAGAAAGTCCCAGACCTGCTCAAATTCATCAATCTCGAAAGATATCTCTCAAGGCTTTTGAAGAAGAAGGTTGACCTCGTAAGTAAAAAAGCCATTCGACCTGAATTAAAAAATACAATTTTAGGCGAGGTGGTTTATATATGAAGCGAAATCATAAGCTTTTCGTGAAAGACATATTAGACTGCATGGAAAAGATCGATGAATTCATTGGGAGTATGAACTTTAAGGAATTTATTGAAGATGATAAGACGAAAAGTGCGGTGGTAAGAAAGCTTGAGATAATCGGCGAAGCCGCCAAGAATATTCCCAAACAGATTAGACAGAGGTATAAAGAATTGCCTTGGACTGACATGGCAGGAATGAGAGATAAGATTGCCCATTTCTATTTTGGCATTGATTATTCGATCGTTTGGGAAGTTATCAAACAAAGACTGCCTGAAATAAAACCAGTTATTCAACGGATGCTAAAGGAAATCGAGGAATAGAAATAGTAATTCCTTCCTGGTGGCCATGGGGCAGGAGATAGAAAATGCAAAGTAGAATAGGAAGATCAAGAGACCGTGAGAAGATCGGCTGGCAAATCATCTGTCCAACTTATGTGAAGTACGAACACCCTAATCATTCACCTGACTGTAATATTTGTCGCCAGCATGGAGTGACCGAGAATATCCTGTGTACCCTGACCAGGATGGATCAGGAAGGGGATTCCGACAATTTTTGTTGTGACGCCTATGAACCGAAACAACCACTACAATGAGAGGTTTACAGAGACAGCATGGATAAAGGGACACCCATAAAATTATAAAGTTCCAATTCCCCTGACGAAACCTTCCGCATCTTGGTAGAGAAAAGACCAAGTTGTCATCCTGAACTCGCTCCAGGATCTCACAAGATATCCCGCCATCGGTAGGATTCGGCATAACATTCTTGTCGCTTAATAAAAGTTGTCACTCTGAAAAACTTCTCTATGGCTGCGCGGGTAGTCTATTGACGGGCGGATACATCGGCTTTTTGGCGTGAACCCTTGCTGATGTTTCTTTTCCTCTTTTTTTGAAGGTGGGGGATCAGGCCGCCGTCTTGGAGGAGTTTCTGCATGAAGGGCGGGATAGGAGTGGCAGAAAATTTTTTATTCTGGGTGAGGTCGAAGATCTCACCCGTGGAGAGGTCGACTTGAACTCGGTCTCCATCCCCAATCGAATCAGAGGCTTCTTGAGATTCGAGAAGAGGAAGACCCAGGTTGAAGCTATTTCGAAAAAAGATTCGAGCAAAACTTTTGGCGATAATACAGGAGATGCCAGCAGCCTTCAGGGCAATGGGCGCATGCTCACGGGAGGAGCCACAACCGAAGTTTTTATCCGCCAACAGGATATCTCCCTCTCTCACTTCTTTTATAAACTCCGGTCGCTCATCCTCCATTGCATGTTTTGCCAGTTCCTTTGGGTCGGACTGGTTGAGGTAACGTGCAGAGATGATGGCATCGGTATCAACATCCGCTCCGAATTTCCAGATTCTTCCTTCAATCTTCATGGTTTCTAAAATAAGGGTTCAAGGATTCAAGGGTTCAAGTTAATTGTTGAGATCTCACTAGAACCCTAGGCACCCTGCCTACCGGCAGGCAGGCTTGCCCCCTAGGCTCCTTTCCTCATTACTTCTTCCGGATGACAGATCCATCCCCTTACAGCGCTGGCAGCAGCCACCGCAGGGCCGCTGAGATAGACTTCGCTTCCGGCATGGCCCATCCTTCCACGGAAGTTGCGATTCGTGGTGGCCAATGCTTTTTCCCCTTCGGCGAGCACGCCCATATGGCCACCCAGACAGGGGCCACAGGTGGGAGGGCTGATCACTGCACCGGCTGAAAGGAATATTTCAAAAAGGCCTTCTTTCAGAGCCTGTCGATAGATCTGTTGAGTTGCCGGAATGATGATGAGCCTTAAGGAGGAAGCGATCTTTTTCCCCTTGAGAATTTTTCCTGCAACCCTTAAGTCATCGAGATGGCCATTGGTGCAGGAACCAATCACCACCTGATCGATCTCGATCTTTCCGACCTCTCTCACGTCCTTCACATTAGAAGGGATGTGGGGAAGGGCGACCTGCGGATGAAGCGTTGAAACATCGTATTCTCTCACATCCACATAGTGTGCGTTTGGATCAGAACGATAGATCTTGTAAGGCCGTTTTGTTCTGGATTTGATGAATTTAAGGGTGATCTCGTCCGGTTCGATGATCCCATTCTTTCCGCCTGCCTCAATCGCCATGTTGGCCATGGTAAAACGGCCTGACATAGGAAGCTTTTGTATCGCCTCTCCACAGAACTCCATAGCCTGGTATCGGGCACCATCCACGCCAATATCGCCAATGGTGTGGAGAATGAGGTCTTTTCCCGAAACCCAGGGATTTAATTTCCCGCGATAGATGAACTTGATACTCTCCGGAATCTTGAGCCAAAGCCTTCCTGTGGCCATGGCAGCTCCGAGGTCTGTGCTTCCCACACCGGTTGAAAAGGCGCCCATACCTCCATAGGTGCAGGTATGACTGTCTGCGCCGACCACGACCTCTCCTGGAAGGACCAAGCCCTTCTCCGGAAGAAGGACATGCTCAATCCCGCACTGACCAACTTCGAAATAATTGGCGAGATGCTGAGCTTTGGCAAACTCCCTGAGAATTTTGCATTGTTCAGCAGATGGAATGTCTTTGGCAGGCGTGAAGTGATCTGGGACAAGGACAACCCGATTCCGGTTAAAGACTTTTTTTACACCGATCTCCCTAAAAGCCTGAATGGCAAGAGGGGCTGTGATGTCGTTACCGAGGGCAAGGTCAATTCGCACATCGATTAACTCGCCAGCAGAAACACTCTTCTTTTCGGAGTGAGCAGAGAGGATCTTTTCAGTGATGGTCATGGGAGCATTCTTTCTCATATCCCACCTATTTTTGAAAAAAGAAAGAAGGTTGAGGCTGAGGTTAAGGTTGAGAAAAATTAAGTGTTTACCCTCAACCTAAACCTTAACCTAAACCTTTTCTTGACTTCTACATTCCCACTAGTTTCTGCTTTTTGAATTCGATCTTGTTGAGGGCGTTGATGTAGGCTTTGGCGCTAGCCACGATCACATCGGTGTCTGCACCCTGGCCGATGACGGTCTGTCCCTTCTCTTCCAACCTGACGGTCACCTCACCCTGAGCCTCGGTACCGCTGGTGATGGCATTAATCGCAAATTGCAGGAGTTTCGCCTTGGTTCGGGTGATCTTCGTGATCGTCTTAAAAGTAGCATCCACTGGTCCGTCCCCAAAACCTGCTTCCTGCATCAGTCTCCCATCCACTTCCATCTGGACGGTGGCTGTGGGTACGGTGACATTTCCTGCAACCACATTGATGTAAATCAGTTTGAAACGGTGAGGCATCCGGAGAATTTCCTCCACAACAATCGATTCAATATCCTCATCAAAAATCTCGCGTTTCTTATCGGCCAATTGTTTAAACCGACTGAACGCCCTCTCTAGATCTTGTTCGGAGAGACGATATCCAAGGTCTCTTAACCTTTCCCTGAAAGCATGTCTTCCTGAAAGTTTTCCCAGGACGATTGAACTTTTCGGAATCCCCACCGACTCAGGCGTCATGATCTCATAGGTTAATTTCTCTTTCAGTACCCCATCTTGGTGGATCCCAGACTGGTGAGCAAAGGCATTGGCACCCACAATCGCTTTATTAGGTTGGATGACCATTCCGGTGATTTTGGAGACGAGCCGACTCGTAGTGAAGATATGTTTTGGAAGGATGCGGGTCTGAAACTGGAAAAGGTCTTTTCGTGTTCGTAGAGCCATAACAATCTCTTCGAGAGAGGCATTGCCTGCCCGTTCCCCGATTCCATTAATCGTACATTCAACCTGCCTTGCTCCATTCTGAATGGCCGCGATAGAATTGGCTACACCGAGGCCGAGATCGTTATGGCAATGAACGCTTAAAGTCACCTTTTCAAATCCCTTGACCTTCTGCCTAATCGTTCGGATGAATTCCCCAAATTCTGTTGGGGCAGCATAGCCTACCGTATCAGGGATATTGATGGTGGTGGCACCTGCTGAAATCACTGCCGAGAAGATCTGACATAGAAAATCGATATCGCTCCGGGTTGCATCCTCAGCGGAGAATTCCACATCCTTGCATAGGCTTTTTGCATAACGGACAGCCCGGACTGCCTCTTTCAATACCTGCTCACGGGTCATGCGCAGTTTATAGGCGAGGTGGATATCAGAGGTAGCAATGAAGGTATGAATTCTTGGGGATTTGGCAAATCTAATTGCCTCCCAGGCTCTCTTGATATCCTTTAGACCCGTTCGTGCCAAGGCAGCCACCTGAGAACGTTTTATCTTCTTGGCAATCTCTTTGACCGCTCCAAAGTCTCCCTCTGAAGAGATAGGGAAACCGGCTTCGATGATATCCACATTGAGTTTTTCAAGTTGTTCAGCAATCCTCACCTTTTCAGCGACATTCATCGTAGCGCCCGGGGATTGTTCCCCGTCGCGAAGGGTCGTATCAAAGATCTTGATCCATTCAGCCATTTTTAAAAATCTCCTTTGAAGATAAACAATAGACAATAGACGATGAACTATTAGAAAACAAAATCTTTAACCCCCCTTCATCCCCCCTTAGACTAAGGGGGGAATAGAGGGGGGTTACCGGATTTTTATGGCTCTCGGGTGCCCCCGCCATAGGGCGTTAGCTTAAAACTCATAACTCATAATTCATAACTCACAATTTAAAAACATCCATGACCCTCTTGTAAAATGCTTCTTCCTCCTGAATCTTCATTTCGATTCGGAGGGCCAGGAGGGGAAGAGGATCAAGAGATAATCTACTTAATTTTACCATATCTTTCTCTGTTGTCACGACCGAATTCACCTCTGTAACTTTTTCTTTAATGGAAATCAAATCCTGAACAGTGTAGAGGTGATGATCCGGGAAGGCCATCTCCCCGACCACCTCCATCTCACATTTTCTCAAGAGAGAATGGAAGTAAGTCGGGTTTGCGATTCCAGAAAGGGCAAGAACTCTCTTTTTTTTAAGAAGATGTGACGGTTCAAATTTACCGTCAGGGTGGATCAGTCCGGTAGGTTCATAATGACTGTGAAATATCAATGAGGAAGGATGAATTTCACGAAGCGTTGATTCCAGAGATTGGCAGCCTCCCAGGTCTTCTGCCTTGGTCAGAAGAAAGACATCTGCTCTCTTAATATGGGAGAGAGGTTCCCTCAGGATACCCCTTGGTAGGAGATGGCCATCACCGAAACCGATGTCTGAATCAATGAGGACAATATTCAGATCCCGGTAAAGAGGGAGATGTTGGAAACCATCGTCGAGCAGGAATCCACGGACCTGGAATTGTCTAAGGGCCACCTGCCCATTTTTAAAACGATCCTTTCCAATGAGGATCGGGATGCCGCTGAGTGACTGTGCCATGAAGAAGGGTTCATCACCTGCTTCTTCCGGAGAGAGAAGAATCTTCTGGCCGTCAGATACGAGCGGGCCCGAGCCTTTCTTCCCCCGATAGCCCCTGCTCAGGATGGCTGTTGGAATGCCTTTCTCCATTAGTCCCCTTGATAGAGACATGACTAGAGGGGTCTTTCCGGTTCCTCCCACAGTGATATTTCCGACGCTGATGACAGGCCAGGGAAGTTGTTTGGTCTTGAGCAGACCCGAGGAGTAAAGCGATGCTCTTACCCGGACCGCCCATGCATAGGGCCAGGAGGCCAGAAGGAGAGGGGAGAGGAGGATCCTTTCTCCCAATGACTTTTCTTTCTTATAAAGAATTTGATCGAGGCGACAAGTCATCTTAATTTCGGATTTCGGAATGCGGAATTCGGAACTAATTCCAAAGTCGCATTCTGCTTTCAACAATCAGGTCAGAAACGGTCGAATCTTTTTGAAGATCCGTTCGGTGGCTCCCCGATGCTTTTGGATAAATCGATACCCATTTTCTCCGATTTCATTGCGCGCCCTCTCATCCTTGAGGAGTTGATCAATTTTTGAAGAGAGCGCCTCTCTGTCATTCACCAGAACAGCTCCTCCTTCTATCAACAGATGACGGGAGATCTCGAGGAAGTTAAACATATAAGGCCCGAAGAGGACACATTTTTTATAAAAGAGGGGCTCCAGGGGATTGTGGCCACCGATGGAGATAAGACTTCCGCCGATGAAGACGATTGTCCCAAGGCTATAAATCTTCATCAGCTCGCCCATGGTATCGAGGAGGATCACACCGAAGGTTTCATCGCGGCCTTGAATTGGGAGGGAAGACCTTCTCCTCCATGAAAGGCCCTCGCTTCTTAAGATCTTCTCCACCTCCTCGAGGCGATCGAGATGACGGGGAGCCAGGATAAGGACGAGATGAGGATGAGTCGTCCTCAAGTTTTTAAAGAGTTGAATAAAAATCTCTTCCTCTCCCTGATGGGTTGAGCCTGCGATGAGGATGGGTTCTTTTCCATGAAGGCCAAGGGAAACGGACAGTTCAACTGTTGCCTTTAAATCAATAGATGGAAAAAACTGGTCAAATTTTATATTGCCCGTGACCTCTGCCCTGTCCTGTGGAGCACCGATCTCGAGGATTCGGTTCCGGTCCTCTTCTGTCTGCATCAGAAAGAAGGAGATGTTGTTCAAACATCTTTTGAAGAAAGATTTTAAGAAAAGGTATCCCCGGAATGACTTTTCGGAAATCCTGCCGTTGAAAAGGACAACAGGGATTTTTTTTCTACCACAGAAACGGAGGAGGTTGGGCCAGAGTTCGGTCTCTGCAATGAGGAGGAGTCGGGGGCGGATGTTTCGAATGGCCCTCCGGATGATCAGGGGGTGGTCAATCGGGAAAAAGAGGATCCAGTTGGCTTCGGGGATGAGCTTCCTTGCTGTCTCGTTGCCCGTTGAGGTCATGGTGGTCAGAACGACCTCGCAGTCAGGAATTTCCTTTTTGATCCTCTTCAGAAGAGGGATGGAGCAGAGGACCTCGCCAACGGAAGCGGCGTGGACCCAGATCGGGTTTTTTGGAGAGAGATCCGGTAGACTTCCCAGCCGCTCCTTCATCAGTTTTTTGGGTTGTTTCCTGAAGAGGGTTTGAAGAAGAAGGTAGGGGATGTGAAAAATTAAAAAAATGGTCAGCACGATATTGTAGAGGAAGGGGATCATTTAAGTTCATAAATCCGAAATCCGAATATCGAAATCCGAAACAAATCCGAATTTTCAAAATTCAAATGTCCTAAACTTTATTATTTAAAACATTTGATATTTG
>Ga0194110_10005761_pt1 | contig 14643 bp, 10 predicted proteins | sample TA2Kig1200mmetaG_FD_146192 | JGI IMG/M metagenome (GOLD analysis project Ga0194110, IMG submission 146192) | Freshwater microbial communities from Lake Tanganyika, Tanzania - TA2015032 Kigoma Deep Cast 1200m | ecosystem: Environmental > Aquatic > Freshwater > Lake | place: Tanzania: Lake... | reverse complement strand
CTTCCCTGTTGAATTTCTCAATCATCGGAAGGGTGGCTGCCACCTCAGACATCGCCATCCCTGAAAAGAGCTCATCGAGGATCAAGAGTTCCGGGCGGAGCGCCATACAACGGGCCAGGTCGAGCCGTTTTAAATATCCGTGGGGAAGGCTTCCTGCCGCCTTATACGGGACTGCGGAGTCACGCTCAAACCCCAGGTCATCCAGAAGGTCGATGGCAACATCATCCCTCTCTCCGTATCTTCCTCCTCCGAGCCTCTTCACCCTCGGGGAGTAAAGCGGGACGATGAGGTTCTTAAATGCGGGAAGTTTATGAAAGGCCCTCACCATCTGGAAACTGCGGGAAACACCGAGGCAGGCGATCCGATAGGGTGCCTTGCCGGTGATATCCCTGTCCTGATAGATGACTTTGCCGGAGGTTGGTTTGACAAAGCCGGTAATCAGATTAATCAGGGTTGTCTTGCCCGACCCATTGGGGCCGATGATTCCCAAAAATTCACCCTTTTGCAGCCCAAAGCTCACATTGTCCACAGCGACGACGCCGCCGAAGCGCTTGGTCAGGTGTTCAACCTTTAAGATTACTTCGTCCTGCATCTATACCCTCACATCCCTCTCAAACTGATGATACCTTCTTTCGATATAGTGGAAAAGACCTTCTGGAAGAACGACCAGGGCGGCGATCAGGATAACGCCGTAAAGGGCCATCCTTAAACCGCCTAATGCGCGAAGGGCTTCTGAAAGTGGAACCAAGATAAATGTGCCAATGGTGGCTCCTGCAAAGCTTCCCGGTCCGCCTAAAACAGCGCTCGCCAGAGGCAGAACCGTATAATCGAGAGCAAAAACAGAGCGGCCTACAAACTGGTAGTAGTGTGTCATCAGGGCCCCCGCAAAACAACCCACTGCACCTGCGATAAAAATGGCCTGGGCCTTATACCAGTAGATATTGATTCCTCCGGCCATGACGACCCGGTCATCATCCTTGATTCCCCTCAGGACCAGTCCGAAATCCTCATTGATCAGTTTCCGGAATCCGAAAAGGCAGACGATTACGCCAATGATCGCCAGATACATCGCCGGCCAGCCGCCTGGAAATGGCGTCAGGGAGAGCAATCCATGGGTTCCTCCGAGAATATCCAGCGTTTCAATCAGATGGGCAAAGAGCAGAGGAAGGATCAGGGTCACCATGGAGAAATAGACTCCCCTCAGTCTCAATACCGAAACGAGAAGAATGGTGCAGAAGAGCGCCCCTCCGAGCGTAGCGATCGGAATGGTTAAAAAGATGTCCATCTTAAAATAGTGGTTTAACCCTCCGCTGATATAGGCTCCCACGCCAAAGAAAAGGGCCTGCCCTAATGAAACCAGCCCCACGGAAGCCATGAAATCCCAGCTCAACGCCAGAAGGGCGAACATACACGAATAGAATAAGACCTTTTCCCAGTATCCTCCCTTTACAAAAAAGGGGAGAAGAAGTAGCAGAAAAATCGGCAGGAAACGAGGCAAAAAGAGGTAGACCATGTCCCGAAAAGAAGATAGGACATAGATGGTATCCGTCCTCGCTTTAATTCCACGATCAATTCTCTCTTTTCGATATCGGACCGCTTCAGCCATATCAAACTCTCTCTTCCAGCTCTTTATATTTGCCGAAGATGCCGGAAGGCTTAACTGCTAAGATGAGGACAATTGCCGCCAGGGTGACGACGGTCAGCCACTGTGCCTTGAAGAAGGTGGCCACCAGGATCTGGCAGAAGCCGAGAATAAAGCTTGCCAGGACAATTCCGGGAACGCTCTCCAATCCGCCCACAATGCCCACCGCAAGGGCATATATCAGGATGTCGTATCCCACCTCCGTATCGATTGAGCCGAGAGGCAGGATGGCCAGCCCTGCTACGACCGCAAGGGCTGAACCAAAGGCCAGGCTGAGTGCGGCTGTCCGGTCGGAGTCGATTCCCAGCGAAATGGCTGTCCGTTCATTCTGGGCGATGGCTCTGAAGGAGAGGCCGACCCGTGTGCGATGGGTAAAAAAATAGAGGAAGATGATCAAGCCAACGCCGATGCCCACGAGAAATATCCGCTGATAGTCGAGCCAGACCTTCCCTATGTTGACGCTCCCTTTGATAAATTCCGGAAGGACATAGGTGAATCCTGAAAAACCCAGATAGCGCAATACTTCGATGATGACAATGGCAGCTGCCAGGGTGGCGATCACCTCATTGACCACCAGTCCTCTCAATCGAAGCATCAACCCCCAGTAAAGAACAAATCCGAGAAGACCAACAATGATGACTGATAGGATGGCGGAAAAGAGATAGGGAATTCCTAATTGGTTGATGAAGATCCAGGTCAGAATGCCGCCAAGGAGGTAGAATGCCCCATGAGCGAAGTTAGGCACTCCGCTGATCCCGAAGGTGAGGCTGAATCCGATGGCCATCAGCGCCAGGGTAACACTATTGGTAATGCCATAGATCAGAATCTCCATAGTTTTTTAAGCAAATAGGCTTCAGTCTACACGATACGAGTAAGGGCCCAAGGGTTCGAGGGTTCAAGGGTTCGTATCAATTTAGTTTTTTGAAAAGAAGTTTTTTTATAGGTCAATGGATCAAAAAAATCATCACAAAATCCCCCTTAATCCCCCTTTGCCAAAGGGGGAAGTGTTTTACCTCCCTTTGGAAAAGGGAGGTGGGGAGGGATTTTAAGAAGTTTTTCAAACAGCTAAAGTGTCACAAGGGTTCAAGTTTTCTTGAAACTGGCTTCCGAAAATCTTCTTGTTTTACTTGAACCCTTGACCTCTGGAACCCTCGAATCCTTTGAATGTATTACTTCATCCAGGGAGCCAGTTCAACTTTTGCTTCTGCAACAAGGTCCGGAAAGATCGGCACCATCTTCCCAGCCCTCCACTGGTAGGAAACGATAATGGATGCTTCCTTCGGGTCTCCGTTAAAGACCTGCTGATGGGTCGCCTTGTCAAACCTGATTCTACCTGAAACACCCATCATGTCTGTCTTTTCAAGAAAGCCGACAAACTTGTCAGGGTCCTTTGAAGGGACAAAACCGGCCCGCTCAATCGCATCTTTAAGGATATAGACCCCATCATAGGCAGAGGAAACAACTCTCGGATCATCCATGCCAGGATACTTCTTGGCCGCCCAGCGATTGTGGAAATCGACCGATTTCGGCAGGGCTTTCACCGGCGCTCCGGTTCCTCCTGGAAAGGGCATCACCATCACATAATCGAGATCCTCTCCGTACATTCCCCATGCTTTGGTCGAGGTGACCACGGCGAAATCGAGGAAGAGCATGGTGGGTATTTTCATCGATTTCCACTGCTTGAAACAGACCGGAAGAGTCGGCATATCTCCCACTACATAGAGCATCTGGGCGCCCGAACCTCTGGCCTTGCTCAGGATGGGCGAAAAATCATTGGTGCCTACTGGAACCAATTCTAAACCCACCATCTTCCAGCCAAGTCCCTCAAGCCTTCCCTTTAAAGCATCTACGGTGGCCTTTGCCCAAAGGGTGTCCTGAACTATGGCAAAAATCTTGTCATATCCGAACTGTTTCCTCAAGGCATCAATGGATCTGGCTGCCGTGGTTCCTACATAAGTTGAATTCGTTGTCGCCCTGAACCAGTATTTATACTTTTCGGGATCACCCTGAAAGATCTCGATCAATTTGGGGGTCTGTGCAATGGTTTGAATAGTAACCATCTTATACTTGGCAATAAGGTCCATGGTCGCCACCATCGCTTCGGATCGGAAGGGCGCCACTACAATGGCATCCGGTTTTTCGTCGGCGATCAACTTGTCCACAGCCATGAGGGCCGAATGGACAGGCGTTCCAGGCTCTCCGCAACGGGTATCCGCCGTCACTAATTTTAAGGGACGCTTCACCCCTTCGTCTTTGACCAGGATGCCTCCCCCTGCATTGATCTCATCAATGGCCATCTCGACAGCGAGCTTGCCCGATTTACATAAAGGCTGGAAAAAAGAAGTCGGCAGTCCCAGAACAATGGGCTTGGCCTGGGCAAAAACTTTAGCGGGTAAATGAATCATCAGAAGACCGGCGATAAAAACAAAGACCAGACATATCAGTAATATCCTTCTTTTCATTCTCACACCTCCTTTGATAAAATGAGTTGATTGACAATTTTTAATCTCGATTTTTTCCCCCACCTCCTCTCCCGTGCAAATGGTGAAGCATTTATTACCAGTTTGAAGAACCATTGTCAATATTATTTATATTCATAAAACCCTTTGCCGCTTTTTCTCCCTAAAAGTCCGGCGCGGACCATCTTTCGGAGGAGAGGGCAAGGACGGTACTTCGAATCTCCGAACTCTTTGTAAAGGTTCTCTTGAACCATGAGGAGCGTATCCAGTCCGACAAGATCAGCCAGGGCTAAGGGACCCATCGGATGATTCACTCCGAGGACCATCGCTTGATCAATATCCTCTGCAGAAGCGATCCCTTCCTGAAGGACAAAAATCGCCTCATTGATCATGGGGACAAAGATCCGATTGACAACAAAGCCGGGTGCCTCATTCACCAGGACAGGTGTTTTTCCCAGTTTTTGTGATAGGGCTTTGATGGTCTGATAGGTCTCTTCAGAGGTGGATTGGCCCTTAATGATCTCAACCAGTTTCATTGCCGGAACAGGATTAAAAAAATGCATGCCGATCACTTTATCAGGCCTTTTGGTGACTGAGGCAATTTCCGTGATAGAAAGCCCTGATGTATTGGAGGCCAAGATCGTCTCTTTCGAAGCCAGCTGATCGAGTTCCTTATAGACCTCCTTTTTAAGTTCCATGTTCTCAATGACCGCCTCGATGACCACCTCTGCCCCTTTTACCGCTTCAATGATATCCACCGTCCCGATCACCTTGGATAAAAGCGCGTCGGCTTGCTCCTTCGTCATCTTCCCCTTGCTGATAGCCCTTTCATAATTCTTTTTAATGATATTGAGACCTCCTTGGACAAACCGGGCCTCGATGTCCCTCATCGAAACTTCAAACCCTGCCTCAGCGCAGACCTGGGCGATCCCTGCCCCCATCAAACCTGCTCCCAATACGCAAATTTTTTTTGTCTCCATTTTGTCCTCCGTCAGTTTAAAATAAGACCCCTTCTCCTATTCCGAAATCGATCCTTGGGGGTTCATCACTTTCCAATTTTAATGTGGGGGCCCTTTCGGTCTGACCAGATCTTCGGGATCTGCGATGATGACCAGGTTTCGTGTCGAATTCTTGCCTTTGTACATGGCGCAGTCAGATAGGAAGATCAGTTCCTCTGGACTCTGGGCGTGGATAGGACAGGCAGCCACACCAATGCATACCGTAATCTGAAGATTCAATCCTTCACGTCCTAGGAAAGAGTGTCGGGAAATTGTGGTGCGTATTCGATTGGCGACCTGTTCTGCAGTGCTCAACGGAGTGGCCTTCAGTACAATGTTAAACTCATCGCCTCCATAACGCACGACGACATCGTTATCCCGCACACATCGGCGAAGGACTCGGGCGACTTCCACAAGTAACTGGCTGCCAACCTGGTGACCATGAAGGTCATTGACCCGCTTCAAATAATCGATGTCCAGAAAAAGAACAGTAAAGGGGGTGCCGGACTCCCGATAATGAACCAGTTCGCGGCCGATAGCCAGATGGAGGTAGCGAACATTGTATAGACCGGTTAAATCATCCAGCATGGCTAACTCTTTTGCATTTGCATAAAGAGAGGCATTATGCCAAGCAAGGGTCGTATGCTGCCTTATAAAATTAACTTCTTCCATGACTTTGGTCGTCCAGCGAGGGTCTTGCTCATTTCGCAGCAATATGAAGAGGCCCAGTAACGAAACGTGATCACGCAAGGGAACAATCAAGGCTTCAATAAAACCATTTTTCTGTAGATGCTTGAATTCACTGCCATGAGCATCGAAGGCGATTGTGTAAGCCTCTGCAGCGTTGAACCGCTGGCGAATCAAAGGGATGAGTTCATCCAAAAATAATTTAATCTCACTTTCATTCAAGCCTGACAGTCCCTGTGTTTGTGGTACGGTGGCCACAGACGGCCAGTCCAGAAAAAATGCCACTCGAGAACCGGTCTCTGAGACGAGGGCGTTTAAAGTTGCTGTACGAACTCCCTCCCCTTCAAGTTGGGTGGTAATCCGCTGGCAGGCACTGTAGAGTTTTACATAATCCTGTAGTTCTTTGTTCTCCTTGAGCAGGCGATCTTCCTCAAGGACTCGATGTAAGATCATCAGCATCATTTGTGGTTCGACTGGCTTGGGGAGAATTTCAGCTGCACCAGACCGGAAAGCTTCACCCGCAAAACTGAAACGTTCGAACTCGATCGATAGTACCACTGGAATGGCAGGCCGAACCCGTAAAGCCTGTGAGATGTAGGTTTGGGATTCTGCTTCGGGGGGCAGGTCAATCAACACGAGATCAACCGGAAAGCGTGAGAGCGCTTCTTCCAAATCCTTCAGGGCTGCGCTCTCAGTGAGATAACCGTTTTCGTTAAGGGTTTTCAAATACCAATCGCGCAGGAACTGATCGTCCCCGGCGAATAGGATCATCTTTTTTCCTGAAGCAGGCAATGCTATCCCCCCCCTTGCTATTAACCCATTTGGCAACCATCCTCACTCATACAGAATCCCCGTATAACCCACAAAACTCTCATCAGGCATAATATCATAACTGGTATAGTAATCAATCAAATTTCCTTTTTTCGCCCCCATGGCCCTGCAAGTCACTATTGCAGACGCTGCTGCTCCTGAACTACAGGCGCTCTCGTTTTCTCCCGCATGCCTGATCAGCCCCTCAGCGTCCATTTTCAGGGCACAATCAATAAAACCCCTGTCATTCTCCTCTCTCACCCATTTCAGCGCGGAAGGGCCGATTCCTTTTTTAGTGAAATCATAGTTTGGGCCATAATGGGTGAGATCGGTCGAGCCGATCGCAAGGATCGCTTTACCCTTTTCTTTGGCAAGGCTGGCTACTTCCTCGCCCAGTTTTTTTGCCTTCAACGATGAAGGTGATCGGATGGCAAGAAGTTTCGTATTTGGGAAAAAGTATTTGATCATGGGAAGTTGAATCTCCATTGTATTGTCACCGCTTGCCGGGTTCTCCGTCTTCACCTCGATTCTATTTAGCAAACTTTTAGCAAACTCCGAATCCATTTCCATCTCTCCTAAAGGGGTTTCCCAGGAGTTCTCCATCACTATTCGTGGAGAATCTTGAGGACCAAGATGACCACCATAGAGAACGATCAGGTCAGTCTTTCCCTTTAATTTAAGAAGATGAAAGATCCTTGATGCAAGCTTTCCAGAGAAATACCAGCCTGCATGGGGGACAATGCCTCCCTTGACCGATATGAGAGGGATGGAGGGTGACCATCCTTCCAGGAAGGATTCAATCTCCCTCTGACACTCCTTCTGATCAATAGGATACCAACCTCGAGGTAATGTTCTTAGTCTACGAGACATAGATCTCACCTCATTTTTTAAAAGGGTGCAAGGATTCGAGGGTTCCAGGGTTCCAGTATTTCAAAGATCACTTGACCCCTTGAATCCTTGACCACTGGTACCTTTATATTTTTTCAAGAGTGGGCATTCCCATCAACCGGAGTGTATTTCCCATCACAATCCGAAATGCCTGTACCAGAGAGAGCCTGAAAGTCCGCAAGTTTCGATCTTGAAGATGGATGAATGGAGTCTGGATATCTGATCCTGGATCAGGATGTTCATAGAAATTCGTAAAGGAGGTGGCAAGATCAAAAGCGTACTCTGTCAACTGGGACATCCTGAGGTTCTTTCCTGCCCTGACGACTGTGGAATTGAACCTCGAGAGAACCTCCACCAGATCCCTCTCGGTCTCAGTCAACTTGGGTGGAACAGCCTCCTGACTCCAACCAAACTCGATTTTTCGTTCTTCAGCCTTCCTCAGGATACTACATGCCCGCGCATGGGCATACTCCAGATAGATCCCTGTATCCCCGGTCGTTTTAAGGGCTTCATCAAAGTCGAAAATGATCTGACTCTCAAGTGTGAATTTGAGAAGGTAGTAACGGATGGCCGCAGAAGCCAGCGCCCTGGCAACATTTTCTTCAAGGGGATGGTCTGCCTTCTCCACCACCTTCTTTCGCACCATCTCGATGAAATCCTTTGCTTTCACTCCTGTTCCAGAGCGGCCTGACATAGCCACAGATTTTCCTTCTTCGGTATCCTCCGCACCTAAAATCCTTGCAGCAGAGGGAGAAAGATTAACCACCTCATAGGCCAGATGAATGGACTGCTCTGCCTCTTTCTCGAAACTCATCTGCCGGAGGCATTCGCGCACCACCTCCTGGGGGTAACTCTGTCTCACATCAATCACATTGATCACCCGATCCGCTTTTCCAAATTGTCTTTGAAGACGGTCTGCGGGTTGGCCATTCTTCGCCGTTGTCCAGAGATTTTCTCTGTTGGCTTGAGTTCCCCAGTTTTTGTATAAAAAATCTTTCTTGAGGAGCCCGAATTTCCAGAGTTGGTAAGCCGTGTCCTTTCCCGTATAGGTCACGCTTCCGTTGGAACGGACCAGAATCTTGTCCAGACTCTTGATTCCATTGTCTGTCTCCACAATTCCACCGAATGGGACAACCCAGCACCCTTGATTGGGACCCTCTGTCTCAAATCGGAGCCCCCCTCTCTCCTTGAGGAGTTCGAAGGTGGATTCCCAGAAACCCTGATGGATGATATCGGACTCCCAGTTGAGCAAATCATAATAGATGGAGAGTTGCGCCACGGTTTCGAGGTGGGATTGAACAATTCGGGTGGCTAATCCTTTGGCAAAGGTTGCAACTGGAGGACGCCCATTCTCGATCTGTTGGAGAATCCATTCCCGCTTCTCTTTAAGAGATGAATCTTTTTCGACCTCACTCTGGAAACGGGCATAGATATCCCAACAGAAATAGTCGAAGGACAGGTTCTTCGGAACCTTTTCCCATATTGATTCGATGTCAGATGATCCTTCTTTAAAAAAGGGAGAGTCAAGGTAGAGGAGAGCCGTAACCACATCGACTACCTGAACGCCTGTGTCGTCAATATAGTTGCAAACCTCCGTCGAATAGCCGAGCCATCGAAAAACCCTAGCCACCGTATCGCCCAAGACCGAATTACGAAGGTGGCCGATATGCATGGCTTTGTTGGGATTGACGCTCGTATGTTCGACAAAGACCTTCTCTCTCTCAGACGGAATGGGTTGTCCGAAGAGGTTAACCTTTTCAAAGATTTCACGTATCAATTCTTTTGTTAATTTAGGCCATTGGACCTTAAAATTGATATACCCGGGGGGGGTCAGATTGATTTCCTCAATATAGGCTGGAGGATTTGTCTTCAATTGTTCAACCACTTCTTTTGCAATCTCCAGCGGCGGGCGACGTTTTTCCTTAGCAAGGGATAGGCAGATCGCACTCGAAAGATCGCCCATCTCCCTCTTGGGCGGGATATTGATGGGAATCTCATCAATCCCAAATATTTTCTTTAATGATGCCGCCACTCCTTCTCTAATCATCTTTGGCCTTTCACCCCGTTAGAAAAACCATTGGAAACCGTCCCAAAAAAGGAAGTCGAAGACTTTCTAACGGGGTAAACCATCGTGTTTGTTCCAATTATGATGAAGATAGTTTAAAAAATCAACCCTTCGACTCAATAGCATTAACACCAGGGATTGCTTTCGACTTAAGATTTCGGCGAACTCTGTCAACCCGATCAGCCCAAGGGGCTCAGCCTGCCTGCCGGTAGGCAGGGGTTGACCCTGAGCAGCGGTTTCTCCTGTTTAAAAATACGGGGAGAAACGCTGCCGAATGGGTCAAGAAATAGTCTTTCTCTGAAAATTGACAGTCAAGATCAGAAAGATATATAATGAGACGGCTTTGATTCGGAGCCCTCAAAATGGCAAGCGCCGTTTTCAAAAAAATAAAACATCTCTTCCCCACTATGATTAAAGAGAAAGGATAGGATGTTGATTGAACCGAGCCGGATTCCCACTTTTGATGAACTTTTGAACTTCTTTCAGGTTTTTCCCATTGACCTCAAAAAGGTCTATCCTACCTCTTTCTGCTCACAGAGCGAATTGTTCTTTGGGCTGATTCGAATCGGTGATAGTAAAAAGCTGGCAATCATCGGCGATAAAGAAGCGCTCCTTAAGGATCCTTTTACCGGAAATATTTTTAACCACGTTCCCTCTCTCAAACTATGCGATCTCTCACTGGGGAATACCCTCATATTAATGGAACTCTTTCCCTTCACCAAGCCGGTCTCACTGCTGAATTACCCTGCGACCATTGGAACCGGAGATCGTCTTGGTATGGCTACTCCCGGACATATCCGGGCAGTCAGAAAGTTCAAGGCCCGACCTGTTTTTGCTCAGCAGTCGATTCGTGAGAATGGCCAGACCAACAGAAATTTTAAAGAGGTCATCGCAGATGCGGCTTGGTCGGTCTTTCAAGAAAATTACCGGAAGGGTTATGGTGCAGACGGAGATCACCTGAAATCTCTGGATGAGGTGAAATTGGCTCTGGATGCAGGGGTTTCCATGATCACCCTTGATCTCTCAGAAAAATTGAACTTCGAAGCGCTTTCCATAAGAAACGAAATGGTTGAACGAAGATTCAGAGAGGAGATCGACCCCGGAGATGCAAAGGTCCTTCTCCATCTCTTATTGGACAAGGAATTTACATTCCGGGACACGAGTGGCGAACTCTCCATACGTTTTTCAGAGGAAGAAGTGAAAAGGGATGTCCTTCTCTTTCATAAGGCGATTGATTTCTCCGAAGAGGTCTATCAATTTATTATGAAGCGAACAGGAAGAAAAAACCTGATTGATTTTGAGATATCCGCCGACGAGATTCCCTTCCCTACTCCTCCGGAGACCCATCTTTTCCTGATGATTGTGTTACGCCATCGAGGGGTACGGTTTGAATCGCTTGCCCCCAGGTTCATCGGGGAGTTTCAGAAGGGGATTGACTATCGCGGAGAGGTCCAAGCCTTTAGGAAACAGTTCTACCACCACAGCCTCATTGCGCAGCATTATGGAAATTACAAACTCTCCATCCACTCGGGAAGCGACAAATTCTCCATCTTCCCCCATGTCGGGGAAATCGCTGGAGGAAAAGTCCATCTTAAAACAGCAGGGACAAGCTGGCTGGAGGCCGTACGCCTGATCGCCCTGAAATCCCCTTCCCTCTTTAAAGAGATGTATCGCACGGCCTTATCTGCCTTTAAGGAAGCCTCCAAGCTTTATCATGTGACCACAGATTTGAACCGGGTTCCAAAGCCGGAGAATCTGGATGATCAACACCTTTCTGAACTTCTGGATGAGGAGAATTCAAGGCAGCTTCTTCATATCACGTATGGTTTTCTGCTGAATAGCCCATCACGGGGATTATTCTTTAAGACATTGATCGAACATGAGGAGGGCTACTGGTCTCTCCTTGAAAATCATATTGAGAAACACTTAAATCTACTGGGAGTTGAGAGAGGAGATGATTTATGCGAAGTGTAAGACAAGATGTTGTGAACCAGGTCGTTCAATCCAGCCATCCGCAACCTCTTTCATTTGAAGAGAGACCACCTATCAAGGATGACCACGTCAACCATCTCTTCTCCCTTGTCCAGTGGGGCCAGACCACCCTGGCTTCTGACCACCTCCTCTTCCCTCAAATCAACGGGAAATTGTCCGAAACCGTAGGAGGCCTCATCCGAAAATTGAACCTCCTCTTCTCCATTTCCCGGCCAGTTTCCGATGAATCGAAAGAAACCTTTCAACATAAAGTTCAACTTAGGCAATTCTCTTACGAATATATGTTGGAGACCGCACTGAACTTCTATGGTCTCGAAAGCCGTTGGCTCAATGATGATGAGAAGGCCCAATCCCTTCAATATATCCTGAATTCTCTTGAAGAATGGGAAGATATTGAAAAGAAGGAGGGAGGGTTTTCGATCGCTCGGGCAGTCTTACAGGAATGGTTATCAAAGATGAAGAGGGTCCAGAAGGGAAACAGCATGGTTGCCAAGACAGCCCTTCGAATCGAAGAGGGCCTCGATTTCAAGAGAAATCTCTTTGCCCAATTTTTAAAAAAAGCTGAAAAGGAGATCCGAGAGAACGTCTACACCAAAATGGTGAAAGATGGGCTTTGTAAATTCGGTAATGATTATGCTATCGGCTTGAGATGGCTCAGACACTTAGGATTTGAACAGGTTTCTACCAATCCTGTTCTGGCTGCAAGGGCTTATCAGGATGAACCTTCTCTCACCACACTCTTTCGCGAAGAAGTGAAGCGACATCCGGATTTTAAACGCTGGTCTGCCAAACCTTCTCAATATGGTGAGGAGATAACGCTTTACGCCACACTGCTTGCCCTCTGGGATAATCTCTATGTGTTCCGTCCCATTTTCTTCAACCTTCGAGAAACCTCCGGAGGGGGTGTCGTCAGTTTCCAACTCAATCCCAATATTGCACACCTCGTGGAGGAGAGTATCAGAGATGTGTTTAAGGCGTTTTCTCTCACCTCTGAAAACCTCTCCCTCTATGATCAGTACCTTCTCGCTGGTTACCGGATGGACGGATGGAAAGGAAGACCGAATCTCGTCATCAAAGTGGCTGCCACAACACCCGCTGCCAGAACCATTACCAGAAAGATCAATTCCTTTGGCTTCGGGTCAAACATCACGGTTGATTATAGCGTCAGCCAGGAAGCGACGCTCATTCTGGAAGAGATGGAAGGAATGGCTGATGCCATCAAAAAAGGAATCCGGCCAACCCAGCTCTATATGACCAACATGGGCGGGCGTCTCGAAAGCCATCTGAGAGAGGTCAAACTTGAAGAACTCTTTAAGGAATTAAAAATGAAGGTTGGCCTAGGGAAAGCCATTCAAAAGGTTGAACGCCTTTCCGAAGCAAATGGAACCAAAGAGAAAGTGGCCATGGCAAAGAATTATGAAGAGAAGGTCCTTGCGGCAACGCGTTTCGCACATGGCCAAAAGATCTTGAACGACCCCATCTTCAGCGCCTTGGAAGAAGTCACCTCAAAGGAATCCCTTCAGAAATTGGAAGATGGGATTGGCAAATCAGGGACATTGGTAGCAAGAAGGGTCTGGTCACTCTTCTTTTCCGATGAGAACCGAAAAAAATGGATCGCTTATTTAATGAATAGAAAAGGAATAACCCAATTTCAGGCACGTCTCATCATGGACCGAATTCACTACCTACCTGCCTCTAAAAGGAAACCTTTCGACACCTACTGGACCCTTACCTGCCGTAACCTTGTCCATACTGAATTTCCGGATCACCAGGAGAATGTGAGAAAAATGGCAGAAGCACTCCAATTTGACTTGAAAGGGTTTGAAGAGTCTATCTCACATTCTTTTTCAAAAGAGGTTTTCGATCTTCTCAATCAGATAGAGGATTTTCGGAAGGCTTACGAGATCAATCCAGAATTGGCTGAGGTGTTTAAAGAAGTGGGCATCTCAGGTGAGTTTGGATTGAAAGGCTTAACCCCTTCGGATTGGCCGGAGTTCGGCCCTGTGCAGAAAACCCTCTTTGAATTCAAGGCGGCTTATGATACATTTGAAAAAGAGATGATTTCAATTCTTAAGAAACCAATGAAAAAACAACACACGTTTAAGAAGAGAGGGAGGAAATGAATAAGAAAAGCCCTTTTAAGATCTCCATCTGCAATGAGCTCTTCCAAGGATGGCCCATCGAAAGGGTCTTTGAATATGCCGCACGACTGGGCTACGATGGAATGGAGATCGCGCCCTTCACCCTAGCCGATTCGGTAACCGAGATATCCACGAAGAGAAGAAATGCAATCCGTCGGGCCGCAGAGGATAACGGGATTGAGATCGTCGGGCTTCACTGGCTTCTCGTTAAACCTGAAGGCCTCTACATCAACCATCCGGATGAATTCATACGCATCCAGACCCAGGAATATATCGAAGCCCTCATCCATTTCTGCGCCGATCTTGGAGGAAAGATTCTCGTCCACGGATCTCCCCATCAGAGGACGATTAAAGAGGGATGGGACGCCAAGGCATCGTGGGAGTATGCCAAAGAGACGTTCAGGGTTAGCCTGAAAGCAGCCCGTCAGAGAAATGTGATCTACTGCATTGAACCCCTGGCTCCCCCTCAAACCAACTTCATCAACACCATCGATGAAGCGATCCGGTTTGTAAAAGAGGTTCGGCATCCCAATTTAAAGATGGTCTTCGATTGCCGGAGCGCCTCGGCTTCTGAGAAATCGCTGACCAATTCTTTGCTCCGGACTCTGGACTCTGGATACCTCCGACACGTCCATGTCAACGATGCCAATGGATCGGGACCAGGTTTCGGTGATATTAAATTCGAGCCCATCCTGAATACATTGCTTAAAAACGGCTACAAAGGCTACATCTCTGTCGAGGTCTTCCGATTCGACCCTGACCCACAGAGCATTGCCAGTTTTTCCATCGGCTACCTGAAAGGGCTATTGGAAACGATATCCTAATAATAATCTTCCCCATTCCATTTTCCCTACTGTAATGTCTCATAAATAACTGGATTTATATTTAAGCTTGTGATACACTATGTTCATGCCAAAACATGCCATAGAGGTAACGATAAAAGAATCCGATTGTCAGGAGT
>Ga0194110_10005755_pt1 | contig 14650 bp, 9 predicted proteins | sample TA2Kig1200mmetaG_FD_146192 | JGI IMG/M metagenome (GOLD analysis project Ga0194110, IMG submission 146192) | Freshwater microbial communities from Lake Tanganyika, Tanzania - TA2015032 Kigoma Deep Cast 1200m | ecosystem: Environmental > Aquatic > Freshwater > Lake | place: Tanzania: Lake... | reverse complement strand
ATCTTAAACTTGTTTTTGTTATTTCTGGCAATTACTGATTTCACTTCATCGTCTGCTATAATTTTTAAAACTTCGGTCTCTAATAAAAAAACAACGCCTTTATTTTCTAATTCTTTTTTAATAGAATTTATAACATCGGCAGTTTTGTCAGAACCAATATGTCGTTGGACTATGGGGATGAAATTCATTCCAGATGCTACAGATTTTTTTAAGATATCAGATACTTCTTCATCACCTGGTGCATAGAGCTCCTCACTTGCACCATGCTTTAGAAAGAATTCATCAACCTTTTTTATTATATCCCATGCTTCCCCACTGCTTACAAACTCCTCTAAGTTACCTCCAATATCTGGTCGTAGGTTTAGCTTGCCATCTGAGAGTCCACCTGCTCCTCCAAGTCCTCCAGTTATGTTACAGGGGGAACATCTTCTGCATGTTCCATTTTTAAGGGCCAGACACTCTCTTTGGTTCATATCTCTTCCTTTATCAATCACTATGACTTTAAGGTGATCTGACAGCATATTTGCGGCAAAAAGGCCCGCAGGTCCAGCTCCAATTATTACAACATCACATTCCATGGAAACACCATTATTATTATATCTCAAAAGGTCTATAAAAGATAGTAATCTGTTATTTTATTACAAGAGGTATGTTTCAAGTGTAATTATGAAAATTTATAAACTTCCTCCAGAACAAGTATACAAAGAACTGGGCACATCACCAGATGGATTGAATAAAGAAGAAGTACAGATAAGATTTCAAAAATATGGGCCAAACCAAATAGAGGAAGTAAAAAAGAAACCTATTATATACTTATTTTTAGCGAATTTCACCAATATACTTGCTCTGCTTTTATGGGCTGCCAGTATACTAGCCTTCATTTCTGGAACTCCTCAATTAGGATTTGCAATTATTGGTGTCATTATAATAAATGCTATTTTTAGTTTTTGGCAGGAATACGAGGCAGAAAAAGCAACCGAAGCCCTTAAAAGAATATTACCGTCCCATGTAAGGGTGATCCGTGAAGGCAGAGAAGAAGAGATACTTGCAAGTGAACTTGTACCTGGAGACGTTGTTCTACTTGAAGAAGGAGACCACATCTCAGCTGATTCAAGGCTTGTAGAGGCCTTTCAGATGAAGGTGGACAACTCAACCCTCACAGGGGAGTCAAGACCGGTACGTAAAGATGCAGAACCAATTGAAGAAGGCGATCAAAGTAATGTAGAGATGCAAAATCTGATTTTTGCAGGTACCAGTGTTACATCTGGCTCAGGAAGGGCAGTGGTTTTTGCAACGGGTCGCGAAACAGAATTCAACAAAATTGCATCTCTTACACAGACTATAAAGGAAGAGCCAAGTCCTCTACAAAAGCAGATAAACAGATTAGCAAAAATTATAGCAACAATAGCGATTTTAATGGGTATAGTCTTATTCACAGTTAATGTATGGGTTGTGGACCTACCACTGCAACTTGCTTTCATTTTTGCCATAGGATTAATGGTGGCCAACGTCCCAGAAGGACTTTTACCAACAGTAACTCTTGCTCTAGCAGCTTCTGCCAAAAAGATGGTAAGTAAAAATGCCCTTATAAAGCGTCTTTCAAGTGTTGAGACCTTAGGTTCCACAACCATAATCTGCACAGATAAAACAGGTACCATAACCAAAAATGAGATGACCGTACGTAAAATATGGATACCCTGTGAGGTAATCGATGTAACTGGAGCTGGCTATGAAGGTGAAGGTGAATTTTTTCATAAGGGCGTTAAAATCAACCACAAAGAATTCAAGGAACTCAAATTGCTTATAAGGACCGCGGCTTTCTGTAATGATGCCAAACTTGTGGAACCAAAAAAACCAGGGGAAAGATGGAACATATTAGGCGATCCTACTGAGGCGTCTTTACTTGTTGCTGCACGTAAAATTGGATTTGACTGGAAAGAAGAGCTAAAAAATATACCTAGAATAATAGAACTTCCATTTGATTCTAAAAGAAAATCCATGAGTTCCATACACCAAAAAGTCAATAAAAAGGTTGCATATGTAAAGGGAGCTCCTAAAAAGATCATAGCTCTTTGTAATCAGATATCAAGAGATGGTAAGATTCAGGATTTCCCAGAGGAGGAAAAGGAGAAAATAATAAAAATACATGATCGATTGGCAGAGGAAGGTCTTAGAATACTGGGAATGGCGTATAAAAATCTTCCAAACGATTTCGAGGATTACAGACCAGAAACTGTTGAGAAGGACATGATTTTTACAGGAATGATGGCAATGCAGGATCCTCCAAGGCCTGAAGTTCGCCAGGCAGTTGAACAGTGTCACAGTGCAGGTATCAGGATAATAATGATAACTGGAGATTACGGCCTGACTGCAAGAGCAATAGCAAAGGAAGTAGGAATAATAGGGGATGATTGCCGCATAATAAAAGGAAAAGAACTTAATGAAATGTCTGATGCAGAGGTTATTAGGGTACTGAAAGAGCCCTGTGATGTTATTTTTGCAAGGGCAGTTCCAGAGCATAAAATGCGGATTGCATCAATACTTGAGGACGAGGATGAGATCGTGGCTATGACTGGCGATGGTGTAAACGATGCTCCGGCACTTAGAAAGGCGGACATAGGCGTTGCAATGGGAATAACAGGTACGGATGTTGCTAAAGAAGCATCTGACATGGTTCTAACCGACGATAACTTTGCAACCATAGTATCTGCAATAAAAGAAGGTAGAACAATCTATGAAAACATAAGAAAATTCATAACATACATCTTCAGCCACGAAACAGCTGAAATTATTCCATTTGTTCTAATGGTGATATTTAAGATTCCACTTCCAATTACAGTAATGCAAATACTTGCAATTGACTTGGGAACAGATACTTTCCCTGCTGTGGCGCTGGGAATGGGGCCTTCAGAGTCAGATGTTATGGACAGGCCTCCCAGATCCCGGAAAGAAAGACTACTGAATCTGGGTGTCATATTAAGAGGATACGTATTTTTAGGGCTGATTGAAGCTGCACTGGTAATGTCTGGATATTTCTGGACACTTTACAATGGTGGCTGGCAATTGGGCCAAAACCTGTTATTTACAGACCCACTGTATATGAAAGCAACCACAATGGTGTTTGCGGGTATAGTAGCAGCACAGATCGGAAACCTACTGGGCTGCCAGACCACAAGAACCTCCACCTTTAAAATCGGATTGTTTAAAAATAAATGGATAATATGGGGTATTTTATTTGAAATTGCTGTTGTACTGTCTATAGTTTATATACCCTATCTTCAGGGAATATTTGGAACAACAGTTCTTGGAATCTCAGAATGGCTCTATCTAATCACCTTTATCCCCATAATGTTCTTTGCAGAAGAACTTCGGAAATATTGGGTTAGAAGGCGAAAATGAAAATTATATTTGATTCAGACCTATTGGTTAATTAAGATAGTTAATTAAGATTAATTTCAGACCATCTATTTGTATTCTTATTTATATTCTTCTTCTGTAAATGTGATTTTAAATGCTGTGCCTTTGCTTCTATCAAGTTCAATGTTGCCATCTATTTGACCTGTTAAACTGTTCACAAGCTGTAAACCCAGTGAATCGGTGTTTTTATAGTCTAGATCTTCTGGAAAGCCAACACCATCGTCGCTCACCATCAACACTAAATTATCGTCTTTTGTATGGAAATCAATGTTTAACTCACCATTTCTACCATTTGGAAATGCATGTTTCATGGAATTTGATACTAGTTCATTCACTATTAGACCTAAAGGTATTGCAGTGTTAATATCCAGCATAATATTTTCAACGTTTATGTTCATTTTTATACGGCTTGGATCAGCCACATAGGTCTGGAAGAGGTCACTAGAGAGGGTTCGAATATAATCACCGAAATCAATCCTTTTAAGATCAGTGGAACTGTACAATTTTTCATGTATGAGCGCCATTGATTTGGCACGGCTTTGACTTTCCTTGAAAATGCTAAGTGCTTCTTTATCCTTTATATAACGTGATTGTAGGTTAAGCAGGCTGGATATGACCATCAAATTGTTTTTGACTCTGTGGTGGATTTCTTTTAGGAGCATTTCTTTTTCTTCCAATGACTTTTTAATTTCTTCTTCCATTTTTGTTCGTTCGGTTATATCCCTTAAAGATCCTTCTATTCCAATAAGCTGGTTATTTGAATCGAACAAGATATGGGCATTGGTGGAAACATAAATTAAACTGTTGTTTTTTGTTTTTAATCTCACTTCATAATCAACAACTTCCCCTCTTTCATGAATAGCCTTTAGGAGATCTTTTCTATCTTCAGGGTCCACGTAGACCATTTCAACTGGTTTACCAATTAACTCTTCCCTGGTGAAGCCTGAATATCTTTCGATGGAGGGACTGATTTCAATTATATTACCCTCATTGTCGGTTTGATAGAAAACATCCTGAACATTTTCAAAAATAGCTCTGTATTTAGTTTCACTCTTTTTTAATGCTTCTTCTGCTTTTTTGCGTTCTGTAATGTTAACCAATACCCCTGAGATGATGCCGTCATCAATATTCGCACTTAAAATTACATTTATGGATTCTCCTGACTTTTTAAGCATCTCAACTTCGTGATCCTTCAAACCACCTTTTTTCATGAGTTTTTGGGTTATGAACTCTCTGTCCTTTGAATTTTTGTATCTAGAGGGACTTTTAACCTTCATCATTTCTTCACGAGACTCAAATCCAAACATATTCACCAAAGATTCGTTTACGAAGATGATATTACCATCCACAGTAGTTTGATAGACACCCACTGGTGCGTTGTCTACAAGATCCCTATATTTTTTTTCACTTTTTTGCAGTTCCTCTTCAACTTGCTTTCGAAGCTTCAAATTCTCTGTCCAGTGATTTAAAGTTGTTTCAGGGATCTTACCTCCTAAAAACTCGTCTGTAGGGATATAATAAAAATTATCATAGATTTTTGTTCCAATAACAACTATAGGATGAGTTTCCAAAATATTTAAGAGTATTTCAGGATCAAAATGCCTCATGTCGTACTGGCAAATGGCTAGACATTTGCTAGTTGGGAAGAATTCGTTTAATTTGGACTCATATTCAATCAAACGTTCAGAACCTGGTAAACCTCGAAGTGCCCAAGTCATTTCACCAGTTACACGAAGGGCGTTGTATCCTTCATCCAGAGCCTTGTCTGTCTCATTCTTCAATAAATTGATCATACCATCTGGATCAAACACTCCTTCTTTCATGTATGATTCGCTGACAGTAAGAATTACAAGCTGCCCTCTTTCAAGATAAGGTTCGACAACAATCCCATCTTCCCTTAGATAATCAAGAACAGTCTTTGATGTATGTTTATCTACTATGTAAACTATTTTCTCATTATTTTCCAGGCCCTTGCGTAAAAATGGCGTTATTAAGGCTTTATGTTCTTCTTCAGTTTCATAAAGGCAGCAGAGATGATCCCCCGCCTTCAAATCTTCTATTTTATACAAAATGTAACCTTTCTCCATATAAACACCCTAAAGGAGTCTATTTCACATCCTCTCCTCATACTTTAATTCTTTAAATATGATCTTAAATTCTGTTCCATGGCTTCTGTCTAGCTCAATTTTACCGTCAACCTGCCTTATCAGATTGTTAACCAGCTTCAAACCAAGTGTGTCTGTTTTACTAATGTCCAGATCCTCTGGAAAGCCTATTCCGTTATCACTTATCGTTAAAGTCAGTTTATCGCCCTCTGAAAATAGTTTAACTGAGATTTCGCCTTTTCTACCCTTGGGAAATGCGTGTTTAATTGAATTGGTCACCAACTCGTTAATAATAAGCCCTAATGGTATTGCAGTATCGATGTTCATTCTAATTTTTTCAACATCAATTTTAACTTTAATCAAGTGAGGATCCACAGTATACATGTATGATAAGTCAGCGACAAAGGATTTTATGTAATCTGAATAATCAATACTTGCCAGATCTTCAGATTGATAAAGTTTTTCATGTATCATGGCCATGGATTTCACTCTGGATTGGCTCTCCTTAAAAAATTCTAAGTCTCTTTCATCTTGAATATATCCTGATTGGAGGTTCAGGAGACTGGAGATGATCTGCATATTGTTTTTGACTCTGTGGTGGATTTCTCTCAGAAGAATCTCTTTTTCTTCTAAAGCTTTTTTAATATTCATTTCAGCTTCTTTAAGTTCTGTAATATCATCGAATGTTATATAAACTTGATAAGGCTGATCTTCATCAGGTCTAAATTGTGGAATGGCATTTATGTTTATCCAAAGGTATCCATCTATTTTAGGGTTGAAAACGCCCATTATAGTATTTTTAACTTTTTCACCTGTCTTTAAAGCAAGCATTGAGGGATGGGTTTCACCTGGGAACTCAGATCCATCTTCATGTATAGCTCTCCACCGGGGATCCATGGAGGTTCTACCCTGCATCTGATCAAGTGTCAGACCTAATATTCTTTCTGCAGCAGGGTTTGCTGATGTTATATTACCTTCAGAATCTTGATAGACAACACCCTGTGCCATGCTTTCAAATAAGGTACGGTGTTTTTCTTCAGACATTTTTAGAGCATTTTGCATTTTTTCACGCTCTAATTCTGTCTGAATACTAAGAAGCCCAAAACCAATATCTACACCTAACTCCTCAATTAACAATACCTCCTCATGATCAAATACATCTACACGGTCAGAATAAATTGTAAGCGCCCCATAAACCTGTTCACCTACCATGATTGGTACAGAGACTGATGACACATAACCCCTTTTCAATGCCTGATCCCGCCAGGGCCTGAACAGGGGGTTGCTGGCTATATTAAGCACAACACTGGGTTTACGGGTTTTAATTGCCGTGCCGGTAGGACCCTGACCTGTTGGTGAATCATCACAGGTTATTTCCACTGAATCAAGGTAATCTACTTCAAAACCTGCTGATGCAACAGGCAGGACTTTACAACTCCCTTCTTTGACTTTACCTATCCAAACTAAACGAAATCCTCTTGTACTAGTTAGAATTTCACAGGCTTTTTGGAGGAGTGTTTTTTCATTCCTTTCCCTCACAATAAGCTGGTTTATATTACGTACGGAACTTAAAACTGAGTTAAGATGTGATATATGTTCTTTTGATTTTTTATGTTCTTCAATTTCTTTTTGAAGATTTAAATTAGCAGTTTTCAGTTCATCTGTTCGTTCTTCTACCAGATCTTCAAGATGATCTTTGTATTCTCTGAGTTCTTTCTCAGCCTTTTCACGCTCTCTATCTATTTTGTTGAAGGAATAAGCTCCCCACCAAATGACTACTGTAAAGAGTACTATGTTTAATAATATAGTTATGGATTCTCCAAAATATGGACCATAAACTTCTGCTTTCTCTCCCAATGTTCCAAGCCACCCCATTAAAATGGGGATAATAATAAAAACTGGTAAAAGCCGCCGTGCCACATATCCACCGAAATTTTCACGGGTTAATATTGACATAAATCCCTGATCTGGACGAGCAAAAAGAGTGCTTAGGCTTACTAAGAACAGTGTTATAGCAGTATAAATTGCCATTCCTGTATATTGAGGGATGTAATATAAAGCCGAAACACCATAGAGATATCCTATAATAGCTAAAAGTGATATAAAACTTACAACACCTGCAAAGAATTGAGATATTTTAATACTCCTGATACTTTCCCTATCAAGCAATAGCAGAGCAATTCCAGTTATAAATAGATTCAGCGAAGCGGTAAATGCAATTCGATTAGGGCTGGATGTATAAATAGCTCCGGGGCGCTCATTAAAAAGCATTTGATCGATGTACAGATTTATGTTGAATAAATACTCAATGAGGGTAAGAAATCCTATTAAAGCCACGATAATAGCACAAACCTGTGCAACACGACGCATCCACTTATCTGTTCTCTTTGTCTGCAAAAAACACAAAGAGATACCAATTAAAATAAAACAAAGCCCCATATTAGACTTTATAGTTGAAAAACTTGGAGATGGACTTTTTAAAATTGGAACATTGAAAGCCCAGCCAATTAATACCAGACAGCCCCCAATGAGAATTACTATGCTTAAAATTTCGGAGAAGGACTTTAAATGGTATATGCGTTTGAGGTAGTTTTGAGGATCCACTGATTTATCATTTGATCCTCCTTTTATATTTCCTGGAAGTTTTTTGTTTTTTCCAGCATTTTCATATTGTTCATTAGATTTTTCGTCTCCCATTCGAACAACTCTTTTAAATAAAATTAAAAAAATGGAATTTCGATTTTATAAAGATTTTTTTTATTAATTTTTAATTAGCATCAAATTGTCTTGACTTGGATGCATCATAAAATGTTTAACAAAATAATTATGTTAATCGTGATATTTAAATTTGATGAAGGAACTATTCGCCATATTAACCAGCAATCAATGTAATTATGTATGAACTGGGAATTTAGAGAATAATCATACTTTGGCACTGAATAATCCTGAGATTATTTCCTCCCAACACGAAAATCAGATTTAATGGCTTTTTTACACGTGATACTATTATTTTTTGCGTTTTATGACTTTAAAAGCCTTTAAACTTCGGATTAATTTAGTAAAAGATAAATAGGAAAATAGTAGTTAGGTACTATAGAATAGAATGAATTTAGAGATCCACAGGAGGTTTAAAATGAAATTGTTACAGGGCATATTGGCCATATTATTAGTTTTAGGTTTTTTAACCATACCAAATTGTGTTTTTGCAGGAGAATCAGAATCTGTATCATCTAATTGCATTTCAGGAAATAGTGATCCTGAAATACACTATGATGGAGTGGATCCCATGATTAAAGGGGGCGGCAAAAGTGGAGGATCCAGCTCCAGCGTATCTAAAAGCACAAAGAAAACAGATATCGATGGAGATGATAATTCTACTGACGATGGACAAGATACATCTGGATGGCTTATCTGGGTTATACTTGGCATAATTGGTATAATAATAGTTGCAGTAGCATTGGTGGTATTTAGAAGGTAATAATTCGAATATAAGCTTTAGATAAGAATTATTCCAATATCTGCGTTTAAAAAAGTCATAAGGTAATTTGCATGGTTTTAGTATTCCAACTCCTCCGAAAACATCTTCCTAAACTAGTAAAAAAGCGACTGACACGTATTATCTTTTTGGTTTTTGGAGTGATTGCATATGGGACTATTGGTTTTCACCTGATAGAGGGTCAACCATGGGTGGTGTCTTTTTACTGGACATTTGTAACAATCGGAACGGTGGGGTATGGTGATTATAGCCCCGAAACTGCATTGGGAATGTTTTTTACAATTTCACTGATAATATTTGGTATCGGGACTTTTGCAATGGCTATTGAAACAATTCTTGAATTTCTGGTGAAAAGGCAGCAGATGAGATTGATGGGGTTGATTAATGTGGAAAAATCGAAACATATAGTGATATGTGGTTGGACTGAAAGTACAGTGGAGTGTATAAAAGAAATTGAGAAGGAAAATGAGGTTTTTGTAGTTGATGAGAATGAAAATGTGCAAAAGAAGGCACTGAGGAATGGGGTAAACTTTGTACATGGAGATCCTACAAGAGTTAAAGATCTCGAAAAGGCAAATGTTATGGGTGCAAAGGCTGTAATTGTTGATATGGAATCAGATTCTCATACAATTCACTGTATACTGAGTATACGTAAAATAGATCAAAATGTGAGAATAATCGCGGAAGTTCAGCGATATGAAAACATAGAACAGATAAAGCTTGCCGGCGCAAATCAAATAATCTCGCCTTTTGTAATATCTGGAAGACTGATGTATAAGAGCATTGAAGATGGTTATGAGGCTACTTTTGTACAGGAAGTTTTAGCAGAACATAAGGATCGTGAAATGCGGGAAATCAAGGTAAATCCAGACAGCATTCTCAAGGGTAAAACAATCGAAGAAGCAGACATACACCATAAAACTGGAGTTGTAATGGTTGGAATAGGACATGATGGAATTTTGACCATAGATCCTCCAAGAGATTATGTTATAAGGGCCGGAGATATAATATTGGGGATTGGAAAGCCAGAAGAGTTTGAAAAGCTGGAGAACACCTGATTTTTTATACTCACAACATAAATTAATCAAAAGAATAAGTTGTAGCCCACCTTATTATTTTTGATGCATTTTTATTTATTTAAGACCTTTAACAGATGCATGATGGATAATTCCCTATAGTTATATATGGAATTATAATCTGGCTGATTTACTCATTGGCAGGAAAATATAGTAAAAAAGAACCAGAAAACTAGAAAGTTTAAATTTAATAACCCTCTTTCTTTTCTTTTTATTATAAAAAAGTGATAGGTTAAAATTTATTCAAATCTCTTTATTTCTCCTAAAATTCCATTTTGTTCAATATAATACGGCTGTAGATTTAATAATATATTTAAATCAGTTATTATGCTAGAAAAACCAGTATAAAGATCATTTACTAAAAATTAAGTTACAAATAGAATAGATTACAGAAAATAAAAATAATTTTTTTATGAATAGAACTGTATGGAATTCGATTTTTCACCTCATTTCTTAAAATTTATTTTAATTATCTTATATGGATTTATTTCCAGAAAATTTTCCTTAAAAATGTTTTTAAATGAATACGCAATTATGTGAACATTATTTTTATAAGCATCAAATAATGCATTTGAAAAATCTGGATCCATCTGGTAATTTGGTGAAAATTCTGATGCATCCTCTCTCATTATTAGGAAAAGGACTGCGGAATTAAAACCTTCTCTTTTCGCCTGATTTAGCTCTTTAGCATGTTTTCTGCCCCTCGTGGTTGGTGCATCTGGAAAAAGAGCCAATCTATCTTCAACTAATGTGCAACCTTTAACTTCAACCAGCATCTTATTTTCTTTTTTGTTTGAGAGTAAAAAATCGATTCGGCTCCCGCCATATGTATATTCTTTTTTTTCAATAAAATATCCTTTAAATTCTTTTATTTTCCCAGATTCTACCAGTCGCGCAGCTATGTCACTATGTAAACCTGAGTTTATAACCACCCATTTATCATCCTTTAAGACTGCAATCACATCATACTTTGTTTTTCTACCAGCAGAATTTAGGGCAGGTCTTAATAGGAGATTTGCACCAGGAATTAGAAGTTCTTTAAGTCTTCCGGGGTCTTTAAGATGAGCTTTTTTAAATTCATCGCCTTTTTTGAATAAAACAGTGAATCTGTTAGGTCTTTCTTGGAAGATCCCAGAGAATAAATTTGAGATTTTCATTTATTTATTTCCTTTTTTTATGGGAAAATTTGAATTGATATTTTTATTTTTTCATACATTTCATTGTCAACTACAGAAATAAACTCGTTTGCACGTTTTTCCACGGTTTCATAAGGTTCATACATGTAAGTTTCATAAACAATTGCAGGAACTCCGGACTTTATTAAAGGAATAGTTACAAAAGGTGTACTTGTTGGTTCAGGGAGTCTTGGAGGAACGTAATATACTAACCAGGGAATCTGGTGTTTTATATTCATGGCAATTGATTCTGACCTACCACTTTTGATAGGGGAAAATAAAAACGTTCTCTCTTTATACATCCCTCTGTTCGAGTGCACATCTATTGCCAGCTTGAAATAGTTTTTGGTTATATCTGGCACTGCATAATCTCTGGCCAGCAATTGGCCATTTATCCTTCCCTTATTATAATCATCTGTATCTTTGGTAACAATGACTTTATAAATATAATAACAACATTTTAGCGATATATGATTCTTCTTTAGTGATTCAACCAATGATTTATGTGCTTTTGATTCTTGGGGATGTACTCCCACGATGTAAGCAATTTTTACAGGGGAAAAACTGTTCCCGTAGGGTCCCTCTTTAACCACCACCCCATACTCACTGCTACCCAAAATTCTGGTATTTAGAGAAAATCCGAGTTGTTTAATCTGCAAATTCTCACTTTGCTTTAAGGTATTTTGCTGATTGAGAGGAATACTAACAATAACCATTACAAATAGCAACATTATTAATATATAGTCAAATCTTTCCATTTTAATCACAATTCCATATATTATAAAAACTATAATTATTCTTGATGAGGGGTAATGCTAACAATATATTTCAGTTAACTTGACCACCTTCCATGCTTTATACGATATTTAGTCATTGATACCAATTAATTGGTTTTCTCTATGAATTTGGATAAAACGATACTTTGATTCTGGTGGTGAATATTGATAACTTTTATTTAAATAATTTTAATGTTTAATGGCTAAGTTTATAAATGGTTGATTATTCATTATTTATGATAAAATGAAAGTCTATATTGGAAAGAAAGATTTGTTATTAATATCCCCTCCATTGGGCATAATAATGCAGGGAATAGGTATAGTAACGCTAGTGCCTATAATAGTTGCCTTGATATATGGTGAACATCATTTTATGGGCTTTCTTAGTTTCGGATTATTTTCCATAGCAGTTGGATATCTTTTACGCAGGTTACCATTTCATGATAGAAAATTAAAACTTAAACACGGGATGATAATTGCTGCCATTGCATGGATTTGGGCTGCTTTTATTGGAAGTCTTTGTTTAATGTATTCCACAAATATAGATTTTTTAAATGCTTATTTTGATAGTATGTCTGCTTGGAGTGGAAGTGGTCTGACTATATTTACCAATGTAGAAATACTTCCTAAGTCCGTTCTATTTTTAAGAAGCATAGAACAGTGGGTTGGTGGATTAGGGGTCGTTATAATGGTTATTGGTATTTTAATACGACCAGGAACATCTGCTGCACGTTTATATAAATCTGAAGCACGTGAAGAGAAAATAAAACCCAGTATTACAAGTACAATGAAGACCATATGGTGGATATACCTCTTTTACACAGTACTGGGCATCGTACTTTACGTATTGGCTGGTATGTCCCTTTTTGATGCTATAAACAATACCTTCACCAATCTTTCCACCGGTGGAATGTCTATAAAAAATAACAATATAGGCGCATATAACAGTGCCACAATAACCATCATAACCATCGTACTGATGATTATAGGAGGCACCAGTTTCTTAGTACATTACAAAGCACTAAAAGGTCAAGTTTTAGACGTTTTACGAGATATACAGTTCCAAGCAATGATAATTATAGTTGCAATCTTTTCAATACTACTGATTGTATACGCAAAATTTACCACTCTAAATTCTGTTTATTATGTTATCTCGGCTCTAAGTTGCACTGGCTCAAGCATCCTCCCGATAAGTACCATGGTTGCATGGACAGATTATCCCAAGGTGATACTTACTATTGCAATGATTATAGGTATGGCGGCAGGTTCTACAACAGGCGCATTGAAACTTATAAGAGTAGTTACCCTTGCAAAAGGAGTTTATTGGGAGGTTAGGAAAATATTTTCGCCGAAAGGTTCTGTTATAGTCAGGAAAATATGCGGGAAACCAGTTGGAGATGCTGAGATTAAAGAAGCGGGAATTTACACTTTCATTTATCTAATATTTATTTTTGTAAGTTGGTTAGTACTTATGCAATATGGATATGGAGGAATAAACTCCCTTTTTGAAGTAACTTCTGCCCAGGGAAATGTAGGGCTTTCAACTGGAATTACATCACCTACTATGCCTGATGTAGCTAAGGCGTTCCTCATATTCAACATGTGGATTGGTAGAATTGAAATTATCCCTGCCATGATTTTATTTTTAGCATTTTGGAATCAGTTAAAAAGATTTAAAACATAGAAAATAAATTATTAATATAAATATATTAATATTTCTTTAATACTTTGAAGGTGATTATATATGGAAGTAGTGATTATGGGTGGTGGAAGAGTAGGTTTGGGTCTTGCTTCATTTTTAATTGCAGATGGGCATGATGTCACACTCATTGAAACTGATGAAAGATTATGTAACGATATTGCTTCGGAGTTGGATGCTGAGGTGATATATGGTAATGGTACTGATATTGGTATTCTGGAAGAGGCTAATGTGGAGGGTGCAGACGTTTTTGTGGCTACCACAGGAAAAGATGAATCAAATTTATTAGCATGTGTATTGGCAAAGGATTTTAATCCTCCAAAGATAATTGCCCGGGTAAGCGATCCTAATCATTTAGAAGCATTTAAAAGGGCAGGTATTGATTCTGTTATTAATCCAGAACTCACAGCCGCCAGTTATCTTGAAAAATTAATAATAAGACCAAAAATTGCTGATTTAGCAGTTATTGGGAAAGGAGATGCAGAATTATTAGATTTCACCTTGGAAAATGAGGATTTATTTGGTAAAAAAATCGGCGAAATTAGTCCAAATGATAATTTCATAATTGTTGGTCTATATGAAAATGGTGATATAATCATTCCTAGGCCAGATATGGTCTTAAATCCACGTGTTAAAATCTCGATTCTGGTAAAAACAAAGCATGCAAAGGAAGTTTTGAAGAAATTCACCAAACATATACCCATTCATAAAGATATCTCCATTCCAAGTGGCAGTTCAAATCGTACCCGATAATGTTTTAATAGAAATAGATCATAAAATAGAATCCATACTAGATGTTCCAATGAGAATTATTTTTATGTCATTTTAAAATAAAATGTTATGATTATCTGATTTAATAATTACTTCTATATCAAAAGTAGGTCTAAGTCATAATACGGCTCTTTT
>Ga0194110_10005753_pt1 | contig 14655 bp, 12 predicted proteins | sample TA2Kig1200mmetaG_FD_146192 | JGI IMG/M metagenome (GOLD analysis project Ga0194110, IMG submission 146192) | Freshwater microbial communities from Lake Tanganyika, Tanzania - TA2015032 Kigoma Deep Cast 1200m | ecosystem: Environmental > Aquatic > Freshwater > Lake | place: Tanzania: Lake... | reverse complement strand
GAAAAATCTCAAGTAAATATCTTGGTAACATAGCAATAATCAAGACTATTTTAGTAATATTTACATTTTGTTTAATAGCAATTATTACAAATATCCTAAATTATCCTTGGCAAACAATTCAAGTGATCTATTTAATTGGTCTATCTGTTTTACTTGGGTCCTTTAATGGGCTATTCTATTCTATATTTCAATCATATGAAAAAATGGAGTATCAATCTTTAGGGAATGTTTTAAATAGTATTTTGATGCTTATAGGTACTTTATTGGCAATTTTATTAGGGTTTACGGTGGTTGGATTTGCAGTGATTTATCTAGTCGTCAGTGCAATCCTCTTAATCTATAGTTTATTTGTCTGTATTTGGAAGTTTGTTTTAGGAAAAATAGAAGTTGATTGGGTTTTCTGGAAGTTTATAATTAAGCAAGCATTGCCATTTGGATTTACAGGAATTTTTGTCATGATTTACTATTACATCGATACTGTTATGCTATCCATGATTCTACCAAATGCAGATGAACTGATTGGATGGTATAATGCAGCTTACAGGTTAACAATAGTCTTATCTTTCATTCCTTCAGTATATTTTTCGTCTATTTTTCCTATAATGTCCAGATTTTACAAAAAATCACACAAATCATTGAAATTCGCCTTCCAAAGATAATTTAAAATATATGATGATAATGGGGGTTCCAATGGCTATGCTAACAACTTTCCCAGCAAATAACATTATCTTAATAGTTTATGGAGTTGCTTATGCCCTTGCAACAATTGCGCTTCAAATTTTAATCTGGGCTATGGCTCTTATTTTTGTAAATAGCTCTTTTGCATATCTTTTTAGCTCTACTAATCAGCAAATAGTTGTTGCTAAAGTTATGGGAACAATCGCTCTTTTAAATGTGATTCTAAATTTGTTACTAATACCCGATTACACATATATTAGGGCCAGTATTGCAACTTTACTTTCTGATATATTAACACTAGTAGTCATGATATCAATATCATCCAAAACCAAATTCAGAATCAGAAAACCATTATTAAAAGATTCAATAAGGATTTTAAGTGCTTCAATACTAATGATAATCATTATCACATTATTAAGAGACTTTAGCATAATTTTAATTGTTCTAGTTTCTGTTTTATTCTATTTGATATTATTGTTAGTTTTAAAAGTTATAGATAAAGAAGATATTGCAATGTTAAAAGTTTAATTTATTTATAGAAATTGGACAATATATTTAATTCGAACAAAGATATGAAACTAAAATAAGCGTTTAAAATAACTGTGCTTGATGCTTTTCAAATTAAAATTATGTGTTAATAATCTATACAAAATATTTATTAAAAAATAAGTATCAGATTTTCATCTATTGTAAATATGTATAGCTTTTATCAGCTGAATAAAAAGTTTTTGTGGTTATATGGACATTACTAAACGTATATTGTTTTTTAATGCAAAAAGAGAAAAATGTGAAAGTACTTCTCCACATTTGGGTTTAGCAATGTTGGCAGCAGTCTTAAATGGGAAAGATCACGAAGTCCTAGTCGTAGATTACCAATTTAAACATGACGCACCTTCACCTGAAACTTTCATCAATGAGTTTAAACCAGATGTGATTGGTTTAACTTTGTATACAGCCACAATGAGAGAGGCTGCGAAGATAATGGATGTTGTTTTTAAATTTAAAATTCCCATAATGGTTGGGGGACCTCACGCTACCTTATATTATGATAGATTAGATGATAGAATTGATTACATTATACTTGGTGAAGCAGAAAATGTCATAGAAACTGTTGTAATAAATGCTAAGATTGAAACAAAAAGTCAAATAATAAAAACTGAACCACCTGATCCAAAAAAACTGCCTTACCCTGACTTTACATCTTTTTTTAGTTATAATGACGTCAGAAATTATCCTTTGCTAATGAGTAGAGGTTGTCCAAATGATTGTAATTTTTGTTGTGTTCATCTCATCTCTACAAGAAAATGGAGATTCAGATATCCAGAAGACTGTGTAGATGAGTTACTTTATGCAAAAAGAAAGTTACCCGACCTAAATTCAGTTATAATATATGATGACAATCCTATGTTGGTAAAAAAACATATCACGAGATTTATTAAGATGTATTTAGAAAAAGACATCGATTTGCCACTTAATATAATCAATACACGCGCAGATCGCTTAGATGAAGATGTAATTAAATTATTAAAAGAAGTGAAATGTCCTTCAATTGCCCTTGGAGTTGAATCCGGAGATCCAGAAGTTTTTGAGACTATTAACAAAGGCGAAACCCTGGATGAAATCAAAAAAACTGCTAAATTGATTAAAAAACATAAGATACCGCTTTATCTTTGTTTTGTAATTGGGCTTGAAGGGGATACTTTAGAAAAAACTGAACATTCTATAAACTTTGCTAACAAATTAAAACCCGATCATATATACTGGAACATGATAACCCCTTTCAGAGGCACAAAAATCAGAGAATGGTATGATATTAATGGAAAAGTTTCGAGCTTAGTTAACCATTCTTCTTGGGTCGATGGAGACTTCATGTGCGAAGAACCCTGTGCTGAAACACCAGAATTTACAGTTGATGAACGTAAAAAAGCATATGTAATGGCCATTCTAAGAACAAATGATACAAGATTGAAATTAACAGATATTCTTCGTTTGATACCTTATGTTAAAAAATACACCCTTTATAAGGATTTTATTTATTGGTTGCCAGAGAAAATTAGGAGCGACTTTAAGCAATTTATTTTTCTGATCCGCCAAGCTACAGAGGTATACCGAGAAAAAGGTGGAAAAGAATTGATCAAACGGATTAATCGCTATTAATAATAGTTTTTAATGTGAGAAAATGAATAAAAAATCATCCACGGATACGAAAGGTTTTATTTATAATCTTAAGAGAGCTTATAACAAAAAGAGAATAGATTATGTTATTGTTGGAAGTATGAAACGAGCTCTAAACTGGTTGATACTCACTTTTAAATGTAACTATTATAAGATATCTAGATCATCCAAAAAATTTTTATTTAAAGGAGATTATTACAGCTATTTCTATCATAGATATAATACTACTTGGAGAAACGAAAGGGCCGTAGAAATACCGATTATTTGTAAAATATTGAAAGAATACCAAAACAAGCAAGTACTTGAAATAGGAAATGTTACATCCCACTACTTTCGTTTTGATCACGACATTGTGGATAAATATGAGAAAGCTTATGGTGTTATAAATCTGGATGTTGTAGATCTCAGACCATCAAAAAAGTATGACCTTATTATCAGCATTTCTACCTTAGAACATGTAGGTTGGGACGAAAATCCTGAAAATTCAACTGAAAGTCTTCAAGATCCAACTAAAATTTTGCTTGCTGTGAAAAATCTGAAGGATTGTCTTGTTTCTGGAGGTAAACTAATTGGTACTGTTCCAATTGGACAAAATAGGTATCTTGACAAGTTGATTAGAAATGGCAATCTACAATTTGATGAACAATATTATTTAAAAAGAATCTCTAAAGACAATAAATGGGTACAGACCAACGCAGAAGATGCATATACGAAAGAATACGATTATCCATTTTTCGCAGCCAATGCTCTGTTTTTAGGTATCTATACAAAAACATATTATCAGGATAGATTTTAACGTATAACCAAAATATGATTAGGTGAATAAGAAATGAGAATTGCCATCTTTCATAATTTACCTTCTGGAGGGGCAAAAAGAGCATTATATGGATTATTAAAATATTTAAGAAAAGATGGACATAGAATAGACGTTTTTGTACCATCAACAGCTAATGAAGATTTTTTACCATTAAAAGAAGTAGCAAATGACTTTAAAGTTTTTCAAGTAAGAAATACGACTATAGGATCAGTTATTTCGACTTTTAAATATGTTCCTCCACTAGAAATTTCATTCAGTGATCTTGAGAAAACTGAGAAGGATATAGCAGAATTTATCAATAAACATGATTATGATGTAATCTTTAGTGAGCAAGATCAATTTACAATGACCCCTTTTTTTTTAAAGTATGTTAAAAAACCCGTTGTCTATTATTGCCAACAACCCCCACGACTTCGTGAAAAAATAATGAAAAAACTTTATCAAAATTTAATAAAAGATAATTTAATGTATAAAATAAGAAATAAAATCTCAAAGATTTATGTAAGCAAAATTGCCTCAATCGATCAAAAAAATATTTCTTTTTCTAAATACACTTTGTCAAATTCTTACTTTTCTCGAGAGTCTATCTTAAGAAGTTATGGACTTAATTCCTTTGTTTGTTATTTAGGAGTGGATACTGAGTTTTTCAAACATTTTAATGTACCAGAAGAAAATCTTGTAATGTCTGTAGGGCAATGTATGCCTGAAAAAGGACATGAATTTATATTGAATTCTGTGGCTCTAGTTGATCCTGAAATTCGTCCAAAATTTATTATAGTTTCTAATAAAGGTGATATCAAATGGGAGAATTATCTCAAAGGACTAGCAAAGAAAAAAGATGTCATTTTAGAGATACTAAACCTAGTTAGTGATGATGATCTCTTATTACTATATAACCAGGCTAAATTAGTTCTATTCGCCCCTTATCTTGAACCATTTGGTTTGGTACCCCTTGAAGCTATGGCCTGTGGAACACCAGTAGTTGCTGTGAAAGAAGGAGGAATGAGAGAAACAGTCACCCATGATGTAACAGGAATACTCACTGATAGGGATGAGATAATATTTTCTAAAGAAATTACTAAACTACTTTTAAACGAAGAAAAAAGGAAAGAATTATCATTAAACGCGAAAAAACAAGTTAATAACTTTTGGACCCTAAATCATGCAGGAAAAAGGTTAGTGTGTCATTTAGATAGAGCAATGAGTCGGGAATAACCATATTATTAAGTTGTATTATAAATTTGAATAAATATTAAAAAAATATTAAAATTGAAAGTCAAATTTTCAATAAGGATTAGTCCTTCAAAAAATAAAAAAATCCGTAATAAATTCTGCGAATGACGATAATGAAAAATAAAAAGGATAAAAAGGTAATCATAATTTGAGGGCTGGTTTTTGCTGTCCTATCTGCTTGAAATGTTGATTGAAGATTATAGGTATATAACAAAGATATAGGCATATAACAAAAAAATTCTTTAAAGGAATAAGAAACTATCATGGGGTTAAGTGATGAAAAAAGAAATAAAATGGTATTGTTTAAACTTAAAGATTTTGTAATATTTTAATAAGAATTAGTTTATAGTCGTTTATAGTCGTTTATTTAGGAGTTTTTATTTGGAATAAGTGAGTATTATATAATGTCATTCATAAGGTGTACAAATGAGCACAGTACGGAAATTAGCAAAGAATACAGTTGTGTTGATTGTATCTCAAATTTCCAGTTACATACTGGCATTTTTTTATACTATTTATATGGCCCGTTATCTTGGAGCAGAAGGATTTGGGCTTTTATCCACCGCTATCGCTTTTGCTGGAATCTTTGCAGTTTTTACAGATTTAGGTTTAGGTTTGATAACAATAAGGGATGTTGCTAGAGATAAATCTTTAGCCAGTAAATATCTTGGGAATGTTGCCATAATAAAAACTATTTTAGCTTTTTTTACGTTCGGATTAATTGTTTTAGTGGCTAATATATTCAGTTATCCACAGCAAACCTTGAATATTATTTATTTAATAGCTTTGAATTTTATATTCAGCTCTTTCGCGTATATGTTTCAATCAATTTATCAGGCCTACGAAAAAATGGAGTATTTATCTATAGCACAAATATTGACCAGTGTTTTGATGTTTCTAGGTGTTTTTATCGCCATATATTACAAATTCAGTATTATTGGATTCGCTTTCATTTATTTAATTGCATCTTTAGTTGTATTGGCCTACAGTTTCATTATATGTATATGGAAGTTTGCTTTACCTAAGATTGAGTTTGATTGGAGTTTTTGGAAGTATATAATTTTAGAAGCTTTACCTATTTCCCTTGCAAGTATTTTTGCTTTGGTAGCTTTTAGAGTTGATACTGTGATCTTATCTCTGATTAAAGGTAATCTTGCTGTGGGTTGGTATACTGCTTCTTATCGTTTAATGGAAGCTTTAATGTTTGTTCCTTCTATGTATGCAGTTGCGATTTATCCTATTTTTTCTAAATTCCATATTACTTCCAAGGAATCCTTAAAATTGTCCTATAAAAAATCTTTTAAATATCTGAGCATGATAGGGTTACCAATTGCAGTTGGAACAACTCTTTTAGCTGATAAGATTATAGGGCTCATTTATCCTACAGGCTTTACAGAATCAATATTAGCTCTTCAAATTCTTATATGGACTATACCTATAATATTTTTAAATTATGTATTAGGGGCATCTATAACATCTATAAATCAGCAACGTGCCACAATTAGAATAACTTTCATTTGCATGTCTATTAACGTTATATTGAATCTAATACTCATTCCCAGTTTTAGTTATGTTGCAGCCTCTTTCGTAACTGTAATTACAGAATTAACTTTATTTATATTTTATTTCCACCTTATATCAAAATATATATACAAAATCAATATTCCCAGAGTAATAATAAAACCAATCATAGCCAGCATGATTATGGGGTTATTTATTTATTGTGTAAACTTGAATCTAGGGGCAGCGATTTTAATTTCAACTATTATATATTTCAGTGCATTAATCTTTTTAAAATCTTTTTCAAAAGAAGATGTTTATCTATTTAAGCAGATATTTAAATCAAAATAAAAAAATAAAAAAAAACAATAAATAAAAAACAATAAATAATTTTATGCCGATGTATCTGATTTATTCAATGCTTCTTAAATTTGTTAAGCAATTGTAAGCACTCTATTGAATTAAAAATATGAATATCTAGAGGAATTTGAATGAAGATATCTGTAGTGATTAACACATTAAATGAGGAAAAAAATATTAAGAACTGTTTAGAATGCGTTAAATGGGCTGATGAAATAATTATAGTGGATATGTACAGTGATGATAAGACAGTGGAAATAGCAAAGAGATATACTGATAAAATATTTTTCTTCGAGAGATTTGGCTATGCAGATCCTGCAAGGCAATTTGCTTTAGAACAAGCTTCAAATGAATGGCTACTTATAGTTGATGCAGATGAGTTAGTAACAGTAAAATTGAGAGATAGACTTTTACAGATTGTGGAAAAGGATCAGGGAGATGTAGTTTATGTTCCCCATAATAACTATTTTTTAGGTTCATTAGTGCAGTATGGTGGATGGGGGGCACAGGAAGATAAGCATCCCCGATTTTTTAAAAAGAATTTCTGTAAATATGTCGGTACCATTCATAAAAATTTTATTATAAAGGATGATGCACGAATATTTGAAATAGAGGATCCAGAAGAAGGCTTTATACACTTTGCGTACATTGATTTTGAACATTACATTGAAAAAGCTCTTAATAAGTATACCACAATTGAAGCAGTGAATATGTATGAGGGAAAAAGAGAAAGAATTGATATTGGAAACAATTTTATAATGTTTTTATTGAAGATGATGGGAGGACTATTTAATATTTATATTACTAACAAGGGATATAAAGATGGTTTCAGGGGATTGGCCATAAGTTTTCTGTCAGTAGTCTACAGAGTTATCGCTTATATGAAATTGAGACTAATTGAAGAGTTCAATTCAGAAAATCCTCGGAAAAAAATACTGCAAGAATATCAAAATTTGGCTGATGAAATTATCATGCAATACAATAAATAATTAAGCAAATTGAAATTTAATTCTATATAAACATTTTATGTGCGCTAATATTATTTTCTTTTAGGTAAACTATTGAATATCAAATTACTTTTATAATATTGAAGTAAGACTGAACATAAGTAAGACTGAAATATAATTTGAAAGGTTTGGAAGTGGTTGTAGGATGAATTTAGGTATAACATCTTGGAGTATAGATTGGGAGAGAACAGGAGTGAATAATTATGCCTATAACCTTATTAAATATCTGATAAAATATGGTAAATCAAGGGACATATTTTTATTTCATTATGAAAAGTCTCAAGATGCTGTTTACTCTAAAACAAATGACGTTATCATACCCAAGATACCATTCAAAATGACGAATTTAATTGGTTTACCTCAAGCCATTAAGAGGGCGAGGATAGATGTTTTGCATATGCCAATACATTGGTATACTCAGATTACTCCTTTTTTTTTGAATCTAAATGTAAAAAAAGTATTAACAATCCATGATTTAACTCCCATATTATTTCCAGAAACTCATACAAGAGAAACATCACTTTTATGGAATTTGACATTGAAATTAATAAAAAATAGAATAGATGTTATAGTGGCTATTTCATGGAATACGAAAAAAGACTGTTTAAAACATTTAGGTCTTTCTGAAAAAAAGATTAAGGTTATTCATTTAGGTGTCGATGATAAATATAAATTAAAGGCGGATAAGGACAAATTGAGGCAAGAATTAAAGAGAAGATATAATTTAGGTTCTCCTTTTATATTATACGTGGGAACTTTAGAAAAGAGAAAAAATATCTCGACTTTAATTAAGGCATTTTATAAGTTAAAAAAAGAGGGTATAAAGCACAAGTTAGTAATTGTGGGAAGTAAGGGATGGAGATATAAGGACATATTTGAAGCAGTGAAAAAACTAAATCTTCAAAAAGAGGTGGTCTTTACAGGATATGTTCCAGAGGAGGATTTGGTTATTTTCTATAATTTGGCTGATTTATTTGTTTACCCTTCTTTGTATGAGGGTTTTGGTCTTCCTCCTTTAGAGGCAATGGCGTGTGGTTGTCCAGTTATAAGCTCTAATACTTCCTCTTTGCCTGAAATTATGGGGGACGCTGGAATAATGGTGGATCCCTTTGATGTTGATGATCTGGCTTTGCAGATGTATAATGTTTTAAATAGTGATGATCTAAGTGAGGATTTAAGTAGCAGAGGTCTAAATCGAGCTAAAATGTTTACCTGGGAGAGAACTGCTAAGGATACATGGAAAATATATGAAAAACTCTATAAAATGTAAAAGTGAATGCAATGAATCGTAAATTGATAGTGGATGCAATTATTGGTTTAAATCTGGGTGAGATTTATGGCAAATATAGGGTTTATTCTAAAACATCAGAAAATTTGAATGAAAAGGTTGACTTTAAAGAAATTCCCTATGAATGTAAGTGGAGATATAATCTGCCGTATAAAGATTTAATATACAGGATGTTCTTTTATCCTCAAATACTTAAAAAACATATAAGAACCAGGGCAGATATAACTCACATATTTTCCCAAGAGGAAACATATCTCCTCAATCGCCTTAAATTCGATTCACCAAAGGTAGCCACGTGTCTGGATCTTATACCCCTCATTTTCAAAGATAATAGCAGAATACCAATGAATACATGGTTTATGAAATACTCTATTAAAGGGATGAGGAATGCAGATAAAATAATAAGCATATCAGAACATACAAAAAATGATTTGATTAAATACATAAAAGTACCTTCCAATAAAATTGAAACAGTATATTTGGGGGTTGATAAACAGTACAAAAGGTTATCTACAGGTGAAGTTGACAACATTAAGAAGAAATACCAACTAGGAGAAAAATTTATATTATATCTTGGTTCAGAACAGCCCCGAAAAAATTTTACATTATTACTCAAGTCTTTTCATAAATTAAAAACAAGACACGGTCTTGAAGGAATTAAATTAGTGAAGGTGGGCAGACCTCAACTCCCGGAATCACAGAGAAATACAACCTTTGACCTGATAGACCAACTTAAAATCCGTAAAAATGTGATTTTCATTGATTATGTACCTGAAGAAGATCTACCGGCCCTTTACAATGCATCTGATTTATTTGTTTTTCCTTCTTTGTATGAAGGCTTTGGTTTGCCAGTTTTAGAGGCTATGGCTTGTGGTGTTCCTGTGATAACTTCTAATAGTTCTTCTTTACCTGAAGTAGTAGGGGATGCAGGGATCATGGTTGATCCATATGATGTTGATGGTTTAGCCGGTGAAATGTATAAGGTTTGGACAGATGAAGATCTTAAAGAAGATTTAAGAAAAAGAGGGACAGATAGGGCTAAGATGTTTAGCTGGGAGCGGACTGCAGATAAAACCTTTAATATTTATAAAGAGGTTCTGGGTGAATAAGTTTTTCTAATTAACAGAGGTTAAAAAACTATGAAAATAGCTGTTTTCCATAATTTACCCTCAGGTGGTGCGAAAAGGGCTTTATATGGGCATGTTAAATATTTAACTCAATCAGGCCATATTGTTGATATTTATATACCTTCTACAGCTAATGAGGAATTTTTGCCACTTGAAGAAGTTGCTAACAATATTTACATATTCCCAGTTAACTACACTATAACTGGTTTAATATATTCCACTTTTAAGTACGCCCCTCCCCTTGTAAAACGTATTTCTTTACGTGACCTAGAAAATAGTGAAAAAAAAATCGCTGATGTTATCAACAGGCAAAATTATGATGTTGTATTCAGCGAACAGGATTATTATACAGGTTCCCCTTTCCTCTTAAAGTATATTGAGAAACCATTGGTTTATTATAGTCAGCAACACCCCAGGGATATTGAAACTTTTCAATTTCTATCTCAAATACCAACTCAGGGTGAAAGTAATTTCATAACTAAAATGGTTATTAATTATGTTTTAAATAGAATATCCAAAATAGACAGGGAAAATGTTTCCTTTGCTAATTATATTTTAGCAAATTCTTATTTTTCCAGGGAAAATATTCTAAGATCTTATGGGGTTAATTCTTTTGTATCGTATCTGGGGGTGGATGATGAACTCTTCGGGCCTCTTGAAGTTTCTAAAAAGGATTTTGTGCTTTCTGTGGGGACTTGTACACCTTCAAAGGGTTATGATTTTATTTTAAGATCCCTGGGTCAGGTTGATTCCAGGATACGTCCCGAACTGGTTATAGTTTCAAATTATGTTGATATTTCGTGGAGGAATTATCTTGAAAAACTTGCAGATAGTTTTAATGTTAAGATGAGAATCTTGAATCTTGTAGAGGATCATGAACTTGTAATGCTTTATAATAAAGCTAGACTGGTCGTTTATGCTCCCTATCTTGAACCTTTTGGATTTGTGCCTTTGGAGGCCATGGCTTGTGGCACACCAGTGGTTGGTGTGCAAGAGGGAGGTCTGAGGGAAACCATTATTAATAATAAAACCGGAGTGCTTACAGTAAGAGATGAAGGTTTATTTGCCGAAGCTGTTGTTGAAATGCTTTCAAATAATAAAAAACGGGAATCCTTAGTTTTGAAAGCTTTAAAGACGATTAAGGAATTTTGGACTTTAGAGAAGGCTGGAGAAAGATTATTGAACCACCTAAATCATGCCATTGATTTAGAGAATTTAGATGTGAATGATTAAATATTTAATGAATTAAAATTTAAAGAATAGATTAAGGGAGTTATAGAAATGAATTGGAAAGGAAAAAATGTTTTAATAACTGGTATAAGTGGATTTGCTGGATCTTATTTAGCAGAGGAGTTAGTAAGAAGAGAAGCAAATGTTTTTGGGCTTATAAGAAGAAGATCTGATGGTACAAGAGCTAAGAATTTAGTTGATCGAGGAATTACAGGTAATGTTAATTTATTGGAGGGGGAATTAACTGATATAACCTCTTTAGCTGATGCTCTCGATAAATCACAGCCTGAATTCATTTTTCACTTAGCAGCTCAATCATTTGTTCCTAGATCGTTTGAAAGTTCCATGGAAACTCAACTAATAAATGGTATGGGAACTGCAAATCTACTAGATGCAGTGCGAATAAAGGATCATGATGCTAAAATAGTTTTTGCGGGTTCTAGTGAAGAGTATGGTCTGGTTATATCATCACAAAAACAATATCAAATTGTAAAAGAGGAATATGGAACTATATTTCCAGAACCCGAGATAATTCCAGAATTACCTATAAAGGAGACCAATCCTCTAAGACCCATGTCACCTTATGCTGTCTCAAAAGTTTATGGGGATTATTTGATGAGGAACTATTATCATTCCTATGGTTTAGAAACAGTGGTATCTAGAGCTTTTAATCATGAAGGGGCTGGAAGAGGTCTGATGTTTGTTACTTCAGTTATTACGAACCAGATTATGAAACTGAAGTTTAAAGAAGTAGATAAAATTGTTATTGGAAATATAAATGCATTTAGAGACTGGTCACATGTAAGAGATATTGTGAATGGTTACATTATACTTGCAGAGAGAGGTAGGGGTGGTGAAGTATATAACCAGGGTTCTTTAAGGACTAATTCCGTTTTAAGCTACATTTTATTGGGTTTAGAAGAAGCGGGATGGAATATCGAAAAAATTGAGACTTTAGATGGTGAAAAGATGATTAAAGAGCCTACAGAATTGGATCAATCAGAAGTTTTTGGAATCAAATTTGAAAAGACCAAAATAGATCAGATGATTCTGGATGGAGATCTGGAATACTCAATAAATGATGAAGGGATTAGAGTAGAAACTGACAAGGGAAAAATTTTAATAGAGTTTGATCCAGAAAGATTCAGACCTGCTGAAGTTCCTATTCTCCTATCAGACACAATGAAGATTCAAAATATTGGAGCAGAGATAGAAAAGAGTCTAAGAGACATACTGAACGATCAGCTTAACTACTTTCTGAAGAAAGAAAATAGGATTTAAAACAAAAAAAAGATTATTTATTAATAATTATGTTTGGTAGATTCAAATCCTTTAATTTTTAACATTTAATAACATAAAATAACTTCAAAAATCCTTTTTATTATAAAATTTTCAAAAAAGAACTGATATTTTCTCAAAATTCATAAATAAGGTATTAATAGCTGAGGATAAAATGGATACAAATGTTTCGATTATAATTTTAAACTGGAATGGTTGGAAGGACACAATAGAGTGTCTAGAATCGTTATATCAGATTAATTATCCAAATTATGACGTAATCGTGGTGGATAATGCTTCAAAAGACGAATCTATAGAAAAAATTAGAGAATACTGTGAAGGTCAGATAAAGGTAAACACTAACTTTTTTAAATACCAACGAGATAATAAGCCAATAACAATTTTTGAGCCTATAAAAAATGAATTAGAAAATACAGAAAAATTAAGAAAGGATTATGAAGATTTACCTTCAAATAAGAAACTGATACTCATAAAAAATGATAAAAATTATGGGTTTGCCGAGGGAAATAACATTGGAATGAGATATGCTTTGAATGTATTAAATCCTCATTATATTCTGCTATTGAATAATGATACTGTTGTTGATAGAGAATTTTTAAGCGAGTTAATTGAAATAGCAAAAAAAGACAAAAAAATTGGTTTTACTGGGCCAAAAATTTATTTTTATGATTTTAAAGGTAGAAGGGATGTGATAGACTTTGCCGGTGGAAGTTTTAATTTCTGGCTGGGAAAACCGCGCCATATAGGTCAATATGAAGTTGATAATGGACAATATGATGAAGTGAGGGAGATAAGCCATGTCGATGGATCCTGTATGCTGGTGAAAACTAAAATGATCGAGAAAATTGGCTTGCTCAATCCATCCTATTTTACATACTGGGAAGAAAATGATTGGTGTATAAGGGGCTATAATGCTGGTTACAGTTCATTTTATGTCCCAAAGGCGATTATATGGCATAAAATATCAGCATCAAGCACGAGTTTGGCTAAGATATATTATTGGTTCAGAAATCAGTTTTTCTTTATGAGGCAACATGCTAGTAAATTGCAGATTTTTACCTTTTTATTATATTTTTTTGTATTTTATTTTTGGTTTAAAACAGGCACTTTTATTGTATACCACAGAGACCTCAAATCTTTTAAATGTCTTCTAAAAGGAGTCAAAGATGGTATTAACATGGCATGATCAAAATTTATTTATTAAGCAAGTAATCCTTTATCTTAACTTTTATATCTTTAATTATGGAATCTGGAAATCAGCGATAACCAGCAATAAATCATATTTTTCGATCATTTCTTCAATCTCATCATTTGATAGAAATTTCTTTCTATCTGTTTTAGAAATTATTAAGAATGGATTTTTCTCCTTTTTTAACATTTCGATAAATTAAAAAAAGGTGATCCCACCATTTAGGTGTTTTACAGAGCTTAAAAAAAAGATTAGAATCAATAGATTTTATTTTACTAATTGGCTGCTTTAAAAATTTCTTAATATTAGATTATATTAGGTTTATCTAAGTGATTTGAAGAACATAACAAATATATTAGATGAAGAAGGAAGTTTTGTTATGGGAGATATAAAAGAACAATTCAGGAAGAAATCAAAGGCTGATAAAATTATATCGATTATTCTGATAATTGTGATCATTTTCGCAGTTTTAATGACTATTTATCTTGTGTTGACACCAAAACAGGCCGAAAAGTACACAGAGTTTTATATTTTAGGTCCTGGTGGAAAAGCAACAGATTATCCAACCAATTTAACTCTAGGGGAAGAAGGAAAAGTGATAATAGGTATCATAAACCATGAAACTAATATCACAGAATATCACCTAGTCATTAAATATGATGGAACCATTATTGAAGAGAATGATATCAACCTGGAAGATACTAAAAAATTGGAATATTCTTTCACCTTTAAGGCAAATAAAACAGGCAAAA
>Ga0194110_10005752_pt1 | contig 14656 bp, 12 predicted proteins | sample TA2Kig1200mmetaG_FD_146192 | JGI IMG/M metagenome (GOLD analysis project Ga0194110, IMG submission 146192) | Freshwater microbial communities from Lake Tanganyika, Tanzania - TA2015032 Kigoma Deep Cast 1200m | ecosystem: Environmental > Aquatic > Freshwater > Lake | place: Tanzania: Lake... | reverse complement strand
GACATGACAAGAAACGCTAAACTGCTACCCAGGGTGGCTCAGAAACCGAACGGTGTTCTGGCTCACTTTCCGTCCGTTGCCTCCAAAAAGAGGATTGGGTGATGAATAGGCTTTCAAATTGGCCAAATCTTTCTTTGTTTGAGCAGTTCGGACTACCTAAGCCCAACAAGGACTTCTCTAACATCAGACTCGAAGACGTTTCCCTTAATGAAGTGTTACCAGACCGACGGGAGTTGGACAGGGTAGTCTTTGAAGCCCTGGGGCTGACTGAAGCTGAACAACTTGAAGTTTACCGGGCGGTGGTCAGCCTGGTGAAAAATCGGCTGGCAAAGGCTGGGAGCGTATGAAAACCATTGTCTTTTCCCAGCATGCTCTGGCACAGATGCCTGACAGAGGTGCCACTCATGAAGAGGTTGAAACAGCTATCCGGGCTGGTGAGAGGGTACCAGCTAAGGAGGGTCGGATAGCCTTTCGTAGAAATTTCCCATTTCAGAAGGATTGGAAGGGACATTATTACGAAGTGAAGCAGGTTATGCCTGTTGTGGTTGAAGAGAGTGATAGAATAGTAGTGGTCACGGTTTATGTATTCTATTATGGAGGTAGAAGATGAAGGTGCATTATGACCCGGAAGTTGATGCTTTGTACATTTCTTTCAAGAAAGGCCATACTCAGGTAACCACAATTCGTCTCAGTGAGGATGTTGCTGTAGACCTCGGTCCTGGAGAAGAACTTGCTGGCATTGAAGTGCTGGATGCCTCATCCCATCTAGGGATAGACCGCTCTCAGCCGAAGATTATCCTGGAGAACCTTCAACCAGCTTGAAGTCCATCAGGCGGTGACTAACCTGGTGAAGGCATCAATTGTATGATACCTTTTGGGGAGGTAAATCTCATGAAAGTTTCAGAAATGTCGGTAGAAGAACTCAAGCAATTTATTGCTCAGGTAGTGGAACAAAAGCTTGAAGAGATTCTGGGGGACCCGGATTGGGGCATGGAGCTAAAGGAGGAAGTCAAGGAAAGGCTCAGGAGGACCTCAGAAGTGGAGCGGGGTATCCCGGCTTCAGAAATCGGCAAAAGTTTAGGGCTGGTCTGGTAATGGGATACCGGGTAGAGTTCCTTGCCGAGGCTGAGGCTGACCTGACAAGGCTGGATGCAACGGTTAGGGAACGCATTTTCCGTAGAGTAAAATGGCTTTCAGAAAACTTTGAGAGCATTACCCCCAAGCCTCTATCTGGTGAGTTTAAAGGTTATTACAAGCTTCGCGTCGGAGATTATAGGGTTATTTATTCTGTTAGCGCACAATCAAAGCTCATCCTCATTCGCCTGGTGGGACATCGCAGGGATATCTATAAATAGCTGCCCAAAGTGTGCTGGGCCAACTTCAAAACCAGCAAGATTGACAAATACTGGGTGAGGGGGGAGGAAAGTGAAAATCATCTACGATGCGGAAACCAATGCTCTTGACCTTATATTCAGGGAAGGGCTGGTAGCGGAGATCAGTCTGGTGACAAATTGGCTGGCAAAAGGAGGTCGCCATGCAACGCAATGAAGTATCCGCTGCATTTGAGATTGTGATGGAAGAGATTGAGACGGTGGTGGATAGTCTTAACCAGGACGGTGCGGGCGCTTTCCAGAAGGGGGACTACGACACTGCCAGAGGCTTGATCGAAATTGCCACCAGGCTCGCCGAATTTCGCGTCAAGGTGCGCAACCTGCAGAAGGAATGGGACAATATCTTCAGCGCCAGAGTTCCCCGCAAGCCGAGTAGAAAGCGGCGTTTCCAGCGGCTCCAGCGCGGACTCCGTACCACTGAAGATGCCTTCCGCCGCCCTATTCTGGAGGCGCTGGTAGAGATGGGTGGGGCCGGTCAGGTGGAAAAAGTGCTCGACCGGGTAGGCGAGAAGATGAAAGCCATACTTAATGACTATGACCGCCAGCCTTTGCCGTCCCTTCCCAATACTGTCCGCTGGCGCAACACGGCGCAGTGGTGCCGCAACTCCATGGTGCAGGAAGGACTCCTGAAAGTGGACTCGCCGCGTGGCGTCTGGGAGATTTCAGATAGAGGAAGGGAAGCACTGAAACGAGATCAGGTGTAGGGATTGTGGAGAGATTGACCTTGACTCAACTGAAAAGTGGTCTGACGGACAGGAACAGCCTTGTGCAGTTCATGGACGCTGTTCTCGGATAGGGAGTCAGGGATAATCTAGAGGGGGACTATGGAAGTTCCGGATATTATTGACAACAGCGTTGAAGGTCAAAAGCTTAGCGAAGTGTTGAATCGGCTACTTTCTCCTGCCGTATCAGCGGACTTCGCCACCGCCTATTTCAACGTTGAAGGCTTCGGCCTCGTCAAAGAAAACCTGACAAAAGTGAAGCATTTCGAGCTGCTCCTGGGCAGGGAGCCGACGGGTGGCGAGCCCAGACCTGGTGCTCCGACGCTGGTCAGCGAAGATCTCCGTTCCGATACCGAGGATGCCATGGGAAAGCGTGAGACACCCCAGTTGATAAGGGAGCTGTTGGATTTTCTGAAGCGCGAGGAGGTGCAGGTAAGGCTGCACACCAGGCAGTTCCTACACGCCAAGGCTTATATCATTGAAGGACTGCCTGTGGTGGGCACCCTGGCGATTCACGGCTCCTCAAACTTCACCAGCGCTGGTCTGACACGTCATGGAGAGCTGAACTCCGTCCGCAAGGAAGCCTCGGCAGTGAAGGGGATTAAGGACTGGTTTGACCGCTACTGGACCCCCTCGGAAGACTTCAAAGGCAAATTGATTGAGCTTATCACTGATTTCACCACCAAGTATTCACCCTTTGAAATCTACATGAAAGCCCTTTACGAGTACTTCAAAGACAAGTTCCAGATGGAAGTCAAAACCGACGAGCCCAGCCCCATCTTCCTCGCGGACTTCCAGCGTGACGGCTATCTGGCCGCAGAAGAAATCCTGGAAAGGTATGGCGGGGTTCTCTTAGCTGACTCGGTCGGTTTGGGCAAAACATACCTTGGATTGCAATTGCTTGACCATTATGCCTATCACCTGAGGCAAAAGGCGCTCGTTGTGTGTCCGGCGCAGCTCAGGGATATTATGTGGTCAAAAAGGCTGGAAGAGTGCCGGATTTTTGCGCATATCCGTTCCCAGGAGGAAATCGGCCGTACTGACTTCCCCATAAATGACTATGCTGATTGTGACTTCATTCTGGTGGATGAATGCCACAATTTCCGTAACTCCAACATCCATCGGTATGACAACCTATTTCGCCTCCTCACCCTGGGAAAGCCCAAAAGGTTGGTCCTGATGACCGCAACACCGGTGAACAACTCCGTCTTTGACCTTTACAATCAGCTCCGTCTGGTAACGCGTGACCACGATGACTTCTTTGCCACTGCTGGGATTCGGAGTTTGTGGGGGTACTTCCTTCAGGTGGAAGCTAACAAGGACCACCTCTACGACCTGCTGGAAGAGATAGCAGTGCGGCGCAGTCGGCATTACATCCGTAAGAATTATCCCCACGCGATTATCGATGGCAAACCTGTCCGGTTTCCCGAACGAAAGCTGCAAACCGTTCGCTACAGTCTGGAACAGACCTACGACGGGCTGTATCAGGAACTAGCCGACGTCATTGAGAATCTGAACCTGGCAAGCTATTCCATAGATTCTTTCCGCAAGGACGTGCGTCTGCAACAGTTGTCTTTTCTCGATAGCCTCAAAGAGAGGCTTCAGACGCAAGGTCTCAGCCAGACGCGTATTGAAGAACTGACCTGGAAGCTTGGCCGACAGTTGGCATTAGTGCACATTATGAGGACCCTGTATCTCAAGCGCCTTGAATCAAGCATGAAAGCCCTGCGCATCAGCCTTGAGCGCCAGGCAAAATTCCAGGAGAAATTTCTGGAAGTCTTGAGGAAGGGGCGACTCCTCGACGCTTCCTCGTATCGGTGGATATTTGAGCGTAACGGCACTGATGAGGTGACCGAAGGCGAAGAAATTATCGAAGAACTCATCAACCAGTTACAGCCGGTGGACCAGAAGGAGTATATGGTTGATGAGATAGAAGCCCGGGTAAAAGGGGATATAGAGGCTATCAAGACAATCCTGGCTAAATTCCCTGCGGAAGAGGACATACCACGCCACGATTCTAAACTGGACGAGCTGAAGAAACTGCTCACCGGAGAATTAAAAGGCAAAAAGGTCGTTGTCTTTTCATACTTCAAAGATACCGCCCGGTATATCTACACTGAGCTGAGTAAGCCGGATTTTGCCAAAAGGCTGGGGCATGACAGAATAAGTATCGTTGATAGTGAGGTCAAGCCATCTGAAAGGAAAGATAGAATAACAAGATTCGCTCCGAAGGCAAACGAGGCACTTCACATCAAAGATACCGATAAAGAAATAAACCTTCTAATTAGCACCGATGTCCTCAGTGAGGGCCAGAACCTGCAGGATGCTGACACGGTAATCAATTATGATCTCCACTGGAACCCCGTACGCATGATACAACGGGCAGGGCGTATCGACCGCATTGGTTCGGACTGGGATGTAGTATATGTATGCAACTTTTTCCCTGAGGACCGCCTTGAATCATTGCTGAACTTAGTTCACCGCCTTTATGAGAAACTGGATGCAATCAAAAGAACCATCGGTTTGGATGCCAGCACTCTGGGTGAGACGGTAGACCCCAAGGACTTCAATACAATCAAGCGCATACGGGACGAGGATGCCTCAGTTCTCGACGAACTGGAAGAAGCGTCTGAACTCACTGCCGGCGAGTTTGTTAAGCAGGAGTTGCTCGATTTCCTGAAACGTGTGGGTGAGGAGAAGCTGAGGCGTATTCCCACCGGAGTGGGCAGTGGCATGAAACGGGAGGGGCAACATGGCCTGTTTGTCTACCTTAAAGGTGGCGACCGGCATTTTTGGACATACTATGATTTATCTACTGGTAAAATCACTGAGCGTAAACTGGATATTATCCGCCTCATTCGCTGCCAGGAGGGAACAGCCCGGCAAGAGCCCGATTTTGATGTTTATGACATCATCGACAAGGTGAAGGACTCTATTGTTAACCGGTTAAGGCAACTCCAGGCAAGCCCACTGACCTTCAAGGCTCCCCAGAACCAGATTGTTAATCTTCTTCAGACTATCCGGGGTCAACGGGAAGTTGATGGCTTGCTGTCTTATTATTCCGCCCCGTTGCCCAATACGCTACTGAAGCCACTTCGCAAAATATGGGACCAATATCGAAAAGAAAATGATGTTGCTCACTTGCTAGAGAGTCTGACTGTTTTTGCCGAGGCTAATCCTGTTGCTCCGCTAGTGCAGCCCGGCGTGGCAGAAATTGAGACGGTACAGAAAGACGACCTTAAGCTTATATGCTGGCTCGCTTTGTGTTAGGCCGGGTAAGCTCGTGAACAATCCGTCATGTTGTGCAACATGAACGATCCAGAGCGCCCACAATCGAAGACAGATGAAGAGGCCTGAAGGCCTTGACTGGGATCGAGGTCTGGGTCTGACATTTTGGCAGGGCAGCTTGGTCCGAAGACAACTGAAGCACTAGACCAGAGAGCAAGGCAGTGCCTCCGATGGTGTCCATTGGTTCTAAGAAGCCAGCTGTCACACTCTTGCTGACCACATGCAGTGTACATCCGCGAAAGATGGTGTCTTTCAGCAATTGGGGTATCATGTTGGTTCTACGCATCCTCGGTTGCCAGTGCTCCTTTGAGCGTGGCGATGCATATATTGAGCCGATGTAGCACTATACGATTGATTCCGGTCCTTATTGACTTGTACAACACGAGGTGATAGAGTGACCATGTAATCTCGCCGACAGGGGCTTGGAGGCAAAGAAGACACATCGCCTCAGATGTTATCTGCTGGTCTAACATTCCTTTTGTAATGCAAAAAACCACACTGGGAGGCGTGCATGGGCATATGTTACGAGGGAAAAACACTAAAACAAGCAGTAGACGATAAGGACAGGCTATTCAGAGAGACTGGCCATCTCTATGGCCTTGACAAACTGGAATTGATGGAGAATGATCCAGCTAAGTTCATGAGATTCCAATTGAACTTGGTCGCAGCCTGTGTCACTGCTATGGAAACAGCGAAGGTGATAACTGCCAGCCCCGCGGGCCTCATGCTGGGCGAGTTGCTATTCATGATCGCGAACCCAGAGGGAGAGGTTATCTCTGGGTCGTACGGACTTATTGGGCATATCCAGTCGCCACCATATGTGATCCGACATATGGCTGAGCTAGGCTTTGAAGAAAACCCCGGAATCAAGGATGGTGACATATTTGCCACCAACGATATGTACTATGGCATTGGTCACAACTCCGATCACTACACATTTGTCCCGATCTTTTACAAAGGGGAACTTATTGCCTGGGGAGTAAGTATGAATCATTCCCTGGATTCAGGCGGGATAATGCCTGGAGGCTGGGGAGCGATATCCTTTGATACTTTCACCGATGGATTCTTGTATCCTCCCATGAAAACAGGTGAGAACTTCCAACAGTACAAATGGTGGGAGTTGTTTTGGTATCGGCGGACAAGGACCGGATTATTCAACGCTATGGATGATAAGATGCGTGTTACTGGCTCCCTACTGCTACGCGATAGCGTACTCAAGATTGTGGATGAGTTCGGGGTGGACTACGCAAGGCAAGCCATGAGGGAGGTGCTTGAGAGGGAAAGGAGGCTTTTCTTGAACAGGGTCAAAGCCTTGTCAGTACCAGGCAAATATGGCTTCATGGCACTGGGCGTTGTACGGTATAAGGGATTGGCAAGCCGACTCTTTCCCCAATCCGATAAGGACTGGCTACTTCACTACCCCGCAGAATTTCAAGTTCGCCCTAACGGTACCATGTTGTTTGATATTGAAGGTGCATCCAGCGAAGACGCGTTTTACTGCAATTGCTACGAAGCCGGATTGAAGATAGGTGCCTCGATTGGCACGTGGACCATGTTTGCCCATACAGCCACCCTGAATACGGCTCTGGCATATGTCCTTGATTGGCACATAGTTCCTGGCAGCATGTTTGCCCCACAAAATCCGTTCGCTTCTGCAATTCTCGGCATAGGGGAAGCTTGCAACTACTATACCACCTTCTACCTGTGTCTCAGCCGCGCTTACTTCGCCAGGGGATTCCTCGAGGAGGCTATTGAGGTTGCCCCCGATGGTTCTGCGTACGGGATGGCTGGGGTGATGGCTGACGGATTCAGGTGGGCAAGTGCTGACATGCCTCTTTTTGGTGCCGGTAGCACTGGGGCATTCCCCTATAGAGACGGTGATGTAGCGACATATGGTGGTGCACATCCGCAGGCCGATTTGGGTGAGGTCGAGAATTCCGAATTTTCTCAGCCAACACATCTCAATATCGGCAGAAAGGTTGTGCCAAATTACTGCGGGCATGGCAAGTTTAGAAGTGGGCTCGCAATAGCGATAACCCAGCTCATTACCGAGCCAGGTCAGTATCTGATCACCGGTGCGACTGCGTTTCCCAGGGAGGTAGGCTGCACTACAACCGGGATGTCCGGTGGCTATCCAGGGCCAAACCCAGTAATTTACTTCGCCCACGATACCAACATGAGAGAACTCTTGAGCAAGGGATTGGGCTGGCCTACCGACTTTGTTGAGGCTCAGAAGTGGATCGATGAAGGTAAGCTCAAGGTTGGACTGGTAGAGATATACAACGGCAATACCCCGAACGTTCAGCTTAAAGACGGTGACATATTCTGCCAGGCGGGCAGTGCACAAGGTGGCTGGGGTGACCCACTGGAGCGGGACTTCGACCTATTAGAGCAGGATATCCGCTATGGTTGGCTAACTGCCGACGTGGTGCGAGATGTCTATGGGGCTGTAATCGATAAGAATGGTAAGGTGAATGTGGCTGAAAGCCATAAGTTGCGAAATGCTATGCGTAACAGACGGAAAGAGAGGTCTGTCCCCGCCAAGGATTGGTTGGCAAGAGAAAGGGGAAAGGTTCTAAAGAAGGAGTTTGGTGAAGAAGTCCGAGGCATGTACGCTGATTGTTTGAAATACGATAAGTTTAAGCATCAATTTACTGATATGTGGCAACTCCCTGAGGACTATCGGTTGGCATAGGACAAGGAGGACACATGCACGAAGAGCAAACCGTGACGAAGGAAAAACTTCGAAGCCTTGTTGAGGGAAAGCTCGCATGGGCCGAAGTAAAGCAAATGATCCGTATGGACCCCAAGGATCATGACCGCTTCTGGAAGTACCTCGAGGTACTGCAACAGAGGGTTCCTTGGAAGGAAAGAATACTACTTCGCATCTCGGATCACCTCTATATCGTGGCCAAAGCGAGTGGAGCAAGAGTGGTAAAGTGTGACTGCGGCCAAGAATTTGGAGACTATCGAGTCAACTGGAAACTCAACTGCTGCGTGTATGTCCGAAAGACGCGTGAGGAGATGTCAGAGGTATATACGATAAAAGAGTCAATCCCCAACGTCGACCTTGTAGAACTCAGAGAGTTCTACTGCCCTGGCTGTTTTGCTATGCTGGCTACGGAGCTTGTTCCTCCTGGGTATCCACTCATATTTGAGATGTTGCCTGATCTAGATACCTTCTACCACGAATGGCTCGGCAGGCCACTGGAAGACGAGCGTCCGGATTGGTACCAGGATAGAACGGTGGATCAGATCAGACTGTGGGCACAAGGGAGACAACATGACAGGTAATAGCAAACGGTACATCATAGCATTGGATGCTGGCGGGACCATGACGGATACATTCCTTATAGATGAGCAGGGAGTGTTTACCTTAGGGAAGGCTCTGACAAACCGGGCAAACGAATCGGTCAGCTATCTGGCATCGGTTGGAAATGCTGCAGCACGTTGGAGCTTGGATTCTGCTCACGTACACAAGCAAGCGATTTCCTCCACGTATACCGGCACGACGATGGTGAATATCATACTAACCCAAAGCGGCAGCAAGGTGGGGCTTCTGATAACCAGAGGGTTTAAGGATATGCCGTTGCTTGAGCGAGGTCTCACTTGGTTAGGCCTAAGTTACGAAGAGGTACTACATCAACAACTACACGAGCATACCCCCTGGATGGTGCAACCCGAGCATGTGAAAGAAATAAGCGAGCGAATCTCGGTCGGTAGTTACTACATGGCGCACCATTACAAGCCTGGTCAGGTCATCATTCCTCTGGTGGAGGAAGACGTGGTAAAGGGGGTCAACGAACTGCTCGACCAAGGGATAGAGGTAATAGGAATCCTAACTCTGGCGTCACACACTAACCCGGTTCATGAGAACAGGATTGCAGAAATCGCGAGGGAAATAGTGAAAAAGCGTGGGGTTGATGTCCCCGTTATAACATCTAATCAGGTTTGCCCGTTATCGAAAGAGAATGAGAGGTTGAAGACCCTGCTCCTACACTGTTACGCGGCCGAGACTGCTAGAAAGCAACTCCTCCTAGTAGAGCAGGCGGCGAGAAAGGATGGATATAGGCATAACCTGCTGACATTATTGTCATACGGTGCAGTGTCGACCGTTCACTATCCAAAGCTTGTTGAGGCGATGGTCTCAGGGCCTGTTGGAGGTGTACTGGGCGGCAAGGCGGTCGCGGACTTGGTGGGATGGAAGAACGTCATCTCCACTGACTTGGGCGGCACAAGTTTTGATGCCGGGCTAATCATATCTGGGGAGATACCAATAAACAAAGAGCCTTGCTTCTCTGGTCACCGGCTGAGAATCCCTATGGTCAGCATAGATTCGATAGCAGCCGGCGGTGGCACGGTCATTCATGTTGATAAGCTAACCAAGAGAATTGCGCTGGGCCCGGACAGTGTCGGGAGTAGCATAGGGTCATGCTATCGATCTTCGGAGATCACCATCACGGACATGAACCTAATCCTTGGCTACCTGAATCCAGATTACTTTCTTGGAGGCAGTGTTAAGCTCGACAAGGAGAAGGCAGTTGAGATGGCCACAGAGAAGTTAGCGAAGCCTTTAGGCCAGGATTTATTCAAGTTGGCAAGCAGGATTCTAGATCTCTTCCACTCCCAACTGTGTAATCATATAAACAGTATCTTGCTGTCGCGCGGGCTCAGTCCAGATCGATTTGTTCTTGTGGCTAGCGGTGGCGGTGGCCCACTACATGCCTGGGGAATCGGCAGAGGTATCGCACTTGGTGGCATATTTATGGTACCGTGGGCAGCGGCGTTTTCAGCCTTTGGGGTTGCGAGCGCTGACTATTTCCATCGCTATGACAGAGCAGTGACGTTCTTTTACACTCCTGACATGACGGACGAGATCAAGATGTACCAGGGAATGGCCCTAAATCAAGCATGGCAGGAACTTGAAGAACGTGCGTATGAGGAACTGGCAGCCGAGGGTATCAAGAGAGAAGCTGTGCGCTTCCGGTATGGTATCTTTGGTAGTTACGTAGGGCAGATAACAACCTGGGCATGCCGCGTAGACAAAGGGCGAGTCGGGACAGTGAATGACTTAGCCAAAATTATCGCTGCTTTCGAGAAGACGTATCAAACGATCTATCCCGTTGCAGCCCGGCATCCAGAAGCAGGATACCAGATCACCGAGGTCTACCTCGAGGCGGTAGTAGAAAGGGCCAAGCCACGTATACCCACTCACTCGCTCACCGATCAGAAACCCGTAGAAACGGCCTTCAAAGGGCGGAGGAAGGGGTATATAGATGGGAAATGGCTGGACTTTAGGCTTTGGGAAATGGATTTTCTAGAGGCAGGGAACAAGATTGACGGCCCAGCTATCATCGAACATCCCATGACTACTGTGGTTATTCCGCCACAGAACTATGTGGAGTTGGATAAGTATCGGTTTATGTGGTTCAGGAGAAAGTGAAATACCACAGAGCGGAGTTTGAGACTTTTAGAAAGATCCCGATTACACTATCATTGAGGAGGTTGAATGAAGGCGAATGTAGCTCTCCAAAATGTGAAGGTCGTGGAATTGGGGCATTTCGGTGCCCTACCGTTAGCTACTGCTATTCTTGGCGATTGGGGGGCGGATGTCATTAAGATAGAGAATCCAAGTGGTGGCGATCCAACGCGAGGTTTTCTGGCATTCGGCGATCTGGGAGTAACCGACGTTAATCCATGGTTTCACTTGTGGAACCGCAACAAGAGAAGCATAACGCTTAATGTCAAAAAGGACCGTGGCCGAGAGATATTATACAAGCTGGTCAAAGATGCCGATGTCTTTGCAACTAACTACGAGCTGAACCTGCTAGAAAGGATAAAGGCCGACTATGAGAGTCTCGCCAAGTTGAATCCTAGGCTGATCTATGCCCTAGTAACTGGCCATGGGACAGCCGGACCAGACAAGGAAAAGCCTGGCTTCGATTACGTTGCTTTCTGGGCAAGGAGCGGGATAATGGATCGAATATCAGAACCTCAGGCGCCTCCACGCCCCGCGCGGGGTGCCTTAGGAGACGCTATCACCGCTACGGTTATGGCTGGCGCTATCGGGACTGCTTTGTTTGTGAGACAGAGGACAGGAGTAGGGCAGAAAGTTGACGTCAGCCTCTATCAACTTGGCACTTGGGTATTGGGGTATGACACCGAAGCGGCCCTCCACTTTAGCCGGATGGCTCCCCAGACGGACAGGAGAAACGCTAACAACCCCCTTTGGAATTACTATCAAACCAAGGACGGTAAGTGGGTGTTCTTTGGCATGGTGCAAAGCGATCCGTTTTGGCCTGCATTTTGCAGGGCAATGGGAAAACCGGAATGGGAGAAGGATCCTAGATTCGATTCTCATGTCAACAGAATGAAGCACAACTTAGCTCTGATACAACTTATCAGCGAAGCTTTCACCACCAGAGACTATGCCGAATGGGACCAAGATTTCAGGCAGCATGGCCTGATTTATGGACCTGTCTCCACGCCCTTGGACGTTATCAATGATCCACAAGCCTTGCAGAACAACTTCTTCACTGAAGTTGAGACCCCTTCGGGGCGACTTAGACTACTACGGAGTCCCATCAACTTCAGCGAGACACCAGCTTCGGTCAGGTTCTGCGGGCCGGAACTGGGACAACATACAGAGGAGATACTTTTAGGATTCAACTACACATGGGATGATATAGCCAAATTCAAGAGCGAGGGGGTAATTATGTAGAAATGTTCGGTAGGTTCAGATCATCGAACGGTCTTGCCTTTTATGGAACTGATCCAAAGAGTGAGAAGTGGGATAAAGCAAAAGCCGTGACAATAGGCTGGTACTAAGATATCCTGCGAAGAGATGTTGAGGTAGAAAAGGAGGAAAAGATGGGCGACAGGTGTAAAACAGCCATTGCTTGTTTTATAGCTCTGATAATGCTCGCTACGCTTGCCTTAGGTTGCGGAAAGAAAGCGGGAGAAGAGGTAGTCATCAAACTGGGATATATAGCGGACTTCACAGGGGCTGCCTCGCCTGCATTTGTGCCTTATACCCAGGCCTATCAGGACGCATTGAAGTATCTTGAGAGCGAAGACGCTATTCCTGGGGTAAAGGTTGAATTGATTACTTATGATACGATGATGGATCCTGCGAGGGCTATACCTAGCTATGATTGGATGAAGAACAAGCGAGCGACGGCACTTGTATGCAGTCTCCCCCAGATAGCAGAAATACTACCGCCTTTCCTAGAAAGAGACAAGATGGTCTGTTTCGCTGGTCAGCAAACCCCGACAATGTTGGAGTCGCCATGGATATTCGGTCTTACTGAGACGGCAGCCAGGCAATATAAAACCATCACAAAATATATAGGCGATCGATGGACGAGTTATCCACAAAAGCCAAAGATCGGTGTTGTTGGTTGGAACACGTCCTACGAACTGGCTATAGCTCCAGCGATAAAGGAATATTGCCAAGACCACCCAGACAAATTCGAATATGTTGGTACTTACCTTGCTCCAGCTGGTACGATGACCTGGAGCGGTGAGGTGAGCAAGCTGAAAGACTGCGATTACATTTGTGCATGCCATGGCGGCGGCGCAGGACAGCTTACCTTTATGGGAGCTTTTCGATCCCGGGGGTATACTGCGACGTTTTTCAGCAGTGAAGGGATGGCTGTATGGCGCAACTTGCTGGTAGATAGCCTCGGCTACGAGGCCCTTAATGGATCTTTGTCTTTCCACGGTGTGGGATGGTGGACTGACTCATACCCTATAATAGATCTAGCCAAGAGCATTCTGCGCAACAATCGTCCCGGACAGGCTGATGACATAATCTATTCAGGTTATTCCTATCTCTCCGCGGTACCGCAACTGTTTTTCCTCCACGCTCTGATAAAGGCGACAGCCGAGAGAGTAGGTGCGAAGAACGTTGATAGCGAAGCTATACGTGACACGGCCATAGGGTTTCGATACACCTTTGAGGGTTTCCCGGACCTGGGTTATATTGGGGGTGACCGGACGGCCGTACACTTTGGGGCGGTATATGAATGGAGCGCCGAGGCGCGCGATTTAGTAAGGGTTGGTGATTGGATACAGACGGTAGAGTAAGGAGAGATATACCCGCTTAAACTGGGCGGTGGCCCGCATATTCTGGAACAGCTGTTGCCAGTTCCCAAGGTAACTAGTGGGGGCAATCAACGGGGTGTGAGGAGGCCCTTTCACATTGTCCTGAATCTGGGCAAATCAACTTGAAGCGCAAACTCTAGAATCTTGGTTGACCCAGCAGGAGCTAAGAGATAGGATAGGGCGAGTCATCGGCTGATCACCATACAGAAACCTGCAAGACTGTTCTAGCCTCGTTTTCCTGTCCTGCTATTCTGCACAATGGCAGAAGGAGGTCGAACGTGGATCTTGGTTCGGGAGGAGACCGTCTAATTAAGAACGAAAAAATAGCGCTGGCATTGGAGGGCATAAGAATACTGGACTTGGCTCATAATCCACCGGGGGCCTACTGCACCATGATCCTCAGTGACCTTGGCGCGGAAGTCATGAGGATCATTCCGCCAAATTCTGCAGTGCAATCCCCTCTTGGAACTGGAAGCGATGAAAAATGGGTGGCCTATGATGCTCACCTACGCAACAAGGTCAGCATTATTCTGGACCTCAGAAATAATACTGGTCGCGAGGTTTTCTACAAGCTGGCTTCAAGCGCGGATGTCATAGTCGAGGGCTTCAGGCCGGGGGTAGTCAAACGCCTGGGTGTGGACTATGAGACTATAGCTAAGATGAACCAGGGGATCGTTTATTGCTCGCTTTCAGGGTTCGGGCAGGATGGGCCTTACGCACAAATGCCGGGCCATGACATAAACTTCATATCAATAGCGGGTGTTCTTAGCATCGTCGGCCAGCGTGATGGTCAGCCGGTCCTGCCGAGTAACCTAGTAGCAGACTTTGCTGGCGCTGGCCTACACGGTGTCATTGGCATCTTGGCCGCTCTCGTAACCAGGGAGCGAACTGGCAAAGGACAACATGTAGATGTGGCGTTCATGGATGGCGTAATCTCGCTGATGACCTGGGAGGCGTCGGCATACTTTGCTGGCGGAGTTGTGCCGAAGCGCGGAGATACGATTACGACCGGAGCAGCCCCCTACTACAATATCTACAAGACTAAGGACGGGAAATATATAAGTGTCGGATGTGTTGAGCCGCACTTCTGGAAGAATCTGTGTCTGGAACTTGGTCGTGAGGACTTGATTATTCACCAGTTCGCTAAGG
>Ga0194110_10005748_pt1 | contig 14658 bp, 11 predicted proteins | sample TA2Kig1200mmetaG_FD_146192 | JGI IMG/M metagenome (GOLD analysis project Ga0194110, IMG submission 146192) | Freshwater microbial communities from Lake Tanganyika, Tanzania - TA2015032 Kigoma Deep Cast 1200m | ecosystem: Environmental > Aquatic > Freshwater > Lake | place: Tanzania: Lake... | reverse complement strand
GGGGAGGACGAGTTGCTAATACAGGAGATTTTCGGTAAAATGACGGCTGTCGTCACACAGGAGAAAGCCCCGGAACGGATAAACAAGAAATTCTGCAAAACCTGTGCATATTATGAATTTTGCTGGGTTTAACTTGTTTTGTTTCAGTCAGCCGTGTCGTCGGAGTCAGGATTAGAGTACCCAATCGCACCCAAACAGTCAGCTCCTGTAATTGCTTGAATTTTTATTTATATGTAAAATAATAACATAAAGCATGTCGTCAGACCCCCGTTATTTTTCCGCCACGCAACACTGACGACAAAAACTAACGTTTATATCATTTATAAGTCAATAAAACCAAGCCTTCCCAGCCGTTTGATGTGCGGCTTCTAATTGCACCAATATGGAATTGAAACTGATCTTGCCTCGGAGGCAATTGCCCTGCGCAAAACATCTTCTAATTGCACCAATATGGAATTGAAACCCGATTACTGCAAGCAGCGTGGCATATCGAGCGAGCGCTTCTAATTGCACCAATATGGAATTGAAACATCCATCAGTTCCGGGCTGGATGTCAGTTTCCCTCAGCCTTCTAATTGCACCAATATGGAATTGAAACAAGCCAATGCGCTGAGAGGATCGCTGGCGTACATTGCTTCTAATTGCACCAATATGGAATTGAAACGCAGCAACCTCGGCCGACTGGACGGCTGGACCCTACTTCTAATTGCACCAATATGGAATTGAAACAGGCGCTGGCGGCGTTGGAGAGCGTGATTCTTATCCGCCTTCTAATTGCACCAATATGGAATTGAAACCTGGTACTCCGCCATAGAAACGTAATACTTTCCCCTCCTTCTAATTGCACCAATATGGAATTGAAACTATGCGTGGGACGTGGAGAAGGCTCAGAAATATGCTCTTCTAATTGCACCAATATGGAATTGAAACAGGTTCAGCGGGAGCATGCGCTGGAGCGCAGGCGGACTTCTAATTGCACCAATATGGAATTGAAACGAGAAAGCAGGCAACCCTGAAGATCGGTATGACCGACTTCTAATTGCACCAATATGGAATTGAAACGATATCGAATTTGAGTATCCCTTTTGCGATTAAAGACTTCTAATTGCACCAATATGGAATTGAAACATGTCTGCATGGCGAATAAAACCTGCAGAGTGCCTTCTTCTAATTGCACCAATATGGAATTGAAACTCTGCGGGGTCGAGGGCGACACTGCACATCTTGCCCTTCTAATTGCACCAATATGGAATTGAAACTGGTACACAGCACCCATTCCCTCAAAAAGAGGGAAGAGCTTCTAATTGCACCAATATGGAATTGAAACTCGAGGTAGTAACCGTTTCCGAGTACGGGATAATTCCTTCTAATTGCACCAATATGGAATTGAAACCGATCAAGACGCAATGTGGGCGGCGGCCGAACCGGTACTTCTAATTGCACCAATATGGAATTGAAACTCAAAAAAGTCCGGCCACCCTCCTCCACAACCTGCACTTCTAATTGCACCAATATGGAATTGAAACTACTTCTCCAATTGTCCAATCAGCACATCTGAACCCTTCTAATTGCACCAATATGGAATTGAAACGCTTTCCGAGCTGTGAAGCGTACGAGTATTTAGCCGCTTCTAATTGCACCAATATGGAATTGAAACATCGGAACGCCTGGCGCACTATCAATTATCAGATCCTTCTAATTGCACCAATATGGAATTGAAACCTTTCCGCGTCGCGCCCTCTCATGAGCGGCTTCAATCTTCTAATTGCACCAATATGGAATTGAAACATGCCAAACTGATCCCGAGAAAGAACAAAAAAAATCCCTTCTAATTGCACCAATATGGAATTGAAACTTTCATAGCACAACAGTTTAGTTTAATCAAGCCACTCTTCTAATTGCACCAATATGGAATTGAAACTACTGCAACAAGCCTATCCATTTTGTAAAGACGGCTTCTAATTGCACCAATATGGAATTGAAACTAAGCCCACTTCGGGAACTCCATAGCCGCACCGGCCTTCTAATTGCACCAATATGGAATTGAAACCTTGCAAAAATCTTGTGCCGCTTATACGGCAAAACCTTCTAATTGCACCAATATGGAATTGAAACTACTTAACACCAGAAACTGTAAAATTGTCAGATTTTACTTCTAATTGCACCAATATGGAATTGAAACTACGTTTTTGATGTCGGGAATCCCTTGTACGCAACACTTCTAATTGCACCAATATGGAATTGAAACCTCCTCTTGCAGGTCGGATTGCACAAGGATCACCTCCCCTTCTAATTGCACCAATATGGAATTGAAACACAACCTCATTGATGCCGTCCATCCGGGAAACGGTTGCTTCTAATTGCACCAATATGGAATTGAAACAACTCACCTGTCAGGTATTCCGAATCAAGACCTACCTTCTAATTGCACCAATATGGAATTGAAACTGCCCACCCGCGACTCAACGATATCCAAGGAGAACCGCTTCTAATTGCACCAATATGGAATTGAAACTCCGGAAACCGGTTCTCCTTGGATATCGTTGAGTCGCTTCTAATTGCACCAATATGGAATTGAAACAGCGTTATCTCGATATCGACACCGGTGAACGACCGACTTCTAATTGCACCAATATGGAATTGAAACTACGCATACAGGGCCGAACTGGTTGTTGATCTTGTCCTTCTAATTGCACCAATATGGAATTGAAACGCAAGAGGAGCGGATTGATAACCTGCTCCATGGTCGCTTCTAATTGCACCAATATGGAATTGAAACCGGTCTCTTCCATGTCCGGAGCACCCGGGTAGCTCCTTCTAATTGCACCAATATGGAATTGAAACATTGTACGGGATTCCGAGCTTGTCCATTATCTCGAAGTCTTCTAATTGCACCAATATGGAATTGAAACGCAATCATAATCGAGGCTGCAAGGTTCCATCCCTGCTTCTAATTGCACCAATATGGAATTGAAACTATGCCATGCTCCACACCACCTTTGCGGTGTATGGCTTCTAATTGCACCAATATGGAATTGAAACTTTTCTCGGCGTCCCACATCGAATTATCAGCCCACCTTCTAATTGCACCAATATGGAATTGAAACGTGTACTGCATCAGTACAACATCGTTATACCGAGACCTTCTAATTGCACCAATATGGAATTGAAACCCGGCACCCGGCAACTGTTTCACCCGCTGTCAGCTCTGTCTTCTAATTGCACCAATATGGAATTGAAACTAAGCCGGCCGTAATCCATTTTCTTTTTTAAAATCCTTCTAATTGCACCAATATGGAATTGAAACGACGTATCTGCGTCTTGAGGTCGTCCAGCATGTATTCTTCTAATTGCACCAATATGGAATTGAAACTGAGTTTTTCGAACTGCCCCTGAGATACCCCGGCATCTTCTAATTGCACCAATATGGAATTGAAACAATGCTGATAGTGCAGCCATCTGCAGCTGCAACTCTCTTCTAATTGCACCAATATGGAATTGAAACTAATCATCAAAACAGCAAGGAATACCCCTATAATATGCTTCTAATTGCACCAATATGGAATTGAAACATGTTGGCCTGAAACGACTGTTGTTGCCGAGCCGCTCTTCTAATTGCACCAATATGGAATTGAAACATGCAGGAACAGCTCGTACATTTCCGCACGCTTGTTTTCCTTCTAATTGCACCAATATGGAATTGAAACCAGTTCCCCGATTTTCACCGGGAACACCTCGCTTGGGCTTCTAATTGCACCAATATGGAATTGAAACGAAGTGATACCATATATCTCCGATGCCGACTTGCGCGGCTTCTTCTAATTGCACCAATATGGAATTGAAACCTCCCTCCGCCCGAATTGTCGGATCAAGTATATCCCACTTCTAATTGCACCAATATGGAATTGAAACGGACTTTAGCCCCCGGTTCCGGGAGCCGGTCGGACCTTCTAATTGCACCAATATGGAATTGAAACTATGAGCGCCTCAAGTTCTTCGGACAGTGAAAGAGCTTCTAATTGCACCAATATGGAATTGAAACGCGGCACAAAATAGACGAGTGGTGGAGTTTTTTGGCTTCTAATTGCACCAATATGGAATTGAAACGCATATTTCCGCATCTGGGGGAAAGATGCGGAGTACCTTCTAATTGCACCAATATGGAATTGAAACTGATTCCGATCGGCTTATAACTACGTACCATTTCACTTCTAATTGCACCAATATGGAATTGAAACTGCGATTCTGACTGAGCTTGAACGCGAAAGCTCGCAGGAACTTCTAATTGCACCAATATGGAATTGAAACCGATCTGCCGCTGGTGTTCAATACGACCGGTTTCAACTTCTAATTGCACCAATATGGAATTGAAACTTTGCAAGGGCTTCAACATTGAGCGACTTTTTCTCTGCTTCTAATTGCACCAATATGGAATTGAAACTTTTTCTGCTCCTGCGGGATCAACAGCCCAGCCTCTTCTAATTGCACCAATATGGAATTGAAACCGGATGTGATCCCGCGTGGAAGTGTAGAAGTATTGCACTTCTAATTGCACCAATATGGAATTGAAACTACGTTGACACCGTGCCGCCCGTCCCGACTGCCGTCTTCTAATTGCACCAATATGGAATTGAAACGTTCATTGAGATAGCTGATTCGATAGACGAGAAGATTCTTCTAATTGCACCAATATGGAATTGAAACAAGACCGCCGCAATCGATGTAACACTTTGCTGGCTTTTCTTCTAATTGCACCAATATGGAATTGAAACTGGGAGTGGTGCCCCGTGTGCGGATGGGCAGCGCGGCTTCTAATTGCACCAATATGGAATTGAAACATACGAACAAGCGCGAACTGTGAGAGAAAAAGCTCCCTTCTAATTGCACCAATATGGAATTGAAACGCTCTACTTCATCGGCAAAATGGCTCCACTGCTACTCCTTCTAATTGCACCAATATGGAATTGAAACACGCGAACAAATCACGGATGGCCGAAGCCGTAAAAACCCTTCTAATTGCACCAATATGGAATTGAAACCAATGAGGACCGGGAAGGAGATTCGGGATTGGCCGGCTTCTAATTGCACCAATATGGAATTGAAACATCGATGGGATACCCTTGCTGCGTGCATCTACGAGGTGCTTCTAATTGCACCAATATGGAATTGAAACTGATCATTAGAATTAATGAGTTAGGTATAACAAAGCTTCTAATTGCACCAATATGGAATTGAAACTTTGCTCACAGGCGATCTGCCCTTCAAGCTGCATCTGCTTCTAATTGCACCAATATGGAATTGAAACTCTGCTGCTTGTCGGTCAGTGTCGGGCGGTCAGCGCTTCTAATTGCACCAATATGGAATTGAAACCTTCATAAGCTGTGCCTTGCCCGAATTTCTCAGCCCTTCTAATTGCACCAATATGGAATTGAAACCCTACGTGATTGATCTTTTCGGTAAGCTCAAGTTGCCCCTTCTAATTGCACCAATATGGAATTGAAACTGGTGTTGATCGGTTATTGTTGTTTGATTTCAGATTCTTCTAATTGCACCAATATGGAATTGAAACAATCGACTGGATTGCGAACATGGGGCGCGAGGAAGCCTTCTAATTGCACCAATATGGAATTGAAACGTCATCTTCTGTAGCTGGCCCGGCAATTTCGTATATTCCTTCTAATTGCACCAATATGGAATTGAAACTGAGGTTCGGTCGGTCGTCGGTTGTGAAAGCAAGGCTTCTAATTGCACCAATATGGAATTGAAACAAATTTCCGGACAGTTGCTCTTTTTTCCTTAAAAATCTTCTAATTGCACCAATATGGAATTGAAACTCAAAGTTTTTCAGTATTCCGGATTCGTCGCACACCTTCTAATTGCACCAATATGGAATTGAAACTTCGCCCGGAGCCCAGTTGAAAACTTTTGTCGCGGCTTCTAATTGCACCAATATGGAATTGAAACATGGATATGCAGGTGCTCTTGACATTGTAGGGGATCCTTCTAATTGCACCAATATGGAATTGAAACTCATCACTTTCCCTATACCGAACAAATATAGGCGTTCTTCTAATTGCACCAATATGGAATTGAAACCGTGAGTTCTTTTTACGTTCTGATAAGAATTGCCGGGCTTCTAATTGCACCAATATGGAATTGAAACGCCGCTTGCCATACCCTCGATCAACCTGCAAAGTCTTCTTCTAATTGCACCAATATGGAATTGAAACGTCTTCCATTTCGGTTTTGAGCGACTCGGCCATTGCGCTTCTAATTGCACCAATATGGAATTGAAACGTGGCAAAGTCGATGCTGGAGGTATGTTTTAAGGTTGCTTCTAATTGCACCAATATGGAATTGAAACCTCTGCCCCTTCATAGTATCGACAATCGCTTCCCCCTTCTAATTGCACCAATATGGAATTGAAACAACGTCCAGAACTGCATCAGCTCAGGATCTTGAAGCACTTCTAATTGCACCAATATGGAATTGAAACGGAAAGCCCAAGCTGTTGCAGAGCGTCCGCCGGATTCTTCTAATTGCACCAATATGGAATTGAAACAGATCCCAATAGCTGTAGGTCGGAAGTCTGGATTCGCTTCTAATTGCACCAATATGGAATTGAAACCCGTCATACCTCCCCGGAGATACATCTCTACAAGCTGACTTCTAATTGCACCAATATGGAATTGAAACAAAGGTATATTTCAAGCCGTTCGCTCCACATGCTACTTCTAATTGCACCAATATGGAATTGAAACAACAGGTGGCATTAAAGGCAGCATCACTCGGGGTACCTTCTAATTGCACCAATATGGAATTGAAACCAGCATTCGGGGTACATGGTGGTTTTTTGAATCCCTCTTCTAATTGCACCAATATGGAATTGAAACTAAGTCTGGAGATAAGGTTGAATGGGTTGACGTTATCTTCTAATTGCACCAATATGGAATTGAAACATCAGATTGATTATTATTCCGCTCGGATCTGATTGCTTCTAATTGCACCAATATGGAATTGAAACTGGCGACAATTGTTGCAACAGCGGTCTGCCCGGCTGCGCTTCTAATTGCACCAATATGGAATTGAAACTCGACAGAGCCTTCGACGGCGGCAGCTGAAGCTCTACTTCTAATTGCACCAATATGGAATTGAAACCCTGCTGGATGAGGCGGGGTTGTGCATTGAGGAGCTTCTTCTAATTGCACCAATATGGAATTGAAACTACAGTTCCTCGTGCAGCTCGTCGTGGGCTTTACGGGCTTCTAATTGCACCAATATGGAATTGAAACAGAGTCTGCGACGCAGGCTGCTGTGCTGCCACCGCCCTCTTCTAATTGCACCAATATGGAATTGAAACCCTGAACTGACCTCGTGAAAAAGCATAATGGTATCCCTTCTAATTGCACCAATATGGAATTGAAACTGGATGAAGAGACCAAGCAGAGGCTTGCGGCGCTCCTTCTAATTGCACCAATATGGAATTGAAACACAGACTTGGCCCTTATCGCATGAAAAACCTGCGCACTTCTAATTGCACCAATATGGAATTGAAACTTTCGAAACAGACGAAAAATGGGAAATAGATCGCGTCTTCTAATTGCACCAATATGGAATTGAAACTAGACTATGGTGACGGTATGGTGTTAGTGTCACCACTTCTAATTGCACCAATATGGAATTGAAACGAATCAAATATACTTCGAATTCAGTTTAGACGATATACTTCTAATTGCACCAATATGGAATTGAAACATACCGGTATGAATAGTTTCGAGAATACTTTCATAACTTCTAATTGCACCAATATGGAATTGAAACGTATTGCTCCATTGATATAGCCAAAAATTTTATGCACTTCTAATTGCACCAATATGGAATTGAAACCCGAACAATCCGGCTACGACGACGACATCGAGCCGCTCCCTTCTAATTGCACCAATATGGAATTGAAACCACCCTTGCTCACCCAGACGTTGCCGCAGCATCCGGACTTCTAATTGCACCAATATGGAATTGAAACCTGGATTGCCTACGTCAACCGCGACGCCGACCAGGCCCTTCTAATTGCACCAATATGGAATTGAAACGCGTCCAGGACTGGATCGACCGCAACGAACCCAAAGCTTCTAATTGCACCAATATGGAATTGAAACAAATTGAATCGATCAAAGCTGAAATTGAAAAACGCGCTTCTAATTGCACCAATATGGAATTGAAACACGACAATTGCTTCCGTGTGGGCTGATCGTGACTACTTCTAATTGCACCAATATGGAATTGAAACTAAATTTTGGCATGTAGCTCAATGGTAGAGCGCCCGGCTTCTAATTGCACCAATATGGAATTGAAACGGTGCATAAGCTCTATGCTTTTGTGCTCGCGACCGCTTCTAATTGCACCAATATGGAATTGAAACGTGGGATTTCCTTCTCAGAATCGTAATACATATCCAACTTCTAATTGCACCAATATGGAATTGAAACGCAAATCACCGATCGTTGCAATGAGGCCGGACAATCTTCTAATTGCACCAATATGGAATTGAAACCTGCTTCAGCTCCGCAGCAAAACGCTCCACCTCTCCGCTTCTAATTGCACCAATATGGAATTGAAACCACACTGGAAGCCAAGGCGCCGAAGCGCCTCAGCTCCTTCTAATTGCACCAATATGGAATTGAAACGCATGGTATCGATCGACGTTTGACGCTTTTGTTCAGGCTTCTAATTGCACCAATATGGAATTGAAACAGAAGAATGTTGTCGTAAACATGCTTCAGGTTCTGCGTCTTCTAATTGCACCAATATGGAATTGAAACTGTAAAACCCGGTGTGGCATTACGTGATTATTAAGTTCTTCTAATTGCACCAATATGGAATTGAAACATGTGCCTGCGGACAGGACGTTCCGTGATGCATGGGCTTCTAATTGCACCAATATGGAATTGAAACGCCTTTTCCTTGAGAGTTGCCTGTATAAGCGCCTGCCTTCTAATTGCACCAATATGGAATTGAAACTTTTTTTCAGTCCAAGATCCGATCATGTACACATCTTTCTTCTAATTGCACCAATATGGAATTGAAACCCTCGGTACTGGCGTGGGGCAGGGCCGTTCTGTTTTTTCTTCTAATTGCACCAATATGGAATTGAAACTGGCTCGAAAAGTATAAAACGGATGTATACCCACGTCTCTTCTAATTGCACCAATATGGAATTGAAACCAGCCCATGCACCGCGTTCTTTACCTGCTCCGCCTTTCTTCTAATTGCACCAATATGGAATTGAAACGCAAGGAACTTCAGGCTTTGCCCGATGTTGTACGTTCTTCTAATTGCACCAATATGGAATTGAAACTAATAAGGCGGTTGAAATTGCCAAAAGCGACTGTCTCTTCTAATTGCACCAATATGGAATTGAAACGACACCAGCCTTCCGAAACTCCTCGGCCAGATCGCGCTTCTAATTGCACCAATATGGAATTGAAACTCGGTAGGGTTATGAGGTCAGAAGACAAGGATCCTCCCTTCTAATTGCACCAATATGGAATTGAAACTTATAGTGCGCCGTAATAAACTCCCAATACGACGTAGCTTCTAATTGCACCAATATGGAATTGAAACCCAGTTTCCGTGAACGTCAATTTTGCTCCTGCAAGTCTTCTAATTGCACCAATATGGAATTGAAACGAATCTTTTTGGATAGCATAACAGCAAGAAACCCCCTTCTAATTGCACCAATATGGAATTGAAACAATACCCCGTCAGGTGTCACCCTTACAGCTACTTGGGCTTCTAATTGCACCAATATGGAATTGAAACCCGGTGAGGGACGTTTTTATATTCAGGTTTGCCATATAACTTCTAATTGCACCAATATGGAATTGAAACTGCAAAAAAATCAAAACAAGTTATTACAGTTGCAACTTCTAATTGCACCAATATGGAATTGAAACCATGAGCATGGACGACATCGCAGCCCGCATGGGCCGCCTTCTAATTGCACCAATATGGAATTGAAACGCGAAATGGCGTTAATCAAACGGAAAAGGATACAACACTTCTAATTGCACCAATATGGAATTGAAACCAAACCGAGCGTGGCAAGAGAAAATGTATAAACATACTTCTAATTGCACCAATATGGAATTGAAACAATGGAGGGTTCGCTATCACAACATCAACCATCCTGCTTCTAATTGCACCAATATGGAATTGAAACTACGAACCAGACGCGGCAGCATCGGTAACAGACACCCTTCTAATTGCACCAATATGGAATTGAAACAGTAACTTCATGGCCGGGATTTTCTCGGTAGCAATCTCTTCTAATTGCACCAATATGGAATTGAAACATCTCCCTGGCTTGTGCCGTCGGGGATAACCCGGCAACTTCTAATTGCACCAATATGGAATTGAAACCCAGCCTGCACTGCCGAATAGTACCCAGGCACAGCACTTCTAATTGCACCAATATGGAATTGAAACCTGACCGGATTTGCTCTATTCCCTCTTTTTGAGGGCCTTCTAATTGCACCAATATGGAATTGAAACCCGACGGAGGAGGCACCGAAGAACGCATCTACAGCGCTTCTAATTGCACCAATATGGAATTGAAACCGGATCAATTAATGCCACTTTTTCTATCGGCAAAATACTTCTAATTGCACCAATATGGAATTGAAACCTCAATGTCGGCAACGTTATACCCGTACCAGCCGCACTTCTAATTGCACCAATATGGAATTGAAACTACGCCGATTCTGCAAGGCGTGAAGTCCTTGACGAGACTTCTAATTGCACCAATATGGAATTGAAACCCAGCAACCCGGTTGCAATAGCCGACAGCGATAAACCTTCTAATTGCACCAATATGGAATTGAAACCTAGTAGCCAAGAACGGCGTGCTCAAGCAAACCGACTTCTAATTGCACCAATATGGAATTGAAACCTAGTAGCCAAGAACGGCGTGCTCAAGCAAACCGACTTCTAATTGCACCAATATGGAATTGAAACGAGGGTGTTGCCGCTCCGGATCCTCCAAGACCCGACAATACTTCTAATTGCACCAATATGGAATTGAAACGATAAATTGTATAGCGTAATGACTGAAGAAATGATTATCTTCTAATTGCACCAATATGGAATTGAAACGCCGTCAAGTTGTATCATAACAACAAACCATACTGCTTCTAATTGCACCAATATGGAATTGAAACGATCATCTGTAATTGTGTCATACTTTGACGATTTATAACTTCTAATTGCACCAATATGGAATTGAAACCTGATAGACAGCTGCAGAGTGTTGTACCCTTCGCCGCCTTCTAATTGCACCAATATGGAATTGAAACCGCAATAACTCCTTTCATTCCAGCCACTCCGGATAACTTCTAATTGCACCAATATGGAATTGAAACTCAAAAAATTCGACGCCAATACCGTCAACTGTAAACTCCTTCTAATTGCACCAATATGGAATTGAAACACAATCATCAGTTGCAAACCCCATTCCGGCAAAATGTCTTCTAATTGCACCAATATGGAATTGAAACACACCTGAGAGCCCTGAGGACTTGAATAACATTTACGCTTCTAATTGCACCAATATGGAATTGAAACTCAGCCTTGCGCGTTCGGCGCGGTACGCCGTGCGGACTTCTAATTGCACCAATATGGAATTGAAACTCATAGTTGATGTACTGGACGGGATCAAAATATTCGCTTCTAATTGCACCAATATGGAATTGAAACATCTGAAACTGCCCGTACCAGTCCATCGCCGCGAGACTTCTAATTGCACCAATATGGAATTGAAACTTTCAATCAGGCACGTAACTGTATCGCCGGCAACAGGCTTCTAATTGCACCAATATGGAATTGAAACGATCTCAACAGGGACAACCGGTGTGAAACCGGGACTTCTAATTGCACCAATATGGAATTGAAACGTTATTACATGTGCTGTATCTCCGAGAGGTATACTACTTCTAATTGCACCAATATGGAATTGAAACTGGGTAAATCGTTAGGAAACTCGGCTGAAGCTTATGTCTTCTAATTGCACCAATATGGAATTGAAACGAAATGACCGCACCTTCTGGCGGTTACCTCGAAGAACTTCTAATTGCACCAATATGGAATTGAAACTAATAAACCCACGCTTGAGACACTCGCTTATCAGGCTTCTAATTGCACCAATATGGAATTGAAACATGGCATCTTCAAGCCTCTCGGTATACTCTTTTTGTGCTTCTAATTGCACCAATATGGAATTGAAACAAAAATCAGTTACAGCTCCTTCTGTGTCGGATGAGGCTTCTAATTGCACCAATATGGAATTGAAACTCGCTACCGGTTCCACCGTTGTGGGTATAAGCATCCCTTCTAATTGCACCAATATGGAATTGAAACCATGACGCAGACCGCAATGCCGAGCCCTGGTCGATCTCTTCTAATTGCACCAATATGGAATTGAAACAGATGCAATGGCGAAGGATCTTATGCGGTGCCAAGCCTTCTAATTGCACCAATATGGAATTGAAACACCAGTTAAAAAATCCGGGATATGGCGAGTACCCCTTGCTTCTAATTGCACCAATATGGAATTGAAACGAGGCGTCATGGAGGGCATTGAGGCGACGGTTGACCTGCTTCTAATTGCACCAATATGGAATTGAAACTAATTGTAATCACCATATTCCGACCCGGGAACAGGTCTTCTAATTGCACCAATATGGAATTGAAACTCTTATGCTTGCCTTTCGCAACTCGATACCCCAAAACCCTTCTAATTGCACCAATATGGAATTGAAACAGGTGTAAACCAAGGTGTAAACCTTGGGAATACGGCTTCTAATTGCACCAATATGGAATTGAAACTACGGTTTCCCCTTTACCCCTTCCCGTCATTAAGAACCTTCTAATTGCACCAATATGGAATTGAAACGATGGGAAAGAGGACTGGGTGACGATCAACAAGACGGTCTTCTAATTGCACCAATATGGAATTGAAACGTGCCTGTGCAATTTCCGCCAGCGCATCGGCAACAACTTCTATTTGCACCAATATGGAATTGAAACCTCGTCTCATTGCCCTGATTGCCCAATGATGCGTCACTTCTAATTGCACCAATATGGAATTGAAACGGGTTTGCCTATCCCTGGCCTCCGCGACATAGTCGCGCTTCTAATTGCACCAATATGGAATTGAAACCGGTTAAGGTTGCGTGTTCCTCGCTCGCAACAAGGCCTTCTAATTGCACCAATATGGAATTGAAACCGGCAAACAGCTTGTGAAATAGTCATGCCTCTTATTACTTCTAATTGCACCAATATGGAATTGAAACTCCGAATATTGTTGACCTTACGCTAAATGTATCGCCCTTCTAATTGCACCAATATGGAATTGAAACAATCCTGACTCGGTTTTGTAAACCAAATTTGCGTTTGTCTTCTAATTGCACCAATATGGAATTGAAACTGAAATTTCTGGTGATTGTCCCATAGCAATCGGGCCGCTTCTAATTGCACCAATATGGAATTGAAACGTAGAAGCCGAGCTTCGTTCTCTTCCGCCGTCGCTTCTTCTAATTGCACCAATATGGAATTGAAACGGTAATGCACGAACCGGTTCATCCGGTCGAGCACTTCACTTCTAATTGCACCAATATGGAATTGAAACCTCAAGGACGCAGTGTCTGCATATCAGACTGCGCAGCTTCTAATTGCACCAATATGGAATTGAAACGTTTACGTGAAAGAGCTTTACGCAAAAAATAACTCCTTCTAATTGCACCAATATGGAATTGAAACATCAAACGCACAGATCACACTGAGCGTGGCGCACGCTTCTAATTGCACCAATATGGAATTGAAACGTCATGCAGACGCTTGTGTCGGGCATGATCGGCGGCCTTCTAATTGCACCAATATGGAATTGAAACTCGTGCTTCGCTTGACGGCGGATCTACATGGGGAACTTCTAATTGCACCAATATGGAATTGAAACTTATCTGCTAATGCAACTCGACGAAGTCGTGATAACTTCTAATTGCACCAATATGGAATTGAAACGGTGATACAGTGAATCTGAGTTTAACCGGATTCGGTAGCTTCTAATTGCACCAATATGGAATTGAAACTTTGTCTCGTTGTCCGGGCAACGGAACCGGAGTGCACCCTTCTAATTGCACCAATATGGAATTGAAACGATGTACTCCTCTCCATGTACTGATGAGTAGCCCATGTCTTCTAATTGCACCAATATGGAATTGAAACGCTAAAGAGGCAAAGTGGGGACGCTCGCAATTTCGTAAACTAACGCGATAATTAGTCTACGGCCTCTACACATCAATCATCAACGGCAAAGCTGTTATCGTCGATTTCGAACCGGTCCCCGAACTGCGTGACTCTGACCAGTAGTTGGGGGACATTTGTAACCGCTTAAACTTTTATTCTGAATTCATCAACATACGACGGGGTTTTAGCTGAATATAATGGCGGACAGGAATGTCCGCCCTCCTTTAAGGGGGAGGGACACTTTGGGGATCGTACATTTGGCTTTTCGACAACTGAAACACCCAGTCCGGCAACATCGAACACCTAATCCGCTCAGAAGCAACAAAGTGTTCGATTTTTCGCGGATTTACTGTTTGACCT